>Ga0208133_1000023_pt1 | contig 59999 bp, 34 predicted proteins | sample ColrivemetaGS535_FD_187595 | JGI IMG/M metagenome (GOLD analysis project Ga0208133, IMG submission 187595) | Estuarine microbial communities from the Columbia River estuary, USA - metaG S.535 (SPAdes) (version 2) | ecosystem: Environmental > Aquatic > Marine > Intertidal zone > Estuary | place... | reverse complement strand
CCCGTAGGTGTTACAGTAGGGGTTGCAGTTCCCGTTGGGGTAGCTGTAGGTGTTTCAGTAGGTGTATCCGTTGGAGTTGCTGTTGGCGTTTCCGTAGGAGTACTAGTCCCTGTAGGCGTTTCCGTAGGAGTACTAGTCCCTGTAGGCGTTTCCGTAGGTGTACTAGTCCCTGTAGGCGTTTCCGTAGGTGTACTAGTCCCTGTAGGCGTTTCCGTAGGAGTACTAGTCCCTGTAGGCGTTTCCGTAGGTGTACTAGTTCCTGTTGGTGTTTCCGTAGGAGTTGCAGTTCCCGTTGGGGTACTAGTTCCCGTTGCCGTTGGTGTTTCCGTAGGAGTCGCTGTCGGAGTACTAGTCGGTGTATTTGTTCCCGTTCCTGTGGGAGTTGCTGTTGGTGTTTCCGTAGGGGTTGCTGTAGGTGTACTAGTTCCTGTTGGTGTTTCCGTAGGGGTTGCCGTTGGGGTCTCTGTTGGGGTTACCGTACTAGTCGGTGTATTTGTTCCCGTTCCTGTAGGAGTCGCCGTTGGTGTTACAGTAGGTGTACTAGTTGATGTTGGTGTTGGTGTTGTCTCATTAAAAATAACATCAACATCTATTTCAAAATTACAATCTAATATGTTCACATCGATATCAAAATCACAATCTATACACTCACCAAAAACCGAAATCTCTAATTCTTCATTTGTTGGTTCAGTTGGACAATGTTCAGGGTCAATATAATATTGACCTAATTTAAAGTCAAGACCCGGATGAACACTATATGTGTGTTTCATTAGTAATTGTTCATTTGAGTTACCATTGAACACTACTAAGAAACTACCATTACCTAATGGTGTTCCGTCCTTCTCAACATTTATATTAAAATATAGGTTTGATTCGCAGTAATTTAAATCGACAGCAATCACTTCGATTGGGTATCCGTATTGATTAATTAAATAATCTCCATGATTATATAACTCTTTTGGATGGTCACAGCATGGTTCAATAAAATCTGTTGGTTTACTTTGTAATTCTTCGGGGAATCTATCATCAAAGTGATATTTACCATTTGTTATATCCCCAAAATTCTCAATAAACTTATTCGTATAAACTCTAAGTTGTGTTGTTGGTAAAACTTCAAATACTTCATAAATTCCATTAGTCGTTAAACCTGTAATTACACTCTTCTTAATAGATGCAAGACAATCTTTATCGGTAACTTTTAATTTAACATATTCATATGTAAACGAATATCCATTTTCAGGGGCATCTTGGTATTGTTGATTTGATGATTGGTTACAATCTTTGTATTCGGCAGATAAAATGTAATCATCAACAAGAAGGTCACAAACACTTTTTTTAATTATATCTCCGTTTGAAATAAAAGTTTCAACATCAGTATTTGTGGTACCACTGTTAATTGTTATTCCAGTTGTGACAACTAAAACATCCGTATCACATTTTAAACCATAATTGAAGTTGCTTCTATATTCAACTTTAGGGTGAATTGTATGTCCCGTATAATTGTCACAGAATGTGGCACCTGATATGGATGAAATACTATTTCCTGAAGTTCCTTGGAAACCTATTAGTTCGAATAATTCAACGTGACTTTTACCACTTGGTAATGGACATGGGTCATGTTCAACTTTGGCTTGTAAACCTTCTATTTTAAATTTAACTTCTTTATTTGCACCGTCAATGATATCAAAATCAATAACATCAGTTTCAGTTATACCTGTCAATTTAAAGATACAGTCTTCACCCGGTACTCTCTCAATGTGTATGTCTGCATTTTGATTATAACCAGATACACAGTTTGCATAAATGTAAAATGGCCAATTTCCACTATGATTTTGAACACCTGATTTGTGTCCAATAACCTCAATGTATAAATCGGAAACCAATATACAATCCAACGGTTCATTACAATAGTATTGACCATCTCCTCTCACCTCGACACTCATTTCAACAACATTTTTAGTTGTTTCATAATCTGCCTCGAATCTGTAATCAAAATAATCTTTTACCGAACAATCTCCAATACCATATTTTATAGATGAGAATCTAATCATCTCTTGACCATTTACATCAGTAAACAGTTCATAACTAACCATTGGTAACTCTTCAGTTGTATATGTTTGACCTGTTGTACCTAAGAATGGGTCATAGTCTTCATATCCCGCAGTATATCTTGTTATTGTAATTGAACTAATTAAATTACTTATCGCAATTAACCATAGTTGTTTTATTTTAACGATGTCGGGTTCTAAGTAATCCTTATAATCACAGATAAGTGCTAAATTTACACTATCATTACTTGTTAGGTCAGTACAGTCATCCATTGGAAATGGATTAAATAACTGAGCACTATTTGTGGTGTTCGTAGTTCCACTAACAACAACAGTCATTCCTGTTGTTAATTCTGAATATGTTGGTCCACCGTAAACAACCCCATCTATTTCAATTACGGGGTAATATGTAACACCCGTTAAATTAATTAAACTTCTAAAGTTATCCTCTTCACCAAGTAAAGTTTCTAAATCCTCTTCAATTGTTTTTTCAAACTCAGGATATAAACTTTCAATAAATTCCATTGGTTGACAATCGAATATGTAAGGGTATTTTGGTCTACCAAATAGATTATTTTCTATTAAGTTACCACCCGTCCATAATGTCGTTGCAGGTACTAATTGTTCAACTAACTGAACCCAATATGGTGTAATTTTATCAACAAATTCATTTACGTCGATAAACCCATATGGACTAAATCCGGCTTGGGATATGTAATCTCTATAAATGTCCTCAAGTACAATGTAATTTTTTTTATATCTAATTGTGTTAGAATTTTTAATTACACTGTGAATAAAATTATCAATGAATTGAGCAAAGGTGACACCTGTTTGTGGTAATAAACTATTGTTTGTACCAAAAGATAAATTTAAATTTCTACTTTTTCTATAAATGTCATAATCAATACCTCTTGATGGAGATAAATGAACGTTTATGTTTTTTCTATTTAATATTAATAACGAATCGTCCTCAACTGAATGAGTTTTTCTGTTATCAATTTCTGTTTTAAGTCCATATCCCGTATCTAAACCTGGCAACGTTCTAAACACATCAAAATAATTCTCACCATAAGTGTATGGTTTGTTTTTAGTTTTAATTGTTTTTGTTAAACCAGTTAAAATGGAATTTTCAGTATCTAATATTGTTGGTGTACGGTGGTCTAACGTAATGTCGTACCAACCTGAACCCTTTTCAAAGAATATTTCGTCCGTTTCGTTGAATGCCTTTCTTGGTAATAGTGTGTCGGGATTAACAGGGTAACCATCTCTATTGAAGTTTGTTGCTCCCGTTACCGTAGTAGAGTCATAGGTATAACCCGTAATATTGAATATTGCAGTTGTATATGTTTTTTCACCTTGGATGACATCATATATGTCTTGTTCCAAATCGTTACTACCGGGAATGGATGTAACTCGGTAAATGTATTCGTCAAGTTTAATTAATGGTTCAGGAGCACCTAAGAATTTTAAGAAAAATTCAATACCCGCTCTCGTTCCTTTTGATTTAAAAATGAACGCCAAATTAACCAATAATCTTCTATAAAACTCATATTCGGCATCTTCTAAATTAAAACCTTTAGAAACACCACCATATGATGAATCCTGTCTAGTATATAAAATTTCATCCAACGATTTCTCATCGAATAATTTAATACTTGATAGTCCCAAATTTTGAGATAGGTTTTTTAATAATATATCAGGTAGGTTATTAATACCGTCATAACTTACATTTCTCATATGAGCAATGTTGTCAATATATTTTTTTACCCTATCAAAACTTTGACCATATAATTGGAAAACACTTTCCGCCTTTTTATCATCAGTATCAAATTCAAATAACTGTGGAGACGCTAAAAATCTAACCATTAAATTAGATTTATAATCATCTATTTGGTCAGAGACATCACTTAAATTTTCAAGATACGATTCATAATCGAGACCTGAAATTCTAATATTCCAATTATCCGAAGATAAAGGCCACGTATATTCAATATTTTGTAATGTTGTTCTTGTACCGTCAGAACTATCCATTGGAATTTCAAAACTGGCGGTGTATATTGGGTTTGTTTCTCTATTTAATAATGACTCTTCAACATCATCTAATCCATTGAAGAACTCTTCAATAATTCCATCATTCGGTCTAATTAAAAAATTGTCAGAATATGTTGTTGAACCACTAAATGAATTACCAAGAATAACAAATTTAATTTCATTCGAGGAATTGGGTTCCGTATATTGAATTATCGGATATGATACACCGTTAAAAACCGCAACATACTTACCATAAGAAGAATATAAATTTCTAATCTCATTTTCAGTTGTTGGTTTAATTACACTGTTAGGTTGGATTAAAGTTATATCGAATGGATTAAAGAGTTTGGCTCTTTGTACATAAAAAGTTGTTCTATTTAAACTATAATCGTAAGACGCGTTAAACGCTGAATATGAATTATTACCAATCGGACCTCCACCTTCAACACTTAACCCACCGGGAAACTTATTGATGATTCTTGTTACCGAAACTAAAATTCTATCTTTTAATGAACCGAATAAAGATTTGTCCGCGTTTCTTTTGTTATTCTTAAAACGAATAGACGATTTCTTTTCCTGTTTTGTTTTTGTTTGAGTGACAACTGCCGATTTTTCTTCTTTTAAAGTATCTAAAGTTAAAAACTCAGAAAATGGGTTGTTTTTAAAATTTTTGGCATCCTTTTCAGGTATCGTCTTATCGATATCAAAACTTGTGTTAGTAAGCGCCGAACTTCCGCTGGTAATTTGTCTACCAACTAAATTATCGCTAAAAGTTTGCCCACCATTTGCGGCCTGACTTGGTACCTTTGTTTTTGCCATTATGCGGTAATCGTATCAAAATTTAAGGTCTCATCAATATCGTTTCTTTCTTCACGAACTTCGTATAATGTTTCATTAAACTCGTCCTTAACTTCGTAAAGATTGTATTGTCTATAGATGTTATTATTATTGTCATATATCGTGTAGATACCTTGTGAGACTGCTTTACTCTGATTACCATACAACGCATGTGCAATTGTGGATGAATCATGTTCAACCATTTCAATTTCAATTGTTGTTGGATTAAAGTATGTATTAGATAGAATAATTTTTTGTGAGGGTGTACCGATGAAAGGAACCGTATTTGGTTTATTCGAAGGTGCTGAAGATGGTGTAACAGTTAAGAACATCAAATTCGTTGCTTGCTCACTATATTGATATCTAATCGACTTTTGTGATGTACTGGTTAAATTGGTTACTATTGGTGTACAATAAAAAGAAGATGTTACAATTCTATAAAAATTTGATGTCTTCTTATTGTCAGATGAATTAATGTATTCAACTCTATATCCCACCAAACCTTGTGGGGTAAATTTATTTCTGTCACCCGCTGGTACATTACTTAAATCAATAACTAATCCCCTAACTGATGGTAATGACGCTAAAATTCCACAATCGGTGATTGTTGTACGAATTTGTTTTGGTCTAACATGTAAAGTGTAGATTCCCAAATCTGAGAAATCCGCAGATGTTAATTTTAAATTATACAAACCACCTAAAATTTCTACGTCAGGTGCACTTGTGTCGTCTGTTGTATTTGCATTATGAAATACAGGTGTTAATACATCACCCGTATTAAGTCTTTTCAAAGTCGCAGCCGCGTCACTAGTTCTTCCCGATACATAGTGAAAGTAAATTTCCACATCTTCCGGAGAAACATCCGCTGGTCTTATAATTCCGTAACTTCCTACTGCCATGTTTTTTTATTAATAAATATAATTTTTATTGTTTTCTTATATTAAAATATCCATTTCCGTAGATTTCCATTTCCCCGGTGTTATCAATTTCAGATAATCTTAATGTTTTTTCCATAACCCCCTGTTTTCCTCTTTCAACAAAAATGTCCGAATAAATGGTTGGTTCATCAATAAAACCTAAGAAATGTTCGTTCCTTGTGAGAACTAAATTAAAAACTTCCTCCTTAGTGAAACCTGAAGTCGCACCCGTAATAGTTGTTACTCCATCGGCAAAATCTTTAAAATAAAGATTATCTATGGTATATGCACTATATACAATTCCAGATGTTGTTCCTGTTGTTACTCCCGAATATGTGTTCGAACCGTAAAGTTTTTTCTCGTCGATTCTACTTTTACCCATCGATGCGTAATTGAAGATTGTGTTACCCGTGTTATTAGTGTAATCTAAATCAGTCAAATAATCAAGGGTTTGTCCCGTAATTGTTGTATATGGTACGGTAAAACCACTAAAAACACCAAGTGGGTCTGCAACTGTGATGTTTGCCGGTACCGTTACCTTTTTTTCCATTTTAAAGTCCATCCACGGGGTGTTAATTGATATTGCAATAGTTTTCACACCTGTAGTGGTATAAGTCTTGGAAATCGAATTTAAAGTCGTACCAGTGTGGGTCGTTAACGTGTTGGTTGTTCCGTCACCCCAATTCACCGTAAAATTAATAACGTGAATTTCAGATACCTTACTCGAGTCTACAGTATTATAAACTTGAACGGTGTTTCCGGTTTGGGTATATGAAAAATTACAGATTTGTTCAACCTGTTCCATATTTCCATCGAAACCAACCATAACCCCCATTTCATCCGCAGAACTCTCTAAGAATAACGGAATGTCATAACTACCCATGGCCACCGCTTTTGAAATCGATACCCATGTTGAACCTGACCATCGATAATATCCAACAGACACAGTTCCCGTTACGTTATATACAACATAACCAATTTGTGGTGGTAAGGTTGTATCACCTGACCATGGTACCCAATTACCAAAATAATCATACCAATACTGTCCCGATAATGAGTGTAATCTCACATTGGGGATATTTTTTCTCAGTATTTTATATGCGTTTTTTTCCATTATGGTCGTCTTTCATAAAATTTTATTGGGTCGTTACTTTCACCTATTCGACTTAAAGTTGTCGAACCACTAAATCGATAAATCTGATAAGAATAATCTGTTCTATCTATTATCATTTTAAAATACATATCTTCAGTTTCACTAGCGGAAACACCCGCCGATAATACCTTATTTGTAAAATCTAACACCGAACCGTCTTTTGAGTTATAAAACTTAGCAGTCATGTAAAATGTGTTACCAGTTAGTGTTGTTTCATCAAACGCACTGTCATCTGAAAACCAAAATAGATACATATTTTCCTTATTTCTATAGTTTGAACCCATAAAAACAGGAACGTGAATGTAATCGTTTAATGTTAAATAGAATTGTTTTTCACCTAATGGAAGTGTAAGATTTTTAGCAAAAACTAATCTTCTATTTAGGTTTGTTGGGGCATCACCATTTGGTGTTTTATAAAATTCCAATCTAAAAAAACTTTCAGTTGATTGTTTTAACATCTTAGAATTTTCACGATAGGTGATACCAATATGGTTATAATCCAAACCTGTTGAATAATTATTTAACCCATTTAAAAAATAAAAATAAAACCATATATCTGTTTGATTAACATTTAACCCACTATTGTATGGTGCGTGTATATATCTAACCGTTTCATAATTCTCTGTTGGGTTTATAATCTCATACAAAATTTCTTTTTCCATGGACTCAGCATTCTCAGTCCACGCCAAATCAGTTTTAAATGTTTGATTTGTGTTTAGTACAATATTTTGGTCGGTAGTTTTTCTTAGTATTTCCATTTTAACAAACTATTTTAACCAATTTTTTAATTCCATCAGATTTATTTGTGTATTGTTGTTCATTACGTAAATAGAAATTGATATCATTTTTTATATAATGAATGTTATTAATAAATGGATAATTTGTACCGAATCCTTCTGGGTCGATAAATCCATGGTCATACACATCATGCCACTTCCATAATAATTCATCCTCAAAATATTTTGCGTTTTGAGGTAAACCATATATTTGACTAGTATTAGAACTTTCAACATACGGAGAAAGTTGTCTAAGTTTTACTCTATGATGTGGTTGATAATATAACCCGACTTTATTATTTACGGATGCACCTGAATAGGTTGATGAACTTTCTTGTCCGTGGTCAAATATGGTAGTTCTATGGGTCATTTTATGATACGACTCACTGATAACCCTTTCTTTTAATTCCGACCTATTGTATTCAATAAATGCGCCAGTTAAAACAGTACCAATCGGTAATGCAGTTCCACCTGTGAATGTTATTGAATTAGACGTAAATGTCTGAGTTGGTAATGTGGTTTCTAATGATGTGGTACCACTAAAGTGTTCATCAACCCATGAGTTATGGAAATTAAATTTAAAACCAGCCTTATGTGGATAATCGAATAACCCATTTTTGTTTACATAAACAGTTGATACATAAACATCTGTCGGTAAATAACCTAAATTATTTATTAAACCTTCAAGTACAAATGGTTTTTTAAAATCGTACACTAAACTTTCCATTCGATTCCTTACAACTAAAACATCATTTGTTCCGAGTGAATTTTCAAGTAGTAATTTTCTTTCTTCCTCCCATATTGGTAATTCGAATCCAATTTTATCGATAATACAATCCACATCCTCCGTAAGTGTTTTATGTTTATGAACATAATATGTCGATATGGTTTCGTTTAATTTATATTTGTTTATACATCTTTTACCAAGTATAACATTAGATAATGTTGTTCCTGATGGTATCTCAGATTTTGAAATATCCAATACATAATTTTCTGAATCATATAACTCATCACCAACACTTATTACTAAAAATGTTCTACCCGATAGTGGTATCGAATTATTTAATGTACCACCCGAAATGACAATATATTCACCGGCAGAAATTCCGTGTGTAACTGGACATATTAATTTATATGTTGAGCCATTATCTATTACTCTAAATGGTATACCATCACCTGAAACAAAGGAATAAGTATCCCCACTAGTTCCACCACTCAATGAGTATTTGATTGGATATGTTGTATCACCCGAATAAACATATGATAGGTACACATTCCAGTTATGGTATGGTGCCTGTATTGGGGTAATTGATTTATGAGTACTTTGTCCAATAACAGATAAATTAGGTGAATACGTACCGGGAGAACTTGTTGCCGGTATTGTATTGTATTCTCTTTTCACATCCTGTCTTTGAAATGCAAATTCTTCATATGAAACAAATCCATTAAAATTATTTGAATCAGTACCATCACCAATCAAATATAGTTTTTCTTGTATTGGGGAATACCCCGATTCACCACTGTATATGTTTCTAAAAACCATTTTTAGTTTTCCATGTACCTTGTAGTTTGGACTTTCATTTCTTTCCTTTGCGAAAAGAACAGACATGTCAAGAATTACTGTTCTGTCTCCCTCTCTGAGCAAGTTTTTAGATTCATCTAAATTTATTTTTAGACTTAAATCTTCATCGATTGCACCGAAGAATTTCTTTTTAGGTAATATGATTCTTTTCTTATCCATTATTCAGATTGTGGAAACGCTCCTTTTGGACCGAATCTTTGTATAAACTTATCAACCGCAGTTTTACCCGGTCTCAAACCAAAATAGAATAAAAATGGTGTAGATAAAATTTGTTTATGATTATCACTATTACCATAATTGTTTGTTGTTGGTTTTATAATAAAATCAGTATCATATGTCCACGCTTGTGATGCCCATCCACCTGTGTTACCTGTTCTAGTATATAACGTAGCTGTTAACGCATTTTGCACTCTTTCATCTTCACTTGTTCCTGAAGACCAACTAGTGACGTATAAGTAAGTGAAACCTTCTTCTTGATTATTAAAAATTAAATAATCTGTTGCAGTGTATACCGCAGATGTTCTTTCAATGTTAAATGTGACTTCATTATAACTCACACCGCTTATTGTTTTTGTCAAACCAGCATAATCCTTACCCATTGGGAATAATACATATTTCCATGATGAGTCTCCGGTGTAGTTGTAATTATATGTCATTCCTTGTAATGGTTGGTTTTGAATTGACCCATAATCCCACGATTGGTTTGTTCCCACACCAAACCCCGTACCCTGTTTATCCCATAAAAAGAATGGTACGTTTTGTGAGGATTCAGTCAATCTGCCGGGTTCATTTAAACAAACTCGAACCCTATAACCATCATCGTCTAAAACAAAATTTATCGGTAATGGTCCCCAAACACCCGGACTAGACTCAAATAATGTTGGGTAGTCATCAGGGTCAACAACTTGGTATGAATACGGTACGTAATTTTTATTTTGTAAATCAAATTCTTGAATACCTACTTCATTATTTATAGAAATTAATTGCAAGATATCACCATTTAAAACATAACCATCCATTTTGGATGGAAGGATTGAATCAAATCCATTGTTGTCAAACATATCAGTATAACCGCCATCTGTTCCAAGGGTATCCATTTTATAGTTTAAATAAAGACCTAACATCTCTTTAAAATCTTGAAAAGATGATGGACCTATACTTCTAACAACAGAACAGTTAGGGTCCAATGCGGGGTCAATACATATTTCTTTAATGAATTCATCTCTTGGTCCTAAATCAACAATTGTTGTTGGGTGACCCAATGTACTATCACTACTCCATCTACTAAAGGATGAACCATTAAATTTTGCCGACCTATAATAAAATCTTTTATCTGGAATTCCCGTTGTTTTTTCTTTTATTTTAAAACGAACTAAATTTCCACAATAATTCGTTCTTCTATTGTTTAAGTCGAGAGCACCTTCATCATCCCATCTAACTTTTGCTTTGAATGGGAATAAATAAAGTGAACCCGATAACCAATTATCAGTAAATGAATAGTTAACAACCCCTTCACAGAATAATTTGGCAACGAGTTTTCTTCTACAATATTCACCAATTGCCTTAAAATTATGAGTCCAATTGGTATCTTTCGCCGCGGGAATTATTGTAAATACCCCTCGTCTAAATTCCGAATAACCACTATGGGTCACACATGATGAACATGGATTACTATTCACTTGTTTAATTACTTGACCAACAACAAAATTCGAACATGTGGGACCACTAACTAAATTAGAAGTTGATAATCCTGAGTATGCAATGTCTGCATTGTTAGAACAATATGATTCGGACACAATGCTTTCATTATATACTGTCATGTAAGAACCACAACCTGATGGTAAGCCACCATCATCTTGATTTACAGTAGTGCCGGTTCCGGTAAGTAGGGCAGTTGAATCGTATATTTCATATGTCACACCAGTCCATGTGCCGTTCCAAACAATCCATTGGTTACTATTTGAACTGTCAGAATGTAAATGATATGTGTTACCAACATCAGTGTATGTGTCGATGTTTAATGTTGTACTTAGTCCCGTGTAAGATACTGTTGATGGGGTACCACCCAAATATGAGATTAATTTAATAATATAAACGGTACCTGTTGCATTGTTATCGTAAATTTGAGAAAGTGTCTTTCCCGTTATTGGGTCGGTTGTGTATATCGAGAACCCGTTAACATCACTTAAAACTAATTCGTTGTTACTTGAATTTGGGTCTAACCATGGTGTCGATACGGTTGCATCACACCCTACTATCAAACTATAAGTCCCATCAAGTGTTGATAATGTACCCGATTTAACGCATCGAGTTTCTGTCAATCCTGGGTCAACATAAAGACTAGTTGATGTTGACCCAGTACAATCAACATACGTAAATGTTGACCCAAGAAGTGCATCACCATACAATTCATACTCATCACAATCAATTATAATAGTTGTATAATCTCTTAACGCAGTTCCATAACCAACCATTTCATATACTAAAGCTGGGTCGACATCTCCGGTTGTGTCCGGTACTGCCGGAGCAGCATCTACTTGGTCACAATTTTCACATTCAGGATAAATTGCCAATCCCAATCTTACAGTTCCAAATCTTTGAATTGCCTCAATAACTTTATCGAGAAATTTGAAGGGCCTCCAGTTAATTAATGTAACACGAAATGCCCTAATATAGATTCTGAAATCATAGAATATTTGAAATGGCCATATCAATACTTGCATTAAACCAACAAATGCTATGTATATTATTCTTTCAAAAATGTTAATGATAATTGCTAAAAGAATTGAAAAATTAAATTTTTGTAACCCCCAATTTGTTGGTGGGGTATTAACTTCACTTTGACAATCTTCTTCTTCTTTTGGTGAAATTTCTTTGATACCTAAAAAAGTATGTCTATTAAATCCGCCAGAAGAGTATAATGACCCCATGAATGAGGAAACCGCATAAACTTTATTATACGTAAAACGGTAGAAGAAATCGTCAGGATAGTAACTACCTAAAACGGAATTAAAAATATATGTACTGTTTAGTGCGTCGGCCGGATAGTCGGTCCAATTTGTTGACCACGCATATGATGCGTCAATGTCGTTTTGAAATTCTCTAATGTTCGGTATTAAATAACTAGCAGTTGTTCTAACCCTACCGAGAGAATCGTTTTTTACCGATATTCTGAATCTATAACATGAACTTGTTGGTATACCTTTATTTGTGTCATTGGTGATTTCCATTTCACCAAACTCATTGGTGTACATGTAATCTAAATTCATCGGTAACGGTAAAACAAATGAACCATCATCGTCGACATCTTCCTCAATTTCTAAAAATTCAAGTATTGGTCTATTAAGGTCGTCTTTACGGGTTGTAAATCTAATAATTTCAACCTTTGCGGGGAATGTAGTTAAATCACATTTTCTACCCATTTTACCTTTTGGAGTACAGTTTTTATTTACTGTATTTGTTCCTTGGTCTGAGTAAACTGACCCCAACAAATATGCCTTAGGTTCTATTTTAACCCCTTTATCTGATAAATCAAAGTCTGTTCTTGTAATTCCAATCTCACACAAATCTTCATTTCCCCAAAAAGGGTAAACTTCAATTGTTTGATTAAAGGAAATTATTTGAGGTAACGCATCAATATCGTTAGAACTTTTATATGAATACGAATTTTTGAATGAATCAACACCCATTCCCTGTCTGATAAAATCATCAGGTCTCAATGAGAAACAACTGATATCGGATAAATCAACATCAACATGAATGGTTTGTGTTCCAAGTGGAACACCCCAAATCATAAAGTCACCCGCATCGTTTGTTTTTGCTGTGTATTTGTAATATTTTTCGTAAACTTCGAGAACTTCTTCTCTTGTTAAAACATCTCTTTGGTCTGGAAACGTACCTGTTGGTTCATGTCCCCCATGTTGTTTTCTTGATGGAAGAAGATTATATCTATACCCATCATCATTTTTATCTGAAATGGTTGTAAATGGATATAATTTAGATATTACGGGGTCCTCACTATCCACATCATCAAGTGGAATGAAAATAGATACTCTCGCATTTGGTATACCCAAACCGTTGTTTACAGAGATTCTACCCACAACAACACCGTAGTCTGAGCACATTGAGGAATATGCGTCAACTTGCGTAAATTTTAAAGATAAAATCTCTAAAAGGTCATAGTCTTGTTTTAATTCGACAGTAACCTTTTGGTCTCTACCTATATTCGTGGAAATTCTATGTTTCTGTATCATTCTACTATAAATAGAAAATTATCTATTTTCCAGAAAAATAAGGAAAAATAAAATTAGAATGTAGTCGAACCTAAAGTTTTAACCCTTATTTTAATATCTTTATTTGGGAATCTAATTTGAAAAATTTGATTAGACTTCATATAAATCGTCATATCGGATTGTTTAATCTCCTTAGTTGACATATCTACGTATGATTGTGCAACCTCTGCACTTGAGTATTCCCCACCTGTTTGATTAAAAACACGGACATCAACAACGTTTACCACCCCATTTACTTGTCCAATTAATCTATTTAAATCACCAACCAATAATGGGTCACCCATTTTTCTTTTTTCGATTGCAAAATATTCAACAATATCTTCAATTGATGTTTTTATGATTTCAGTTTGGTTACCATTCTTGTCCACAACCAAATCAATTTCAAGACCCATATCGATAACTTGTCCGCTCTCAATATCAACAAAGTCATTAATCATTCTGTATTCAGATAGGTAATTTAAAATATTATCCTTTAAAGTCGTAGAAACGGTATCTGAAAGATTACCATTTTCGTCATATGACAATAATTTGATTTTAACCTTATTATCTTCTTCCATGACGTTTACCTTAGCAGGTGCTCCGTAAGTCGAAGGCATGGTCTCTATTAACGATTTGTAGTCATTTAATGTTACCGCTCTGTTCTGAGCCGCGAAGTTATATGCAATCATATTTCTAACTTCTTCAATTCCCGGTAAATCCGCTCCACCGATTGCTGGTGTTATGTTGGTTACAATAAGTGATTGGGTTACTTGAGTGTTAATTGCAGTGTTTGGTCCCGTTATATTAAATTCAACATCGTCAATACTAGTTACCACATTTACTCCAAGGTTAGTATCCTTACCACCACCAATTCTATATTTGATGAACATCGTAGTACCAACTTTTGGTAATGCACCTAATGACATGTTATTAAGATATGTACCAAGACTAACTTTAAGATTACCATCAATGTAGTTATCCAAATTATCCATTGGGTCAACGTTACCTGAACCGAATGTTAATGAGAAATACCCTTCAGGGGTATACTCCGTAACAAATTTATTTGCAACACTAATATAGTTTCCTGCTCTAAAATTATCTGTATCAGACGCGCTAGTTGGGTCCTCAACAAAAACCTTATCCTGTACCATCGATTTAACTTCATACCATTTATTGGTTGCCTCTAAAAATTCAGAATTTGTTGGGTTGCCAGCGAATGATGTTCCATCTTTGTGTATGATTGATGTTACACCTAAAACATTTTGTTCAGGTAGATAAAGTTTTAAAAATGGTTTTTGGTCAAGTTCAGTAATAACTTTTCTAAAAATTCTAGTAACACCGTTAACTACCGCTTCTCTTTTTAATATTGTATATGAAATTAATCTATTGTTACCATCGAAATTAGGTATTTTTAATCTGTTGGGTTCTCCTTTAGCATTGAAAGGACTAGAGAAATCAATATTATCTATTGTTTCAAATACCTGTCCTCCACCTGAAATCTGAGCACCACCTTTAATGGTTCCCAAATAACGTTCATCCTCTTTATCACCTCTTACAGGTATGTTGATTGAAAAGTCACACAACGCAACTGATGGTCTGTTACCAGGTAATCTAATACCATATGTTTTTGCAATGTGGTAAAGAGATTGTCTTTGTTGAGCAAAGTCCAACATGGTTTCTTGCCATACTCTATCAATATGAAAGTGTAAGTTATCAGCAACGGCCGCATTCAAGTCCAAAAGAACCGAATAAATCGATGCATCATTAGTATTTTTTACTAAATCAGGGTAATATTCTTTTGTTAGATTAACTAACTCTTGTCTTAATCCCGCAAAATCTCTTGTTGCGTATGATATCTTTTTAGCCATATTAAATGTTAATAATTATAAAGTCTGACGAACTGAATGGTTCATTATTAATGTCGTAGTCAAGTCTAACTTTAGCGGTGTAGGGTTTAGATGAATTGTCAGATACTCTAAATAATCTTTCATCATCTTGTTCGCTCACACTTGCAGGTTGCTCGGAGTCCATATCCGCGGGGGTTATTCTAATTGTCTTTATATCCAAATTAGGGATATATTTTTTAACTGTACTTCTGATTTCATCTTCTATTAGTTGAAATGTAACCGCATCGTTTGGTTCGAATATGTATTCGTATAATCTCGTACCAAAATCAGGTAAATAATATCTAGTACCTCTTCTGGTTAAAATTAAATGTATTAGGTTCGCCCTAATTTCCCTTTCAGGTATTTCCGTCATATTGAGGAAACTACCTTTCATACTTTGTCTAAATGGGAAGTCTATACCATATGTTGCCATGTAAATAAATATAAACAATATTAGAATACTAATAAATAAAAAATCCCAATCTTTTAGGATTGGGATTAAATGTATGGTGTTCGGTTTTCGCCCCCTGTATAACCAAACTAAATAGATGCTTGCGGTCGGCCGCGAACCATTAAGGGAGCCACCCACTTTTTGTTAAGACCCACACCCCTCACACTCAAATGGTGAATCCGTTGGTCGTGAACTCATAACCATCTCCGTTAATTTAATTTCTTCTGAATTATCTTGGATTAAGTTATTTGTACTCGGAACCTCTTGGGTTTCAATATTTGGTTTTGTGGTGGACATGTCTATACCTAACCCTTTAAGTGGGTCAACCGCAGATTTGGTTCTCAAATAGTACATACCGGTTTTAAGACCGAGTTTCCATCCATAAAGGTGAGCCGCCAAAACTTTCTGTTTAGTCGCATTTGCAATGAATAAATTTAAAGACTGTGATTGGTCAATATAAATTGAACGATTTGCAGCCATGAAAAGTATTCTTTTTTGGGACATTTCCCATACCGTTTTATACACTTCTTTAACGTCAGTTGGGATTTCAGGAATATTCTGAACTGAACCGTTTTCCATGATAAGTTTCTTTTTTATATCATCAGACCATATACCTTTTTCAAGTAATGTCTTAACAAGGTGTTTGTTTACAACAACAAATTCACCACCCAACGTTCTTCTTGAGAATAGGTTAGATGTGAATGGTTCAAACGCCTCATTGTTACCTAAAATTTGAGCCGTTGATGCGGTTGGCATCGGTGCAACTAATAGAGAATTTCTTACTCCATATTTTACCACTTCTTTTCTTAAAGATTTCCAATCCCATCTTTTACTTGTATCTCTATCTGTTTTACCCCACATCTCATATTGGAAAATACCTTTTGATAGTGGAGAATCGATAAATGTTTCATATGCACCATTTTCCTTTGCCAAATCTTTAGATGAGGTCAATGCAGCATAATAGATTGTTTCAAAAATTTCAGTTTGTAAGATATCTGCATTTTCACTTTCAAATGGTAAATTTAACATACAAAATACATCCGCCAAACCTTGAATACCTAAACCAATTGGTCTATGTTTCATATTTGAAAGTTTGGTTTCATCGGTTGGATAGAAATTTAAATCAATTACATTATTTAAATTCTTTACAACTTGGTATGTGTATTCAAATAATAAATTATGATTGAATTCACCGTCTACGATGTACTTAGGTAATGCGATTGATGCTAAATTACAAACCGCCTGTTCTGTTGGTGAACTATATTCGATAATCTCAGTACAAAGATTTGATGATTTAATTGTACCTAAATTCTTTTGATTTGATTTATAATTGGCCGAATCTTTATATAACATATAAGGTGTTCCAGTTTCAATCTGAGAAGTTAAAATGGCATCCATTAACTTTCTTGCCTTAACAACTTTTCTTGCTCTTCCTTCTTTTTCGTATCTCTCGTATAATTCAGTGAAGTTTTGAGTAGATTCAAATGGGTCATCGTATACGTCTGATAAACCAGGTGCCTCATCGGGTGAAAATAATGACCAATCACCATCTTCCTCAACTCGTTTCATAAATAAATCAGGAGTCCACATTGCCAAAAATAAATCACGAGCCCTCATTTCTTCCTTACCATGATTCTTTCTTAAATCGATAAATTCAAAAACGTCAGCATGCCATGGTTCAAGATAAACAGCAAAAGAACCTTTTCTTTTACCACCTTGATTAATCCAACGAGCAACCTCATTGTATGTTTTCATCATAGGAAGTAATCCATCTGATTCTCCACCTGTTCCTCTAATGTATGAACCTTTTGCTCTTACATCGTGAACGTGAAGACCAATACCCCCAGCCCATTTAGAAATCTTAGCAACATCTTTTATTGTATCAAACAACCCATCAATATCATCACCTTTATTACCAATTAAGAAACAAGACGACATTTGTGGTCTACGTGTTCCCGCATTAAATAATGTAGGTGTTGCGTGGGTATAGAAATGCAATGAAAGGTCTTCATATATTCTTAATGCCATTTCTAAATCACCATTACAAATACCAACGGCAACTCTCATGTACATATATTGTGGTCTTTCAACAATACGATTGTTGATTTTCAACAAATAAGAACGTTCTAATGTTTTAAACCCAAAATAATCAAAATCAAAATCTCGTTCTTGAGTAATTGCACCATCTAAAACTTCTTTGTTTTGTTGTACAAATTTAGCAACACTATCATCAATCAAAGAGGATTCCTTGTTTGTTTTAGGTTCAATGAAATTATGTAATTCCTTAATACACTGAGAGAATTTCTTAGGTGTTGTTTTATGCAAATTAGAAACCGAAAGTCTTCCAGCTAATTTTGCATAATCGGGATGTGAGGTTACTAACGATGCTGCAGTTTCCGCCGCTAATGTATCCAACTCCACAGTTGAAATACCGTCATAGATACCCTGTGTTACTTTTAAGGTAACTAATGTTGGGTCAATAAATTCAATATCCAAATCATCACAAAAATGTTGTATTCTCCTTGTTATTTTGTCATATCTCATCTCCTCTAAGGAGCCATCTCTCTTTTTTACTTTCATCGTTTATTTTGTTATTTAGAAATCTATATCGTCAAAATTCGTATTTAGGTCTTCTATAGACGAATTGTTATTTACCCCTGCCTTTTGGTATTCTGCAACTCTTTTTTCAAAGAAATTGGTTTTACCTTGGATGGCGATGTTCTCCATAAAATCAAATGGGTTTGTTGAGTTGTATACTTTATTAACACCTAATGACATTAATAATCTATCAGCCACAAACTCAAGGTATTGTTTCATTAAATCAGAATTCATACCAATTAATCGTACAGGTAACGCCTCTAAAATAAATTCTTTTTCAATTTCTAACGCTCCGCAGATTATCTCTTTGATTTTTTTATCTGATAATTTCTTTTCAATGTGGTGGTTATATAAATGACAAGCGAAGTCACAATGCATTCCCTCATCACGAGAAATAAGTTCATTTGAAAAAGTTAAACCCGGCATTAAACCACGTTTCTTTAACCAAAATATAGAACAGAACGAACCACTAAAGAAGATACCTTCAACCGCAGCAAACGCAATTAATCTCTCAACAAAAGAATCAGAGTTAATCCATTTGATTGCCCAATCCGCCTTTTTCTTAATTGCCGGTACCGTATCAATTGCATTGAATAGTCTATTTTGTTCTTCCTTATCTTTAATGTAAGTGTCAATCAACAATGAATATGTTTCACTGTGGATGTTCTCCATCATAATTTGAAATCCATAGAACATTTTTGCTTCGGTATACTGTACCTCATTCATAAAATTAATCCCTAGGTTTTCATTTACGATACCATCGGATGCAGCAAAGAACGCCAAAACATTCTTAACAAAATGTTGTTCATCTGAATTTAGTTTGTTATCCCAATCATTAATGTCTTGGGCTAAGTCAATTTCTTCTGCCGTCCAAAAACATGTTTCTTGTTGTTTATATTGTTTCCAAATATCGTGATGTTCGATAGGAAAAACGACAAAACGGCCTGTATTCTCTTTAAGAATTTTTTCAATCATAGTATAAAATTTTTGCTAATTAACGATTTAATGTTTCTTGTCTGTGTTTGAACATTTCTGCTGCTCGGTTGACATTTGATTTTACCGTTTGTTCTTGGTGTCCAAGTAAGGTTGTTTGAGTTTCTGTATCTATGATAATAAATCTATTATCAAACTTACAGTTATTCCAAATCACACCATCTTGACCAACACGTGATTTAAGTAAGGTCATAGTCGCCAAATTGTGTTCTTTTTGTTCTAATGTCTTACCAACAGATAAAACTATATGACCAATTTGTGCCTTCTTAATGGAACCACCCATTTGGTCTGTAGTTACAACTTCAGATGAAATTGAACCTCTATTACCTTGAGTTGCAGTCCATATCGCAATATTAAACTCAGTTGTCATTGCCTCAAGACTTCTCATAACGGAACCTTCACCTTTCCATTCCTCACCAAAATTAGACCTTTCAGGACTGATACAATCGACATAGTCAATAACTAGCATGTCAATTGGTTTTCCGTCTGAAATTTGTTTTCTAATTCTTGATTTGATTTCAGAGATTGTTACTGAATCACTTGGTAGTTTGATAATACTAAGTGAACCTTTACATCTACCCTGAATTTCTTCCACAATACTCTTAACTTCCTCTTTTCTTTGAGGTTGCTCATCAGGTTCAATACCTGTCCATATTGTGAAGTGTTTTCTTTTAATGTTTGAAGGATTATCTTCAAAAAAGATTTGAAGTACGTTAAAGTCACAATTATATGCGGTGTTAGAGAATTTAGTTAATAAAGTAGTTTTACCAGTACCTGTCGGTGCTAATACAATACCTAATTCACCTCTTCCTATACCTCCCTTTAACATATTGTCCAAACCATTAATCCCCGTAGGAATTGCCTGTCTATTGTCTTTTTCCAATACCGCGTCGATATCGTGGAACACATCCATACATTCTTCAGGTGGAATACCCACTTGTAGAGCCTTTTGAATAATATCCTCAATTGTTTGATACTCGTGAAATGCCCCATTATCAATAATGGTTGTCACTTTTTTTAGTTCTTTTCTAAGGTTTTGTTGTTTACAAAAATTCAAAGCCTCATCCTTAACCATTTGTTCGGTATCTTCTTTATCTTTTATGGCCTCAATAGTGTCCAAGTGTATTCTTGAACTTTCTTGCGACCCTAATTCAAGTATAATCTTTTGACATAACCCATCATAGTTGGGAATCTTACCGTATTTTTTGTAAAGTTCCTTAATATGTTGAGTTATAAATCTAAACGAGTTATTATCAAAGTACTTGCTCTCGATTACATCGATAATTGTTTCCCCGTATTTCTTATCCTCAATTATCGCTTTTATTAATGCTTGTTGGAATGATGTTCCGAGAAGTCCAAAGTTCTTTTCTGCCATGTTACAAAGTTATGTTTTTATTTTTACAGTTGGTAATTTAAATATGTTGTTTCCAATTCATCAGAACATAAAATATCGGTTAGATATGATAGGTATCTTTTTAAATGTGGACGAATGTCTACCGTATATCTCACTTTTGGGTGAAAATAATATGCGGGAAACACTCTAGAAATAAATACATCGTCACCCATCTTAATTTCAAGTAGAAAATGTTCTTTTCCATCGTTTTCACTGGTGTCTACATTACTCAAACCGTAAAAATATTCTCGATTCTCATATAGATACTCGGAAGTTTTTATTTTTAAATCATCAAAAATTTCATCTGAAATTTCTTTTACGTAGTCGTGTAAATCCATCGAACGTCTTGATTGTGGGTTATGCTCTCTCACGTTAAAAAAACGTTGGCAAATAATGTTCCCTTCAAGGGTTAAAAGGAACTCAAATTTAGTTACATCTTGATTAGTCATTGTTTCTTATTTTTATTATTTTTTTATTTTTTTCTTTTCTTGTTAATCGAAGAAATGGATTCAAGAAATTAATCCACGCATCGTCTGATTTAGGTAAAAGGAGGAAAATACCATCCTCCATCATCATTTTCATTGTGTTTTTATACGAACGACCTTCGGGGTCCATTTTATCATTAATAAGTGATTCAATAGATTCTTTGGCCTCATCAGTTAGGAAAGGGTCATCCAAACTTACAATTCGACTATTAACATCGAAGAACTCCTCTCCCAGTACCCCATACTTCGTCACTCCCGTAAGTAAGTTGGTAACTATACGATTATCTCTATCTTCTTCGAATAAGTCGTCAAAACGACTCCTAATGAATTCTAATGTAAGTTCTTCTGTTTTTAATTCGGGAACCGCCCCTAATAATCTTCTAACACCTAAGTTTTTAATTCCCGCGATATTGTCAGATGGGTCCCCACATAACATCTTTACTAATTTGATGTTTTCTATTCTTATCTCTTCGTGGTCATAAACAAACATATCTTTTGGTTGATACATTTTACTATGTGAAGGATTGAATAAACGTGTGTTTTCTGAAACTAACTGAGTTAAATCTCCGTCCGATGAAAATATAATGATATTTTCTTTTGGTGAGTTTTGAGAGTAGTACGCAATTGCATCATCGGTTTCACAGTATTCGTATTCATCTTGACGGACAAACAATTCTTCCAAGTATTGTTTTACTCGATTTCTTTGTTGACTATACGCTGTTAATTCCTCTTCAGTTCTTATTCTACTTTTTCTATTTTCCTTGTATTGAGGGTAGTATCTCTTTCGAGATGACGAACCTTCTTTACCATCCCAAAAGACAACTATTTTATCTAAATGATGTATCTCGATGGTTCTACGTAAAGTGTTCACAAAATGGTACAATGCACCTATGTGGTTCCCTTTATAGAAATGATTTTTAAGTCCGAAAAAACCAATGGTCAACAAATTGTCCCCATCGACCAATAAAACATTAGACATTTAGTCTTTGTAGTTTAATAGTTAAACAATAAAATAAAATTAATTCTCGTCTTCTTCTCCGACTTCGAATTCGATACCAGATGTATCTGTGATTTTTTCACCAAATAGTCTCGACCCAATATACTCAAGATTTGTCTTTAAGTAATCTTCTCTCGATTTCTTTTCTTCTACGGTGTCTCTCATTTTCATGAAACCATGTGAGGTTACCATGATTTTACCATCAGCGAATGAAATACCATTTACGTGATTTTTCATCACTGAAATTTTACTTCTACTACCAATGTTTGCCTTTCTACCTTTTCTCGTAATATCGATTTTAGTAGTACCAGCATTTTTTTGATTTCCAAATAAAAACACTAATGTTGAATTTAACCATAGTGATTCTCCACCTTTAGCCTTAATTTTTGGTTGTCCAAAAGGATTATCAGGTAATTCAACCCATGGTTGATTAACAACGATAAGTGTGTTTGTATGTTTTTTATCTGCTCTTCTTGAACCTGAAATACGTTGGTTGATACCCATACCGATTTTATCGGCCAAGGTTGCTGCATTATGTTGTTTACCACCTTTACCTTCGAAAGTCATTTTACATGGAACAGAACCAACAGAATCCCAAAGGAATAACAAATCATAAGGGATTGTACCTTTTTCTTGTGCATCCAATAATTCATTGATGAAATCTGTAATTTGTTCGATATATTCAAAATCATTTCTAAAAATGAATTGACCTGAGTATGTAATTTCACCTGTTGATTGGTCAACGTCTTCAGTTACGGGAATTCCCATAATGTCGGCATGTTCAAACGCAAATTTTTGTTCAGTGATAATAAAGACAGGTAATATATCCTTTTTAATTGCATCAGCAGCCGCAGCTAATAATGCGGTAGTTTTACCTGTATCTGAGTGTCCTAAGAACATGTTGATGTGTCCGAGTGCAGGTCCGGGAATACCGGTTGCGTCTAAGAATGCGTCACCAAGGTCTAAGAACCTATCAGGTTTGTAGGTCATTTTGCTGGAATACTTCGAGATAACACTCGAAAAATCTTGTTTCTTTATTGCCATGTTATTAATATAAGTTTTTTTTTAAAAAAAGGACACCCTCGGGGACAGTTTGTCCCTGAGAATGTCCATGTGGGGGTAAATTAGAACGGTAAATCGTCGTCTGATTCAGAATCTACTTGTGCATCGTAGATTGGTTCTGCAACTGTTGCTGCAACTGATGGTGACATAAATTGAGTTTCCTCTTGTAAATTAGATATCCATTTTTTTCCTTCTGAATCCCATTTTGGAACTTCGCCTCGGGCAATCATTTCCAAATATTCTTCAGGTTTCTTAGAATAGACATCATTCCAAGTTAACTCATCACTAATCCAACTTTGTGAAGTTGTTTCATCACTATGTAGTGGAGATGCGTCCTCATACATAATTGAACTAATTGTTGTGTATTCTCTACCATTACCGGCTTTACTTAATCCAAGAGTGATAATCAAATCACGTCCCGTGTTAGGGTCGGTAATATCACCTTTGTTTTTAAATAAAGGGAAGATTTTGTCAAGAATTCCTTCTTGTTTACTATTGTGTTTAAAACGCCAGAATTTAACTCCATCCTGTTCGTTTTCTCTATCAATCACTTTAACGATGTAAAATTTACGTGCTCTGTATTGACGAGCAAGAACCTTGTCAGATTCTAAACCTGTCATCATCAAGGCATCATAAACTTCATTTAACGGGGAACGTTGACCTTCTTGTTTTGGGTCATACAATTTCACCCAATTTCCATCCACTTGAACTTCATGGAAGTATTTTTCCACGAATGGAGAACTTCCGTCTTTTGTTGGGATGATACGGATTCTTTTTTCACCACTTCTAGCACCTTTCGGTAACAGGGTAGTAAAGTATCTTTTTAATCGGTCTTCTTGAGACACTCTGTTTTGGTTGCCGCTCGCGGCGTTCTTGCTGTACTGAGCCAGTACTGAATCGAATGTTGACATAAATTTTTATTTTAAATTGTTTATAATGAAATATAGATAAAAAAAGTCGAATTACCAAATCCGACTTAAATTATTTTCAAAAAAGTTGTTTTTACCCATTTGGGTTATTCTAATGTTAGTAAATATTTTAATTTATTGATGGCCCCTAACATCTCATCTCTCACATTTAAGAGATTAGTGTCGGTTTCTTCAAATTGTTCTGAAAATTGATTTAATGCCAAGATTACTGTATCTAACATCGCTTCAGGTTTAAGTTCTTTTAAATTCGTTAATTGAATTACATTGGTTTCATCATCTAAAACAAATCTACCGTATTTTCCCATTGCCTCTTCAACAAAGGTATCAATTAAATCTTCTAATGTATCATATGTAACACCAAATGCGTTGTGTCTTGCATAACCCTTTGTCTGCCAATGGAATATTCTTAATTGAGCTTGTAAACCTAAAAAAAGGTTTATGTTAGAATTTATACTCGTCATTTTCTTCTTCTGGATTAAATGTATTTCTCATGGTTTCATTTGAGTATGTATCAACATCTTGTTTAGTTAAAACATATTCATTTTTACCGCTTTGTCTCATTTCTCCTTGTTTTTGAGCAAAGAATTGTTGTGGATTTTGGTTAAACGGATAAGAATCCAATGAACGTAGTTCAAGTCTTTCCTCAGGAGTTTTTTCTTTCATCATCTCAACCTTGTTTCCAAGTTCGTCAATTTTACTCATAACCGCATCCATTTGAGATAGTTTTTGTTCTAAATCAGTCAACTTACTAAAAACATCATCCATTTTACTGATGACACCTTCATTCTCGCCCTTAGTTGCGTCTAAGTCTTGTTTGATTGATTTAGTCATATTAACTAAATCTGTAATATCGATTTCTTCTGTATCTCCACCTTCCATAGGTGTTTCAGCCGGTGCATCTGTTGGTGCAGCTTCGGGTGTTGTAGTGTCTTCAGGTGCGGGTGGTAATTCACCACTTTCAACCGGTGCCTCAAAACCAGTCGGTTCCTCAGCAGGAACATCCTGTTCACTCATTAATTTTTTTGTGTACTTATTAATAGCATTGAATCTTGCTACTTCTTCCAGTAATTGATTTTCTAATTTATTCATGATATTAATCTTGTAAAAGTTGTCTACCGTCTTCGGTAATGAATTTTTTATTTATTCTTTCAACAATACCGTCTTTAGACCTGATAACATAACATTCACCAGTTCTTAGGTCACACTCTTCTCTTTCCATACCGTCTTGAGAAACACTACTAACCTTTTTAGGGGAGATGTAGTTGTTCAGAGCATTATTTAATTTATCCTTATTCATAGTATTTTTTCTATATAAATATCATAGAAATAGGAAAACTCGTTACCGTAATGGTCAATAAAAGTTATGTTAGTTTAAAATACACAACATCTCCGTCAAATAATCCTAATTCAGACATTAAAGATGGCGACATACCCATTCCATATCCCTCAGCAATTGGTCCATTACCAACGGGTCCATTTGCCACTATTGTTCCTAATGTCTCCGCTAATTGGTAACTTGGGTTAAGTGTAAAAGTTTTTCCGTTTTTAGGATTTTTAAAATTAGTGGTTGCCGTTCTAATTTTTTGAGAATTAGCAACGTTTGTTAAAAATGTAGTAGTATAGAACTTATAAGTGGTTCCACTTAATTTAGACCATTTAATACCATCTGCAATTCCCATTGTTGTGTCAGGGTCAATTGGACATTTTTCACCACCCATCTTAACTGCAATTGCTCTTAACCATGTTCCGTCACTATCAATTTTCTGAACCTCTTTATGGTTTTTATATCCATTGAAAGGTATACCGAATTCAGTAACCCCAACTAATGGAGATGTTTTGGTTATAATTTCATCATTAGTTCCCTTTTTACCTTTCATGTCCGTTGAATACGATGCATTATCATATACTATTGAGGTTTCAGTTGTTGCCCCCGTGACAGGTGCCTGTTTAAGTTTTGATTGGGCTTTACTTGATAACTTATCGAATAAAACTCTATAACTCGATATAAATGAGTCTTTAGGGTCAGGTAACGATGTATATGGTATTCTAGTTCCAACAAATGTTGTGGATATGTTATTACTTTTAATCGAGTGACTAACCTCGGTAATCCAATATGAACCCTTAAACATTGGTATGTTTTTAAGGTAAAAATACATTGTTGGTTGAATCATTACGTTACCCATACATGTTACTTCACATCTATACGATGCTGATTTGTAATAATCGAAAAGACTTACGTCAACATTATATGCCCCCGCACCTGATTCAGACCTACCTAAGTTTTCCAACACAACAAACGATTCTGAAGTGTTTTTAAGTGTACTTTGGTCTAATTGAACACCTTTAAAAATACCCTGATTTTGGTCACCAAAACTAACTTCGAATGCCACCACCTTATTTGATTTACTCAAATCTGTTTTTGAGAAATTTTCAAGTGATGTTATAACCAATGGGTTATTATTAACACTACCAACATAAAAACTATCATCGGCAAATTTATTTGCCTTACTATTAGACATGTCGGCTCTTTTTGATGATGCCCCAACTAATTGAATAATAATTTTTGGTGATGACTCTTGATAATCAACTTCTAAAAATGTACCGAATAGGTTTTTTGCAACTTTCTTAGATGGGACAATTTTAGTTTTATTTTTAAAGTTACTACCATAGAAATTAACATATGCGGGAAGTGCTCTCATATCTAAACCAGTTTCCTGTATTAACATAGAAATCGCCCCATATAAATTTTGTTTCATATTATTTGGGTGTAACAATGGTAGAATTTTGTCAACATTTAAAAAGAACTTGTCTCCAATATCTCTATTTGCCTTATCTAAAAATAAGAACTCCTCAAGTAATAATCTTTGACCAATTGAATTACCTGCTGTCCATTTATCGTTAAATGATTTGAAGGTGTTATACAACTCCAACTTAGTGTCATTTAAATTGTGTCCTTGGTACTTTCTTATATCAATCGATTCATCTTTTCTTGTTATGTTACCCTTTTTACTGATTTCACTTAATACCAATCTTAAAAAGTATTTTAATCTAACGTCAGACCCATCGGCATAAATTTTATTACCTGTGACTTGAAATATAGAAACTCTAAGATATTCTCTAAATGCAGACTTACTATTTGTACCGCCCGATTTTCTATAACCAGCATAAATCTGAGCCAATGGTCGATATTTTATAATATTCTCTTCTGTAAGTTTCACATCGTTTACACCAAAAAATTCTTGGTAGTACCCTTCCATGTCCTCACCAATATATAATTTAATGAATTTTTGATTTGTAGGGGTTAAATCCGAATTACTATATGGTTGAACCGTATAACGATTGTAATTTTCAATTTTTGCCATACCATAAAAAGTGTATGGGTCAATTTCTTTTGGATTTGCTAATGTGAATTTTATTATATTTTGACTACTTAATAAACCACTAGTAACCTCCGTTGCTTTTGCAACTTGTCTTTCCTTAACTAAATTAAATAAAGTGTTTGACGTACCGTCTGAACTTTCTTTTTTTACAGTAACCAATTCTTTAAGTAAGTCTTGAAATTTACCATACTTTAGATTATCAAAAACTTGATATGGTATTTCATCATTTGTTTTTTCAGATGCGAAATCTAAAAACATACTTTCAAATGAATCTAAAATTTCTGGACTGAACGTTGCAATTAAATCGATAACCTTTCTATAGTTCGTGTCTATTGAAAATGTGTTATCAACCGTACTTCCCGATATATAATTTCTTGGGTATTCAGAATGTGATGCAAATGTTTTACCTGAAAACTCATTTGTTACACTTTCATCAAACCACCAACTTCTAAACGTATATTGTTCGGCAAAATCAAATGTTTCTAAATTTTTAGTTGCAAGGTCAGATTGGTTCAAACCGTGTGACGGTAATAGTGTATAAAATTGTTCGGTCGGTTTGTACTTTGAGTTATCAACCAACACACTCCAATATCTATTTCCGTTATTACCTTCAAGTACCTTGTGTGATATGTTACCTGAATTTGTTTGTGTTGTATAATCAACATTACCTGAATTGATGTTGTAATGTGAATAACCATTAACAATTTGGTGGTAAACCGCTTGGTAATGTGGATTTAAACCTACGTTATCAGATGTTACATGTGAAATTGAATTTCCACTAATTAAAAAAGAGTTAAAGGTTGAACCTATTAATCCACCATCAAAAAAGGCACTACCCGTAATTGGTTGTGTTATATTACTTGAGTTTAAGAAACCATCTAATATATCCACACCATCAATAATTTGTTTTCTGTATCTATGGTACATTGCTCCCCATTTTAACATTAAGTGGTACGGTACAAAATGAGTTGATGAAACTTCTCTGAATAAAGAAGACATTAATATCGATTTACTGTTGTTAGTTTGACCCATCATTCCGGCTAATGGGTCAGTAAATGTAATGGTATCTTCTAAATCTAAAAACGGCAATGAATTTAATAAAAGATAAGACGCTCCCGTATATTTTCCGTGTTTGGTCGTTTTACCAAAATCAGATTTTAACTGTTTATGAAAATATGGTGTGTTTAATATATTAACGGATGTGTTACCATTTTTAAGTTTTTGTGTAAACATATTTTCATCGTATCCAGGTTTAACCCATGAAGTCACATTAAACGGTGAACATACAAATCCTTGTGATGGGTTAACTTGTAAAATCCCATTAAATTTAAAATTGTCATCAGTAAATTCGGTCTTATTCAAATAATCTAAATAAGTGTCTGAATTAAATGGATATATTTTAGTTCTATATGGTTCTGAAACATATTTCACCAATTCATCATTCATTTCTTTTGATTTGAAATCTTTCCTTTGTCTATTAACACTTCCGTATTTTTCAAACTTAAATGGGTACTCTAAAATATCTTTAATGTACGGTACCGTTGGTAGATGGTCTCTTAAATAAGTAAACCTATCGTGTGGTGATGATGATGGAAGGTATCCATCAAATTTAGTACCATCCGGTGAAACCGTTATAAATGAATCAATACTGGTTAGTTTTTGACATAAGTCCACTAATTCAATATCTTCACCTATAGACTCTTTAATGTTTTCTACCTCTTCTTTTGCCAAGATATCCAACATACTATTTGTGTAAGAATCAAATAATGTAATATATTTTGCTCTTTCGTACACTTCGTAAATAAAAGATGAAAACACTTTATCAGTATATGGTAGTCCATCATTTATTACATCTATACCACTAATGTCATCTAAATTATTCGATTCAGAATCAGATTCGAAAATATAATTAATGTCACTAATCGTTGGTTCTGTTTTAACACCTGTGTCTAATTTGTTCGTTACAATTTTAATATACTCCTCAACAAAATCAACCTCAGGCCACAACGTTTTATTGTTAGATTTTAATTTATTAACCAATTCAGCCTCGCCAGGATATGCAATTACATTTTGTTTTCCACTTGACATTGGTTTTTTAACCTCAGGCCATGGATAAATTGCAACTCCCTTCCCTTTTTGTTCGTCACTTAAACCTTCTAATAGTTTTATTCTACTTTTACTTGCATCAAATGCTTTGTTGTGGGTGTCCTTCATTAAACGAATATACACATCAGCACCAGCCAAAACCACCGCAAAAATATTTCTAATGGTCGGTTCAAATCCAAACCCTAAAGTTGGGTCTTTGATGATTTCATTCATCTTTTGTTCAACCTCATCCTCTAATTTTTTTCTTTGTTCTTCAAATGATTTTCTAATTTCAAAAATATCTTTTAAAAGTAAATCAACACCAACCAAAACAAAACCGTCAGTTAAAACATCGTAATAAGATTTAATGTTTTTAATTGTACTCAACGAAATCTTTTTAAAATCGGACTTCGTTCTATTCATTAATTTATTTTCAAATAAAACTGATTTGTTTAATTCTTCGGAATATACCTTTAGTAACCTTTCTAAAGTACCTTCACTCTCACCAGTTATTTTATCTAAAGACTTTTTTTCTTTGGTTCCAATATAATACCAATTGTATTCGTCAGTACCAATTAACCTAACTTCAAATTCTTTAACCGCTAAATTTTGTTTAGACCACGCACTAATTGCACTCTCAAAAGTATTAAGAGTTGTTTCCAATTCTTTAATCCCTTGAAACACTGACATATCTACAACCTCATTGAAGATTTTTCTTTCCAAAATCTTATCTAATGATTCTGCAATGTATCCTAAATCTTTTAAAGTTTTTACGGGTTTACCGTCGTTCTTAATGAATGTTCCCTTAGCAACTAATCCTTTTTGTTCGTATTGTTCGTAAACTGACCTTAAAATTTGATATCCCCTTGAACTTCTTGAAATTGTTTTTTCGTATCTCCCATCCTTTTCATTAAATTTTTTGTTCTCAACATTTTCAGTTAAAAACATATAAGGACTGTTTATCATTGTGGATAATGGGATGTCATTCATAAATGCGTAAGTTGAACCCACAAATGTTGTGGTCACTTCAAAGTTACCATTAGACTCGTTAAACTTTGAACTAAACTTAGTCATGTGTAAACGATACCTTATTGCCTTACCGTAATATCCCTTTACAGTTAAATAAAATATTGGCCACGGTAAGTGAAAAAATGCACGATATGGTGAATTTTCAGATGATTCAAATAGTGTTTTACCTCTAACGTCGATGAAATTAATTGTGACCTGGGGTGTGTAGTTGGCACCCTTAACTGTTATGTTAATACTATCAATACCAAAACTTTGTCCACTTGGGTCGTAGTTTACACTATCCGCCCCTGAATAGTTTTTTGCGGTTTTAGGTAATGGTTTTCCATCTTTATCAGTAAAGTTGTCCTTACCAACAAACGAATCTGTCCATGAGGTATCGAAATTACCGTCCCCTGTTTGATTTTTTAAAAAGTTAAGTTCACCCTTGGCGATACTAACAAGTGTACTACCTTGTTCTTTTGCAACTAGAGTTGTTCTCGGGATAATATCCGCCTCCAAGTTCGCATACATAACCAAATTCTCTTGTTTTACTCCCCTAGGTTGAATATTACCGTCATTGTCGACGACACTATTCGGGTCGATATACATAAGATTGTTTTGGTCTACTTTTACAAGTATGTTTTCACTATTAGTTAAATCGTTATTGCTCGCCATAATATAAGTTGTACAATTCTACACTTCTTTTATAATCTTGTAAAGTCGTAGTTAAAGGAAATGGCACTCTTAATAGAGAATTATTCGGTATTTCAAATTCTAAACCACTAACTTCAGGATTTGCCATTAGAATTAACCATCCAAATACGGGAGTATTATAATACTCTTGTGATATTTTGTCTAACCTATCTTTTCCCTTTTTATAAAAAGTGTACTTATCGGTTCCCTTAATTGGTATTTGAATACCGGGTACAATTTTAAATTCACTATCCTCTATGAATAATTCGTATCTGTTGTAGTATTCTCTTGACATTATTTTGTATCTTTTTTACTTCTATAGTAGTTTAGTTTGGTCGTTGGTGGATTATTATCCGAATGTATTTTCTTAGCCTCCTCTTTGAATGTTGCGTCAGTTGCCGGATTACTTGAGGTAATTGAGAACTTAACAGGTTTATCATTCTTCCTATCTTTAAATTTTGAAAATTTAAAATTCTTGTCTTTTGGTTTTTCAACGAAGTCCTCAATCCTTTTTCTAATTTTCTTTCTGATATTATCAGGGAAGATAGTGGTATCCGATTCGTAAACTTTTGCAATTTCATTTAACTTCTCTTCAAGGAAAACACTCATGATTTTTTCAAAGTCATTTGAAGTAATGGTAGGGTTGTTGAAGTTTATGGTTGATGTTAAATCAACAAACATTTTTGGTGTGTTTTTCTCAATATATTCAACACAACTACTATATTCATTATATAATAAATCGTAAGTATACCCTGATAATACCCCTTCACTTACCTCTTCACCTTTTACCATCGCATCTTTACCAAACTTTACAAGGAAGTTAACATCATCCAAACTACTGATTAATGAATCTCTAACAGATTCAAGTTCAGAAAAAGGATTTGTGTCAATTAACTCATTTAATTTTTCTTCCACCATTGTTTTAATTAATGGTTGTAAATATTCATTTGACTTATCCAACTTAGGTGTCGTTAATATTTTATCTAATCCCATCATAGTAGACAAATCGGTAGTTTCTAACGTCGCAATTATTGCACTTTTTACCCCCCTCATTAAAATAGATAATTCACTATTCTTTGGATATAAACCAACTAATGAAATGGTTGAACCGGGTGTGGTACTAGTTGAACTATAAATGTCGTATTGATTTACGGTTCTATATGTGTCTTTTAATAAAAGAGTACCAATTTCGGTTCCATATTTAGAAATTAATTTATTATATGTTTTTTCGTAACTTTTAAAATAGTTGTCAGTATTTTCAAATACAGGTTTTAATAATGGTGTAAAATCTATTGTGGATGATGGTGAAATAAACGTACCAATCCATTCTCCTTCACTTATTTTATTTGTATTTTGAGACTCGGGTGTGGTTTTTCCATAACCTTTATCAAAATCTTCTTTAAGTTTACGTAGGAAATCGTCTGTAAATTCTTTTGCATCCACACCACCAATTGTTTCATTTGTTGGGATTGACCTTTCATCGAACATTTCTGTATTTGCAAAGAAGTTTGATGACAACGCATTTTGTAATCGTTCAACAGGTCTGTTTAAACCTTGTCCTCCGATAAATGCAATTTGACACGTTACATTTGCAATCATTGGTTGTACTCCAATTCCTTCAGGATTTAAATCCCATGGTGAATCATCGTATGTGATGTTTACATCACGAATAATAATTTTTGAATGATAGAAATCACCAATTCTTAATACACAAACAGGTGGTGGACCAAACGAAGTATTTCTAGCGTTCAAATCCGCATCATCTGAAATTCCTTTAATTGGAATCGTGTCACCCGGTCTAACACATTGTAACATGAAAGTTAAACGTGAATTTAAACCTTCAGGCGTTGTCGAGTGAAATCCAGGATGAAAATATTTTAATTTTTCCTTTAATGATTTAAATGCAAGTGGAGAATCCTCTTCGAGTTTCTTGAAATAGAAACACTCCGAAAGAGTTTTCATAATGATTCTTTTCATCGGGTCAATTGCGGGTTTCTTAGTTGGCGGATATAAAATGGTTTCTCCGTCTTCCTCAATTCTTGTAACCACTGTCGGTGGTGGTGTTGGTTTTGGTGGTTCAGGTTGAATGACGTAATCAAGTTTTACCGTAGATTGTCTACAATAAAACGCAATAGGTGCATTAATTTTCAATCCTTTAACGGTAACAAATTCTTTCCCTTTACATTGTGTGTCAGGAGATGGTCCGGTAAAACCTTCACCATAATTCGCAGAATCAATAACAACAACACCTGTATTACCCGACCAACCAAAATCACTTAATTTATATTCTTTTTTAATTACAATCGCTTTACCTTTAACAACAATAACCTTATCGTTTTCAGATAAGTTTTTATTTTGCTCAAGACCAAGACTATCAACCCATTTTAATTTTACCTTTTTTGCCCCATCACCATCTTTAGATATTCTATTGAAAAAGTCTCTTATAATACTTGAACTTCTTCTCAACGCCAATTTTTCATTGTAATACTCAGATGCAACAGAAGAACACGATGACTCGACTGTTAAATATATTTTTTGTACAGTGTTACCACTAATCTTTTCTTTAAGTGTTACAGTTTCGCCCGTATAACTTTCGTACTGAGATTTTGCAGTCTCAAAGTACTCACTCAATTTTGTTGTTTGAGCAATGACAGATGTATCGTCAATAGTCGCACCGGTTGAACCAAAAATGTATGATTTTTCTTTTAAAATTTGTGCGGTTTGTGTTAAACCTGTGATACTTCTTAAATCGGTTTCAAGTGAGGCAGTATGACCGCTTTTCTTATCATAAAATTTACCGAATAACTCTCCGTATGGTGTGTCTACCTCTACCGATTGTAAACGTGGACCCGGAATATCGTTGTCATATTTAAGTACAAAACTCTTACTTACTTTGTCATTTTTTTGCCCACTTCCATTACCTCCACCTTCTTCTTTACCGACAACAGGTTCAACAATGGTTTTATATTTTTTTATAACTTCGGTGTCTTTTCCTTTTTCTAAGAACATCTTAATCAAGGTAACATCATCCATGTCTAATTGGGTGTATCTCCTAATAAGTGAGTAGAAATCCAATTCCTCACATCCAGCAAACATTGCATTGATGTAATTTTCAGTTTCTTCATCTGACATCCCTTTAAAGTGTTCTCTAACCAATAGGTTTAAAATACTTGGGTGGTCGACTACAACTTTGAAAGATAATTGACCTGTTCTTGTTGTATCTTGATATGTGTAGATTGGTTCGGGTCTACCTAAGAAGGTATTGTCCGTCCATCTTGCCGAGTTTTGTTCACTGATTTTTAAATCGTATGGTGGGAACCACATTACTCTACCTCCATTACTTCCTCTTTCACAATAAGGTAAATCGTTATATGTGAAACCGGGAGTTGTTGATGTTTTCCACGCCAAATTCTCAAGTGAGAACATATATTTTTTTGCATAAAACCCGTCTCCCTGTGGAAATATGTTGGTTGAAAATCCCTTGAATTCCTTTTGACCATTTGACATTGGTGCAATGTTCAAATTCCACGGTGTACTCATAACACTATCATCAAATTTACGGATATTACCCGTTCTCTTCATAGTATCTGAATAGTTAAAGTAAGACCTATCTTTGGTCCATACTCTACAATATTCTATACCAGTGTTTTCTTTTGTGTATTTGTCAACGTATTGAATTGCCGAACCTCTTGACAACATTGTTTCACCTTCTTTGAAGACTCTACTAGTTTGGTCAATAACATTACCAACGTGAGTTCGTGCGGCCATACCGTCATTTGGCATAGAGTTAAGGAGTTCTTGTGTTTTCCCAAGAATCGAATCTTCCCTAAAACCATATTTCGTTGATAGTCCGTCACTATGTTGTGTTGATTCTTGAGCCCACTCCTCATTATATAAACCTAACTTGTTTTTTGAGTTAGTACTAATCCAAGTTAATTTACCTCCGAGTGTTCCACCTTCAGTAATATTTTGTTGTCTTTCAAATAATGACGTTTGAATCGGGTCAAACATCATACCCATATAGTAACTACCTTTTACCATATTGTTATTTGAATCAGACATTGTCATCTTCACATCTTCACTTCTATCGTCTCCAATATATGCACCACCTTTTGGTGCCTCTAACCCTAATAGAGATTTAACTCCTTGAGCAAATTGGTTTATCGAATTGAATAATTTGGATGATTGTTGAGACCTTGCGGTTGTTGTGTAGTTTGGCGCATATTTTGAATATGAGAGGTTATCAAACAATACTTGTTTTTGACCATCGCCCATGTATTCAATCATTAAATCGGAAGGTTTTCTTGAAACCTTTGGTCTTCTTTGGATACCAATCAATGAACCTAATGCGCCTGTAATATCTTGTAGAATTGCCCCACCTTCAGTTTTAGGTGTTGGTCTATTCTCAATTGGGTTTTGTGGGTTTGATAAATAATCACCCGGTATTTCTGACCACGGAAACTCAACACCGGCAACTGTTTGAAGAAAATCAATACCTTTACCTAATAGTGTCTTTGCAACTGTGATTCTATAATTTTTTTCTACTAATGGTTCTCTACCCGTAACAATATTAATTGCCGTTGTCATATTACCATTAATCGCATCGGCTAATCTAACTCTACCGATTGTTGCCGATTTTAGATTTTGTGTAATCCTTGCAAATACAGGTCCATCTTTATTCTCACGTATGTTTAACGCCGCGAATTTCATTAACTGTGATTCATTATCATAGTTACTATTCGACATAATACCAATTAAACTACTAATATCTCCTCTAGTAAAATAGGGATATAAACTCAAATTAGCACTTCTTGGTAATGTATTAATATTTTCTGTTACAAAATAATTTAGTGGTTTAAAAATATTTGCATTTTTAATTGTAACTAAATCATTTACTCGGTTTGTATCGACCGCACCTGGGTCAACGTTGGCCAGATTACTTAGAGTTTGAACACTATAGTTCGATGCCGTAAATGTTTGTGGACCGAATGGGCGTTGTAACGTCTTTCCTATAAGAAAATCCCTGAATGTTGATGTATTACTAAAATCTAAATAACTTGGCATTTATTGTTTTTACTATAAATAGAGATTTACTCATTTTATGCATATGTTTGACTAGTATAATCTCTCGGACTACTACTATTTAAAAATGCGTCAATTGCTTCAGGTCTTCTAACAATGTATCTTGAAAATTCATCCATGATTGGGTCACTCTTAACATTAAGGGTGATTTCTTTAGATTGATTAGTTTGGGACTCAGCAGTCGTTGTTGGTGTATTTGTTGTCGGTGTTGAATTATTCACAGGTACCGATTGTTGCGGTGTACTGACTGGTGTGGCCTTAGCCGGTTCTTGACCGAGAGCCTCTCCCACTTTATTAGCCAATTCATTACTTTTTTTAAGTAAGGTTCCGGGTTCATAACCCGCCATTTCTTTTATTTTTTCTAAAAATGCTCCTCCTTTATTGGCGGCACCAACTCTTGCGGCTGCTGCCATATAATTAACATCTCTGGCAATATTTTCAACCGTCGTTGCTTGTTTTTGAATGATTTCTTCTGGTGATAATTTTTTAAACTCATCCTGATACTGTAAAAGAGTATCAACTTGTTTTTGGGTTAATTTATCTAACGACACCTCACCCGCTTTTCTATCTATACCTAATGCATCTTTGAGTTTATCACTATTAAGTTCAATTGACATTTGACCACCTTTCATTTGTGAAATGTTAGTAAGGAATCTTTGTTGGTCCTCATCTAATTTCAATCCTCTTCCCAATAATGCAGATGCCGCTGTTGACCTTTCAGCCGCAGCAATCGCTCCATTAGCCAATTCCGTGTACGATATCCCAAGTTCACTAGCCATCGCCTTAGCCTTTCTAAGGTTAACACCAGTAATTTCAAAACGTCCTTGTTCTTCATTATACGTTGCTAATGAACCCGCAACACCAATCAAAGCATCTTGTAATCCCTCAACATTATTTGTTGCCATATACATTAACTTCATTGGGTCATTAAAATCACCAATAGCCCCACCAATTGCTTGTAAATTTGCGGCCATATCAATCGCCTTATCTGGGTCCATCACGTCGTCGGCGACTTTAAACGCAGTTTCCATACTCATTCTAAACTCGGTAGATTTTCTAACCATTTCGGATAATCCTTGAATACCATTTTTAAAACCGTATTCATTTATTTTTCCAATATTTGAACCTAACTCTTTTGTGGTTTTACTGGATTGTAAACCCAAACTAAGAGACCTTTGACCTGTTTCTTTAATTTGATTGGCAACATCAGATGCTCCAATACCTATTTTTTCAAATGCGGGATACATTTGGACTAATTCTCCAAGTGTTCCAACATATGCGGTTGCTGCGGCTCCCGCTTCATACCAAGATTGTTTATTTAAAGTGATAAACCTACCACTATCACTAACTAAATCTTTTGCTGCAGTTGCTAAATCCGCAAAACCGATACCCAATCGAGTTAATGGAATATTTGCCTGTGTTAATTCATCTCTAACATCTTCGGAAAACTTTCCAGTTAATCCCGCTTGTTTATTGATAACCCCAAGTAGTTCAGTTTGTTGTGTTAGATATAACGCCGCTTGGTCTCCAATTACTCCAACCGCACCACTTAAAATATCCATTGGACTTTTAAGATTAGTAATAAACCCGAATAACTCTTTTGCTGATGTTGATGCCTTAATCATCTCTTCACCAACCTGAGGCATCTGACCTGTTTGTTCTTGAGTTTCTAGTCCACCAACAATAGCATTTTTTGCCATAGTTATGGGGTTGTATGTGGAGGTTGCAGTGGTTGAACCTGAACCTACCCCATTACTTACTTTATTCCAATGATTAAGAAATTGATTCGTTTCATTTTGAGGCATATTATATGATGACCCCAAATGCATCTCCATCGCATCGGAATACGCCTTAGAATCTTTTGGTGCACTTCCATATTTACCTATAAAAGAAGAAATTTGTGGTTTGGGTCCATTTGCCATGTCTATAAATATTACGCCGACCTATTTTCTAATTCAATTAAATACTCAACATAATACCTTCTAATAAAGACGGGCATAGTAAGTACATCCCCATAAGAGAATCCTCTTTTAACTAAAAATAAAATCTCGTCTAGCTGACCTTTCTTATAATCCGTAGAAAGGACGAAAAAACTCAACCCCGAATCCAATTTCTACTTGGACTATGTCTCCTGACGGGGTGTTTACTTCTTTTTTTAAATCTAGTTTAGGTGAATTTTCTTTCACGTATTTTCTGAAATCCTGAGAATCTTTGATTGGTAATTTTTCAATGAAGTTTCTTGTGTTCATCATATCTTTATTACCGGCAACTGTTTTAATCATCATTTCAAGTTGTTTTGTGATAACAGGTGCAACCCCATTTCCGTTCCAACTGTCTTCTATTTTTCTAATATCATCAATTTGTTTTTGATTTAGAAATTTGAATGTGATATCAATACCAGTTTTTTCCATTCTATATGGATATTCACCGTTAACATCGGGAACCAATGTGAAATCTTTAAATTTAACTTCACTTAAATCAACGATTCTTTCGTATTCTTCTTTTGTTTTTGGGTCGATTAAATTAAATTTATATTCCGAACCAAACGCGGTGTTTCTTAAAAATAATAATACCGCCTGTTTATCGTCATCAACCATTTCAGTAACTTCAAAATCTCTATCAAGAATTTTTCTTTTTAGAAGTTCTTCAGTTACCATATTGGTAGCGATTAAATTTTGTGACGATAGTATGTTTTCGTCAGTTGCAGTTAGGTATGCAACTCTTAGGGATTTCTTACCACTTGGGTAGTAAATTCCCCTTGAAGGTAGTTCAACAACATCATAAGATATCGTTGGGTCAATTCTAAATTCTTCCATATATGTATTTTGTTATAACTATACTATAATACGAAACTTATTATAAAAAGTAAAGGTCTCCCTTTTGAGGAGACCTTCATATCGACAGATTCTATATTTTTTATTTTTATTAGTAAACTTGAATACATCTATCCATACGTAAAGACGCTGTGATAGTTGCAATATCGTCTCTTGAATAATCAAGTTCGTTAAAGTTCAAGTCAGTTAAAAATGTTCCTTGAAGAATCCATTTTTCAACAACAACACCTGTTGGGTCTAACATTTCCAATTCAATGTCTTTCTTATACCCAGCAGCGTATCCCATACGACCTGTAACAGACTCAGCGTGTAGACGGAACCACTCCATCAATGCTTGGGATGCTGAAGGACCTATTGGGTCTTTAAACGTCACTCTTAATTCGTTCCATTCGAATCTACCTGCAACATAAGTTGAAGTGTTTATAAATGGAATCGCAACTGAATTGATTTTCGCACTTGGTCTAGCCGCTGATGATACATACCATTCGTTGATACCCAATGAAGAAGGGAATCTAAGTATGAATCGGTTAACTCTTTTCGGTTCGTAAGGAACCGGCATTTTCATTAATAAATCTGCCATGTCTATGTCTTTGTTTTAATTTTTTTTTGGTTATTCTTCTTACTTATAAATATGCCTATCTTGAAAAAATAAAAAATTTCACCGTTGGACTTTTTTATTTGATTTTTTTTTCGTATTTTTTCCCTATACTAGTATAAATACTGGAACTGGATTTAAAGATTAAATAAATAAATCTAGAAATATAATACTAGAACTAGTATACTAGCTATAATACTGGGTAATTTATAATAATTTTATTTTTATATTTTTTAGTTCCATGTGAAACATATAAATGGGAGAAGTTTCCCTCTCCCACTATTTTTTCATTAAATATTATCAAATGATGCTCCAGTTGGGGTTATTATGAACTCAACATCAATGAATTCAAGTGAACGAGTTGGTTTTACATAGATTTTACCTCTAAGTGTGTTTGAATCAATGTCCTCAGGGTCATTTGAAACAGTAACACGGAACTCATATAAACCTCTTTCTCTCTTAATTGATTCAAGAATTGGGTTTACTAATCTCAAGAATTCATTACGAACTTGTTCGTCATTTTGTTCAAACAATAGTCTTATTGCAACTGCTGAAATAAGTTTTCTTGCTCTTAACAATAATCTTCTTACGTTAATTCTATCCAATGCAGATTCTCTAACTTGTAGGGTTTTGTTACCCCAAATAATTGTACCAGTATCTGAGAAGGTTGCAATTGGGTTAATTCTCGCTTTGTATAGGTCATCTCTTTCGTCAAGGGTTAATTTCTTAACCGCTTTGATTGATTTTACCAATCCTCTTGAGTAACCCGCTACCGCGAACCATGGGAAAGACACATTATCAGTCAATGCAATATTTCTAACAACTTCACCTGTTGGTGGAATATATAGTTGAGTTGCATTATCTTGGTCTCTAACCTGAATCCATGGCCAATAGGTTGCTGAATAGTTAGTATCCAATGCGACACCGTCCAATGCGTCAATTACTTCTTCTGCAGTTTGGAAATTAGGTGATGAAATGATATAAAGTGAATCCGCTCTATCGTTCTCCATAATATCAATCGCCTGTGTGGTTAATGAACTATGGTCGTAGAAGTTAATCCCCGGAGTTGCGAAGATGTTAATGTCTACCGCTTCAGGGTTTGCGAATGTGTTAATACCTTGTAGGTATGAGTAGTAATCAGAGTTTCCAACTGTTGTACTGAACACACCACCATTAGTTGTGTGACCACTTACATAAGTAGGTTTACCGAAGATATATCCATCTCCAAGAGTTTTAGTTTGACGATAGATATCCCAACCATCGAAACCACCACCAACTGCAAATGTGAATTTACGGTATGCTGATGTAACTAATAAGTTGTCAACACCTGATTGACCTTCTAAATCGTAAGGAGTAGTTGTAAAAGTTGTTCCTGTGATAGTAGATGCGTTTACAGATAAGTGGAAACCATTAGTTGCTCCCGCAGCTGATGCTCCTTTATATTTAAATAAATCTTTATCAAATCCAACTTGAGTTGAAAGACCTAAAGTTACTTTTCTAACTTTATCTCCCGCTGATTGAATTTCAGAACCGTCAAAGTTAAATCCTGTTACGTCACCCGCAGTATAGTATTCTGTTTTATACATAAGTGAACCCAAGGTTGAACCTGAGAAATTTGTATTTGATACGAATCCTTTAAAACCTGCTGGGAATGCGTCAACCGGATGGTTTTCAGACATATTCAACATAATATATTTTGAACGTAACTCATATTCTCCATCTGAAGTACCTACTTTCTTAGCCACATAACCTGGAAGGTCAGGGTTCATTGAACATCTTGTGAACTTCTCAAGAGCAACTAAGTTATCGTCAGTATCATTAAAATCACGAACGATTAAATCAAATTCACCTGTTTCAAGGTTTATATTGATAACCGACATTTTAATTTGTGCGTTTGCAGCATCTCCATCAGAAATTGTAATAACTTCGAATAGGTCAGAAACTTCACCACCTCGTACTTCAGATACAACTGTTGGAGACATTGGGGTATCCCATTCTCTAACAAAGTTTGTTCCTTCAGAAACATATACTTCAGTTAAACTTAAACCTCTTACTAATCCTTGTTCATATGCCTTTTTCAAATAATTCGGATATGTTTCGTAAACATACACCGGAATATCAGATTTAGGTTTGTCGAATACATCCGTACCCAACACCTTAGTTACATACTTAGATGATGTAGAGTCCAAAGAACAAGTGAATGTTTTTGCACCACTCGTAGAACCCGTTACATTAAGTGTAAATTCTGCGAAAGGATTTGTTGCCAACTCAGAACTTGAAATGTTAAAACTTGTGTTACCTGTAACTTCAAGTAATAATGTTTGTCCCGAATAAGAACCTCTAGAACGGAATGCAACTACGACTTTATTATCATTAGTTACTGTTGCCGAATATTGATATCTTGTTACTGTGAATAAATTAGTAGTACCATTCCAAACAAATAGGTAAGAGTAAACAACTCCCGACCCATCATTGAATGTGTTGTACCAATTTTTATTCCAATTTGAATCTGCGTTTAGGTCACCTGTAAATGGTGAAATCATTTCTTTAGTTGGGTCCTGAGCCGCAACGTCTGCTGCGTCCGCCTCACCGATAACGAACCATGTTCCAGTATTACCTGTGAAACCACTAAATTCTGTGTAGATATAATCTGTAATGGATGTACCATCGTATGCGGTTTTACCTGAAAGTTCACCGTAAAATGTACTTCCCGTAAAAGTCGCTAATGGAGTAGGGTCCATAGTAACACCTGTGGTACTACCTGTAATGGAACCAACAACAAAACCACCCAAGGTTTTAATTGCGAAAGTTTTCACTGGTTTATATCCTGTTAATCCTAGGATTCTTGTTACGAATAACTGATTTGATTCTTCAAGGTATGCTTTAGCAACATAAGGTAACTCATATTTTGGGTTACCGGCCCCGTCTTTTGCTGGTGATGAACCTCCAAAGTACAATTTAAATTCGTCATAATCTTTTACTAAGATAGGTTCAAAAGCAGGCCCCTTTAAGGTTTCACCTACCAAACCTAATGTAGTTACACCTACACTCTGTGCGACGAATGTTAAATCTTTTTCCGATGTATAAACACCTGGAGATACAAAAACTCTATTTGAATTTGCCATTTTTAATAGTTTGGTTAATTTAATTTATTACTTATTCTATAAATATCTTTGTTTTTAGCAAAGATTTCGAGACTTTTCCATTTAAGGATAATAAAAAATCCTTTTTTATCATTATTTATCTTTATGACAAAAGAATCATTAAAAAACATCAAAATCAGTGAGAAACATCACGAGATGTTAAAGGAATATTGCGATAAGAATGGATTAAAAATTTACAAAGTCGTTCAAAAATGGATTGATGAGACGTGTAAAATAAAAAAGAAGGACATTTACGGGGATTAACTTAGGTATACAACACCAATTTTTGACCCGACAGCCGGAGACTCGAGTAGTTTAACTGTGTAGTTACCTGATACCTCAAAACCCACACCTTCATCTTCAACAAGACCGTTAATATCAAAACTGATAACACTATCTATTGGACTTAAAGTTGTAAACTCCATTGTTGAACCGTCATATGTAAAATTCTCATATGAAACCTGTAATGGTTTACCGAAAGTATCGATGAAAGTATCATTTCTACCTTTAAAATAAGTAATTGTAATAACATCACCCTCATCTGGTGCGGATGTAAATGTTATTTTTGATGTTCCTGCAATGTGATAATAGTCGATATCCCTAACTTGTACAAGACCATTAATCGCCACTGTAAATAAAACATTAATACTTTCACCAACACTAAAGACAGTTTGCATTCCATCAGCAGTAAATGTTGCGATTGTTATCTCAATAGTTTTATTAATATATTTCTTTGCGTAATTGTTACTAGAAATGAATTCATTTAATAAGAACATTCTACTAATTGCGGGTTTAACTTCAAATTCTTCATCGTCAATTAGAAACCCTAACATTGTAAAGGTGTAATTTTGAATATAAAATCTTCTACCATCCAAAGTATCCATCGGGGTATTATCTTCAATCCTATCCAATATAATCGGTATGTAGTGACCTTTTACACTCGTATACGATTGACGAGATGAGAATTTTTGTAAAACAATCCTATTAAATTTATTAATGTCCCTAACTTTCGTACAAACAATTGTCACTTCAAAAGTTATATCAATTGCAACTGGTTGTGGTATTTTATAAACATCGGCACCCATTTGGGTTCCATTCCACGTTGGAACGGATGCATAAAAGAAGTCTCTTCTATCGGGAATAGTTCTTTGAACAACAGGATTTGTACCCGGTTGAACATCAGGTCGTCTAATAACCGCCATAAATGGTAACTTCATATTACCATCCTCATCGGCAAATGTCCAATTATTGGTCATCTCACCCCACCTTTGAATTGTTAAAATTCTCGGAATGATTGGAATTTGGTTACCGTCAGATATGATTTTAAAATTTTCCTTTACAAAATCGAGCATACCTAAGTCAAGGTCTTCGTGAAGGATTGAATCGGGAAGGAAAGTATCGGATTTGGTAATCCTTTCTAATAATTCTTTTCTTCTTCCAATAACATCAGGTCCGTCAACGTTTTGTTTGACCCCGTATACTTTAATATCGTTTTTTCTTTTAGGTACTCCCATATTTAAATTCCACGAAATTCTGATTCTTGTGCCGGAACACATAGAATTGTTCTATAATATGGTTTGAAACCAAACATATTATGTTTATTGTCTGAGGTTACTTTACCATCATTAGTTACAGTATAATATCTGATTCTTTCTTCAGACTCAGGATATCCTATAAAATCACCATATCTAATATCTATATCAAGTTCCTCTAAATGTTTTATGAAAACTGAAATATTCATATTACCGGGTTCCAAATATCTACCCAACCCACCTTTATATGTGGTATTTTTAGGTTCTTCAATTTTTACCAACGCATTGAATTCAACGGGGGGTAAAAATTTGATTTGGTCTTTACCAACTTCCGCATAAACTTCATCAGTATCCGTCCTTTGTCTGTCAACACGAAATATAACTAATTTCATGTTCAAATCACCATGCAAATACTCTTGACCCATTTGAATATTCAAATCAAAATCGGTCTCCGAGAAAAATTTACTGAGTCTGGTTATTGGTAACTTATGTTTCATACACAATAAATAGTTCCATTATTCATTCTATTTTCTTATATTTAGATTATATGCAGAATAAAATACCCGAGATAGAGGCGAGGGATATATTATTAAGTTACGAAGGGTTCAATAATCAACTATTGGATTGGAAAGATAAGTTTTCAAGAATTAAAAACTTTCAATTAACTCGACCTCAAGCAGAGTACGTCTTAAAATATCATGAGACGGTACCTCGTGTTGCTAAAAAATACCTAAGTATTTCGAAGAACTTTGCAAATACGATAATGGAAAGTAAACATTTAACATATGTACCTGAAAAGGTATGGTGTGAAAAGTTATTATGTGAAAGTGATAAGGCATACCACATTTGGGGTAAGGTAGTTGATACCGAAAAAAACTATTCGTTGTGGTTACCCAAATCATCAATCATTCAAGAAGAAAAGAAATTAAATAGAGAAGTTGATTATAGTCCTTATTCACACAGGGCACCGATGGAACACCAAAAAGTTGCAATTGAAAAACTATTAGCCAATAACCATTACATTTTGGCGGATGATATGGGACTGGGTAAAACAACATCGGCAATCATAGCATCTTTAGAAGCGAAAGCAAAGAAAGTTTTAATCATTTGTCCTGCATCATTGAAAATCAATTGGGAACGTGAGATTGGTAATTATTCCGATAAAAAGGTATTAATTGTTGAAGGTCGTAAGTGGGGGTCAACGTTTGACTTTTATATTATCAACTATGACATCATTAAGAACTACCACACGACCGAAAAGTTAGAAGACAACGATTCATACCAATTGATAGTTAAAGAGGGATTTGACCTCGTTATAATCGATGAGGCACACTATGTTTCGAACCCAACGGCACAGAGAACAAAATTAATCAACGATATTGCCAAACAAATACCTAAAGTTTGGTTATTAACTGGTACCCCGATGACATCGAGACCAATTAATTATTATAATCTTTTAAAATTAGTTAATTCACCAATCGCATTGAATTGGCAGAGTTTTGTTAGAAGATATTGTGCTGGATACCAATTTAATGTTGGTGGTAAAAAAATATGGAACACTAGTGGTGCAAGTAATCTTGATGAATTGAGGGACATGACTAAAAACATTGTTCTTAGAAGAATGAAAACGGATATCCTCGATTTACCTGAAAAAATTATTACACCTGTTTTCTTAGATTTAAAAAGTACATTCTACGATGAAGAGTTGGAAGACTTTATGAGAATCTCTAAGGACAATCAAAAGAAAGAGTCGATAACTGTTACCCTTAATCGTTTGATGAAAATCAGACAGGTCATCGCATATGAGAAAGTTCCGTATACCTGTGAATTGATTGATAAATTTATTGAACAAGGTAAAAAAGTGATTGTCTTTACAAACTTCACAATGAGTCTCGATATGATTCATGAGAAATATAAGAAGAACTCTGTTACCCTTGATGGTAGAATGTCAAAAGAAAAAAGACAAGATAGTGTTGACCGTTTTCAAAATGATGATAAAATTAAAATATTCATTTCTAACATTAAAGCCGGTGGTGTGGGTATCACATTAACTGCTGCGGAAACTGTTATTATGAATGACTTATCATTTGTCCCGGCTGACCACTCACAAGCGGAAGATAGGGCGTATAGATATGGGCAAAAAAATAGTGTCCTCGTTTACTATCCTGTATTTGAGAACACTATTGAAAGAATTGTATATAATATCTTACAAAAGAAGAAAGGTATTATCGACCAAGTTATGGGTGATGGTGAATACTCAGAGAGTTTTGCGCAATCATTACTTATGGAACTTCTCTAAGTCTTTAAGTGAATTTTCTCTATTTGTACCCGTTTCTATTTTGTTAATGATTTCCTTCCACACATCAATGATAGGTTGGTCATCATACGTTTTGTCGTCGGTGGGTAATTTTAGACTCACGGATTTCATATTTTCATCGTATGTTGCTGACGTAGTGTCATCGACATCCATTAAGAATTGTAATCCATGTTTAGTACAGTACATGAAGAAATCGTAAAAAATCTTCGATTTAAAAATTTGGCTAATTGGTTCTTCCATTATAATTGATTTTGGGTCGAATGAATATGTGTCTCCACTGTTTAAATGTTTTTGTTCAGTAAATAAATTTGGGTCCATTTTAAAAAATAACATCCTTGTTGGATTTACTGTAATTTCACTTGGGGTATAATGAATGTTCATTTCCGCTATTGTTAAGTAGTCAATACCCATTTGGTTGTAGAACTTTGTATTGATTGGATTGTAAATTGTGTTCCCACCATATACTTTAACGGATTTTACTTGATATTTTTTTACCGCACTTTCATTATCTTTTTCAGTGGTGTATAAATCAACACCGTTGAAATCGTCTTTATTACCCTTAATGGTGGAACTTCGGTATACATTATATTTTATTAGTTTTGACTTAAACAAATATTCAACACACAACTCAGCAAATGTACCAGCACTCATTGTACTTATCGCCTTGTCGATTAATATCGATAAGAAATCATTGTCAGTTAAATTATTTTGGTCTTTGAATATCTTATCCCCATAATAATTCAACCAAAAGAAATACTTCTCTAATTCACTGAATGCGTATTCTACTGTTGTGTTTGTTTTATCAAATTTAATTAAATCTATCTGTCTTCCATCCAACTCATCAATACCTTTGGCAATAAAGTCATTTGATAGTTGTTGGTTCAGATATTGTGAAATATACTCATTACAACTTGGGTGAGTATTAAATTGATTAATCCTCGACCAACTTCCAAAAGGTGTCAAAACACCGGTCATCCCGTTTTGGTCACAAGTACCGTATTGATTAAATTTGGTATAATATTTTACATAGATATTTGCCCAATTATTAATCAAATACTTCTTAGATTCTTTATAATGACCACTTCCGGTACATATTTTCTTTAAAAGGTAAACGAATTTACCGTCCTTATATTTAATATTACTTCGTACTTTCAAAACATTTCAATTAATAACTCAAATATACGAATATTTATAAAGAAAACAAAATATGTCAGCTACAATTATTACAAATCCTGAAAAACAGAAGTTATACACCCAAGTATTCCATTTATTAGGTTTACCTGTTAGAGGTATTGAACTTACTGAAGAACAAATGGATACGTTTTTAGAGTTATCACTTTCTGAATATGAACAATACGTTAATGATTGGTTAATTGAGTCACAATGGTCATCATTGATTGGTGTTGATGTTGATACCCAATCACTGACTCGTGCATTCACAACTAGAAGTTTGGACTATGAGACACAATTCTCACATGCATATTCTAAAATTGTTGGTTTACAAACAGGTGGAAACTCTGAACTTAAAAAGGATTTTATCACATTAAGTGCAAATACTCAAACATATGTAATTCCAGCGGGTAGAGAAATCAATGAACTTTTATGGTTCACGAGAGCCGAATTAACTGACTCAATCGTTGACCCATTTTTAGGTGGATTCGGAGGTCTTGGTGGTGTTGCCTTTGGTGGTGTGGGTGGATTTGCACAACAAGGTTCATCAGGTTCATATTTCATGATGCCAGCGTTTGACCTTTTATTGAGAATGGGAGATAGAAATTTAAAAAACCGTTTAATTGGTGGAGAATTAACATATAGAATTACCGCAGGTCCAAATAGTACTAAAATTGTACATTTATCTAACGTACCCGGTGGTAGATTTGATTTCGGTTCAATTCAAAATAACCGTAATAGAGTTTGGTATTGGTATTATGATACTATGGATAGAGACACGTGTTTAGATAAAAATAAAGACATAATTAAACTTCCATCTGATGTTGATACTGAGGAATTAACATGGGATATGTTAAATAAACCAGCCCAAAACTGGGTTAGAAAATACCTTATCGCATATTCTAAAGAAGGATTAGGTAGGATATGGGGTAAATTCTCAGGAGACCTACAAGTTCCTGACAGTCAAATTAAATTAGACTACACTTCGTTATTAACTGAAGGTAAAGATGAGAAACTTAAATTAACTGAAGAATTAATGTTGAGATTGGAAAGACTTCGTCCTGACAAGATGATGGAAAGGAAAGGGAATGAGGCTGAAAACCTTAACAAGGCTCTGAAATACAGACCCTTCCAATCACCATATAATGTAATTTAATTAAATATCAATCGCATGGTACGCATAATCAATACCATTCGTTTCAATAATTTCATCTTCATTACTTTTAATACTTGCGGCTTGTAACTTTACAACTTTTCTGTTGTGCTCAACCCAATATTGGTCAACCAATTCGAGACTACTATCTACGTACATAAAGAATGGGTCACGTTGTACTCTATTCCAAAATATAACCTCACCATCTGATAGTGTCATAACTTCTTCGAACTTATCTTGTCCGTCTTCTTTTAATGGAAATCCACTAACAAGTTCACATTGAGTTTGTGTAAAGTATTGTCTATCGTTCGGATTTTCAATTAAGATGTCTTCTCTGATTGAAGGGTTAAATGCGACCAATAAAGGTTCCACTCGTTTATTAAAATTGGTTAGGTAACGAGCAATGTTATATTCACCGGTCAAGTCGGGATTATCCACAATGTCTTTTTCGGGAATCATATAACAATTGATTTGAATGTAATTGTCAGGAATTGTTGTTCCGTGTTTTTCCAAATAATCCTCCTGTTGTTTCTTAGTCGCCTTAGTAACTCGTTGGACATCCCCATCTGATTTCTTAAATCCGTTATTAATGTAATAAATGGTTTCTCCAAGACCCGCAGAATAATCACTTTGAAGTATTAACTCCATATGGGCCTGACGAGACATAAGTGACCCCGATTTGGTTGTTTTTTGAATGTGTTTTTTATAATCGGCAAGACTTTGTTTTACACGAGCTTTATTTGCAATTTTAGCCAAAGGAATTTCCTGATTATAAATCATTCCAACGTATTTGTAATAAAGTTCAATAAATAACAATCCATTACCTTCTAAAAGATATTTTAAACCCTCATCTAAAAAATCAACAACATATTGTGATAACTTTTTAGATTTAATGGTGTTACCCGTTAATTTAATTACCTCTTTACCTTTCTTATTCAATTTGATGATGTAGTTCTTTCTCGATACGTTAACACACGCAGGTGCAACGTAATCAATGTCAAGACCCATTTCATTTCTCATAAAGATATCGTTGAATTCGGCGGTGTCCGCCTCGATACCAATATATTCTTTACCTCCCACAACCAATTCGTTTAATCCTTTACCTACGTAAATGGTGTCGTTGATATTCTCGGGTGTTTCAAAGTTTACACCGTCTGTATCCATTACAAGTGGTTTATATCCCTTCTTCATAAAGAACATAATCATCATACGAAGACATTGTCTACCCACACATGTGATTGTCTCACCCATATTCATATCTCCCCATGGAAATACGTGTGGTGCGGATAATGAACCAAAATATGCGTTAATAAAAATCTTAATTGGTAATTGTTTACGGTCGTACATCTCAGATGCAACGGGGTCACTCGATTTTAAATCACCGGCAAGGTGTTTATATTTTATACGAATGTTACGGAAATACTTTAACATCGATTTCTGTACACCCATAACATCGCAATCAGGGAATACATCATACACTAATTGAATTGAAGGGTAGAGTGAAGAGTAGTCAAACTTAACGATGTTTTTAGCGTAACCCACGTTCAATAACCTCGATAAACCTCCCGTGATTGGTCGTCTTTCATCTTTTGCGGGAATTGCCAAATTATTTTCATATGACCACGCTAACATGATAATTTTCCATAATGTTGCGGTACCCATCGTTGCGATTCTCTCATATGTTGTGGGTACGACTTTAGAAAGTAGAAACGTAGATTGACTAAATGAATCATCAACAACCATTGTTTCATACAAGTCATCGTCAAGGTATTGTTCAATAACTTTTCTACCCGTCCATATTTCAAACTTACCAGGATATCTTTCTAATAAACCATCGGTTCCCGATTCACCAATTTGTTTGTAACCACCTGTTTTTGGGTTAACATAATAACTTTCATTATCTAAATAAATTTTAGATATTTTGGCACCATCAACGTAGATACGATTTTCCTTTTCCTTTTCCAAATACTTGGTGATATACTTCAAACCCCAAGATTTGATTTCACTGTTAATTGCCTGTGCTCTACGAACAGAGTGTGCAATATCAATTATATTAAATCCCCAAATAACATGTTGGATGTAGTCTTCTTGTTCATTGGCAAGTTTCAACATGCCCTTTTTTTCTTTAATACCTTGTTTTGTAAAGATTTGAGTTAAACTACTGACATCAACACCCAAGATTTCCGCTCGTTTTAAAATAAATGGCCAGTCAAAGAATGCGGAGTTATAACCACTAATGATTGTTGGTTTTAATTCTTTAATAATATTGAAGAATCTCTCTATACATTTTTTTTCACCGTCATCCCCAAATGCAGATATTGTTTCGTTTGTACCACGATTATCCTTAACCCCAATCAAAATGATGTTACACGTTTCGGGGTCTAAACCTGTGGTTTCAATATCAAATACAAAACGATGAACACCACTATATTCTTCAATACCTTTAAATAATCTTTTTTTCTTTTGAATTAGGTATTGTTCTGAGGGATTTAAAATGGTAAATAACTGTTTTGTTTTTTCACCCCATGGGTCAATACCACCTTGTTTAAAGAAGTTGATTAACTCGGTGTATCCTTTCATACACTTAACCAAGTGAGTCATACCAAGTTCAAGACGCTCATTACCATGGGTCTCCAATTTTTCAATCAAAATACCGTATTCCCCCATTTTTTTCTTTTGGAGTGCCTTACTGTTTTGATAGAAATTGAATCCCGTTAGGTCTCCGACCCAAAGAAAGGGGACGATTGTGTCCTCTTTAATGACTTTACCCTTTTCAGGGTCTTGAATGATTTTGTAGATTTTGTTGGTTCTGTAGTCATACTCAACCCCTACTATGAATTCTTCGGGGTCCCAACCATTTAAGAAACCCTCGATGGTTTCTTGAGAAATTACTTCTGCCATATTTGTATATTTTTTAGTTGACCTATTATCTTATGACGGAATTGTCATAGTTTGTCTTAGGGCCAAATATACAAAAATATATTGATAAATTAAAAAATAGTAATAAATAATTTTTCTTTTACGGGTAAAATTAACTTTGTCGTTGGATTTAGGTTTGTATCCAAAAATTGAATTGTAACCTTACCTTCATATTTTCCCGATTTAGATGTTTGGGTTTCTGTAAATCTGTGAACGATGTAATATTCGTCTGTGGTCTGATTGTATTTTTTGTCCCTTGTGGTAATTTGACAATCGGAATTTAAAATTTCAGGTTCACCCGTAATAACATCGTACATATCGAAAGTGATATCGCACAACTCCAAAGAATCATTAAAGGATGATTTATCATTTTTACCATCATCAATCATTCTTAACTTTAATATAGGTTCGGATGACCCTTGTCTAATAAAAAATTCCATTACTTAATTGTTAAAATAAATTCGTTACCTGATTTGAATGGTGCATTATCTTCATTTTTTAATTCATTTGACTTACAGTAAAATTCTTCTTTTACTATTTCAAATGGAAATTCCATTTCATTTTTAATAACACCTTTAATGTGTTCAACCGTTAACTCCTCGTTAGTATTAAAGGTCTTTTGAAAACTTTTAATTTTTTGTTTGTTTTTGATGACTTTAACATCAATATCTAATATTTTCATAATCTATTTTTTTAATTTTTAGTCATTTGTGTAAATCCAATCATTGGTAGATTCTTCACTACTATAGTCTTGAGTTGTTACTGATGTAATAGTATTTTCACTAACTAAATAAGTTTCGACCGTGTTATCTCCATCATAGTTCATAACAACAAATCTGTCTCTAACACCATACAAATTACTCCAACCATTAGTCCAACTTGTTACTTCACTGTTTAATAGTGTTCCAGAAAAATCATATAATCTTATTATAGTTGGACCACCAATAGTTTCATTATATACAAACATAAATTTACTCTCACCAATTCGAATGTCAAAACTATTATACTCAGGGAAAATAAACTCACTAGTTATTCCGGTTGATGATAATACCCTAAAACCTAACTGGTCGAAAGTATATAAAAGCATCGCACCATAATACCTATTTGTGCCTGAGGAATATTGATTTGTGGTATTTGTATCGGCATAATAACCCGTTTGAGTAAATCCGGTACTACCACTATATACGTAATACCCAATATCACCTTCTGTTCTGATTGAAAGATAACCGGTCTCACCAAAAGAATTCATATTTGTTGCGAAGTTTGAAACTAAACCATAATCGTTTATTTCGTCAATTACAACACCTAATTCATTAATATATTTGTAAGTTACGTTGTTATTGTCGTTTGTCAAAATTTGTACAACAGTTCTATTACCCAATGAATGCCAATTCAAATTAGTAACACCAGAAATATTAACATTCATACTTTCAATACGAGTACTACCCGACATAATGGTTAACATAGACGCAACACCATCACCATTTACACACGGTGTTCTATAAATGTCACTTAATTGACCATATGGATTAATTGTTTTTGATTCGTCGTTTGCGAATGTATATGTACTAAACGATGTTTGATTATTGAACATATACATAATGTCACAGTATGTAACTTGTGTACCATAATTAGTCCAATTATATGCATCATAAAAAGTTATTACAACACCACCATTAGTTCCTTCATTATCAGGCCAAAAATTACCATCTCCATCTAAACTGTTTTGTTCATATTCCGTACCTCTAGCGTGTGATGTTTCAATTAAGTTCGATGTGTTACCATTATAACTTATAATTTTATATGGTGTGTTTACATTATTATTATCATAGAACACTACGGTATATTTGTTTGTTCCGTGAAATTGTTCATTATAATTGGTATATGTGGCACCACTTAGTGAAACTGTCTCTAAAATGGTTCCACTTGTGTCATATATTTCAAAATTTGTGTATGCGTTTGAGGTACCTTGAGTTTCAGTTAAAACAACAATAAAGTCAGACGATGGCGTTATTTTATGTCTAATGTATGTTCCATCGGTCCAAGTTTTAAATAAAGTTGTTGTACCATCAGTTGGATTAACTATGTGTGATGTACCTGGTCCATTGTATGTCCACCCACTTGAAGGCGGAACTTCCCATTTTTCGATAATCATTGTACCATCAGACGTGGTTGCATCATAATTCCAGTCAATATCAACAGTATAAAATATTGGGTCCCAAGTGTATGTAAATACCGATACACCATCTGAGTAAGTCAACACACCATTATTCACATCTTCAAACGCGACCCACTTACCGTCAAAATCATCTCTACTTGAACTATTAGTTGTACCACTATATCTTCCTATTTCTTCGTGAGTGGCATTTGTGAATATTACTAATCTATCATTACTATTGTTAACACCTATGTAATAGTACATATAACCTGAATTGTCTAATACATATATATTATTATTATTCCATACACCAACATCAACACCTAAGTCAATAATTTCTGCGGTAAAATCATTAAAATTCAAAAACGCAGCTCCATAGTTGTCAGAATTAACCATTCTATTTTGATAAACAAACGATTGGACAGAGGCATCTGGTTCAGGTATGTTTAACGTGTATGTGTAATCATACTCAGCAAAGTAAAGATTATAGTTACCATACGGGTGTGTGGTGATGTTATTGAAAGGGATTACCTTAGTTCCGAGGTTTTGAGTTGTACCTGATGTTGCACCTGTATATGGTACAAACGTTACTGTTGCCGTTTTACCACTCAGGTGTGTGCTCGTTATTCTTGCTCCTACTGCCATAGTTTGTTATTTTTGTGTTTATTATAAATACTTTATCTTGTTGTATCTTTTCTTTTTTATTGTTTTTTATTTTTAACTTAATCCGTATTTTGATTTGTCCGTATTGTAGTTACCTAAAACCTCGGATGATGTCAATGATTTATTATACATTCTAACTATACCAATTTTACCATCAAACCATTGTTCATATTCACCATTATTATATGAACCTATGTATAAATTCGTGGTGGTGTTTAAAATACTTGATAAATTATGACTTATACTACCTATACTTGTTCCATTTACAAATGTTTCAAATGTGTTAGCCGCAATATTGGTGAATACATAAACTATTTGATACCAAGTGCCGGGTGTTACACTATAACTTGTACTATCTTGAAATAATGTAGTTCCAGAACCTGAACCTGAACCATATTGTGCATAAACTGATGAACCTAAAGTTCGAATACTATAACCTACGTTTTGTGTGAGACCACCAGCATTAAACTTACCAAGTACAACGTCATTACCTGCAACTGATTGATTAACCCAAACTTCGATTGTCCAATCACCAGTTTGTGGTTCTAACCCTATACTATCGGGAACTGAAATTTGTGAAGAGGTTCCATTAAATGTAAGGTATGGTGATGTAAATGTTATATTTGACATTGTTCCTGTTCTACCCTGACCAGTCAAATCGTTAATTGTTGTTCCGGTACCTGGATATGACACTGTTGTAGATGGGTCGTAATGTAAAACTAATCCACTCGTTTCAACACAAGTAATCGTTACCGACTTCGCAATAATATTTGAAGGGTTTTCGGTTTCTCTTACTGCCACCCAATATGTTCCACTTGAACCTATGGTTATAACACCAACACTTCCACTAACTATAGAACCCCAAAAAGTTGCGTTAAGTGCACTATTTTCGGTGGTATGTATTCCTCCGGTATATTGGTAATTATTTGATGCCGAACCAACAAGGTTACTTATTCTAATTGAACCGTCATTCTGACAAATACCTGAAATTGTAAAACCTAATGGTGTTGATGTTGGTGTTGGAGTTGGTGTACTCGTTGAAGTTGGAGTTTCCGTAGATGTGGGTGTACTCGTTGCCGTTGGAGTCGGTGTTGAGGTCTCCGTCGGTGTCACCGTTGGTGTTGGTGTAGGGGTTGGTTCACAATCAACAAGTACAGATTTCGCAATAATATTTGACTGATTATTTCTATCTCTTAATGCAATCCAATATGTTCTTGTGGTATTAAAATATGGGACACCTGAACTAACATAACCACTTGGATTTGAAATTTGAATCCATCCTAAATCGTTTAATGCCTCTGCTTCGGTATCATATAAACCAGTTCCTCTATCATATACACCTGAACCACCGATATGGTTATTTGTATAAACCGCACCACCGTTAGTACAATCAGATGATATTGTAAAATCTAAAGGACTTTCTGTTGGTGTGGGAGTGGGAGTTTCAGTTGGTGTTTCCGTACTCGTTGGAGTAGGTGTTGGTGTTGGGGTTGGTAAAACACATAATACGTCTGTACAATCCGTTACCAAAGTAGCGACATCTAAATCATAATCATAAGAAGGTCCATTATCATTCCCAACAATTGTGTAACAAGTATTGGTGTCAACATTAAAAATATTACCACTTAACGATGGATTGGTACTTCTACCATATTTGTTATCACCTAAATTACAATTTAATAAATAATAATAGTAGTAAGTTACCGTTGGTGTACTCGTTGGTGTTGGGGTTGAACAAATCCAAGTGGTAACAGAACTATTATAGTTTTGTAAAACATCTGAATATGAAATTGCACCATCCCATATTTCTAATCTACCAAATTTCAATGCGGAATAACCACCATCACCTAAGTTTGTAGTATCTGATGCGCCTATTGCGTAATATAAACCATTACCACTATCATAAGGTACCTGTCTTGTAACATTTACAGAACCAGCACTTTGACCATTCACATATGCGGTCAAAGTTGTATTGTTGTATATAAACCCAATATAATACCAATTATTAAGAGGTGTTGATATTGATGATGTTATTGTACTACCATATGGCCAAACACTAAACTTCAATGTTCCACTAACTAATTCAATTTGTGAATCGTGCCAACCAAAGTTTAAACCACCGCCACCTTGTTCACTCAATATCACTCCATTATCTGTTAAATAAACCCAAAGGAATAAAGACGTGTCTGTAGAATCATAAAATGATGCAATTGAAGTGTCGGTTATAACGTACTGGTCAGTACCATTCAATACTATTGATGATGTACATCCATCATTTTGATATGATGGTGAACCAAATATACTTGCAGTTGTATTACCCAAAATGTCCGTAACCGTTGTTCCACTTCCTGAATATGAAGATAAACTGTTTATGTTAAGGTCAACAATTTTATTATATGGTACTATTGTTTCCGTAGGAGTTGGTGTTGGTGTTTCCGTAGGGGTTAGTGTTGGTGTTTCCGTGGGGGTTGGTGTCACCGTTGGTGTTGGTGTTGGAGTTATTGGACAAACCCCACAATCAGTTCTATATGTTGCGATATTACTACCATCCATATTAACGGTTTTATAAAAACCATTATGAACAATAGTTCCCCATCCATTTAAATTAAATCCATCTCCATTTGTTACAAAAATATTTGAATCACAGAACGTTGGACCGTCTCCCGTTACGTAAAATCTTGGACATTCCCATTCAGGACAATTACAAGTCCCCTCAATATCACTCTCACCTAATTTTATTTCACCATAGAATGAATTACCCGGTTTCAATACATTGTATTCAATATCATTATTTGGTATTAATGTGTATGTTGAGTCATTGTTTGGTATAATTGAGTAGAGTGTATCATTGTCAGGTAATGTAACATAGGTTACGTCGTTATTTGGAATAAACGTTGATGAGAAATCACCTGAAGGAATTAAGGTATATGTTAAATCACTATTTGGTATTAATGAATAGATAAAATCTCCATTCGGAATAATATTATAAATAAAATCATTTTCGGGTATATAAGGAGTTACTGTTGGTGTTGGTGTAGGGGTTGGTGTTATCTCCGAAAAAATTAATGCTAATGAAACGTTATCGTTAAATTGTTCGGTACTATCAGTATTAATCACCAATGGGGTGTACTCAAAGAATGTTTTATTCAAATCACCGAAATTTTCAGGTAATGTTTGAGTGTATTGACCTATAAAATCACCAGCATATATTGTAATAGAAATAGGTATTTCTAAAATACTTTCGTCGTTTAATTTTAAAGTGTTAGTGGTTGTTAAAGTAATATCATTGGTAATTACCCTATCGATAGTTGCATCGTAATGACAAACAATTGAACCACTACTGATTGTTCCACTAAATGTTAACACAATGGGTCCAACCGTTGGTGTAGGTGTAATAGTTGGGGTTGGTGTGGTACTTAACGTAGGTGTTGGTGTAGAAGTCGGTGTGGGGGTTGGGGATAAATAACCCAATCCCATTACCTCATCAGGACAATCCCCAACACATTCAATAATATTATAATATGGTTTAACGTCAACCAAATAATGGTGTCTAACGTGAACAAAATCAAGAGGTTCTTCATAGTATTGTACTCTCTTAAAGTTAAAACATGAAATACCCATATTGTGGATTCCACCTGAATATTCAGTTCCGGCACCCCACGATTGAATGAAAGGTTGAGCACCCCTTTTTGAAGGAATCACCTCCTCCCAATTTCTTATTTTATAAACGGGTCTACCATTTAGATAGATTGTCAAAACACCTAATCGTCTATTTCTCTCGTCAGCCCATTTTTTATTTAAAATCTCAGATTCGTTATGTGAAACTACTTGAGTCGATGTTACCGCAGTCACCCCCGTATTTGGAACATAATCATTAATAATAAATTCAGGAATTAAGTCATTAAACCCACCATCGTTTTCAATGTTACATTCGGTTAAATGTCTATATCTATCAAAAGTTATTGTAATTTCAAAATCTTCAGATGTTCCATCAATACAAAGTTGTGGTGTTTGTCCCGATGCAACATAGTAACTTTCATTAAAGTCACCATTATCCAAACAAACTCCCGAATAATGAACCGCTCTCCACTGTATTCTTCTATCCGACGTAAAAGAAAATGAAAGATTATTGTCCGCATAATCGGAAATATCACTATTTCCTCTTGTACCCAAATAATAAAACACTTTACCAACTGACCAAGGTAAATCCTCTCTGTTGAATACAAAATCTAAAGTCCAACCCTTTTCGGTTCTTCTTTGAATTGCCGGATTACAATCATTTCCACTACCCGCACCATGATTGGTTTGGTACGCCCATGGTTTTGCGTTTGATGGTGAATCTAATGTACAACAGTGGTCTTCATCCCACAATCTTGGAATACACGCAATTGGTGTACTGACAGTTAATCCTGTGACATTTAACGAAAATGGGTTATTAAGTGGTAAATTATAACTATATGTTCTAAAATAATGGGTAAAACCACTGACATCTACAAATTTATAAACGTCATTATGTAGAATAGTGTCAGAATTACCCAAACGATTAGTGAAGTCAGAATATGGAAGGGTCCATGTATAGGCGGAATATGGATATGTTGGGTCATTACCTCTATTATCGTACTCGACAATAGTGATTCTGTCTCGAGAACATGAAGTTCCCCTAAGACCCGTAGTATTTATTTTCAAAGTGGAATAAACGATGGGTGTAGTCAAGTCTAAAACGTCGGAATTGTAATCCGTGTCTGTTTTCCCTAACTCATAATCGTGAAATTCCGATGTATCGAGTTTCAAATTAAATTTGGAACCCCAAAATTTTAGTATATTTTGACTATTCATGTTATTAATAAATATCTTTCCC
>Ga0208133_1000022_pt1 | contig 60853 bp, 69 predicted proteins | sample ColrivemetaGS535_FD_187595 | JGI IMG/M metagenome (GOLD analysis project Ga0208133, IMG submission 187595) | Estuarine microbial communities from the Columbia River estuary, USA - metaG S.535 (SPAdes) (version 2) | ecosystem: Environmental > Aquatic > Marine > Intertidal zone > Estuary | place... | reverse complement strand
AAAAATAGAAGTTTAATGGATAAATACATAAAAAACATTATCGAAGAGAAATTTGTCTCAAAAAAGCAACAAAGATTATTCTTTGCAAAGGCTGCAGATAAAGACTTACCAAAGAAAGAGAGAGAAAAATGGGCTAAGATGGCTAAGGAGTTTTCTGATGAAACAAATTATGAAAAAATTCCTAATGAGGTAGAAAAGGATGTAGATGAGATAGTTGACGAAAAAGGTAACATTGCAAGAAAAAAAGTTCCAATTACCAAAGCAACAATGGGTGCAAGCCATAAAACAACGGATGAGGTTGTTAAAATGGGTGGTGGTTCTATGGGTATCCATGGTGTCCACGGTACACACACTTCATTAAGATATTGGGCGGAATCTGATATGAGTAATGCCTTAGGTTATAAAAAAACATTAGGTGTGGATGCAGATAAAGAAGAGGCTGAGGAATATTTTGAAAAAGAATTGGGAATGAGTGAACCTGAAGCAGATGAAAGATTGGCATCTTATGGGTATGATGAAAATTTACCAGATGATAAAGTTAGGTTAATTGAAAACCCTAAAAAATATATTTCAGATTACGTTGAAAGTGTCCTTTCAAAAAAATCATCTTCGGAGAATTTATTAACGAGAGACCAAAGTGAGGATATTCAAAAAGAAATTAGTCCAATCATACAAAAACAAATAAATTCGTTAAAAAATACATTGGTTAAGAATAATCTTTCAGTTAAAGATGTAATTAACTTATTAAACAAAGACAATGAATAAAGATTTAAAAGGTAGGTCGTTTAATGTTCCTCAGGATATCTTAGATAGGATAAACCACACAATTAATGGTTTAAACGGTAAAAACGTGCGAGGAATTCAGAGAGCAAAAAAACTATTACAAGATAAAACTGTAAAATACGGACAACTTAAAAGGATTATCCACGACATAAAAAACATAGACAAGGTGAACGATAAAGTTAAATTTGAACTATGTGGTGGAGATTTGATGGAAAAATGGGCCATGACACACCTTCAAGGAGAGAGAGATTTGGTGAGTAATGTGAAAGACGCAAGAAAACGAGCAGATGAGATTGGAGGAATAACCGGTGAAAGAAGTAATAGTCATTTAAAATCACACAGTAAATCATCAAGTTTTAAAATACCAACAAATCTATTAAAAAGTAACTCAGAAAAATCGAGTATATCTTCAATTGCATCTTTAGGGTTGTTTGAAGAACTTAAAAAAATAAAAAAATTAATTACATACTAATATGCCGACTCAATTAGAAATTATTGCCAACAAACAACGTGTTGAGCACTTAGCAAAAAATGAATACAACTACGGTGATTTATACGGTTCAAGTAATACCGGTGCGTTATCCGATGGAGATGAAAGAGGTAAAGGAGAATTAAACGGGCAAGTGGGTTCTAAGACTGATATTTTAGAAAGACAATCATTGGTTGCCAAAAACATATATAACCCAAGTTTTGGGTATGATTCAAATAATCCAAATGCGTTATCCGATGGAGACAACAAAGGAAAAGGAGAAAATGGTGGTAGTGTCGGTGGATTGATAGATATCAACGAAAGAATTGCATTAGTTGCCAAAAACATATACAACCCAGGTTTTGGGTACGATTCAAATAATCCAAACGCATTATCCGATGGTGATGATAAAGGAAAAGGAGAAAATAGTGGTAGTGTTGGTGGTTTAATAGACATAAACGAAAGAATCACATTATTAGCCAAGAACACATATAATGGTGGATTTGAATATTCATCTGTTAACCCTAACGCTATTTCAGATGGTGACGATAAAGGTAGAGGTGAAAATGCTGGTGGTAATGTTGGTACAAATACCGATATTAATGAAAGAATTGTATTGAAAGCAAAAAACAAATACGGAGAAACCAAAACATATCCTGATTTTTAATGAGAAATTTCGAAGACATAGTAATTGATATTTTAATGGAGGCAGCACCTAAAGGTTCTATTAGGGCTAGGTTAAAATATGCCATTGAAAATCGATACCCTGTTTCTTTTTATTATAATGGTCCAAAAGATGAAGTATTACCGGGAAGAAGAATTAAAGCAGAAATGGTTGCAATGGGTCTCACTAAAAAGGGAAATCTCGTTGTAAGAGCATGGGTACAACCACCATCAACATCCAAAAAAGGATTTGAGGAACATGGATGGAGACTATTCAATTTAAAAAGAATGTCGGGAGTACAAATATATGAAAATGAAACGTTCGATACTGAAAGACCTAATTACAATCCCGAGGGTGATAAAAGTTTAACAACGATAGACGCAAAAAGTGTTTGGGGTACAACTACACCAACACCAACAAAAGTTGAACCTACGTCAGTACAACCAACACCAACTAAGGTAGAACCTACACCACAAGTAGAACCAAAGACAACTGAATTACCACAACCAAAACCGGAAGAAAAACCGGCACCAACACCAACACCTGAAATAAAAAGAGAAGTTGAGGTTTTTAATGATTTAAAAACAAAAGTGACCGATGTTGAAGGTAAAAAACAAATAACACCAGACGATTTTAAGGACTCAATTGATATCCTATATAATAAAAAATTGGAGGATTGGAAAAACACCCAAAGAGATGCAGGTGGAAATACCAATGCTGGTGAAGGTACGAGAAGAAGACTTGAGAAGGATGCAGAATCAGATTTATTTAATTTGATGAAAAATGATAATATTATGGTTACTCAAAACCAATTACAAGAATCAATAAAAAGAATGAAGACTTTAATTTTCTTCTAAAAATACTTATACTATAAAAAAAGAATATCATGTCAGAAACAACAGGAAGGGGAGTAATCTCACAAACAGGTTTAATGCAAAAATTAGTACAAGCCAAAAAAGTAATGAATAAAGTGGACGGTAATAACTTTGAAAGAGGTCACGTCAACGAAACAATATTAAGGTCAGCACCCGAAGAAATAGATGTTAATACGATGCCACAACACTCAAGAGCACAACAAGTGAATCAAAGTAAAGTTATGGAATCTAAATTACCAGAAGCAATTAAAAGAGCAATGATTGAAAACCATATCCCACAAATAAGTCTAAATGACTCTTTAGACATTGATTTCGTAAAGAATACGAGAAAATTAATGGAAGCTGAAGGTGTTTCATCTAAACCTAAAAATACAACATCAGTTAAAACACCATCAAACATCGATATGAATGAGATGGCCGTTTTAATTGAAAATACCGTACGTAAGGTAATGGATGAGAAATTAAATCAACTACTAACTGCACAACAAACCCTATCCATTAATGAAAATTTAGTGTTAAAAGTAGGGGATTCAATTTTCAAAGGTAAAATCACCGGTGTAAATAAATCCAAATAAGGTTTGTTTTTATCAAATATTTTCTTTATTATTTAGACATACAAGTTTTATTTGATGTCAAAAATTAGAATATTAGCAATACCACCCGACACTTATGGTGTGGGTAAGTACAGAATCCTAGACCCGTTTAAATTTATTGGGGATAAACATGCTGATGAGTTCCATGTAGATATCGCAATGAACCCGGATAACGATGATAATTTTTTTAAAAATTATGATATCGTTGTTTTCCATAGTTTTATCCATCAAACAACTCATGAGGAAAATCTCCTAAGAATATCCAAGTTAAAATCTATGGGAATTAAAGTTGTCATGGATATTGACGACTTTTGGTCTGTTGACCATAGACACCCCATGTACCACCAAATTAAGTCAAATGAGATGCCAAGAAAAAAAGTGGAATTAATGAGGGCGGTAGATTGGGTTAGTTGTACCACTGAAGTATTTGCAACTACAATCAAAAAAAGATTAAATCTTAAAAACGTAATTGTTTTTCCAAACGCAATCAATCCCGAAGAACCACAATTTCAACCAAAACCAACAGAATCTGAAATGATTCGTTTTGGATGGTTAGGGGGTTCAAGTCATTTTCATGATATTGAATTAATGTCGAGTGGAATCTCCTCAACAATAAACAATTACAAAAATACACAATTTGTTTTATGTGGATTTGACCTAAGAGGTAATGTAACTGAAATGAACCAAGCCACAGGAGAAAGAAAAGTTAGACCAATCCGTCCAATCGAAACCGTTTGGTACAAATATGAACAAATTTTTACTGACAAGTATAAATCAGTAGATGAGGAATATAAAAATCAATTATTAACCTTTAATGAAGTTGAATACGATTCAACAGGTAAAAGATATAGACGAGTATGGACCCAACCAGTTGGTAGATATGCTATGAATTATAATTTATTTGACGTATCTTTAGCACCGTTGGTTGTAACTGATTTCAACTCAAATAAATCACAACTAAAGGCGATTGAAGCAGGGTTTCACAAGAAGGCACTTATTGCAAGTGAAACACTACCATACACAATTGACTTAGTAGATGCACTCGACTATGGTAGTTTTAATAACAAAGGAAATGCGCTATTGGTTTCACCAAGTAAAAACCATAAACAATGGGCTCAAAGTATGAAGAAACTAGTTGAGAACCCCAATATGATTGAGGATTTGGGTAATAGACTGTATGAAACAGTTAAAGACAAGTACTCATTAGTAAACGTATCAATAAACAGAACACAATTTTTTAAATCAATAATCTAAAAACAACAAAAACATGCATTATTTAGTATCAGTTGGTTACGAGTTGGAGCAACTCGACCGAAATGGAAACCCAAGACTTCAAAAACTTAAATACATTGTTGAAGCAGAATCAGTGGAAGAAGCCACAATCGTAGTATCAAAGTATCGTTCAGGAGACACGCGTTCAAGTGAAAGTTTATCTATCGCTAAAATGGCAGTTGAATGTATTATCGATAAGAACAATACACCGGAATATTACAAGTAATAACCCTTTAAACATAAAATATGTTAAATTCTGAGCAATTAGAAACCAACAAAAAGAAGTTTCACGAAACAAACACCAAATATGGTATTTTTACTAAGGAACTCGAAGATTTTTTAGGTATGGATTTTTATACCGCACCGGCAACAACATCATTAGATATGTATGGTTGTTATCCGGGTGGATTATTAAATCATTGTTTTAAGGCGTGTAAATACGCAGTCAAAACCAATGAGATGTTACCGGAAAATATGAAAGTAGATGTTAAGTCAATTCTTAAAACCATATTCATTTCACAAGTAGGTAAAGTTTTTTTATTTTGTCCAAACACAAATGAATGGCAAAGAAAGACACTTGGGAAAATGTATGAGTTTTGTAATGATTTGGTATCTCTTAGAGTTGGTGAAAGGTCGGCACATTACGCAACCAAATACGGTGTGGAGTTAACCGAAGAGGAGTTTCAGTCAATTTTAAATACGGATAAAGAATCCGACGATAAAATGGCTAAGTATCACTCTACCAACCTTTCTCATATAATAAAAATTGGATTTGAATTAGCAATATTGGAGGAAAAAAATGGAAAAAAGTGAAATTAACGACTACATCAATAAATTAAAAGACTTAGAGAAGGAATTATCCTCGGATGAACCTGGAGACCTTTCTATTTTTGGTGAATTAGATGGATTATTGTCGGCGTTAAACCAAGATGTTCAAAACGCAGTGATGGGTGATATTAATAAATTAACCATCAAAATTAAAAAACTAAATCCAAATGCAGTTATCCCATCATATTCAAAAGATGGTGATGCTGGTATGGACTTAGTATCAACGGAAATAATCTCGGAGACAACTGAACAAATAACTTACGGTACAGGTATCTCTATGGAAATACCTAAGGGTCACGTTGGGTTGGTTTTTCCTCGTTCATCTATTAGAAAATATGATTTGGCGTTGACAAATTGTGTGGGGGTGATTGACAGTGGGTATAGAGGTGAACTACAGGCAACATTTAAAAAAACTAATTGGTTGAAAGGTAACGAATCTGAAAAATACCAAATAGGGGATAGAATTGCACAAATTATGATTATACCCTACCCCAACATTAATTTTATTGAAGTGGGTGAGTTATCATCAAGTGATAGAGGTGAAGGTGGATTCGGTTCTACTGGAGCATAAAGAAAAAATAAAGGAAAAATAATTGAAAAGAACGGCCCCCAAAACTACAACTGTAGACGAAAAAAAGAATCTACCTAAAAAGGAAAGAATTAGACAGTTGATTAAACAACCTAAAGAAAAGTTCTTAACTAAAAATCAAGAAGAGTATTGGAAGACATTAAGTAATAATGAAATTACACTATGTTTTGGACCGGCAGGTGTTGGTAAATCATACATCGCAATGAAACGTGCAGTTGATTTATTATGGGACGATACGAATAAATATGAAAAAATTATTATCGTTAGACCAGCGGTGGAAGCCGAAGAAAAGTTAGGTTCACTTCCGGGTGGTTTGGAAGAGAAACTCGACCCATATATCTACCCATCTTATTACTTATTAAATAAGATTATTGGTAAAGAGGCAAGAGAAAAATTAAAAGAAGAAGGATTCATTGAAGTTGCGGCACTTGCATACATGAGAGGTTGGAACGTAGACAATACAATCCTTGTATTTGAAGAGGCTCAAAATACCACACCCGCACAAATGAAACTTTTATTAACAAGAATAGGTTTCAATTCTAAATTCTTTATTTCAGGAGATTTAGACCAATCTGATAAATTCAAAGACAAAACAAAAACAGGTTTATATGATGCCAAAGTAAGACTTGGTGACATCAGAAATGTTGGAAGTTTTGAGTTTGACATAAAAGATATCGTCAGAAATCCCATAATTAGTGAAATATTAAAAAGGTACGATTAAACCTTTACTTATAATATTTTTGGGATTATATTTCTTTCATGGAAGTATATGTTAGTATCGACGGTGTGTTAAGAAACATACTACAAAAATTCGATTATCATTATAGAGATTACTTTATTGAAACAGACTCAGAAACTGAGGAGACTTTCGAGTACTCAGTTTCTGAACCCGTTTTAAATGATAACGTTTTAAATTCATACAAATTTCAATCAAACGAAGAATTCCTAAAATTCTTGTACCTCGATTTTCCAATTGAAATATTTGGACATGCGGGGTTAAGTTACAACCAATCAGTAACTGAATTGAATACTATGATTTTTGAAAACCCCGATGTTAAATTTACATTGGTTGGTTTAATTGAAAAGGCGAAAGCAAAACCCTCAACATTATTTTTCTTATCTCGTAATGGTGTGATTTGTGATAACATTAAGTTCTCACAAGTTGAAGAAGTCGATGCGTTATGGAAAAATTGTGACATGTGGATTACTGACGATAAAAGAATTATCGAGTCTTGTCCAAAGAGTAAAAAAGTGGTAAAATTCAATACCCCTTATAACAATCACTTTACAAATAAATTAGAAATAAATAAATTATCAGAAATAAAAAAAGAATGGTTGAAATATTCGGAAAAAACTATTACATCGATATTGATGGAATTACTATCAAATGTCAAACGGGAGGTACGGTCAAAAATGAAGACGGTACCGATGTCTTAGAAATAAATTTATTTAAATACGAAACAATCAAAATGTGTCTTGATAGGGTTCTAAATGAATATGATGAACCTGGAGAAGATAAAATTGGTTTATTCGGACAAAATGAATTATCCCTATCATTTAAAATTGCATTTAACACCCTAATAAAATATCAAATCCTAATGGAAGACGATGAGTAAAAATAAAGAAAACATAGAAAAATTAGAAAGTTCACTAAGTAAATTGAACTCAAATGAACACGTAATTTATTTCTTGACATATGATACAAGAAATAATGCAAGAGCATCCGTTAAACATATCTACGATATGGCATTAACATTAAAAGAATCGGGATACAATTCAAAAATCTTGGTTGAAGACAAAACCTATACAGGTGTTGAATCATGGTTGGGAGACAAGTACAACTCATTAGAGGTTGTAACAATCAAAGACGATAGAGTTGAGATTAAAATTGAGGATACCATTGTGGTACCTGAATACTACTCAAACGTACTTGAAAGTTTGGCAAACATCAAATGTGTTAAAGTGATGTTAGTACAACAAAAAGAATATTTGTTTGAAACATTACCAATTGGAAGTAGATGGTCAGATTATGGATTTGACAGAGCAATCACAACTACCGAATCATCTAAAAAATACATTTTAGAGAACTTCAATGAAACAGTTGTACATATTATCCCACCGATTATTGGTGAAGATTTTATTCCATCTGAAAAAATGGCAAAACCAATCATTGCAATTTCATGTAGAGACCGTTCTATTAATAAGAAATTAATTTCAGAATTCTACATTAGATACCCACATTTAAGATGGATTACATTTAGAGATATGAATCAAATGACTTATAGTGAGTTTTCTGATTTAATTAAAGAATGTTTAGTTTCTGTTTGGGTGGATGATGACTCAACCTTCGGAACGTTCCCATTGGAATCAATGAAGAGTGGGGTACCAGTAATTGGTAAAATTCCTAAAAACGAACCTGATTGGATTGGTGAGAATGGTATGTGGACGTACGATGAATCTAAATTAACTGAAATCCTTGGTAAATTCGTTTTGGCGTGGTTAGAAGGTGTTGAGATTAATGACGAAGTAAAACAAAAAATGAAAGAGGCATTATTACCTTACGATTCTGAGATTACAAAAACTAATATAATCTCAATTTTCAATTCATTTAAAAATAATAGAGTTCAAGCCATCGAAAAGGCATTAGAAAAATTAAACAGCGAGGAAGTATAATCATGAAAAATATAACAGTAATATTACCAATTCATAAATGGGACGAAGAATACTCTGCAATGTATGAGAATTCAGTTAAATCTGTAGAACAGTTTTACAATGACGTTAAATTAATCGTTGTTGGTCCAACAAATGTAACATCAAAAATTACATTTACATCAGACAAATTAGAAACCAAAATTTTAGTAAACGAAGGTGAAACCGACTTCTGTAGTCAAGTTAACTTGGCAATTGATAACTGTGATACTGAATGGTTTTCACTTTTAGAAGTTGATGATGAGTATAAATCATCGTGGTTGAAGTCTATGGACTCGTATATCAAAGAAAACCCAACGACTGAGGTATTCTTACCAATCGTAAGAGATATCAACGTAGAGGGTAAATTCTTGAGTTACACGAACGAGTCTACATGGGCATATGGTTTCACAGAAAAACAAGGAACTTTAGATAACGAAGCATTGTTGGATTATCAGAATTTCCAAATTAGTGGTGGTTTGTATAAAACATCAGTGATTAAGGAACAAGGTAAATTAAAAGAAAATATCAAATTGACATTTGGGTATGAATTTCTATTGAGATTGACTCACAATAATATAATTGTGATGACGGTACCAAGAATTGGATATCAACATGTTAACTTTAGAGAAGATTCTTTATTCTGGTCATATAAAAATGACGAATCGTCAAAAATGTCGGAAGGTGAAGTTAAATTTTGGTTAGAGACAGCAAAGAAAGAATTTTTCTTTAAAAATAAACGAGATGTAAATTATGTAGTAAACTAAGAATGCCACGCAAACGTACCCAAAAAATCTATTTTGGGGAGGAACAAGAACAAGCGGTGGTACGATACTTAGAATCCGAATCCGAATCAGAAAAGAATAAGATATTCAACGAATATTTAAGAGAACCTCTCATCATAATGGTCGAAAGTATCATTCGACGTTATAAATTATATAGAAAAGATATAGAATTCGTGGATATCCACGCTGATACAATGTCCTTTTTGATTACCAAAATCAATAAGTTCGACCATACAAAAAACTATAAGGCGTATTCGTACTTTGGTACCATTTGTAAGAACTATTTGATGGGAGCAATCCAAAAAGACACTAAAGAACAAAACAGGAGTATCTCATACGATGACATTTCATCATCATTGGAGGAAAGTACTGAACATTCCTACATTATAGATGAATCTCACGTAGATTATCGGGATGTTGTTATTAAGTTCAATACTAAAATGGAGGAATTCATTGAAAAAGAGGATTTAACTGAAAATGAACAAAAATTGGGGTATGCACTACTCGAGATATTCGGTAATTTTGAAAAAATCTTTCAAGTTGGAGATGGTAATAAGTTCAATAAGAACTTGATATTGTTATCTTTAAGAGAAATGACCTCACTATCCACTAAAGAAATAAGGGTATCTTTAAGAAAATACAAAAAACTATACGAGGGTATAATGATAAGTTTCATAAATTAAGAATTCCCCTATTTATATAGTATGAGAGAGAGAAAGAACTTAATATCACTCGACACCGATTCGGCACTAGCGTTGATGCAGGAAATCTACAATGACATTGTGGAACAAAAAAATACTGCATCTATGATTACGAAGAAGATGTTAACCTTCATGAAAGACGCTGAAGACATGAGTGTAATTGGTCCTGTAATTAAGGAACAACAAAAAATACTGAATGACTGTACCGAAAAGAAAATTTCGTTAGTCAAATTACAAAGTGCGTTATTAAAACAAACCCAAGGAAATGGTCCAAACTCTGGTGGTAAATTAAGTTTAACTGATGAGGACAGAACACTTCTTGAAAAATTAATGAACGAACCTGATGAACCAAAAGAGGGAACCTATAAAACGTAATGAGTAAGTTAAAAAATACCAAAAGGAAATTACAGTCGAAGATTGAGGGAATCAAAAAAATTAATGATGACCCAAAATCTCTATTTGATTCTGTTGCCGATTTATCATTGGGAAATATTCCATCTGCGGAAGATTTTATTGGTAAAAAATTGGATGCTTTAAAGAAAAAAAGAGAACAGAAGAAAGAAAAAGTAAAAGATATTTTTGCTGATTTATTAGAAACTGTAGAACAATTTTTGGGTACTGAAAAAAAATCTTCAGGTTCACAAACAGAAACCGTTAATGCTGGAAAATCAACCAACATTAATCCACAAAAAAACAAAAATAAAAAAAGATTAAAACAACACGCATTATCCGCAACTGAGACCACATTGAGTCAAGCAAAAGATATTGTTGTTAAACGATTATCCGAAGCACTTTTTTTAGGTGATGGTATTTGCGGTACTAAATCTGTGTTTAATGTAGATTCGATAAATATTAAACCGGAAGAATTTGACGTAATGGATATTCTAACGATTGACCCAAGTACGTCATGTGGACAAATCATTTATGAACCAAAAAGTCCAGATAAAAACAAGGAAAAAGTTAATAGAGAATTATATGACTCTTTTAGTGGTGGGTCATACACGTTTACATCAAACAACAATAAAGACCTATTTACAACAAAGTGGGATGTAGCAAATCAACATTTCCAAATCACCGGATTAACCCAAGGAGCCACAGGTGTGACTAAAGTACAGGATTTCATTATGGATTATTATTCATCTTTAGAAATGCCGGACGCCGCTGAAGTTGCTAAAACTGCAATGTTATTAACCATACAAGGCGGAGGTAATTGTGGTAAATCCAAAAAATTCGATGCCGCATTAAATGGTATTGATAGATTATTAAAGAAACTATTGGCTATTTGTGGTACCGATAATAATAAAGATGAATTAAAAAATCAAAATGCGGTTAACATGTTTGATGAATCGGAAGAAGACATTGAGTTTTATTTCAATTTTGATGATGTTGAAGGGATTGATATAGATGATGAGGATTTAAGGTATAGAAGAGTTTTAAGATTTAAAGATTGTTATAATTTTGAAATCGATGTAGATGACACTCACATTGAAGATTTTATTTATTTAATAAAAAATAAAGACCCTAAACAAGCAATAGATGACGCGCTTACTAAAGTTGCCACAGATGCTAGTGAACAATCAGATGGGTCAATCTCAATATCCGATTTATTAAATAATCTATTAAATAATTTCATTCTTAGTTTACCAAAGGCATTAATCATGTCAGTATTGTCCGCTAAAATTTTCTTACCATTAATAATGGTATATAAGATTTTCAAACAAATGGCTTTGAATGTTATTATAAACATTAAGGAATTAATGAAGAAATTCTATAAGGCAATTTCACTTATAATAAAGGATTTATTTTGGTTATTTATCAAAGCGTTTTGGGAACTTGTCAAAATAGATTTAATTGCATTTGTAACTAAGTTAGTTCAAAAAATAATAAAGAAAAAATATAAGAGGTATTTGTTAATCATTACCTCCCTTTTGGCATTACTCAAAAAATTGTCAGAAACGGACATGGATAATTGTTTCGCAATATTTCAAACAATATTAGATACCATCACGGGAGCGATTAATATGAAAATGCCACTCAATGTTCCAAGTTTTCTTTTATTTGTTTCAGATTTGGCACCGGGATACAGTCAAGATAGGGCGTTTTTAAATATTGTGGAAAGATTAGAATCTGCAGGAGTACCTACGGGACCAATATACGGAGAAGACAATGATGTCTTAACATTAGTTAAGTCCGTCATCGATGGTCACACTGAAGAGGAGGATGCAAACTCATTTGTAAAAATAGTTTTAAAAGGTGGAGTACTTCCAGGTCCAACGGGTGGTGCAACGATACCACCGGCAATGTTAACTGGTGTAGGTAAAAAGTTTTAATATGGAAAAAGAAAGATTATTGGATATCATAGAAAACGTAAAAGATAAATCAAATAAAGATTTAATTGACGCTGAAGGTTTTTTGTTCTCAGAACATGAAAAAACTAAAGAATTAATAATAGAATTAACTCGACACATGGATGGTGTGGAAGAATTACACTCTAAAATCATTAATGAAATTGAAAATAGAAAGATAGTATGAAAATAATTGATTTAGGCATTTGTATCGATAACGCCGACCCAAAAGGTATTGGTAGAATACGTTGTATTGATTATGATGATTATGTTTCAGGTAAAGAAAACTACAAAAAGTATACTCCATATGATGAGAATGACCCTTTTGTTGCCTTACCGTTTCTACCTAACAATATTAATTTTATTCCAGAGGTTAACCAAACTGTTAAAGTATTAAGATATAATACAGAAAAAACAACAGTTAACCAAGAATACATTGCGGGTCCATTCACCACGAGATATGATTTTAATTTACAAACATTCTCACAACAAATTTCACCAACCACATTTGGTGTTGGGGTTAAGAAAAAGAAAGACATTTTTAAAGATGGTTCACTACCACCCGACTGTAAAGATACATTAGCAAAAAATACTGACTACTCTATTTCAGGGAAATATGGCTCAGATGTCTTAATGACTGAAGGAGGGTTAGTTTTAAGAGGTGGTAAATTATTATCAAAACAAAGTGCAACAACTAACGAGAGAGAAAGATTATCTGACTTCCCAATTGCGTCTAAAAAAGTGGCCAAATTGCAACTTAAAAAATTCCCAGAAAAGAGGATTAATAAGGTTGACGTGGTAAAAAAGACCACATATGAAAATGCGGACCTAAAATATATTATTGAATATAGTGTTGACGACTTAAATTCACCACAAATTGTAGATTTTTTTGTATATAAAATACAAGGAAAAACCTATGGTGACTTATTTAAAACAAACACTTTTACCGAGTTTACCGATACATCGTCATTACCTGTGGTATTGTTAAATACAGATGACACAACGACCACACCAACACTAACTGTTGATATGTCAACAATGGTGGATTTCAGTGGTTATACGGTAGATGGAAAAATTACATTAATTTGTTCTGAAATTAGAACTAAGTTATTAAAAATTAAAGAGGATGGTTTTGTTGGATTATTCTCGGCGGATGTAAATAAGAAATTCAGTAACCCTGAAGAGTTAACATTAATATATCCATTCTTCTTTAGACCAACACAATCATTTAGAACTTATCAAACAAGTAACATTACAGAATTAGAAAGAAAAAATTCAATACTATCGAATATAAGATTGGCAAAGGGAGTCGTACAAAGTGGATTAGTATGGTCCGCAACGCAATTTAAATCACCATCAATAGTAAAAGAAGAAGAGATTGAGAAGTTAATTAAAGACCCATCATCTAGAGAACAAACATTCGGTAGTTTAGTTGCGGATAAATTATACCTACTATCAACCGATACCAATTTTACGAATAAAAGTATTGATTTTGAAAAATTAGACAGTTATGAATATACTCAAGAAAACTATTTGAACGTCATTGACCCTAACACATATGCTGTCGTTAGAGGTGAGATTTTATTGGAGTTTTTGAGGTCATTATTTAATGTCATTTCAACCCACACACATAATATAAACAAACCATACGCTAGGGCTGATTATGAGGCCCACAACACAATGGTTGAACTTTATAACAAACTTGAGTCTGAATTATTAAATAAATCGATTAGAATGAACTAATTTGATATTTATTAAATAAAAAAGATGTCATATTTCCGTTCATATTTCGAGAAGAACAATACAATACTAAAAAATAAGTCAGTAAACACGGCCAAAAACCCAACTACTGAGATATTTTATGGTTCAGGTTTTTCTAAATTCCTTTTTAAAGTAGACTTCACCGATTTAATCTCTAAGGTTCAAAACGGTGATTTGGTAATAGATTCCAACACAAAACATTATCTTAAAATGACCAACACCGTTTCAGGTGATGCCACATTGGTTGGTCAAAAAAGAAACACCGGTAGAGAAAGAACCACTTCTTTTGATTTAATCGTATTCCAAATTCCTGAAAATTGGGATGAAGGGGTAGGTTTTGATTATGAAGATGGTGGATACGATTATACCACAGGTAACGAAACGTTCGACGAAAGACCATCTAACTGGTATTATAGAACCACATTAAACCAATGGACTTCAGAAGGGGTATACGGTTTAAATCCAACTATTGTGGATACAGTTCATTTTGATAATGGAGATGAAAATTTAGATGTAGATATAACTAACTACGTTAACGGTATAGTGGTGTCAGGTAACACCAATCACGGTTTAGGATTGGCATTCGCAATATTATATCAAGATATAAGTGCTGAGTTTGACCAATCAGTTGCATTCTTTACAAAATATACTCAAACATTCTACGAACCATTTGTTGAAACTGTTTTTGAAGATAGAATTCAAGACCATAGACAAAGTTTCATAGGTGAGAGACAAAACAATCTATATCTATACGTTACAAAAGGTACAAATTTCTATGATTTAGATAATTTACCAACCGTGGATATATTAGATAGTTCAAATAGTCCCATTATTGGTTTAACGGGTCTTACAACCACTAAAATAAGAAAAGGTATATACAAGGTTACTTTTGGTATTTCAGGTCCACTGTGTGACGGAAAACGATTCTTTTATGATAAATGGAAGAATCTAACAATCGACGGAGTATCAATTTCTGATGTTGTACAAAAATTTGTACCAAAGCCATTTACTGCACAATATTCATTTGGTGCAAACCCAACCGAAATTCAAAAATACATAACCCAATTTTCGGGAATTAAACAAAACGAAAGAATTATCAGGGGTGAACTTAAAAAGATAGTACTGGGTTTGAAATCAATGGATATACCACACTCACAATTATTCGATGAAGTACATTATAGAATCTTTGTTAAAGAGGGTAGAACCAATGTAATTGTTAATGATTGGACACAGGTTGATATGACAACTACTGAGAACTCTTTTTACTTAGACACATCGTATATGATTCCAAGGGAATACTTCATGGAATTTAAAGCCAAAACACATACCGAAGAGATTTTCTACGATGAGTATGTAAAATTTGAAATATTATCAGAAAAATAAAAACAAGTTCTAATATATGTCCGAAAATCAAAGTAGTATTAGTGACACTTTCTTTACTAAATTAAAAGAACAATCGTTTACGATTATACTTTTAGTTGCGATGTTGTGGTATCAAAACAATACCTATAAAACCAACTTAGAGGGGTATAAATTAATGATTAAAGAAAAGGATGAAATAATATTAAAATTAATGTCCGATGAGAGGCAAAAAATGATTGAACGTAATGAACGTTTGACGGAACAAAGAGACGACTATGTCGAAGAACTAATTAACGCAAAAAAGTAGAATATTTATAGTTATGAAAAATTTAGAATCAATTATAAAAAAGAATCTTAAACAGATGATTTCTGAACAACCTTCAGAAAGTAACTACATGTTCTTTTCTAATTTAGAACAAATTAAAAGACAATGTGAAATGTTACTTGAAATGGACCACTCTGTCCTTGACAAAATTATCATTAATGGACACGATTGGGCGGATGACCATGTGTCTGAGGCAAAAAACAATATGGACCAAGTATTTGACTTCTTTATGAATGAAACCAAGAAAAATCAAGGTGGAGAAGAGTTAAATGAAGAAGAATCGATTGATGAGGGAAAAAACAAACCAACAAACCCAAAATTATGGGCGGCATCTTTAGCGTGGGCTAGGTCGAGATACGATGTTTGTCCAAGTGCATATTGTAACGGTGCCGCAGCAAAAAGATACAAATCTAAAGGTGGTGGATGGAAAAAATCTAAATAACATGAAAATTATAGTTTCAAAAGAGGATAAAGACTACATCAACGAATGTATTGAATCAGGTGAGGTTTTAAGGGAAGACCTTAGACGTTGGTTTAAAGAAAAATGGGTTGATGTTAGTAAGAAGGTTGACGGTAAACACCCACCATGTGGTAGAAAGGATGCCGACGGTAAATCGTATCCAAAATGTCGACCATCAAAAAAAGTCTCAAAAGAAACACCAAAGGTTGCATCTTCATACAGTAAAAAAGAGAAGAAATCAATGACCTCACAAAAAAGACGTGCTGAAAAAAAGGACCCAAAAATTGGAAAAGGTAATAAACCCACAATGACAAGATTTGATGAGGAAATGAAAAAAAGACAAATAATTAAAATAACTGAAGAACAATTTAAAAGGTTGTTCGAATCAAACGAAAATATTCCCGTATTAACTTACGATGATGAGTTTGGTTCAGTTGAGAATACCTCATTTGAGGCATATGGTTTATTAAATGAGGCCGAATACCAAGGACGTAAAGTTCAACTTGGTAAAATTATGCAAGGTGATATTAAAAAGTTTAAAGTATACGTTAAAAACGATAAAAATAAGGTCGTTAAGGTAAACTTTGGTTTTGGTGGTAAATCGGCAAAAGGTAAAAGAATGGTTATTAAAAAAAATAACCCCGCAAGAAGAAAATCTTTCAGGGCTAGACACCATTGTGAGAATCCCGGTCCACGTTGGAAACCTAGATATTGGGCTTGTAAAACCTGGTAATTAGTAGTAAATCACATCAATATCACATTCCCTAAGTAATTTGAGACTTTTTTCTTGAGACTCACCCCATTTGTCTTTATTCTTAGTTGTGCATATCTGTTTACAGTAAACAGTTTTAATACCACTATTTACAATACCTCTAGCACAATCCATACAAGGTAATCCCGAAGTGAGATAAATTGTGGAGTTTTTTAGTGCGGTTCCGACACGTGCCGCGTTGTATATTGCATTGCGTTCGGCATGTTCAAACCAAAAGTACTTTTCAGGTCTTTCCTGACGTTCCTGTTTAGAATCATCCATTCCCCTCGGAAATGAATTATAACCCGTAGAAAGTACCTCATTATCGATGCCAACGATAACTGCACCTATCTGTGTTGATTCATCTTTTGATTTTAATTTTACTTGTTCGGCAATACCCAAGAAATATTCGGTCCAATTCATATTAGTTTTTGTTTAGAAATGTAATGTAATCTATCGTTTGTGTACATTTGCATGTTTTTTGCAATTCCTTTTAAAACAAATTGACCCATATCGATTAAATTTTTAGAATCATTCAGTGCAATCCCAACAATGAATGTTCCGTCAGGTTGTTTTTCGTAAGTTACCGACCTAACATACTTACCCTCATCATCTAACTTCAAATGTTTAATGATTTCTTCTTTATTTTGTTTACAATCAATATTCCTACCGTCAGCCAAACTTTTCAAGACATCAACTCTGAGTTTTTCATAATCAACGACTTCGGTTTCTTTTTCTTTTTCTGGTATTCTTTTAATTTTTGACATATCATGCAAATATACAAAAATATTATAAAACAAAAAAGGGTCCCTTGTGAGGACCCTTTCTTTATTAATGATAAATAGATTATCTTAATGTTTCAAGACTGAATGTAGCCAATCCATGTACGTCAATTACACCATAGTAACGGTTATTAACCATTTTCTTAGCGTATCTTGTCATAATACCCTTAATTGGGGTAAAGTTGAATGGGTTATACATTGTAGGAGTCAATTGTAAAGGAACGTAAGGTGCGTAAATGTAACCTGCGTCTAACAATGATTTTCCTTTGTGACCGATGATTACTTTACCTGCTGGTAAGTAAGGGTCACGGTAAACTTGGTAACGTCCAGCTAATGAACCGATTTTTTCGATACCCATGTTGTACGTGTCATTTTCAGGACCTGCACTTGATACGTGGAAATATTCTAAATCGTCAAATACTGCAGAAACTTCAGAAGAAACAACTACCCAGTTAGCTCCACCTCTTAATGTAGTTTTGTGGATTTGAGCCGAGATTTGGTTAATTTTTGTAACCAAAGTTTGGTTCCAATCTTTTTGAGTGTAACCCATGAAAGGTGTTCCACCTGTTGCTCCGTATTTCCATTCGTTGTAGTCCCATCTTGTTCTCCAAGCGGCACCTTTACGGATGTCACGTAAAATTTCACGGTCAATCTCTGCTGCAACTTGCTCAGATAATAAAGCTGTTAATTCAGCTTCAGCATCGATGTTGTGGAATGCAGAAACGTCTTGAGCCAATTCAGGAGACCAGCTAGCTCTTAACTTTCTTTCAGTTACAGATACTGTTACTGATTGTAAGTCGAAAGATACTTCACCGATTTCTTCTTCGAATTCAAGAGATGCATATTGACGGTAAGTTACAACAACTTCAGCAAGTGTCAAATCATTTGATGAATAATCAGCTGGTGAGAATCCTGAAGTAGTTGAGTATGTTTCAACATCAACACTTAAATAGATTACACCTTCTTCGTCACAAATATCATTGTATTTGTTTACACCAGTACCAGCTTTTTGTCCGTACTCAACAATACCTTTACCGTATTTCTGAGTTACAACGTTGAACGCTTTTTCTGAACCTCTAACGGCTACAGTTAATGAAGCTAAAAATTCTTCAGTATCCATTTCGTTACCGTTAGCACCAATCATTTTACCTTCAGCAGTTTTAGTGAAACCAGTCACTTTAACGATGAAGTTAGAAACAGTTGCTCCTGATAAAGGTGCAGTTGAATCACCTGCAACACCATTGTTGAAAGTTACAAACGCTTGAGTTACACCAGTAGCTACAGTAGCCGCTCCTTTAGAGTAATCAAACAAACCTGAATCCATTGCATCATTTTCTTCATAAAAACGGTCATAAAGACTTTGAGATGAAGTGTAACCTGATGATGGGTTAGTTCCTGTATTAGGATAACCGTAAGGTGCTTGTTTTGTATCTTGAATTTTAGGGATAAAGAAGAACAATTTACCGATAGGTAAGTTCATTGCTTGTACCGAAACGATGTCGTTTGCTAATAATTTAGAGAAAACACGACGGATAATTGGGAAAACTACAGTCTCGAAAGAACCACTAGCATCAGAAACTGCTGCTTCGTTGATTAAATAAGACGCTTGGTTTTCATACAATTGCGCGATGTTATCTTTGTTATGGCCGTCAAGACCTTCTAGGAAACCTAAGTCATCCCATTTTTTGATGGTATCTTCTTTGATAACTCTAAGGTGTTTTAACCCGATGTTACCTACCATACCTGATTCTAATAATGCTCCCATTTTAGTATTTTTTTTGGTTTTTAATTTTTATTTTTTATTTTATTTTTGACATTAAATCTTTCATTCTCTTAAACTGTGGATTTTCGTAAGCTTTTGACTCAGATAAAACTTGAGTAGAAGATGAAGTACTTGGAGTTAATGTGATTTTTTCAACCACTGATTCAGAAATTGGTTTTTTAACGTCTAATTCAGATTTCAATGAACTGTATAAATTCTTAGATTCCTTCAAGGTTGAAATTGAGTCGAATCTCTTTAAGATATTTAATTTTTCTGTTTTCGTTGTTGAATGTTCAGTGAACAAACGTGTAGCGTAAGCTAAGTTTGCATTAAACACTGCAACTTCGTTAAGTTTCTCTTTAAACATAACAAGAGCCTTTTTATATTCGGCATTTTGTTTTCTCAAGGTTGCAACCTCTTCGTTGATTGCTCCCGCTGCGTAAACTTTTTTACCTTTAAGACCTGCTCTGTCCGCTCCGGCTTTATCACCGTGAGTGTTCCACTTAGTTCTGGCCGCCTCTTCTACATCACCTTCGATTGGTTCTTCAAATTCCTCTTCAGAAAATTCTTCATCACCTTCCATTGGTTCGTCAAGTTCGATTTCATAAACTACGCCTTCATCTCCTTCTTCTTCACTTCCCTCAAGGTCAGTACCTGAAAGGTCAAAAGAATCGTCTTCGTTCATGTCAAATGATGTTTCTTCTTCAGATTCATCTTCTAACTTGATGATGTATTCGTCATCACCATCCGATAGTTCAATGTGATTAGCATCTTTCTTAACGATGATACCATCTTCAGGACTCATTGCTTTGAAAACCTTTAAAATTTCGTCTTCGTCAGCATCAGTCATGTCAACAACATCTTCTTCGTCTTCATCTTCAGAATCCATACCCATACCCATATTAGGCATTTCGTCTTCATCTTCAGAATCCAATGAATCGATATCTTTTGATATTTCTTCATCGTCAGATGTTTCTTCAGCATCTAACTCATCATTATCGAGATTTTCTTCGTCATCCCCAGTGTTAACTGGTACATCATCCTGTGTCTCTTCTTCAGAATCGGGTTGTTCATAAACCTCTTCCTCTTCTTCCATAGATTCTTTTAGCAAATCATTAATTTCTTGTTTCATTGTTGAAGCAAGTATACCTTTTGCATTTGCTTTTACTGCCTCCTCAAGTGTTTGTACTTGAAGTAACGCTTGTTCTAAGATAGATTTTTCGCTCATTTTAAAAAATTAGTTTATTATAAATATTGTCATTATGTAAAAAAGTACTTTTTACTGTGTTATAATCTTAAATAAATTGGTTATTTAGATAAAAAACTATCCAACGTACTCATTAGATTTTTCATTTTATCCACTTGTTGTGGTTTTTCTTCGGTAGATTCTTGGTATTGTTCCCTATCACTCGGGTCTCTAAAGACATAGGCACCTGGAGTAGATGGAGATGACACTAAATCATAACACACTAACTCAAAGTCTTCCTGTACAATGTTTTGACCTCTAACGTTTTTTAGAGAACCGACACCCCTTGATGAAATACCCAACGTAGCCCCGTTCATAAGTAACATCGCAGCTTGGTCACCCTTAGTGCTAACGATACCCATTTTCTTCCAACCTGGTGAAGTGAATAATTTAATTTTACCCATAAGAATTTTACCATCCCACCACGTTTCAGTGATTGAATGGGAAACTCTATCTAAATCTATAAGTGATGATGATGGGTGGTTTAACTCGTTTAGAGCACCACCTTTTTTAATTAGGGTTTGATATTTTTCGTTTTCTCTCTTTAATAATACTTCAGGGTATATTCTACCATTCTTATTAGGTGTATCATATTTTTGCAAAACAGCATACAAAATAATATCCTCAGAGAAATCCATTCCCTTCATTTCGGATATTATTTTATGATTATCTTGTGGAGAAACGTGACCGGCGTCGTACTCAATTAATATTCCTTTTCCAGTTTCATTAGGTCCGAGTATTTTCATTTATCTTTTTCATAATAAATACCTCGTTAACGTAATTAATTCTTTGTTTCGTGGAAATTAAAGAGAGATTCATCAACTAAGACTGAATCTATTAGTTTTTCAGATAGGTCTGATACGATTTGTTTTATTTCTTTTGACCGAACATCAAAATGTTTTTCAACGTATAATGTTACCTCTAAATCCATAAAGGACCTTTTATTGGTTTTAATGCCACTGGTCTTTATATCTAAATCAACGATTGATTGTGGTTTAAAATATTCACAATTTAAATTGTAGATGGTATCTTTTATTAGTCTTCTTGTTTTGGAGATTAATCTATCGAAGTCACAATCCTCAGTATCGGGTTGAGTCCATGAGTTTAATTGGATGTAGATTGTTTTTAAGTCTTTGTAGTCAACTGTTCCATACCCAACCTTAACGTTGTTGTGGACACCAATTGTAATAAACTTGCCTTTTTTCATTTAATAATTTCATACTTAGTATCTTTATGGTGTATTTAAAATATACAAAATAAACTCTAGAAATCCAAATAATTTTATTATAATTGTAAAAACACATGATAATTGTAAACGTATTAAAAGAAAAAAACCTTGAAGTGGCACTTAAAAAGTACAAATTCAAGGTTAGTAAGACTAAACAAAATGAACAACTAAGAGAAAGGCAACAATTCGTTAAACCTTCTGTTGTTAAAAGAAGTCAAAAATTAAAGGCAGTGTATAAACAAAGTAAGAACAATCCTGAAGATTAATCCAAACTACTCTTTAATTCTATTAATCTAAAGTAATTGTATTTTGATACGGTTGATTGGTTAACATCGTTTTTAACGTTGGTTAACTTATCACTCAATTCGTTGTCTGATTCGGTTAAAAGGGAATCAATCTTAGTGTTAAGACTTTCTCTTAATGACTCCATTTCAGATTTCAATTCAGACTCCTCCATTGAAACAATTTTCTTAAATGTTTCTTTTTGGTCTTCATTCATAAAATCAACAAATTTAATGTTAAAGTTATTTACCAATACCGCATTTAATAATGATTGATTATCTGTGTGTGTTGATGATTCCGCAACCTGAGTTGTTTTTTCTTTAGTTAAGTGAGAAATCAATTTCATTTTAGACTCAACCTTTTTTTCAATGTTTAACAAAGTATTCCCTTCAGAAATAACGTCTAAACACTCATAGATTTCATTTTTTTCAATTGGTACATTACCCAAAATTTTATCTAAAGATTTACAAGACTCCTTGATTACTTTTGTTTTTTCTATCAACAATGATTCTACTTGTTCAACGAACAATTTTGCAGACTCAGTATTTGAGATGTTTTTATTTTCAATATCCTCATAGAACATGTACATTTCTGACAGATTCTTATCTGATTTAATTTGTTTTAAAATTTTTTTCACCTCAGATTTCTTATCTGAAGTATAGGATTCTGTTAGTTTATTTAACAGTTTCATTTTTACGTTACCAAAGTTTGACATTATTCTTGTTCGTTTAGTATATCTTTTAATTTATTTTCTATTTCATAAATATTCTGTTGTGCCTTATTCATATCAAATAAGTCGTTAAATTCGTTTCCTTCACCTAACATTCCCAGTATTTTACGTTTTTTAAATGATTCACTTAATGGTGCCTCAGGTGCGGCTTCAGGTGCTGCTGGCTCCCCGCCACCCATATCCATTCCACCACCCGCGTCACCGCCGGCAGGTGCCTCTGAACCTTGTTCTCTTTCTTCTTCAGGAACACCGTACTTAGAATCGACTTCATCAAATATTCCTGAACGTTTAATTACATTCTGAGTATTGGTTAATTCAAATCCCATTGCTCTTTCCAAACGTTGTTGTTGTAAATCAAGAATTACTTCAGAGTCACTAAAACCAAGAATGTTTTTCTTAGCCCATGTGTGTGACACTGGTAATATACCAACTTGTGATTGGTCAGACGTTGCATCCTTATAAAGAACTATTTTTTCTTTCCACTGCTCAATACGTAATAAATCAGATTGTGCAGAAGGATTAGTTAATGATAATGTAAAATTATCCAACTCATCCTCCAATCCAAGAAGATACAAATGCATAAGTGCAATTTTGTTTAATTCTTGAATCATTGATTTTTGAATCCTATTGATGGTTCTAGCGAAACGGATATCCATTAACGCTAATGTTTTACCGTCACCAACCACCTCTTCAAAACCTAAGAATGCCTTAGGTATACGAAGTGCAGCTAACATTTTCTTTTGGATGTATTCAATATCCGCAATCTCACCTAAGTTTTGTGCTCCCGGTAATGTTTCAATTGGGTTGGTTTGTGCGGGGTCACGTACAGGTATGAAATAATCTTGGTCGACCGCCATTTGATTATATCTCATGTCTACGTTACCATTTCTACTGTCAACGACTTGGTCTCTTTTAAATTTATTTGCAACACGTTGTACGTATGCTTCAATATCCTTATCATCCATGTTACCGACGAATACTTTGAATACACGTCTTTCGGGTGCTCTTGTTGTTCTATAAATCAACATCGCATCTTCCGCAAGAAGTAATTGTTTCCAAATACGTCTAATCTTATCCAACATAGATGTACCATAAGGTAATTTTCTATCATCACCCAATAATCTAAAGTGGGCGATTTCCCATGCTTGGAATTCCATATCCTTGTTCTTCCATTGGAATCTTAACTCTCTTGAAGGAGTCTTTGCATCCTTCGGATTTGGTGTTTTAGATGCCGCACCTTCAATTCTTTCGATTTCTATATTTGGTAATTGTTGACAACCAACAATACCTGTTTCTGGGTCAATCTTCATATAAACAAAGTTATCACCATACTTACACACCCCTCTAGACCACATCTGTAGGTTTGTGTTAATGTCTAATCTGTTTAAGAATAAATCCTCTAAAATTGTTTTAATTCTAGTTGATTCCGAAAATATTGTTAGTATCTCACCTTTTTCAGATAAGGTGGTTGATTCTTCAGCGTAGATATCTAATGCCGCAGAAATCTCAGGAGTAAACTCCATTGATTCATAATCGTAATAAGCCGACAACCTATTTGGTTCATAATAAACCGATTGGTTGTAAAGGGATTGTTCGAGTTTTGTCCACTTGTCAGCAACATATTGACTTTGTTGTGCTTGCAACATCGCCTTTTCATATTCTTCCCTGCTATTTGTTTTTAGTATTTCATCTTTAGAGAAATTAAATGAATTGGTTTCCTCGGGTTTTAGTTGACCGGGAAATCCAAACATTTTCGTTAACCTCTGAAATACAGTGAAATTGTTATCTGCCATGTATATAAATAGTTTTCTTTACAATATAAATAATTTTAGGTTTATAATAAAGTCGTATTATTTTCTTTTAGAAAATAACCATGAGTACTCTCTATAGTTATCTTTGGTTGCTGGACTATGTAATTGTTGTATTCCGTTAGCGTCAACCCCCATAGAGCCAATTTGGTCAAATGCGGTACCATATGAATAAAATGATTTGTTAGGTTCGTATGTTCTCTCGGAAACCGTCCACGATTCTAACATAGCCTTATTGGCATTTTCATTTTTTTCTAATTGATTAAAACACATATCCGCGGCGTATAACGCCATTGACATACTCATAATTGCATCATCATGATGACCCTTCATATGGTCAGGTCTACCGTTTAAATAAACAAATGTGTTTAGTTCGTTAACTAATCTAGTTGACCTAACTTGAAATCCCTTTCTTAATTGTTCTTCAAACGCGGCAACAATTTGAGTTCTTTTGTTATTGAAATTTAGACCCGGAATCTTATCCATTGCCTTTGAATTATACTCCCAAATGTTTTTAGTGTTTACACCATCAATATAAAGGTTTCTATAGTTTAATTCCTGTAATTTTCTTGATGTCGCAACACCCATACCACCCGTAATATCAATTACAATAAATGCCTCATATAAAATACCCCATTTATATGCAACCGATGCCAAATCATCTGGTGGTATTTTACCAATGTATTCGGCGACTTGTTCTCTTTCATCAAAGTCAATAATGTTAATTGATGAAAAGTCTTCACTATCACCTCTACTTACATCGACACCCATAATGTATCTATGTCCTTGAACAGGTTCTTTCCATTGCCAAAACGTACCTTGCATGTACTTTTCTTTAGGTACACGAACCATATTTTTAGTAATGTTGTCTTGTACATCACCGGGAATTACTCCATCCCCTGAACCCAAGAAATCACACTCTAATTCCTGAGCAATTTTACGTCTATCATATTTAAACTTCTTAGACATAGATTCAAACCAAGATGAAAATGGTTTATACCCTAATTCTTCTAATTCAGTGTACTTCTCGATATCGAAATCATATAAAACCACCTCATCATCATCATACTGTTCTCTATTCAACATGTAATGACAAATATCGGGACATTTAATCCAACGTAAGTCTTTTGTGTAACGAGGGTCTTTAAACCATCTTAAATCCGTTATATGGAAATCGTTCACTCCACGTATTGCTTGGTCATAAACACCATAGTAAATCGGGTCATATCCATTTGGAGTTGATACAAGAATAATCTTACCACCCGTAGATAGTGATGCCATAGATGCTGCCCAAAAATCATCTCCAGCCTCAATGTATGCTGCCTCATCAAATACAAGTATTGTTGGGGTATATCCACGTAACGCATCCGCAGATGTCGCAACCGCCTTAACCTCACAACCATTATTTAATCTAAATCTACTTTCCGAATTTTTATCGGGTGAAAACCCAACATTCAACCAATCTGGCCATTGGTCTAAGAAATGTCGAACTTTATTCGCCATCTCAACTGCGGTATCTTTTTTATTGGCAATTAATAAAACCCTTTCAGGTTCATCAGGTTTTGCCAATTGCAATCTCCTTGAAATCCACGCGGCGGTTACGGTTGTAACACCGGCCTGTCTATACTTTCTTGTAATATTTTCATTGTATGTTTCGTAATCCTCGATTAATTGAACTTGGTCAGGGAATAACTCTAACGGAACATATTTTTTTTGTGTGTTATCGTATGTTGTTAAGTAGGTTCTTAAAGCATATGGAGCATCCTTCATTATTCGGGCATACTCTCTTAATTGTTCTATCTTATTATTCATATATATAAATATAAAAAAAGGGAGTTAAAAACTCCCTTTCATTTATTCGTCATCGTCGTCCGACATCTTTATTCCGAGACTTCCTAAGAAGTCGTTCAGATTATCATCATCCGTTTCGTCGTTAATATTTTCTAAATCATCATTGAATACGGCGATTGCGTTTTGATAATCTTGGTTTTTAAACATTTGGTCAATTCCTGACATTAGTTCGTTCATAAGTCTTTTTCCACCTTCAGAACCTGAAAGTACTTCTTTCATGAATACTAAAAACTCTCTAGCCGGTAATTTAAAAATTTCAACCATCAAATAGTTCTGTAACTCATATTTGTTTTCGTCTATTAAAATCTCCTCAGGAAATTGTTTTCTGATTCTATCCCAAATTGCTGGACCTAAACGTAAATCCCACATTTCCTTTTCTAATGTGTCCTCAGAACCCTCAACGTCAGACCAAGTTTCCTCATCTTCGTTTCCTTCGGTATCTTTTGGTCTACCTTGAATTGCGAATAGTTCCATTACTCCTTTAATAAGTTCGTGAACTAAAATTGGGAAGTTTAAACCTTTTGCAACAATAGTTGGAGGTGTTGTATTTCTATCAACCTCCTCTTTACCACCAACAGAACCTTCAGCTCCACCACCACCCATCATGGCTTTCATAGTTTCGTCACTTAATTGCCAATAAAGAGTATCATTGATTGACATCAAAATACCATATTGCCCAATTAAACTCTCTGAACCCGTAATCTCTCTAATTTTATCTGCGACGTAATGATACATGTAGTGACCTTTTTTAGATGCCCCTTGTATCATATTGTTAATTAATCTTCTTTTAGCCTTTTCGATGGTCATTGATTCCAAATCACCCATTAAATCTTGCTCAATATCAACAGCGTCAATGTTTGGTTGCTGTTGTTCCATTTCTCTGTTAAAGTTGTCAGTATCGATTTCACCCATACCAACAATCTTAGCATCAAATTGTAGGGCTCCTTCAGGAATTCCCATTTCTTTAATTACCAATTCAATTGCTAATTGTTCTAATTCTTCTCTGTGTGCTCTTTCTGTTTGAACGATTTCATTATGAGCCGTCATCATCATTTGAGCCAAAGGCATGATACCTTGTTCACCTCTAATTGGTGTTTGTACTCCTGTATATTCTCTTACACGACTAACCACCTGTCTATATCTTTCAGAAGCAAGAAGTTCTTGAAAGTTTTTATTGGGTTCTTCATCTGTTTGAGGTAAAGGGATTTTTTTTAAAGGAGTATCTCCTTGTGCTAACTTATCTTGTAACCCTTGGTAAGGTCTATCCTCACTGTCAAAATCCATTGCCATCTCTTCGATATTTTCTCGCATCAAAGATAACAAATTCTTTTTAGAAAATTCCATTATCGTCTTTTATTTTTTTCTTCTCCCATTGCTTTGGGTTTAGGGTTCGTACCAGGACCTGGCTCATATGGAGTCTTCGGTTTAGAAGGTTTCTCAGGTGTTCCAGGTTTTGTTGGTGTATCAATATCGGGTTCCGCTGGTGAAGGTGAAGGTTGATTACTAACGATAGCATCATAACTCATAAATTCAGGAACACCGTTATGTCCTTTACGTGCTTTGTTCGCCGGCATTGGTGTTGAAGTTTCTTTAACCTTGGTTCCGATAATTTCCATAATTTCACTTTTTTTGGTGAAGGTACTGAATTTTTCTTCCGCTAAATTTAAAACCCACGATTCTACTTCATTTTCTTTTTGAACATGAGACCATTCTTCATTTTCAACTTCGTTTTCTTCCTCAGTCTTTTCTTCGTAAGTTTCAATTGTCTTACCTAATTTTTTCGCATTTTCAATGTCCTTAACGTTACCTGACTTAATCATAACCGCTTCTTTCAAAACAGTTTTAGCAAGAACCGAAAGTTCCCTGTCACCCATACGAGAAAGGGTCTTTTCTGAAAACCCTTCAGATAATAGCCTCTCAATTATATCTTTTCTTTTCATATTGATTTAAATTTTAATTCTTGGTTTTCTAAAGTATGACCTCTTGATTTTAATTTTTTTTCTACTGACTCCATGGATTCACCAAAACGGAAAAACATTCTATCCTCTTCCATATCGAAATTGGATTTCTCCCAAGCCATAGCAATTATACCATCCACAGCATCAATAACACCGAAATAGTCGGAGTTTTGTATCAACTCAAAAACCACATCGGTGTCACGTAATAGACCTACTAGGTCGATATATTCAATAGTTGGGGACTTAGAGGCCATTGTCGAAGATGCGGGAACGTCAAACCATTCCTCCATATCAATTTCGGCACTTGAACTAAAGATGAATTCGTACTGTCGTTGATTTTTGTAATCGGAACCGATTTCGTTGACGAATATTAAACGCATCTTATTTAAAATATTTACCTAAAGTCTCCTCAATATTTCTGTTAATTTCTTTCTTTATTTCCTCCAAGTCAATTTCTCTAAGGTCATCTTCTTGTACAGAACCTAAATCAGCATATTTGCTCAAATCAATTTCTTCATCTTGAACTGCTGGCATATTAACAAAACTTTCTAATTTGTCCATTGCTGACATTTCTTCCAAATCTTCATCAGATTCTGGCTCTTCAGAAGGTACTTCAGGTTCTTCCGACGGAATCTCACCCTCATCACCCATCATATCTTCTTCATCTCTTTCGAATTTTTTAGCCACATCGTCAAGGTCCTCTTCTTCAAGTTTATTTAAGTCAACCGCCGAGATAATCATGTTAAGAACGTATTTAATGTCGTCACTTTCCATTTTCTCTTTTTGGTCTCTCAATTCTTGACCTAATTTACCTGCAAATTTTTGAACTTCAGCCATGTAATCAGATGGTTTCGGAGTTCCCGACTCATCTGAAGGTAACTCATCAGTTGGAGATGGTTCAGTACCTAAATCGTCCATTGCTGGTGTCTCATCCGCCATTGGTTCTGATGGTAAATCAGATGGCATTGGTTCCTCAGTTGGCATAGATGGCTCTTCAATTGGCATCGATGTTTCGGCAGATTTATTTTGTTTAAGAACATATTTTGTGGCTTCTTGTAAACTTTCTTGACCGTTTAATAACTCAAGTCGTTTTAGTGCCTCAGAATATGAACCAAATTTATTTTTGTTTTTCATGAAAAGACCACCAATGTAGTCCAATGAACTTTCATTTAAACCTTTTTTTACGTAGTATCCGTCTTTTTCTTTAACGATACCGTATACACCGTTAACTGATTCTGAGATAAACTCAGCCTTAGCCGATGGGGTTTTGGTTTTATTACCGTAATAAGTCAACTCAAGAATTCTCTTTAATTTGTCGTCTCCTTGAAGTTTCTCACTTCCTAATGGTTTTAAGTCTGCCATGTCTTTTAAATATTGATTATGTGTTATTCTTCGTATCCTATAAATACATGCATATGGGGAAAAAAATATGTTTCCTACTGCGGCAAGGACAATTTCTTATCTCTAGCGGTTTTTTTTATGTTCATCAATTTCTCAATGTAACCATTTCTTCTAAGTAATTTGAATGTAAGATTTTCATAAGAATACTCTCCACCCTTCTCTAGACCACATTGTCTGAACTTTTTTATTTTCATTTTTAATTCATCAACCTCATCTGAGTTGTCATCTCCAGACTTTTCCGTCTTAACCATTAGGTCAATTTGTTTTGCGTATTCCTCTGATTTTTCTAATATTTTCTTTTCATCAAGTTCAAATGGGGAATCTAATTTTTTAGGTTCAACAACCCATTCGTTATTTAAAATTGAATATACACCAGTTGAAACGTGCTCCTCATCGATGTCTTGAATATATAACTCGACTTCAAAATCTTTAATTTTAATGTCTGTAGTGGTATTCCAAATTACTTTCTTACTGTCAAAAAATTCTTTAACAATTTGATGATATATTATTGAATCTACTTTACCACCATCAAATTCGTCCATATCAATTAAAATATGTAAATCAACATCGGAGTATTCAGACCAATTGTAATTGGATAACGACCCTGTTAGTACAATATCATGTACAAAAAAATCGATACCAATAAAATCTAAAAATTCATTGGTTATCTGCAATAGTTTTTCTCTAATTTCTTCCTTAATGACATAACTGTCACCTTTTGGAGAAAAGATTGAATCGGGTAATGAATCTTTAGGAATAAAAGATTTTACAATCTTACTATCCTTTTCCATATCCTCTATTAATTCTTTTATTAAACTCATTTTACTTTTTGATACTTGTATGTTTTAGATATACTGGTGTTAAAAAATTTTCCCTGAGACTCTGACATACGGAATTTTGTAAATATTTCCCATGGCACAGCATCATACTGATAAATAGCCCCATTATTGAATTCCACCACTAATGTTTTTTCCTCAGTGTTATATGTTGCACCTTTAAGATTGGATGACGCAATTTGGACTTCAATTAAAAGACCGTTAATTTTTTCAGATGTAATTCCCATAATGTTATTTTTAACAGATAATATATACAATAAATATCAGATAAAAAACCCCGGATTGAATATATTCAGTTAAATGAAACGTTGAATTGATATTTTTTTTTATATTTGTAAAGAAAATTCATTACAACAGATTAGATAAGTAACATATTGGTCACACAAACCCAAAAATGTCGGACATTTGTTTTTTAGAATTATTTTCATTATCTTTATAAAAACACATCATATAATGGCAGTAGACTTTTTCGAAGAGGGCCAGACCTCAACCCCTAAAAAGGGAAAAAAGGGTTCAACAACCCCTATTCTTGACAATTTTTCAAGAGATTTAAACAAACTTGCTGAAGAGGGTAAAATAGACCCCGTGATTGGTAGGGACAAGGAAGTTAAGAGAATTGCTCAGATTCTTTCTAGAAAGAAAAAAAATAATGTGGTAATTGTTGGTGATGCCGGTGTTGGTAAATCTGCGTTGGTTGAAAAATTGGCATTACTCATTGTTAAAGGAGAATGTCCAACAAATCTTTTAGATAAAAGAATAATGTCTTTAGATTTAACCTCATTAGTTGCTGGTACAAAATATCGAGGACAATTTGAGGAAAGAATTAAGGCAATCCTAAATGAATTACAACATGAACCAAATGTAATTGTCTTTATTGATGAATTACACACCATGGTTGGTGCCGGAAATGCAAGTGGTTCAATGGATGCGGCAAATATACTTAAACCCGCCCTTGCTCGAGGTGAAATTCAATGTATTGGGGCAACTACATTCGATGAATTTAAAAAACACATCGAAAAGGATTCCGCATTGGTTAGACGTTTTCAAAAAATAATCTTAAAAGAACCCACCCAAGAAGAAACGATTCAGATTTTAGAGAACCTTAAAGACTCATACCAAACTTACCATAAAGTATTCTATGAAGATAAGGTTGTTGAAACAATTGTGAAACTTTGCGGTCGATTTATAACGGACAGACAATTTCCCGATAAGGCAATTGACGTTTTAGATGAATTAGGTTCAGATAAGAAAATAAACATTAAGGTTCCCGTCATCATTGAACAATTAAAAAAAGAATCTGACGAAATTAAAGAAAAGAAGATTCAAGTAGTAAAAAGTCAAAACTACGAACAGGCGGCTAAACTTAGAGATGAAGAACGTAAGATTATTACTAAGTTAGAAGAAGAAAAAAGTTCTTGGTTAGAAAATCAAAAAGATAATAAGGTACCAGTATGTGTTAACGACGTTTACGAAATTATTTCACAAATGACTGGGGTCCCAATTACTAAGTTAGATGAAAGAGAAACTCAAAATCTATTAAAGTTAGAGGAAACGTTATCATCTAAGGTAATTGGACAAGAAAATGCGATATCAATTATTTCTAAATCAATTAGACGTAATAGGGTTGGTATTAAGGATACAAATAAACCAATTGGTTCGTTTATCTTTTTAGGTTCAACGGGTGTTGGTAAAACATACTTAGCGAAAACCATCGCAGAATTACTATTTGGTGACCCTGAAAAGGTTGTTAGGGTGGATATGAGTGAATTTATGGAAAAACACAATGTGTCCCGTTTAATTGGTTCTCCTCCGGGTTATGTTGGACATGAAGAAGGTGGTCAATTAACTGAAAAAATTAAAAACAACCCATTCTCTGTGGTTTTGTTTGATGAGATTGAAAAGGCACACAAAGACGTATTTAATATCTTACTTCAAATCCTCGATGAGGGTCATTTAACCGATTCGTTTGGTAGAAAGGTAAACTTCACCAACACAATCATTATCATGACCTCTAATGTTGGGGCCAAAAAAGTATCTGATTTTGGTGGTGGTGTTGGTTTTACAACTAATTCAAGTGAGGAACAAAAACAAGAATTAAAAAAATCAATAATTCAAAAATCATTAAAACAACAGTTTAATCCTGAATTTTTAAACCGAATCGACGATATAATATTGTTTAATAAACTCGATAAGGAAACTATCGGTAAAATCATTGAGATTGAATTAAGTAAATTAATCGTTCGTTTAAAAGAAAAAAACTTCAACATTATATTTGACAAAAGTGTTATATCCCGAATTTCGGAATTAAACACCCAAGAAGAATTCGGTGCCAGACCAATTAAAAGAATCATTCAAAATCTTTGCGAAGACTTCCTAAGTGAAGAAATATTAAAAGGTTCAATTAAAGAAAATCAGGCAACTACGTTGAAGTTTAAAGATGGTCAACTAAAAATATTTAAGAAATTGGTATAAATAGTTTGATTTTTTACAAAATCATATATATTTATATTCAATAAGGAAATCTTTGCCGATATCCTTTCGTTTTTTAGTCCGTGGGGTTGAACTCACAAAAATGACCTTAAGCCCCGATTCCCGTCGGGGCTTTTTTTATTCCAAAATGTTTCGTATATTTGTATCTATGAGAAAAAACATTTGGATTTTCGCAATTATTGCAGCAACTGCAATGACTGCATGTGGTAACGGGTCTACCACATCAAACGAAACAACAGACTCAACGGCAGTTAACGTGGATTCAACCGCATTAACGGCAACTGATTCAACTACTGCTCAAATTATCGACAGTACTGTAACTCAGTAACGAAAATGAGTGACTCACTACCGTTGGTGGAAATGTGAGTTAAATGTATTGAATGTAACACCACAGCTCGTTTTATTTAAAAAAAATTATAAAGTATGGAATTAATATTAGTTAGAGGGTTACCGGGTTCAGGTAAAACTACGTTTGCAAAATCATTAGGGTGTCCAACATTTGAGGCCGATAATTACTTTATCGATAAAGACGGTAAATACATTTTTGATGTCTCAAAAATTAAACTTGCACACGAATGGTGTAAAAGTCGAGTTGGTGAATTGATGAAAGAGGGGATTAAAAAAATCGCCGTATCAAACACATTTACTCAAGAATGGGAAATGGAGAACTATTACGAATTGGCGAAACAATACGGGTACACCGTGTTTAGTGTAATTGTTGAAAACAGACACAACGGAACTAATGTCCATGGAGTACCACAAGATAAATTAGAAATCATGAAAGAAAGATTTCAAGTAAAACTTTAAAAAATGTTAGACACATTAGAAGGATATCATTATGATGGGTTGTTATTAAAACAAACTCACCCAACTCTCGATTTGACCATTTGGAATTATTCTCAAAAAGTTCAATACGAAAGATTGTGGGATGATATCACTATACAGTGTCGTGGATTAGTTACAAATTCAAAGGGAGATATTATTGCCCGACCATTTAAAAAATTCTTCAATTACGAAGAACATAAACCTGAAGATTTACCAGATGAATATTTTGAGGTTTATGAAAAAATGGATGGTTCGTTAGGTATTCTTTTTTACTATGAAAAAGAACTAACGGATGAAGAACGATACAACATTTGGTTCAACAATAACTATGAAACGGGTATGGAACGATTTTTCATACCTGAACAGTTACCGGATTTTGATAATGACTATTACGAACCAACACCCAAAACAAAAGGAGAATGGGTACTGGCAACTCGTGGTTCATTTACCTCACCCCAATCGATTAAAGGTCGTGAGTTACTTGAAAAATACGACTACAATAAGTTACATAAAGATTATACTTATTTGTTTGAAATCATCTATCCCGAAAATAGAATTGTGTGTGTGTACGATTTTGAGGATTTGATTTTGTTAGGTATGATTCATACTAAAACCGGCAACGAAGTTAACATCCATAATACCGTTAACGAAGACATACGTTTGAAGAATATGTTAAGTAACTTAGGTATTAAAATTGTCACCCTATATAAAACGTGGGGTGAGGGGTATGATGTATTGAAGGAAGAGATTTCCAAAGATAGAGAGGGTTATGTAATTCGTTTTAAAAATGGTTTTCGTATGAAAATCAAAGGAGAGGAATATGTCCGTCTTCATCGAATTATAACCAACATATCTAATCGTGACATTTGGGAATATCTTAAAGATGGTAAGTCATTTGATGAAATGTTAGATAAAGTTCCCGATGAGTTTTATGATTGGGTCAGAAATACTAAAAATGACTTAACAACTCAGTACGAGACATTAGAAAGGGAATACCAATGGATATTTAAAATAATCAACAGGGTACCAAATATTGAAGACCGTGCGGTGTTTGCGGAATATGCTAAACGATACAAACATTCGGGGTTATTATTTAATATGTTGGATGGAAAAGATTATTCACAACAAATTTGGAAATCAATTTATCCATCATATTCAAAACCATTTAAAAAAGATGAAATATAGAATTTACTTAGACGATGTTCGTACACCAGTTGATAAAGATGACTGGATTGTGGTGCGTTCTTATGAAGAATTTGTGGAAAAAGTAAATGAAATTGGTTTAACCAATATTGAAACTATTTCATTAGACCACGATTTAGGTGACACGGCAATGAAAGAATACTTTGATAACGTATCTCCAAATTATACTTTAGATTATAGTAATATCCACGAAAAAACGGGGTACGACGCAATAAAATTTTTAGTGTCGTTATTTTACAACACTAACGAAGAACGATTTAACATGAATAGAGGTGAAAGGAAAAAACATCCATTTGTGTTCCCAAAAGTATACGTCCATTCGGCAAATCCAATTGGTTCGGCAAACATTATTGGTTATTGTAATAATTTTTTAATGAACGAAGGTCAAGACCAAACTTGTGTTAGAGTAAAAATAAACCACACGTAAATGGTATTTTTTAAAAAAATGTTTGGATATCAAATATTATATAACCACCTTTGTCGTGAACCAAACAATTTTACAAAATGGATATAAAGACCGATACGATTGCAACTAAAAAATTGTCAATAAAAGGGAGATATGATGGGTTTAGTGATTTCTACGATGTCAATAAAATTTTCATATATAAAAACATCTTAAAACTTTTCACTAACTTTAAAAAAGAGGATAAAGATGAATTAATACTCATCATTTCCGCAAAAATTAAAGGTCTTGATTGGGAGACCGAATTAAAATTTAGGAGAAAAGAATCAATTATTTTAATTCGAGATATCATGCCGTACTTCGAAGGAATCGAAGATTACGAAACTTGTGGTCAAATCTGTGACCTATACAAAAAAATACAATCAGTTTGATGAATGAGATAAGTTTGCATCACCTTTAACAATATATTTTATATTAAGGGTGATTGAACTTGTTACAAAATTTATTGTAAAACTCGTAACGGGTGTTACTGTTTTAAAATTTGATGGGGTTATCGAATTAAAATCCGACGCAGTATACCACCACACTTTATCAAACGTAACCATACCCGTAAGATTGGCACCAAGTAAGTATGTATCGGGTATCGTTACCACACCATCTTCATTAATGTCACCAGCCCTCATTTTAGGTCCACTGTTCAAATGTATTCCCGAAAGTGTGTTGTTGGGTGTATTTTCATTTTGAGACTCGTTAAACACCAAATTAAAGTCCGCTGAAGTTAGTACCGAAGTAAATGAAGGTACAACTTTGTATGTGGAATTATATTGTGTTGGATTTAATGTATACGTTCCGTTTGATGCAACTGTTACAGTTTGAATTAACGTCTCACCACTACTATCAACCAAATACAATTTCAACTGAGGTCGTGTCGATAAACCTGAAGGAATTGTAACAGTTCCACTGAATGTTTCAGTTATAATTGAAACTGTACCATTACTACTATATGCGAATCCACAAGTACCACTTTGTAATTGTGCCCTAAATAAAGTTTTAGTTGTTATGTTAGTGTAACTGTGACTCGCAGTTGTGTTTGTGATATCGGTCCAGTTAACCCCGTCATTGGTCGACCTTTGCCATTTAACAATGGTTCCACTGTAACTACTTAATGTTAATGTTCCCGAATTTGTTGTACTCGTGTGAGTTGAAGATGATACACCACCACCAACGGGAGGTGTTCCCGATGTTACCGTAATTGTTTTTGAGGTTGAGTTAACCGCACTACCACAACTCGGTGTTTGTACTTCAACGCGGTAATAATACGTACCAGCGGAACTAATTGTTTCTGTTAAACTTGTTGTTGTGTTAGAGATATTGGTCCAATTCACATTATCCGTTGAGCGTTGCCATTTATTAACACTACCCTGTTGACCCGATAATGTCAATTCAACTTGACCACCGGAACATATAGAATTGTTTGCTGCGAATACTGTCCCCGATTTAGTTGGTTTTACAGTAACATAAACACTTGAAGTTGCTAAACCCGAACAACTAACCGGACTTGATGAATTAACAATCGCTCTGTAATATGTTGTCTTTGTTAAATTGGTTACTGTTATACTTGATGATGTACTTGTTATGGTGGTTCCTGCGGTAAAGAAGTTATCAAAAGATGATTCCCATCTAACAACACTACCCGTTAAATTATTTAATGTTAATGTCGTACTATTACTTCCCGAACATACGTTAACGTCACCACCACTTATGTAACCACTTGAAGAGTTACTAATTTCGATATTTCTTGTTAATATAGTTGTACTCGTTGTTATGTCACCCGGCATGTCACCATATTCACAAATATAACCAGGTAAATTACTATTCGATAAGTCATTCCATTGTCCAAGGTTTGATGAATAGAATTGTCCAAATGCCTCCGAAGTACCATTTGGTTCTCCACCCGCCCATTTATGATACATACCCGATACTAAGGTTGTACTTGGTGTATTTCCATTTGAAAAGTTTTGACCCTTTTCAGGACCTGTAACCCAGTGCCATTTTCCTTCTGCTGCGGATTGGGTAGCAAAGAATGTTGTACCCTTCGCAGTATTGATGTAGTTATAATCATCCGATGCACCAAACCAAGCATCGTTCGCCATTAATTTCCAAATAAAGTTGTTTTCTGCCTCAGATAAAACCGTTGCCAAATAACCAACCCTTCCGAAGTATGATTTATTACTTGCGTTCGTATATGAATTAGTCCAACTTGTGTTACCCGAAACATATTCATAAAAGTGTTCGGTTAATGGATTGTAGAAAACGGTACCCGCAACAAACGTAACTCTTCTTTGAAGTGCATAACATGTTGAGGTGGTTGATTTAAATTCAACACCCCTTAATACCGATTCCCAATTTGTGGCGGTTGTTGAACCACTAAAAATTAACACACCTGTGGTGGTATTAAATGAAGATGAAACACCGGATGGTAAAGTTACGGTTGACCTTAATTGGTCACCACTAGTGTATGTTTGAGAGATTTGAACTCTAAAACCGGTAATTGTACCATTGGCGGTTAAAGTTAAATTCGGGTCAACCTTAACCCAAGTATTATAAGTTGATGATAATGCCGTGGTACTTGATGTTCCAAGACTAACAGATGTTGCCTGAGAAAACCCAAAGATGGGTAGTAATAAGAATAATATGTAAAGTAGTCTTTTCATTATAAATTAACCTTACTCCCAATTAAAAAGAATGATAAAATTGGAACGTCAGGATTACTACTTAAATTCGCTTTATAATTCATGTTTATTTTAAATCTTTTTGAGATTTGATAATCAAATCCACTGCCCACAAATGCACTGAAAAATCTATCGGTTATTGTCACTTGTTCTTTCGTTGAGTACACCAATGGTGTTGACATAACATATAATTCGGGAGATACCATTAATTTTTTACCAACCTTAAATGGTCTAGTGTAAAACGCTGTTACAGATGGAGAATAATAACCACTCTTATCTTCTGAAATGATAGATACCGCAGCACTAACATTAAATCCTGTTATTCCCCATTTACCTCCGTTTAAAATACCACTATAACCTAAGAAACCAAGTATATTACCGTAAGTGTAAACACCGGTTAAATTGACGTTATGTATGTACTTTATTGTATTCTTTTTATTGTAATGTAACTTGGTATATTTTGTTGATAGTGCAAATTGATTAAGATTTGCCCAAATCATTGCGGTTGCCCCAACACTCGATAAACCTGTCATTGACGACCTATTCATACTCAAGTTAAGAATTGGTGTGAATGTTCCATTTAAATTTTGTGCTGTTGTTAAATCAGAAGAAACAATTAATGGATTTGAACTACCTGATTTTCCACCCGATTTTCCACCTGATTTACCACCACCCGAAGTACCACCACCACTACCATTATCGTTATGTGCGTCATTGTTCATCACGGTTGTTGCCCCGACTTCTTGTGAACTTTGTTGTGATGACTCTCCATTATTACCTGAAGAACCACTTCCACCTGTTGTTCCACCACCTGTTGTGTTACCACCTGTTGTTCCTGAACCTCCTGTTGTTCCTGAACCTCCTGTTGTGCTACCACCTGTTGTTCCTGAACCTCCTGTTGTGCTACCACCTGTTGTGCTACCTCCCGAAGAACCACTTCCTCCTGAACCTGAACCTCCTGTTGTGCTACCTCCCGAAGAACCCGAACCACCTACAGGTGGCTGAGACGAGCCACTTCCCCCTTGAGGTGGGTTACTTGAACCTGTGCTGTTTCCGCCTTGTGTTCCTGTTGAACCTCCCTGAGAAGAATTAGTTCCTCCAGTTGACCCAGTAGTTCCTCCTGAACCTTGGGATTGACCTCCATTCTCGCCTCCCTGAGAAGACGAACCACTTCCGTTATTGTTATTTCCTGACCCATTTGAATTTCCATTAGATTTTTTATTGTCATCTTTTTTATTATCCCCACCAGCATTAAGATTTCCACCCGATGATTGGGCGGATGACATAATACTACCAACAACCGATTGTACGGTACTACTAATAATTTGAGATGTTATTTGATTTTGAGTAACCTGTCCTTGTTGTTGTGAACATGGGTTTATTTGGCGGTACTCAGCATATGTTTGATTAACCCAACTTGAGAATACTCCACTGGCAACATCGGTTGCGGTGAAGTATCGACTTTTATTTAAAAAAAATATTGTAGTACCACCCTGTAATGGTACGGTAAAAAGGGTTACTTCTTGTGTACATGGGTCGATAAATGTTTGCACCGACACCTGAGCCTTTATATTCTGACTAAACAGAACAAAAAAACTTATAAAAAATAATGTCTTTATTGTTTTCCAATACATAATAATAAATACTAAAAAGGGGGTTATTATACCCCCCAATTTTTAATTATCAATAATAAAAAATAGCATTAATTAGGAAAAACGCCCTTCTTAATCATCCTAAGTAGGATTCTACTACATGCGATGTCCAATGATTTTTTTGTTGCAATTCCAATTGTTGATTGGTTGAATTTTACTTCACTTAGGTTATCATCGTTTAATAAACTTAATTCTCTTACTGTCGTTGCTTCACCTAAACCACTAGCACCAATAATTGCGCCTGTTTCAGCATCTGTGAATCGAACCTGCATACCAATACGAGTTGTTACGGTATTTTTTACACCGTTTGACATGTTTACCGTTTCATCTTCACTAACAGAATAATCATATAGTTCAATTGTAACAAAGTAATGAGCCAAACGTATCTTACCTCTACCGTTTAAAGTATCTTGAGATATACCCGCTTGAGATGCTTGGAATTGTTTTACCATCCTATTCTTAATTTCTGTTTTATCTTCAGTGAAAATAAAACGATTAAGATTTTCAAGGTATTCAAGTGTCATGTTAGCGACACCCAAACCAACCTTCTTTTCTTTTAATTCAGGATATAATTCATACACCTCATCGGAGATACCGATTTTTAATATTTGTATTGGAATTTGAGGTCCCTCATAATCCATTAAAGAATCGATATTAACACTTGTTTCAAAAGACGCTTTGTATTGTTCGGTCTGTGTCTTACCAATAGTTTGTGCTGTTGCATTGGTAGCAAATAAAAACATCAAAAGGAACCAAAGGATAACAATACCAATTGGCATAAAATATTGTTTAAATCTATCGTTGTTTAATGATTTCATATTATAAACTTTCTTCTTCTTTTATTTTACCGCACTTTAAACATTCTTCTTCACCATCTCCGTCGGCATCACCCCAAACGTGTTCACACTGTCTGTGGTCAAAATATTCGTCGATTGCTCCATCTCCATCGGTATCTAACCCATCCATTATACCATCTCCATCTTCATCGATTTCAACACCAACTTTAGGTTGGACACTTACTTGGACATCTTGTCCAACTTCAGATATAATTCCATTTGTTGATAATGGACCTGATGGGGGAGTATCCCCAGTTGTTGAACTTAATGATGTACCATCTTCTTCATCCATTTTCTGAACTAACATCTTATCCTTATCGGTATCACTAAACCAATAGTCAATGATTTTACCGTAAGAACCAATGAATGCTCCTAACAATAATAAAAGAAGTTCTTTCCATTCTCCCTCTATTGTAGATTTATTTAATATACCGAAGAACATTCCTCCTATGATTACCATAAACCCACCTAATACTATGGCGGTTATGTACCATCTACGTTTCATCATGTTCCCTAATAGGTCTTTAAAACCACCTCCTGATTGTTCTGACATCTTTCTTTAATTTAATTTAATTTATTTTGTAATTTTAAAAATAAGATTACCACTTTGGTTCTTCCTCAGCGAATTCGTCTTTTTTCTTTTCTTTAGGTTTTTCAGCCGGAGCCGATGTAGATGGTTTCTCAACTATTCGTTCAATAACTTTAGTTGTACCACCTGATTGTTGTTGTTGCTGTTGGTTGGCGTTACTATTAGTAATATTGATAACGGGTGCCGCCTGTTGTACCTGTTGTGGTTCTTCACCACCACCTAACATTGTTGCGAACCACGTACCAGCACCTAATACTGCTGTTGATGCCACACCGATTATGGTTTTTTTAAGTCCTGTCCAAGTGCCTTCTTGTTCTTGTGTTTCTTCACTCATGATTTTAAAGTTTTATAAATTGTTTTGTTAATTGTTTATTATGATTGTTTAATACTAAAAAGTAATTACCTGTACTTGCTGCTGTCATGTCAATTTGTTTATATCCCACTGTGGAACCTTGACCTGAAATCTCACCAACGTGTTTCACTAATCTACCTTGTGTATCATAAATACTACCATTTAACCTAATATTTGGGTCAGGTAAAAGAACCTCAACCTCAAACCATCCCGATGTTGGGTTTGGTCTAATAAGGGCACTAATTTCTGTAAAATCACCGGGTAAAGTAGTTGGGGACATTTTATAAAAAAGTGTCGTTACTTGACTCGCTAAGTTTATTTCCAAATGGTCACCATTATTATCGGATGCATCCATTAATTTTCTCACGTAAATGTTTGTACTAACATCAACATTACCAATGGGACTAAATTTTATTTTAAACGGAGTGTGTGAACCAACTAACGACCCCGTTGTTTGGTTGTTCATACCACCGAATCTGATGGTTCCCGATGCCTCATCATGGGTGACGTATTGTAACCAAGGGCCACCATTAAAGTTTGAAACTATTTCATCAAATTTAACTTTTGTTTTATCGTACTTCATCTCAAACTGTAAACCGTAGTTTTGGTCGCCATTTGTGTTGATATTAAATGGTACGTACATTGGTTGTCCGAGTGAAGATGTATTTGGAATTTCAACATCTAATTGACCTCTATAAATGGCCTTAGCAACTAACACACCTGAACTGTTATAAACAGGGGATGAATAGGTTCTATCAACGTCACCTAATACAAAGTACTTAATGTCGACGTTAGATAAGTTAGCGGTACCTACACTATCCACAACATAATTATATGCGGTTGAGTGGTTTGTCCATTCTGTCCATTGATTTGAACCTAATACTAATGAATCGTAAACATTTTTATGGAATGCGTGAATCATTGTGGTCGTATCAATCTTTTTAAGTCCACTTACGTTTGCGTAAATCAAGTAAGGGTCACCACCATCGAGTATACCGTTTTTATTAACGTCACCAATCAAATACGCCAAACCATTTTTCAAGTAGTTTTGTGTTGGTGTTTGGTTAACATTGGTAATAGAATATTCGTCATATGTTTTAATCGCATCAGATATCGTGACACCATAATCTCTAATGGTAACCAAACTATCTGTTGGGAATCTTACTGTTAATTTATATTTTGTATTTTTATCTACGTTGTTAAGAGAGTAAAGACCCGCTGTATCAACTTGTTGTGAAGATACAAACTCACCCGTATTAAATTTAGTACAAATAATTGTAGGTCTCACGCCAACACCTACCATCGTAGGTGGTAACCATACTTTTCCACTAATAACCAAGTTACCCAAAAGTTCTAGATGCATATCCTGTACATTCAAGACTGCAACGTTATCCCCAATTGTGGTACCATCAAACTTGAACATACGAGCCCAGTTAATCTCAAGACTATCCGCGTCGAAGTTTGATGCAACATTATTGATAATAAATTTGTTATGTATTAAGAAGGTATCTGCGGTAATCTGAGAACCACTTGATAATACCAAGTAATTTCTGGCAACAGTGTAGTTAGTATCGGTTGCATATGTGTATGAACTTGTACTTGCGTTGTAACCCGAATATTTGTAATCATTAAAGAACTTAATAGACAACGCAGGTGTCATACTACTAACCGTAGCGTCAACAGTTGTTGATACGTGTGTAAAAAGTTGTTTCTTATATTGGAAATCAACTTGGAAGGTTCTAACATCCACAGACGGTGCTGCGTCATATTTGAACACTACATCCAATGTGTCACCTCTTTTAATGGTTTGATAGGCAACTGGGTTACCAATACCTGGAATTGTTTGAGCAAATGCCGATGATGCCGTAATTATGGCAACAAGGGCGAAGATTAGTTTTTTCATAGTAGTTTATCGAGTAAGTTTATTGTTGTTTTCTTTATTGCGGAACTTGCAGATTCTTGATTGAATTTACCACCCTCATCAATTATGATTGTTGAAGTTGATATTTCTGTTGATTTACCCTCTGCAAATTCAGTTTTAATTTTTTTATCTCCTTTATAGAGAACACCTTTCATTCTAATGACGGTGGTACTTTTATCTTGGTGAAACACAGCAATTCCTGATTTAGTATTGACGATATCAAAAAATATCAATTCAACCTGTATCGAATATTCGGCCTTTTCTTTTACCCCAATCAAGACCAAACTATCTTGTTCATTTATTATTTCTTGAACAATGTTTTTTACCCCAAACGCCAAATTTTTGTTACCAACAAAAGTACCAACACGAATGTTGTTAATAACGGGTTCAACAAAAATAGACGGGCCCGTCTGAGCAGTTACACTCAAAAAAGGGCATAGAAATAGTACAGAAAAAATTATATTTTTGATAAGTCTCACGGTTATACAGTAGAATAAATTAGATTATTCAGAGATTTCGTCTTCTGATTTTTTATTCTTGTTGTTAATCCACTTATCAACAGATGCGATGCCGAATGAACCTAAAGTGATTACTAAAAATCCGTCAAAGATAAATTCGTTAATAAGTAACTCTTTACCCATCCAACCTGTTATAAGGTCAACGAATAGTGAGATAACCATCATAGTGAAGGCAAGGAATCCAACCACGGATTTCTCGTTAATTGTGTTGTTGTCGTTAAACAACTGGCCTAAAAATTTTTTCATAGTTGTAGTTTGTGTTTTGTTTTTTATGTTTGGTTATTAATAAATATCCCGGCAAATTGTTAAGTAAACGAATATTTGAAAAAATAAAACATAAAAAGAATTATATCTTTTTTGATACTTTTCTTGTTTTTACCAATATTTATTGTTATCTTTGTAGAAGATTTAAAAATTAAACAAAATTCAATGATACGCAACACACATACAATGTCATTTACAATCTGTTCAAAATGGGCGGAAGTGATTGATATTGCCATGTCTCGAGGTGTCTTGTGAATTGTTTAGTTTAAAACGATATAAAGGAAACCTCGAGAGAAATCTCGGGGTTTTTTTGTTTTTGGGCCGGATGTCAATGGCAGACCACCTGATTTGCAATCAGAGTGAAAGGGTTCGATTCCCTACGTGTCCACAGAGTTGTTCTTTGACGTATTGGTTTATCATGGTACCGTAGCTCAGTTGGTAGAGCACCAGACTGAAAATCTGGGTGTCACAGGTTCGATTCCTGTCGGTACCACATTTGTCTCCGTAGCTCAGTTGGTTAGAGCACCTCACTTTTAATGAGGGAGTCACGCGTTCGAGTCGCGTCGGGGACACAAAGGTTGATTGGGGAATGGTTATGTCGATAGTTCGAGAGTGAATACTGACTGACATAATCGGAGTTTGGAGGTATTCACCTAAGTAACGCCAATCATAAAAGTAGATGTCCACTGAACCATCTTCTACTTTCCTTTATTTAGTCCTTTAGCTCAGCGGGAGAGCAGTTGTTTTACATGCAACGGGTCGTTGGTTCGAATCCAACAGGGACTACAATTATACACGGGTGTGGTGCAACGGCAGCATACGGGTCTCCAAAACCCTCGATGGGAGTTCGAATCTCTCCACCCGTGCAATATTATACCGAGTGGTATAATACCGATAGGTAATATTTCATCAGTGTTATATAAAATAACTGGTTTTATTACCTATCGGGAATACAAACTTTTAAAACAGATAATATGGAAAGAGATGACAACATCGATGCCGTCAAAATGAGATTTGAGGCGGAGAAAATGAAATTAAGGGAAGAAAGGGAAAAAACAATTAAACAGTATTGGGAAAAATTACCAAAACTTAATAATCCCCAAGATGTTCCCACACTCCCAAGAGTTGATGAAAAACAATGGAAGGAGTTTTATATCCCAAAATTAATCGAGGCGGGAGCAATCCCAAAAAATGATTTAATTCATAATCAGATTTATATTGGTGAACATAGAAACACAACCATCGCAAGATGGAATCAAGAAACAAACAAATTTGAACACATGAGATACAAGTTTGGTTGGAGAGAAGATGAGTGTAATCATTTTGAAGACGATGATGGATTTGCGTTGTTCGTTCCAATTAGATTAGGTACTCAAGAAGAATGGGATGAAAGGATTAAATAAATGATACTCTCGTAGTTCAATGGATTAGAACGTTTCACTACGGATGAAAGGGTTGGGAGTTCGAGTCTCTCCGAGAGTACGATAAGGTCAGTTTGGTCGTGGAGGCCAGTTAGTCTGCAAAACTAACGGAGTTGGTTCGATTCCAACATTGACCTCTGTGTTTATAGTGTTAATGGTTAGCACGTCAGTTTGTGGTACTGATAGTATGGGTTCAAATCCCATTAAACACCCCATTGGAATATAACTCAGTTGGTTAGAGTGTCATCCTGATACGGTGAAAGTCGGTGGTTCGAGTCCACCTATTCCAACAAACATTGCGGGGTGGTCTGGAGAGGTTCCAGCTCGGTCTCATAAGCCGAATCACGTGGGTTCGATTCCCACCCCCGCAACTTTTTAAAAACATTTTGAAATGTGACTTTTATTATGTATATTTGAAATGTTCTTTGACTTAATGCCTCCTTAGCTCAGTTGGCCGGAGCGCCTCACTTGTAATGAGGATGTCGGCGGTTCGAATCCGTCAGGAGGCTCCAATTGGTCCTGTAGTTAATCGGCTATAACGCCGCCCTGTCACGGCGGTATGCCGGGTTCGATTCCCGGTGGGACCGCAATGAGTGAGAGATACTCATAGTCTTCGAATCAAGACTTTAAGAATGATTCCGCAGAATGTCTACGGCGCGAGTGGGACATCGTTGGATAAAGGGATTCACACAATCTCTCCAAGTAGTGTTGGATGTTTTTATGAGGGATGCCTCACAGGTTTTTAAGAAATAGAAAACCGAAATAACTACACCAAATTAATCTCATTGGTGGAAATTGGAAGGATGGCAGAGTTGGTCGATTGTACCTGACTTGAAATCAGGCGTACTGAAAGGTACCGTGGGTTCGAATCCTACTCCTTCCGCAAACGATTGTTGTTCTTTGACAAATTAAAAACAAAATTAAAAGATATGGATACATTATCATTTATTTTAGGAATGTCCTCGGTGGTGGTTATCGCAATTGCGGTAGTTGCTGTTAAAGGATTTTTTAAGGTCAGAAATGTTGAGAAACACTTCAATGAATACAAACAAAACTTTACAGTTGAGTTTGATAATAGAACAAAAGAAATTCAAGATAATATGAATCATGTAAATGATGAATTACATCGTAGAATTGATAACACAGAAAGAGAAGTCTTTTCCCAATTAGACTCTCGATTAGATAAATTGGAAAATAAATTAACAGACACAATTAAAAATGGTTGTGACCCTGTTAGAAAATAAATAACGAGTCGTAAGACATAATAAATAAATCGTTAAAGACAACAATCGTTTATATGGCCCTTTCGACTATCGGTTAGGTCGTCAGGTTTTCATCCTGAAAAGTCGGGTTCGACTCCCGGAGGGGCTACAATTTTAAATTAAACCAATATGTTAGAAACAATTTTAGAAATTTACCAAGATGAAGATTTACTTATTGCAGACGGATTTGACGAGGCGATAATTGGAATTGATGATTCTTCAATGAGAATTATTTATTCAGTTGCAAAATGTATTCATATTTTAGAAAAAGATATGGAGACGATAGATGCGGTTGAATATTTTGGATATAACGTAAAAGGTGCCTATGTTGGAGACAAGACTCCGATATGGTGTGAAGATTTTTTTTAGATAAATTTTGATAGTTAAAAAAACTTTTGTATATTTGTATATACTTATTAAAACAATGATGAACTTGGATAACATACAACAACTTTCTAATAACCCGCTAAGTGGTAATGGGAGAGGTACGTATTTATGTCACTCAAGTTCGGAATTCAAATGAATGTAATATTTTAATTATAAACTCATCAGACCCGAACATCTCAAAAAGATTTTCGGGTTTTTTGTTTTTAGAAATATTCTTTCGTATATTTGTAATGTTCTTTGACATGTTGGTGAAAAAAAAATGCCGTGGTGATGGAATGGTAGACATGACAGACTTAAAATCTGTTGAGTAGTAATGCTCGTGTGGGTTCGACTCCCATCCTCGGTACAAAAAAACAATACCTTACATAAGACAGATTAGCACTGTTGAAAGGGACCTTGGCTTCACTCGGAGTAATTACCGTAAACGAAGTAGTAAATGACCCAAGGTACTATGTAATGGACCCTGCTCTATGGTGCACTCATAACAGGTGAACAGTAAACTATGTTCAATCAAATCCACAACCACGGTGAGCGTGGAAGGTATTGTTTTTTATTTAAATTTGTCTCCGTAGCTCAGCTGGATAGAGCAACGCACTTCTAATGCGTAGGTCATGTGTTCGAATCACATCGGGGATACCATAATAGGGAATTAGCGTAGTCCGGTATCGCGCTTGGTTTGGGACCAAGAGGTCGTCAGTTCGAATCTGGCATTCCCTACAAATTCCTCGATAGCTCAGTTGGTTAGAGCATTTGACTGTTAATCAAAGGGTCCCAAGTTCGAGTCTTGGTCGGGGAGCAAATAAATGCCGAGGTGGCGTAATGGTAGCCGCGTTAGTCTTAGGAACTAATATCGAAAGGTGTGTGGGTTCGAGTCCCACTCTCGGTACAAATATTAATGGAAGGTGGGTGAGTGGCTAAAACCGGCAGACTGTAAATCTGCTCCCATTGGGTACGGGGGTTCGAATCCCTCCCTTCCAACTTAAAAATTATTACTATGGCAAGAAGTAACATACTAACTGAATTATTAAAATCTATAACTCCTGAGATGGAAGAAAAGTGGAAACAAGAAAGAATTGACTTTAAAAAAAGTTTAACACCCGATTACCAACTCGGATATTATGTTGGGTTAGAAATTGTACATCGATATCTACCAACACTATCGACCGATATGATTCAAAGTCGGAATGTAATTGAGGTATCTCAGATGGATTCTGAGGAAAATAAAAGATTGGAAGAAGAATGGTTTTCAACAACTAAACACGGCGGAGAATGGGATGGAAAAAGTGAAAACGGTAATAAAGAAAAATGGGATGATTTGTTCGACCACAATAAAATGTTGGAAATAAAATATCTACCACATACTTTAACATGTTACATAGATGTTTTAAACATAAATGACATGAACCAATTTAAAGAAGGAATAAGAACAACTCTGTGGGATTGTGATATGTGTTCTTATAACATTGATGTTGAAAATATAAAAATTTACGACGATGAGGATGTTAGATTTACAATTATCGAATTCACATTGGATTCATTAAATAAAAATAAAACGGATGAAGAGATTTAAAATTACATTGGTTATTGTATTGATTTTGGTACTTAACCTAATGGTGTCATTTATGTTGATGTCAAATCAAACATTAAAAAATTTAAAAGTAAAAAAAGACATTGCAGTAATTGTTGACAAACCCGACACGGTTATTGATGTCAACGGTAAACGTGTATTGTTTATTGGTGATTCCCATACCGCAAATCACAATTGGGGTTGGCAAGTAATTGTGTGTCAAAAAACGGGAATGAGAATGAATAATACGGCGGTAATTGGAAAACACTTACCATGGATGGTTTCAGTTGCAAAACAAACAATCACACCGTATTATGATTATTGTTTTATTTACGGCGGTGCAAACGATATTCATGGAAATAGAAATCCATATTCTGTTGTTAAAGATGTTCAGAAAATTGTCGAGGTGTGCAGGATGAATGGAGTGGAGGCGGTTGTCCTTACGGGATTTGACGCGGAGGAATGTGTTAAACCAATAAAGGGTCAAGAGTTTTACCCAAGGGCATACACACGATATCAAAAAATATTAATGGATAGTATTGTTGATGCGACCGTTGTTGATACAAGGGTAGTGGTTAGAACTGATTGTGGAGATTGGACGTGTCATATGAATCCTTCGGGACATAAAAAAGTCGCGAATGCTGTTATCAAACAAATGAACTTTAAATTAAAAAAATAATGACAAAATACATTTTAGTAATCGGAGGTTGGGAGTTAAATGCTTCAGGTCACCAACTCACAAATGAAGAAGTTGAAAAACTTAAAAATCACATGTCAGAAAATGGTATCGATGATTTAAGTTCAATGGGATTTGACATTGAAGAAGTTTTAAATTATGATATATTCGATGCGAATATGTGGGTGATGGATAAACCTCTTTGGAATGGTACACCACACTTCATGGTATTCAAATCGGATGACATGGAAAATAGAGTTCTCGAATTCGAAGAAAAAGAAATGTCTGACCATTATGAAGTAGATGAGAATGCCGATTATGGTGACACATTTAACGGATTTCCAATTGAAGGTGAAGAGGAAAATATCATCCTTTGGTTAGAAGAAAATAAAGGATGGGTATGTGACTTTGAATTTGAGTCTGATGAAATTCCAACTGCAAAAGATTTCAGTATGGTTGGTGGTTGTATTGAAACACCTAACGGAGATTGGGACTTTATTGATAAGATGTACTTCAAGGGTAAAGAACTTCAGATGGACTTTAACCACCAAGAAACTCGAGGTAAGGCATTAACAATAGAACTTTGGACATTAGAAAACACCAAATAATACTAAGGACCCTTAGCTCAGTTGGTTAGAGCAACTGACTCATAATCAGTAGGTCACAGGTTCGAGCCCTGTAGGGTCCACACATGTGGTCGTACCCTTAACTCCAAAACCCGAAAGGGAAAACGTTATGGGAAGGCCACTCCCCCCTTGGTAGACCTTAAAAAGGGCCCTTCCGTGTTTGACGGCTTGCTGGGCCCGGGTCTACTTTTTGCGAATATCGTATAGTGGTTATTACTCCATCCTTCCAAGTTGGAGACGACAGTTCGATTCTGTCTATTCGCTCCATAAGTGGCTCCGGGTTTAAGGTATAAGTACACCCTGGCGGTTAACATTCAGAGATTGTTTTAAAAGAACTCGAAACCTTAAAGTACCACGGATAGGGGTTCACGGCCTATCCAAAATTGTCCTGTGGTGTAATGGCAGCACTTCTGGTTTTGGTCCAGACAATCGAGGTTCGAATCCTTGCGGGACAACAAATAAAATGAACAACACAATGGAAGGTTACCCAAGTTGGTGAAGGGGGCAGTTTGCTAAACTGTTAGGGTGTCACAGCCGCGAGGGTTCGAGCCCCTCACCTTCCGCCACATAAAAAATACACTTATGATAAACGAAAGGACATGAAAATTTTTAAAACATTACACGGAGTACCGGTAAACGACATCATCAACTACATCAAAGATTACTTAAAAGAAAGAGAAGACGTTGAACTATTAATTGGTTCAGACTCACAATCGTTTAGTAATTCTAAAACAGTGTATGGAGTTGTGATTGCTCTTTACACTAAAGGTAAGGGTGCTCACGTGTTGTGTACTAAAGATACCACACCTTTTGAAAAAGATACATCTAGTAGATTAATGACTGAAGTATGGAAGGCGGTTGAAATTGCAGAATTCCTAAGAGAAAATGGTTTACCAAGAGCATCATGGATTGATATCGATTTAAATCCCGACCCAAAATATAAATCAAACAAAGTTTTAAGACAGGCGGTTGGTTTAGTTGAAGGTATGGGTTATAGAGTTAGATATAAACAAAACGGTGCAATGATAACCTACAGTGCAAATCACTTAGTAAGATTATAATGGAAAAGAATATTAACATAGTTAACAGAAGAGCAAAATTTGAATATCACTTTATCGATACACTCGTTGCGGGTGTATCTTTGAATGGTGTTGAAGTAAAGTTTATTAGAAAGGGTCATCTAACCTTTTCACCCGATTCGTTCTGCCATTTTCAAAACGGTGAGTTGTTCCTAAAGAATGTTACCATATCTGGAATAGGAGACGATAACATGAAGAGAGATAGAAAATTACTATTGAAGAAAAAGGAGTTAAACAAACTCAATAAAGAACTCACCAACGGATTAACGATTATTCCATATCGATTATTTGAAAACGATAGAGGAATGTTTAAAGTGGAGATTTGTCTTGCTAAAGGAAAGAAACTTCACGATAAACGTGAAACAATTAAAGAAAGAGATGTTCAAAGAGAAATAAAAAATTTCCACTAAACGATTCATTCCATATTATAATGGAGAATATTTTCCACTAAAACCCCATTTTCGGTGATTATTTTCCATTATAAAAAAATATTTTAAAAAAAAACAAAAAAAGACTTGTTTTATACAAAATATTATGTACCTTTGTACCACAACATTAAACTAAAACATTTATTACGACATTTATGACAACAAAGAATATAGTTTCCTTACTAAAAGGTTTAGTATGTCCTCCAAATGATGGACAAGATAACAGAATCGCAGTTGCGACTGTTCAATCTCACTTAATGGAGTGGGGTTACATGTTAGACGAAGATGCCTTCTTCGAATTATCCAAATCAGATTTATCGTTCATCGAGAACTTCAACAACGAAGTCATTACACATTTGAAAAATGTAATGGGTGGAGAACGCAATTACCAACCATTATATAAAAACTTCCCACAAGAAGTTATGTCGATGTCTGATTTCGAATTGTATATTAATGCAATTACTCATTATTGGAGTAACGGTACTTGGGAACCATCAACCCATACTTTTGAAAAAGAAATCAAGTTTGAGAGAATCAAATACAACTTGATTAAGTACGGCACATCAGAAAGGTTTTCAGAACTTTTCACTGATTTAGTGTCGATTAACACATCATTAATGCCTCAAGACCTTGAGATTATTAAATGGTTTGTTACAAATAATGAAACGTTAGTTTTCCCTAACACAATTCCATTTAAAGAGAACTTGTGTACATTGGCCGCAATGGGAATAGAGGGATTACCAGTTAAAACATCAACTGACGTGTTAAGAATTGCCGTTCATCTTTCAGGTGGTGATATCAGTTTACCTAAAGTTCCTGAAAAGGAAGTTAGAGCAAACAGATGGACAACACAAAGGGTTGCAAACCCCGAAAGAGAAAAGTTTAAATTCAAGAAGTTCTCCCGTAAAGAGAGAAAATACATCTTGAATTTACTTGAGAACACAAACTGTGACCCAAGAGAAATGGTTTTAAGAGACCAAAGATGGGTTCGTTTAGGTGAAATATTACACCCAGGTGAATATAAAAATCAATTCCCTAAATCTTTCGATGCCTTCAACAAGATTAGAAATGAGAAAGTAAAATCTTGGTTCTCACTTGTTAATGAAGGATTTAAAGAAGAATTGGAGAATGGATTGAGAGTGTTGTCTCAAAGACCCGGTGAATTCTCCCGTAGAATGGATTGGTTGGTTCGTACATATCCAACAGATATTGAACTAATTATGACTTACTTCGGTGAGGCGGTTAAAGGTACATCAAATAAAGTATTGTTTGAAGTTTACTCACACTTCGAAGGTCGTACTGAACCTAAAACAAATAGGTCCATTATGATTAAAGGGGCGAGAAAACGTACTGAGTTACCATCACTACCAGCAATCCCTAAAGAGATTGTGGAAACTATCCACTCTAAATTATTTGAAACACTTAGAGATAAGTTTTCAATAATGGATTCTTTGGGTAACTGTTGGATTGATGAGGAGTTAAAAAAGATTCCTCTTCCAACCAACATGAGAAGTATGAACTTCTCAACTAAACCAACAATCAGAGGTCAAAGAGTTCCACTCGATAACCCTGATGCAATAGTTATCAGACCATTTGTTCATTGGATGGATGAGAGAGGTAACGAAGACTTGGATTTAAGTGTTACATTTGTTGGCGAAAAAGTGTCAGATGTATTATCCTACAGTAAATTGAAGGTTGGTAATTCTGTTCACTCGGGGGACGTGAGACATAGACAAGGTCCTTGCGCTGAGTACATTGACATCGATATGGAAGACGCATTAACACGTGGGTACAAATATGCAGTCATTGATGTGAGAAACTTCAATGGTCGTGGATTGGATACGGTTAGAACATCTTTTGGTATCATGGAAAGACAACACCCTGACGCTAACGACACATGGTTACCGGAGACAATTTCAAATTGTCAATCGTTAGAATCTAAATCAACCAATACATTGATTGCAATTATTGATTTAGTATCCAAAGAGTATATCATGTTAGATGTTGATTCCGATGGATTTGTAACCGCAAGAAGTGACATCAAAAACACTCTTAAAGTAATTCAACAATACGCTGAGTTACCGAAAGTAAGTGTGTATGACCTTATCCTTTTACACGTAGAAGGAAGAGGTAAACAAGTTACACTTGATGAAAATGTGGACACACATTTCAAGTACGAGGACTTCTGTTACTCTTATGAAACAACAGGAAAATTAATGGGTGTATAATAACACCCGTTAGTTCTTTGAAATATTAATGTGGCTATGTGAGCCACTGAGAGGATAACCTTTACCTATTATAGGTGACCACGTAGTGGTACTATCTTAGGTCTTAGAGAAGGTGAAAGTATCGGTGCAAATGTCTTACTTCTAACATACAAATCAGATACAACGTTAGACACACAATTTCCACATAACTTATTGACGGCTATGTATTGGGTTACTTCTACAAAACAATTGGATGTTAAACCACCCGTACTCTTTCCGTCTACCTTATTACCGGCTATGGGTATAGTTACTTCTAAAAACTATATAAATTAAGAAACCCACTTATTCAATTTCCGGTATTTTTTGGGGAGGTAGCTCAGTTGGTAGAGCAATCCTCAGTACTTACTGTTTTAATCATTTCAGTAAGGAACATGGACGTGCCATTGGTTCGATTCCAGTCCTCCCCACAAATTCCTTCACAATGAAGGAACTATAACAACAATTAAAAACAACAATTATGACAACATCAAAAACAACAGATGAAAAAGTAAGAGAACTATTCGACTTAGTTCAAGAAAAAAAATTAGCAATTGAAAAGGCGGAAAGACCTTGTTGGAAAACAAGTGGTAATTTCGGTTACTCAGCCAATTCAGCACATGACAGAACCTCCATTCCAACAATAACAGATTCTCGTAAAATCGTAGAAATGTTTGCGTTTTTAATGGATAGAAAAGATAAATCCGAATCCGCAGCAAAAGAACTCGGTGTGGATTATAATTTCACGTGGTTAGGATTTACTGTTGACGAATGGAAAGACGATTTCCAAACTCGAGTAAATCAAATCTCTGTACAAGAAAGACGTAAAGAACTTGCTGAATTAGAGTCTCGTTTAAATGCAATTATCTCACCAGAGTTAAAGGCGGAAATGGAACTTGATGCAATAACAAAACTTTTGGAAAAAAACTAAAAGTCATTTTCTTAGTTTAGTAAAACTAAGTGGTGGAGTTGACTCCGGTCGGCACCCAAAAAGGGGTTGGATTCGTTTGACCCCTTTTTTTTATCGAATATTTTTTATATCTTTATATCATGAGAATTGTATGTATATCTGACACACATGGACTTCATAAAAAAATGGAGAACCTTAACCCATTACCACAGGGTGATATTTTAATTCATGCGGGTGATTGTACCAATGTTGGTAAACCCCATGAGGTTAAAGAATTTGTTGAATGGTTTCAAAATATAAAAGGATTTGACACAAAAATCTTTATTGCTGGAAATCACGATTGGTCGTTTCAAAAAGTTAACGAACCTCATCACTCGGGTGATTATGATTGGTTTCATCATTTAATTAATGAAGAGAATCTATCTCAATCTGATGTGATTTATTTAGAAGATACTAATTTTACAATTGATAGTTCCGAGTTTTCAAAACCAATAAAAATCCACGGTAGTCCATGGCAACCTAATTTTTATGATTGGGCATTTAACCTACCAAGATTGGGTGATGAGATTAAAAGTAAATGGGGAATGATTCCCGATGATACCAATATTTTAATCACACATGGTCCACCACATGAAATAAGAGATTTTGTTAGTAATTGGAGACAAGGTGATATGAATGTCGGGTGTGAATTATTAAGATATGAATTGGAAAATAGAATCAACCCACTAATACATGTATTTGGACATATTCATGGTGCATATGGTGCCGCGTATATTAAGGACACTCTTTATGTGAATGCGTCAACCTGTACAGAGGGGTATGTACCATCAAATAAACCAATCGTTATTGACATAACAGAAAATGACGGTAAATTAATCGCAACGTATGTCGAAATATAACGAACCAATAACCGTAGTAATCTCAACAAGGAAAATTGACGAGAACTATGTTAAACAAACAAAGAAGAGTTTTTCTCACCCAAAGACACAAATATTAATTTACGAAAATAATGGTGAATTCTCACTACCCCAACTTTATAATAAAGGTTTGGATGAATCGGTAAATGATGTTGTTGTGTTTATGCATGATGATATAGATATTGAAACTACAGGTGTAACGAATAAACTTTTAAGACTTTTCGATACACATCCTGAACATGGGATTATTGGACTCGCGGGTACTGATGATTTGGTAAGTGGTATGTGGTGGCAAAATAGAGAAAAGATGTATGGGCAGGTGAAACATGAACATCTTGGTAAGGTACACCGTAATAACTATTCTGGGACGTTTGGAGATGGTTTAAAGGATGTTGTGATTGTCGATGGGTTATTTATCGCGGTACACAAGAAAAGGATTGTGGAGAGGTTTGATGAGGAGTTTCCCGGATTCCATTTCTACGATATACCATTCTGTGTTTTAAACCATTTAAAAGGTGTTAAAATAGGTGTAACAACTAAGGTAATGGTGATACACAAATCAGTTGGTGCGGTTGATAAGAAATGGGAAAAGAATAAACTATTCTTCGAGGCAAAGTATGGACATAACCTACCCTTGACAATTTAACGTATTTGACGTATATTATAAGATATTTATAAAACAAACCTATTATGAAAAGAATTATTGAAATTGTAAAACAATTATTTGGTCTGAGTTCAACCGCTAAAGCCATTACTACGGCATCCCAATTAAATAGTGAGATTAAAGAATCCATTGTTGAAGTTAAGGAAAAGGTTGAGGAAGTAAAAAAGAAAAAAAGATATTATTCTAAACCAAAAACAAAACCATCTGTAGAATCTACTACAGAAAAAAAACCAAAAAAAACGAACAAACCTAAACAACAATAAAAAAGTTTACTTACCTTTGTACCGTAAAATACAATGGGGATGAATGGAATTGATTGGCGTTGATATTGTACGTGGGCACGTAGTCGGATGTCATCTACGACTTTAATAAACGGTGGTAACAATTTAGACGGCAACGTTTACAACAACATGGAAGTAGCTGGCTTGCTAGCAACTTCTAAAGTAGCAGCCTAACCAAGGCTCCTACTGGACGGGTCGATGGACACATAACCTTGGAACAGAAGTCCTTATAGTGTGATACCACTTAGAGTGTCAAGGGTCTCGTTCAGAGTGCTACCTGTAAGTCTACGAAAGTAGTAAAAGTGAACTCGACACAGTTTCTGATAACGATGTCAAAATAGGAATCAGATATTTGTCAGTTGTGAATTAACTGAATAAACGTGTAGTCCATTTATGGTATGGCGAACAAGACGAGGGTTCAAATCCCTCCATCTCCACCAAAAAAGAAACCCCTCAAAAGAGGGGTTTTTTTATGATTTAACGATATTAGGTTCTGATAAATTTTGAATGTAAGCGTCAATTAATCTACTAACGGCTTCGGGTTTTTCGTCGGCCTTAAATTTTACTTTAATTTTAGCCATTCCTGCCCTATCCGTATTCTTACCTGAATCCACCTCAATACCATTAATATTGTGTTCATACCCCTGTTTCTTAAATAAACCCAAAAGGGACCTCTTTAAATCTGAAACATTGGTTTTATCTTCACCAAATATTAATCTGGCTTCAAATTCAATATCTAATTCATCTAAACCAATAGATGAATGGTCTGCCAATATATAAAGTGGCACAACTAACTCCCTTTCCCCAATATGAAACGTTTTTACGATAGGTGTACCGTCTTCATTAAAGTAGTTTCTTAATGCGTTAATATGTTGTCTTTCACTTATACCTTGGGCGACCATGGCCGCTTCTAATAGACCACCAACAAGTTCCTCAATGTTCAATCTAGCCATTTATAATTTTTTTATGTTATTAATATAACATAATTTTTTAACTAAATCAAGACATTAATTATTTACTTGGGTCAACTGTAAGTGGAATTAAAGATGGCTCTAACATTTGTGTCAAATAGTCAGACAACTTCAACATACCTTCAGTCGCAGGTAATTGTTCAGCATGAACTTTAACTTCATATTTTGCTGAGTTATCTGTACTTCTTGTGTTTTCTTTGTGGGTTGCCACTTTACCCGCAACTGTTGCGTTAAATTTCATACCCCACCAACTTGCAGATGCTGAAGCTGAGTAAGAAGATTCACTGTCAGAACTTTCTTTACTTGTTTCAGATGTCTTAACTTCCATTGTAAATGCAATGTCAGCTGACGTAATCGCCAAAGAAGGTAATGGAACTAATGGTAACATTGGAACTTTATTATACAATTTTTGTATTTCCTGTTCACCAGTTTCTCCGTTAGTAACAACCCTATTCATTTCAACATCTAATGAACGAGCAGTTGTTTTACCGTCCTTATCTTTTTCAAATGCAACTTCAGAGATGTATCTCCAAGTTACTTCATTTAATTTTGCTTGACCTTTTGCCATTCCGACAATAGGTGAAACAATCAAATCTTCAATTGGAAGACCTGCGAAATTGTCTGCGATTCCTGCCATAGTTTTTTTTTTAAATTGTTTTTATTACTTATAAATATACGGAGATTTATAAAAGGAGTTAATCAAACTTTGCCATCCCCTTGTATTGGTTTTTGATTTTTTTTATCTCCCCCATAGCCTCATTATATGACTTTTTGATATCTTCATTGACTGTGAAATCGAGCACTGTTTCACACTTGGGACATGCCGAAACGGGGTGTTTAATGATAAATTCTAATGTTAACCCAAGAGGGGTTTTACACATTGGACAAGGTAGAGCCATAATTTAAAATATAGGGATAGTAATGGAGAATATAAAGGGTGTTTGTATTTAGGTACCCCATAACGAACAAAGGAGTCAATTAAGACCCCCTTGCCGAGATTTTGGATACCTCCTTTCGTTTTAGTTTTAGTTATTGTTTACGGGCGACCAAACCAATAAACTCTACTAATAAATATCTAAAAAAAAAGAGTTAGTAACTAAACTAACTCCTTTTTTAAAATTTATTTTAAATTATTTTTATTGTGATATTTTTTTCCACTTGTACTTCATTGTAATGTCTTGGTCATCTCTATCTCCAGACTCTCTCTGTTTCACTTGAATGTAACCTTTATCTTCCAATGCCTTGTTAAGAATGAAATAATCCTCACCACTTAATTGTGGTCCTTTCCACTTAACAATTTTACCACCTCTTTTTACAAATAATTTTTCACTTGTCAATAGTTCCTGTAATCTGTTTTTATCCATTACAGGTTCCGCCGGTGGTGCCGGTGGTGTAATTGGTGGTATTGTACTACCTGTAATTGTACTACCTGTAGTTGTCCCTGTAAGGGTAGCAACCACTGGAGGTGTTACAACTGGAGTTCCTTTACATTTAGCGATGATTTCATCGTACTTTTCTTTTGTTAATTCTTTCAACCCACCAAGTGCCTTTATCGTCAATGGTCCAAAATTACCTGTCTGTAAATCCTGAGGTAAACCTAAACAAGATTGAACTTCTCTAATTTGGTCGCTTTTACAACCTGATGACATAGGGAAAGAAGTACATGGTGTATATTTGGTTGAACCTCCGCCACTGTTTCCACCGCCACTGTTTCCACCGCCACTGTTTCCACCGCCGTCTTGTGTACCATCATTTCCATCTTCATCAACAACCGCAACCGCATCATTCGGATATAATTTACCGATTAAGTAAAGAACAGCAGCTCCTGTGATTCCCAACGCCGCCAATGTTTTCCACTGACCTCGAGATAAACGAAACACTTTAATATTAGTTTCACCTAAAGATTTTGTTGCCGCACTTTGTACTTGACCACCTTTAACGATGTTAACTTTACCACCTTTTATTCTTTTAAGAATAGCGGCACCTTGTTTACCCTCACCAACTAATTTTGCGTTACCTCTAAGTAGAGTTACAGCTTTATTGTATTTTATCTTATCTAACTGAGCAATAGTCTTAGTGATTTGTGCAGTTTTAGAACCCATTTTTGTTAATTGAGCTCCTTTTAAGTTGTCAATGTTACTTGCAATTTTTTTACCAACTGTTTGTAATTCTTTTTTAACAACATCGTCTAAACTTTTAGACGCTTCCTTAATAAGTGTTTGTTTTTGTGCTAAAGCCAAATCTTTATATGATTTACTGAATTTTTTTGTTGCCAAATCCTCAACCAAAACAGATAGTGATTTTTTATAACCAGGACTCGTTCTTATTGCCGTCAGTGAAACACTTTTAGCGTTTGACTTAGCCAAACCACCTACAACTTTACTAACTTCATCCGAAACATATTTTATTATTTTAGTATCGGTCCTAACAAATACATTTTTTAAACCTGTAAAAAGTGATTTACCAAATCTTACAATTGCACCACCGACAGCCTCGTCTAT
>Ga0208133_1000021_pt1 | contig 64048 bp, 38 predicted proteins | sample ColrivemetaGS535_FD_187595 | JGI IMG/M metagenome (GOLD analysis project Ga0208133, IMG submission 187595) | Estuarine microbial communities from the Columbia River estuary, USA - metaG S.535 (SPAdes) (version 2) | ecosystem: Environmental > Aquatic > Marine > Intertidal zone > Estuary | place... | reverse complement strand
TTTAGATTAACTTGTGCTGTTGCAACTAATGTTGTTGCTGCCAATAATGTCGCTATTGCGATTTTCTTCATAAGATTTTCCTTTAAAAATAAACCTGATTCCTCAGGCTAGACTAATATTTATAGTGATTTTTATTACCCATATAAAATAGTTGTTTGCGTAATAACATACGCTTTATGGACATTATTCATCATAATGTGTAGTAATATGCAATCTAGTAAGATTGTCATCTACCCCTATTACTCCCGAAACGAACGAATTAAATGCTACTGTATATCTACTGTCTCTGGTAATATGCGTAGTTGTTTCATGCTGAATATGAGAGGGGAAAATTATCATCTTGCCTGCAACTGGGGTTATCTCCGATACTAATGTTTTTTTACTAGTAATTATGGGTGCTCCCATTGTAAATAAGTTAGTAAACTCTAAATTATGAAATGGATTAGGAAAAAGGAATTTGGTAGTAGATTTTTTATCATGCGTAGTCAAATAAAGCACACCGCTGTATAAAGAGTTAGCGTGTGAATGGGTATGATGCTTTTCAGTGTAACTAGATTTATTAAGCCAGCAGTCGGTTACTTTAAGTTCAAATTTTGATGACTCATCGTGTAAATCATTTTTTACTTCATCTAAGCATTGATTAATCCATTGTATCAATGGTTTATATCTTAATCGATATTGGCTAGTTTTATTAGATGCATTTGGTGTGTATTCTGATGATTTTGCTATATCTAATATTTCAGTTATCAAATGTTCATCACACATAAACTCATAGAACGGGATGGTGAATGCGGGAATTTTATTCATAAAATATTTATCTAGGTGTAAGTCTATGATTAATTATTTTAATAGGGACTAACGCTTCCGGTACTGTTTTAATCCAAGGGTATCTAAACTTTATTTCGAACGATCTTTTACTACCGGGTATAGTACCATATAGTAATCGTTCTTTTGGATTTATAGGAAAATGTACATCACAATAATCTTTTATTTTTTCAAATCCTGTAGCTTTATATGACTGAGCAATAATAGGAAATCCTGCTTGTTTATATATCGCACATTTTACGGTGTATTCCCAGTTAGCCTGTCCATTTATATTGCGAGATTGATCTGTAAAACGTTCTTCAATGTTTGAGTATTCATTGTTATGTATTTTATAAAAGGCTGTTGCTAACTCAGGGTCTGATAAAAAGAAACAAGGAATCATTTTACGTTTAGTAACCTCTAAATAATTCATCCAAGATTCGGTAGGATAGTCTACATATGTAGGATATGAAGGACAATAATTACCGCTAAAAACTACTGTACCTTCTGTTATCATTTCACTTATAGCAAAATGTGTACATAACATAGGTGATATCGTTCTATATTTTGTAACGTAATCTTTTAGTTTAGTAGTTAAAAAATCTATGACATTGAACTCTAATATTTTTATTTTAAAGCCATACTGTTGTTGCATTAATTCTAACTCAACAAAATCATGCATATTGAAGTCATTTTCGTACTTAACAAATACAACTTCAAAATCAATACCTGATTGTAGCCAAGAATAGATACATGCTTGGCTATCTACACCACCTGAAGCAAATAAGGTATAAGGTGCTGGATAATGTTTGGCTATATGTTTTACTGCATCAATTGCTACATGTATAGGTTTACGATCGGTAAATAACAAGTTTTCGTATGATACGAAACGTTGTTTACCTTCTGAAGGTAGTTTTTTTATCCAATCCATTTACCATTTGTTAACTGGACATTTTGCTATTACTAATTTAGTCTTAGCGTCCATAAAACAACCACATTGTTTGCATCTTCGTAACTGTGTAAAATACTCGCACGAGGTGCAAGTAGCTAGTCGATGTTTGATAACATTATCATCTGCTATATCCAATGTATGAATTGCGTCAGAGAGTTTTTCTTTAAGTTTATCAACAAAGCTCATTTTTAAATGTTTAAAAACAGTTACATTGCCCGCTAATTGAAGGGTCATTACATTGTGTCAGTTTATAAACTGGACCTGTACATGGATTTTCAGGACAAACAAAAGTATTTGGACATCCTGGACCTGATTGCAAGAATACAATTATTTCAGGATCATCCACTGGATCCAAATCGATTTCTTCACTAATCTTTAATAATAGATTTATTTCTAATGAAGTAGTATCACCTGTTACAGTTTGTAACTCACATTGTGCCTTAAAGGATTTGTACGATGCACCTTCTAAATATGCAGGATCAACTGTACCAGTCAAATGTCCATCAATAATTTGCAATCCAGTAGGTAATGCTTTGTCTACTGTACAGTTTGTTACATATAGCTGTAAGAATAAGAACTCACAGATAGGTTCATTTACAATCTTACTTGTTGTTAAGTCAAATGCATAACGGTTAGTAACTTCCGGCTTAGATAGAATAGTTGACATTCTATTTACAGATTCAGCATAGACACCTTCTAATGTCAATACATTTTTTCTATATGATCCTGCACCTTTTTGGTTTATGGGTATAGATATTAAGTTTTGAATTCTATTAGTAGCTAATACAAACTCAGGGTTATCACCACTAAACTCTATACCAAATACAAATGCTAATGTTGCACTATGTATCGCTGTTGCAATACTAGTACCAGATACAATATGATATGAACCATCAATGTTGGCTGCTAAAATATCAATGCCAGGAGACCACATGTCTATAGCACCATGATTAACCGCACTACTAGTATTAGTAATACCACTACCTGTATAGTTAGAGAAATCACATGGCTCAAAATCTTGTCCATATGCACCAACTGTAATAACATCAAACATAGATGCTGGTGTTACATCTGGAATAGGTGTACCTGAATTACCAGCAGAACAAACTACTGCAATATTGTTGTCAATAAGTTTTTGAATCTTAGATTCAATAAATTGATTCTTATCAATAATCCAACTTAAATTAACAATTGATGGGAACGGAGTTGTTGCGGCATGTGTAATGATAGCATCAAACGCTGCCAATAGATGACTCTGTAATGTAGGTGTAGCACCAAATATCTTTACGATTTTTAAATCAGCATTACTTACTGAACAAGTGTTCCCTGAAATAATACTGGCAATAGCAGTTCCGTGACCATTAATATCATCAAATGTACCATCATAACTATAAATGTTTTCTACCGGCACACCCACAAACTCAGGATGTGATGCAGTAATTCCACTATCAACTATATAAACATTCATGTTTTTTGTGTTTACTCTATGTGTAACTACTGGTGTATCGTAGTCATGCAAATCTAACGTAGCCATTTTCCACCAGTTAGTATCTGTTGCGGAATCAAAGCTAACGGTGTCACGGCTTAACAAAGAGATAGGAGCATGTTCATCATTAATAACATATTCAATGATAGCTGTTATCGGTGGCTCAACATCTGCTGATACTTCATATACCAAACCCAATTTGTTAAACTGTTTAATAACAGTTATATTATGGTCTGTGCAATATTGCTGAATATCTGCGTCAGAGGTGTTATTTTTAAAATCTAATAGGTATTTCATAGGGTCGTTCCAGTTAATGATATTTAGTATTTATCATCTTTAATAAGTCCATGATACAAAAGAATAGCGTGTGCCCTGTGTAACCGGCTCAACATGATGTTTATACATAAAATTACTAGGAAATATCATAATATCTCCTACTTCTAGTTTCATATTATGGTCTTCCCAAAACATAAACTGGCCATCTGTAAAATCGTTATTTAACAATCCTACTACAGACAATGTGGGGATACCCTTTAACTGTCCATCAAAAATGCTTGTAATGTGGTCTACATGAGGTAACATTTTCTGACCCGTACAATATCGGTTCATCGATGGGATAGTCATTCCGTTGAACCCGATTCTGATAGAAAAGATATTCTCAATATAACGTGTATATTGTGTTACACACTGGTTTACACATCCTGATAATAATAACCTAGTTGTGCCATTTGAGACTTCGGCCCTAGTAAACTCTGTTTCTGGACTTCCACTAGTAGCTACTTTATTATAACTAGACCATGCGTGGGTATGCCATTCCATACTATCTACTTTGTTAAGCACGGATTGACATTGTTTAGTGGACATTGCCTGTTTATAAACTTGTACAAAATCTAATATTGTACGGTCTTTTTGTAACGTAATCATTTTAATTCCAATATGCAATAAGCATTTTCATTACTAGTTTCTGAGCTTTGCCAATCACTTGTTAACTCAAATCCAACTGAGTTATATGTTTTCCAACTAGTACGTTTAGGAAAACTCCATATCATTCTAGCATCTTCACGGTTAGCTTGATTTATTGTCTCAACTAAAAGCTGTTTACCTATACCTTTACCTCGATGGTTAGGGTCAACCCACAAGCCACGAGAACGGTACATGTTATCTGAACAACTATGTCCGCTATTTACTCCAACTAAGTCATCATTAATGTAGTATCCAAAAAATGATGGTATAGTATTCATATTGTACATATCATAACCTGATTTATATGACATTGCACTGTTTGGTTCAATTTTAGAGACACGATCAGGCCATAGATGAGTTTGCCAAATAAACTCTATAGTATGCCAGGACAAAGACTTTATCATAAAAATATTTATCAGCTATTTTTAAACCCATTATAAAAGGCTCCGTAGAGCCCTTTGATTTAAATCAACAAATAGTGATTAAGCTACGAATGGAGTGTATTCAATACCAGTTGTTGCTAGTCCAACTAAACCAATAGTCGTTTCAAATGCGGCTAACTCACTTGCGGCTACTAATACATCAGCTTGACTGTATTTGTTAGTAGTCATCCAAGTTGTCAATGCTGTTACATCTGCTAAACTAGCATTTGTACCGTATACATTTTTGTAAACGTGCTTGATGAATGTCTCATCACTAACACCACCGGCATCAGCTTTGTAGGTGTCAGTAGCTAATAATGCTGTTGCTAATTCTTTGTTAGTCCAACCTGCGTCAGCAAGATGTATACCAATACCTGTGTAAGCTTTAGTTACATCTGCTGTACCTAATGCGGCTGCTAGTAATGCATAAACATCACCTGCACGACCTGCGGCATCATATGCAATAGCTTTGTCTGTAAAGACAATACGTTCGTGGTTAGCAAGATTGAATTCCATATTAGATACTAATGTGCTAGCTAACTTTACATTGTCAACTGTTTTAGTTGTAGTAAACTCTGTGCTTGCACCGCCTGCAACATAAGTGTCAATACCTGTTGTACCAGTAATATCAACTTGAACGTCAACTGTACCGTCGCCAATGCGACCTGTACCTACTACGCCAAACGTAGCAATCTTACCTAATGTACCAACTGTAGCTACTGTAACGATTAAGTTGTTAGCAATTGTGCCACCCAATGCTGTACCAGCAAGAGTGATAGTGTCACCGGCTAAGTAACCGCGACCTGCGCTAGCGGCAAGACTGTCTAATACAACGGAATAAACTCCGTTAGTTTTTGTAACATCAAATGCGGCATCTACACCACCACCACCTGTTAGGCCTGTAATGTTTTGGTAAGTAGCGTTTACCGGTTTGTCTTTGATTGTAATTGTAGTTGTCATAATTTTCCTTTTTATATAAAAATAACTCAATAAGTATATAGCGTTTCTACTACCTCTGTCAATACTAATATTTTACGTAGGTGTGATTAGGATCACATGTTTAGCCGTAAAAAAGGCTCCGAAGAGCCAATTTTGAGTTTTGTTACGAGGTATGTCTTACCCTAGGTAGCCTTTATCAAGCTGCCAATGCGAACTGTGAGTCGTTTGCGGTTACTTTTTTTGCTTCTACGGCCGAGTTCCCCCAACCCTAACGGCTTCTGCTTTGCCGAGCTGTCCACTAATTTACTTGTTGCCCTGTCGAATCTATATCAGGCCCATCATAAAGAAACTAACTTGTCATTTCATGTAAAATGAAAAGCATAATAACAAATATTACTATCCACTTGCTGAAATTTTCCATTATATTCCTTTATGGTGGACCTGGCGGGATTCGCACCCGCGTCCAGAACCCTTTTCTCTTTGCTTCATACAGCAATAACTTCAATTGTATTTAGCATTAAAATACTCTTGCAACCAAGGCCAATCATAACTTAGTCGTAATTTATCTAAATCACCATTGACTGATTCGTAGTATTCTACAGCATGTTGAGCACCTTCACAACTATATTGGGCATAATCACCTTCACCGATATTTAACCATGCATCTAGTCTATCTTTGCTTGCCTGACTGTTATCAGCACGTAACTTAATAGCTTCACGGAAACTAGTACGCCAAGTGCTAAATGCATCTGTATTGTACAGTGCTACACCACTATTCATATCAACGACCTCATGCTCGTCATCTAGTGTGAAGTCTAAACCTCTACCAATATTATTTAAGGTAATCTTTTTGTTATATGCAATCATAGCTTGGTGGCCGTATACCAATCCATTGACAGGGTTAGTTGCATTGAAGATATAATGTTTAGCTACTTGCAATCTATCGGGTTGCCATGACCAATCAAACTTATCATTAACACGTAACTTAGCAAACACAGTAAACATCCAGGGTGTTTCACTTATATTTGCGGCTGCATGATAGCTAGCAACACGACCATTGATCCCATCTACACGTACAACACGATTAGGCAATCCTTTAGTCACACTCAGTAAATATTCATAGTTCTTATCAGCACCAGTTTCTCCGTTACTTAAAAAGACTATATCCAGTGGCTTGGATGCAAACTGTTTATTAATCTTAGAGATATAGGGATAATCATATAACTCTTTCTTAACATACTCTTTTGCTTCTTTGGGTACAATGATACGTGTTCCACCTGTACTTGTTACAATGATATTTTTTGTATTGGGTGACCATAAGTTCATTGGCTCTGTATCTACTGCCTTAATACTTTGATTATCATATGTGGTGAATATTGCATATGGGAAGTTAAACTCAGTATCGACACTTGTGCAATGAGTATCATCATTGGTTATGATTGACGGAGGATCCAACCGTTTAGTACGCAAATGCTGATTGAAGTTTATCTTATTATAATCTTCTAATACAACCATACTATCAATCAATGTTCTTAACTTATTCACATCAACTAAAAATGTGTCACCAAACTTCTGTCTGTCACTGGGGAATACATGTAGTTGATCCTTAGCATACGGGTCACATATATAACTAAAATCAAAGTTACTATAATCACACACACTACTTGTTATCCAAACGTAATGCTCATTCTTTTGTGGAAGTATAGAAAGTAGTTTTTTAAACGTATTCAAATAGCTACGCTCGTACTTGATTATAGTTACAGGTATGCCATTAATCTCAGTTGCACGATTGTTGCCGTGGTCAATAAGAATAATATCATATAAACAGTTTTTAGCAACTGTTCTCTTACTCTTAACAAAGTTTAATACATTTAAATGCTCAATAATTTTTACATATTTTGTATCTTCAGAAAATGTTTCTTTGTTAATCATAAATGTAGTTCCCCAATGACTCCACTGAGTGCCAAACACATGAACCATTTTCTCTTGCCATGGGCTAGGGTAGAAGTCAAAGTCAAACTCACTATAATCTAACTCGCTATTTAATATCCAACATAATTTAGTTTGTGATTTGTTGATACAACGATTGATTGTATCTACCCAAGTATTTAAGTATCGTGTCTTTTGAATTTGTGGATATCTTGTTTTGAGTAATGTAAATCTATCATTACTCTCACTATTACCCCTATCAATATAAAACATTGACAAATTACTGTCAATCTCTACAGTTTGTCCTTCTACGTAGTTAAACTCTTTATGCCCCATCATATACAATGGTCCATTAACATAGTATGTTTGTGTGTTCATACTGTATTCGTTACCAAATACGTTTATGTGTCTGAAGTTTTCTTCGTTTGGTCTCCAACTAAAGTCAAACTTGTCATAACTCAAATCAGGATTAATAGCCCAGAATACTTCTTCTGTATGTTCTAATATCAAATCTTCAAGTGTGGTTTTAATCTTATAACGATTGACTACAGTTTTGCGTGTTTCAACTGTACGTTCCATAAACACAACTTCAGTTGCATCAGGCATTGTGTATCGAGGACCATTGTCAGCCCATTGATATATTTGAGGTGGGCTATGTGGATTAGGTCTCCATGTGAAGTCAAATGTCTCTAAGTCATCATTGTTATTGATAGACCAAAAAGCTAAGTTAGCCTGAGGAGTAGCAACAGGATCATTAATATATTTGTACTCTGTTGCACCATGCACATGATATTCAATTGATGGTTCAGTTGTAGCGTCATTCCACTTGTTACCGAATACGTATATGAATGGCGGACTACCTGGGTCAGGTCTCCAACTGTAATCGAAGGTTTCAATAGGTATTAAACGTTTCCAATTTGGATCTGTTGCAGTTGATTTAACGATTGCGTGTATATCGTCTATGTACTTCTTATCTGTTGCCCCGAGCACGTGATATTCTATTGTAGGCTCTTTGATGCTATTATGCCATTGATTTCCAAAAACATATATGTAGGGGTTTGAATGTGGGTTAGGTCTCCAACTGTAGTCAAAGGACTCTACTGGTATTAATGTTTTCCAATGTTCTTGTGTGCGTATTGCGTTAGCAATTATATCAGTAACGAATTTTTTATCTTTAGCACCATCTACATGATATTCTAAAGTAGGTTCAGTAGTAGCATCGTGCCATTGATTACCAAATACATATATGAATGGCGGGCTATGAGGATCAGGTCTCCAACTAAAATCAAAGTTGTCAACGGGTATTAATATTTTCCAATTTTCAACTACAGGCAATGTTTTTACAAATGTGTCAGTAATATACTTACGCTCGATAGCACCCTCACAATGATATTCTATTGTTGGTTCTTTCTCTGCACTATTAGATTGATTACCCCACACATAAATGAAAGCAGGTTCATGTGGATCAGGTCTCCAACTAAAATCAAAACTTGTTTTGTCTATTGGAATAAGAATTTGATACTTATCCCATTCAGGAGCAACATCTACCTCACCCATGTACTTCTTTTCAGTAGCACCAGAACAGTAGTATTCTACTGTGGGCATAAGTTCACCTGAGATCCATTTGTTACCCCATACGTATATGTAATCAGGTTCTCTAGGGTCCGGCCGCCACGTAAAGTCAAAGTTATCTACTGATTGATTAATCTTCCAATTCTCACTAATGGGCATTACTTCTGCTTCACCCATATACTTCTTCTCAATGGCGCCTAAACAATGATATTCAATAGTTGACCTTAACTCACCGGGGATCCACTTATTCCCCCACACATAAATATATGCAGGTTCACGTGGGTCAGGTCTCCATGTCAAATCAAACTTAGTTTTATCAACAGGTTGTACTTCTACCCATTTGTCAAATTCAGGCAATGCATCAACGTTACCCATATACTTGCGTTCAGTAGCACCTTCACAATAATATTCTATTGTAGGTTTTAACTCTGCGTCAATATGTTTATTCCCCCACACATAAATATATGCAGGTTCACGTGGGTCAGGTCTCCATGTCAAATCAAACTTAGTTTTATCAATGTCTTGTGTTATCTTCCACTTGGTGTATTCAGGTATTACTTCTGCATTACCCATATACTTACGTTCAGTGGCATCAGGGCAATGATATTCAATTGTTGCTTTCAATTCTCCTGATATATATTTGTTACCCCATACATAGATATATGCAGGTTCACGTGGGTCAGGTCTCCATGTCAAATCAAATGATTCGGTAACGTCTTGTACTATGTTCCATCGATCCATTTCAGGTGCAACATCTATGTCACCCATATACTTACGCTCTGTTGCGTTAGGGCAATAATACTCAACAGTTGGTTTAAGTTCACCTGCAATATGTTTATTCCCCCACACATAGATATATGCAGGTTCACGTGGGTCAGGTCTCCAACTATAATCAAAATCAGATGGTTTTTGTACTATATTCCATCGTTCTTGCTGAGGTAAAACATCAACAAGAGTTTCCATATACTTCTTTTCAGTTGCGCCGGGGCAATGATATTCTATACTTGATTCTAATTCTCCTGCTATCCACTTGTTACCCCATACATAAATGTAATCAGGCTCACGTGGGTCAGGTCTCCATGTCAAATCAAACTTAGTTCTATCAACTAGCTGTATTTCATGCCATCTATCAAACTCTGGCAACACTGCCAATCGCTCCGGCATGTATTTAATCTCAGTAGCCCCTTCAACATGGTACTCAACGGTAGATTTAAGTTCAGGAGCAATGTGTTTATTTCCCCATATATAGATATACGGAGGACTAGTTGGATCAGGTCTCCATGACATGTCAAATTTAGTTTTGTCAATATCATAATGTTCAATCCATTTGTCACTTACTGATAGGTTAACATCTTGCGACATATGTTTGATTTGTGTTGCACCGGGTACAATATATTCTATTGTGGGCTGTAAATCACTGCCATAATGTTTATTGCCCCATTGATATATATAGGGTTGTTCAGTACTATCTGGATGCCAGCTGTAATCAAAGTCAATAACTTCCTCATGTGTTACCCAATTTTTAGTTGTAACTGATACATTTGCTGTTATAACATCTACGTACTTGATTTCAGTAGCACCCCCAACTACATATGACGGACCACCTGTCTTTTGCCATTGTGTTCCAAATTGATAGATATAGGGTTGTTCAGTAGAGTCTGGGTGCCAACTATAATCAAAATCAACTATGTTTTCATGTGTTACCCAGTTACTATCATTAGGTAACATTTTTGCTTTTGTTATATCAACATACTTGACAGGAGTTGTTTCATTGCATAATGGTGCAGTAAATACAGGGCCGCCTGTCTTTTGCCATTGTGTTCCAAACTGATAGATGTAGGGTTCGTCTTCAATATCAGGATGCCAACTGTAATCAAACTCACTAGTATCTAATCCTGCAGGTATAGACCAGTGTGTCATATCAGTTTTAGCTACTGCTATAGGAAAATCAATATACTTAACATCTGTTGCGTTTGGCATAGAGAACCGTGGGCCGCCCGATTTACTCCATTGACTAGCAAATTGATAGATATAGTTTGGTTCTGTATCATCGGGATGCCAACTAAAATCAAAACTAGTTTGTTCTATATTTCTAGGTATTAACCAGTTCTTAAACTGCCACGGTACAATACTTGCTTTAATAACATCTACATACTTGATTTCGGTAGCGCCTTCTACTATATACTTAGGGCCGCCTGTTTTTTGCCATTGTGTACCAAATTGATAGATATATGGATTATCATTTGGATTAGGTTCCCAACTATAATCAAAGCTGTTCTGTATTACATAACCAGGTGTCTGCCAGTTGTCAGTACATGCTTTACGGGTAGCACGTTGTTCCATATACTTGTATTCAGTCGCACCCTCAACAACATACTGCACACTAATCTTATCCTCAGGTTTATTCCATTGATTACCCCATACATAGATATACGGAGGACTAGTTGGATCTGGTACCCAACTAAAGTCAAACTTAGTAGTATCAATATCTTCTAGTAGTTTAAACTTGTGTGGCTGATGTGCTAAGTTAGGAACAATATCATCTATATACTTGCGTTCTGTTGCACCTTCTACTACATATTCAATGGTCGGCATAATATTACCGGGATACTGAGTATTACCAAACACATAGATATATGGTGGGCTAGTTGGATCTGGTCTCCAGCTATAATCAAAGTCTAATGTTTCATATATCGTATTGAATACTGATTGCATTGGTAATAAATGTGCAACTATATTATCTACATACTTACGTTCTGTTGCACCTTCAACAGTATATTCTATTGTTGGCATTATAGTACCCGGGTATTGAGTATTACCAAACACATAGATATAAGGAGGGCTAGTTGGATCTGGTACCCAACTAAAGTCAAACTTGTTTCTATCTATAATTTCTAATATATTAAACTTATGTTGTTGAGGTTTTAGCTTAGGTGTAATCTGTTCGATGAACTTGCGTTCAGTTGCGCCCTCAACAGTGTACTCTATAGTTGGCATTACACTACTTGGGTACTGAGTATTACCAAACACATAGGTATATGGTGGGCTAGTTGGGTCTGGTCTCCAGCTATAATCAAAGTCTAATGTTTCATGTATCGTATCAAACAGTTCAGGTATAGGCAACAGTTGCGCTATCTTATCTGTTAGGTATTTTCTATTTGTTGCCCCGGGAACATGATATTCTACTGTAGGCATTATCATACCAGAATACCATTGATTACCAAATACGTATATGTAGGGATCCTCAGTTGGATCAGGGTGCCATTTAAAATCAAACGATGGCATGTCTATTGCTTCAATGATTTTCCAATTACCTGATATAATATCTTTTAATGATACAGGATCCACATCTGCACGATAGATAATTACTTGACTGTCTTGTTCTGAACATAACCAAGTACCACTATCTTTTTGATAGCTACTGGGCCATACGTTGTTGTGTTCTTCAGCCCACACATCTTCATCGGGTAGAAAGTCAAAATCCCAATCCCAATCAAAGTTTGTGTAGTCGCAATATTCGTTGATTATCCAAAAATGTTCAGTAGTGCATTGACTTCTAGCATCGGCTAAATCAATTGCGTGTTTTTCTCTTGGGTGTGCGTTGGGTTTATTACCGTAATAAAATACATCTCTAATCATTATTATACTTATGAAAATGTTTCACATACCCAAAGTTTTTACTAAATAATCGATGACTAAATCTGTTCTAATTATAGGTGGGAATGGTTATATTGGTTCCAGACTTATATACGAATTAAACTCAGCTTACTCAATTGAAAGTGTGGATCTTTGCTGGTATGGTAAAGATTTTAAATATAGCTATACTATCGATTACAATAATCTTACTAAAGAATATCTCAGTAAGTTTGATACCATTGTATTATTAGCCGGCCATAGCTCGGTTAAAATGTGTATTGGTGATGTTAACTCTAGTTGGAACAACAATGTAAATAACTTCAACACCTTAGTAAACAAACTAGATAAATCACAATTATTGATTTATGCTAGTAGTGGAAGCGTATATGGAATAACTGATGTTCCACTAGCAGAAGATGTTCACATTACATTCAAACCGATTAATAACTACGACTTAACCAAGTACTCGTTAGATTTAAACGCACAGAAGTTTATAGCTGAAGGATATAATATTGTAGGTTTACGTTTTGGTACCGTTAACGGGTGGAGTCCAAATGTCAGAGAGGAGTTAATGATTAATTCAATGACTAAAAGATCGGTTGAAACTAACAGTTTAACTATAAACAATGTAGATATTCAACGACCAATATTGGGAATTACAGACTTAACTAGGGCGATAAAAACTATTATTGAGACACCCAAATTTGGTATTTACAATTTAGCTAGTTTTTGTGATACCGTTGAAAACATATCATCTAATGTCAGTCAGGTATTACATTCTAATGTACAACGTACTACTGATGTTCCAAATGCTTACAACTTTTTAATGGACGTAAACAAGTTTAAAACAGATTATAACTTTATGTTCAATGACACTACTACCTCTATTGTAACTGAATTAGTAAACAAAATTGATACAGTGACCTTTAGCAACAGAAATCAATATAAAACATATGAATAACCTAATAGAAAATACAACGTGCTTAGCCTGTGGTGGCACACATTTAATACCTTCATTAGATTTAGGTAATCAACCTTTAGCTAATAATTTAAAAGACAAACCATACAAACAAGATACATATCCATTAGGAGTTAATCTGTGTAAAGATTGCTGTCATTTGCAATTAACTCATACAGTTGATCCTAAAATAATCTATTCCAATTACTTGTACGTTGCTGGTACCAGCAAAACATTAAAAGAATATAGTAAATGGTTTGCAGGTTATGTAGTAGAAAACATGGACCGGCAGACTGGTAACGTATTAGATATTGGATGTAATGATGGTACGCAACTAGATTGTTTTAAACCCTATAGTTTAAATACATTTGGCATTGATCCAGCAGAAAATATTCATCCAACTAGTTCAGCAAAACATGATGTTATTTGTGACTACTTTGGTCCAAACATTATAGAGAAAATTCATTATAATTTTGATGCCATTACTGCACAGAATGTGTTTGCTCATAATCCAAATCCAATAGAATTTTTGCAAACTGTTAAAGAATTAATGAGTGACCATACTATGTTATTCATTCAAACTAGTCAAGCAGATATGGTTTTAAACAATGAGTTTGATACTATATACCACGAACATATCAATTTCTTTAATGCTAATAGTATGAATGAGTTAGCTAAAAGAGCAAATTTAAATCTAATAGATGTAATTAAAACTCCGATACACGGGAATAGCTATATATTCGTATTAAGTAAAATACAAAAACGTACATTTAACGTAGAGAACATTATTAAGAATGAATCCAAATTGTTAGATTTAAAAACATATAAAGATTGGGAGCAAACAGTTCAATCTAATATGTTTGAATTAAAATCTGTAATCAATACATATAAGGATCAGGGTTATAAGGTAGTGGGTTACGGTGCAGCCGCTAAAGGTAACACATTGTTAAACTATATCAAAGAACCATTAGATTTGATTATAGATGATAGTCCACTCAAACATAATCTATACAGTCCGGGACACAATTCACCTATAAAATCTATAGATGTGTTAAAAGAATATAGTAAAGAAGATAAAATATTGTTTATGCCATTAGCTTGGAACTTCTTTACTGAGATTAGTAATCGTATTAAGGTAGTAAGAAACGAGCCGCAAGACTTGTTTTTAAAGTATTTTCCAAAGGTAGAAATAAAAAATGTATAAATTCCCAGTTATTGAATTAGTAGATAGATATTGTATCGCCAAGCTTAAGTTTGCAAAATTAAATGATAACAAAGAAGAATTAGATTTTTACTCCAATCAGCTAAAAGATTTGGATCTTAATCTGATTAGGGAAGACTTAGATAAACTATATGATGTTCATGCCAGAGTCTGGGAATTAGAAGATGATTTTAAAAAGTACACTGTAGAGCACAAGTATAGTTTAGAGGAAGTTGGGCGTAGAGCTATCCATGTTCGTAATATATTGAATGAGAGATATATTTTAAAGAACAGAATGGCTGAAGTTCTTAACGACCCGGTAAGAGAAGTTAAGAAATACGGTTGATTATTTAAAGATACCAAGCTTGGCAAATTCTTCTGGCCACTTAAAGTTTCTTGATTCAAGAAATAGTTTATGATTATGCTCTATTGTGGGAGTACAGTTTTCTATTAATTGTGCTAACTCATCATCTGCCAAGTTAGAAATCCTTGTCATTTCACGTATAATCATGTCTTTGCGTCTGATTGGATCTTGTTCTAAATCATAGTCCTCATTTATATATGGGTGAAAAGTTTTGTAGCCTCGTGTGTGCAACCACTGTAAACTACCCAAAACACCATATATTATAAATGGTTTCTTTACCGATATAGCTTTCCAGGTCTTTTCAGTAACATGATGTATTTGTCCTATCACCATTGTCTCTAAAACAATATGTATATGTGAATTGCTTATTGCATCAAAGAGAATTGGAGAATAATAATCATAAATGTTTTCTACTAAAGTATATGGCATATTATCAACCCATGTATTTATTTCATTTCTAATTTTAGGTAAGAGCCGATATTTTAAAGGTATCATCTTTTTTATTTCTGATATTTCTGTAGGGTGTGGGTCTTCCGGGTAAGGGGACGCTTTCATATAACTATAAATACTTTTGTCTAACAACCCATACTTAATCATATCACAAAAGAAGTGAAATCTCCATTCTCTAGATGCTCGGCAGAATATACTAAATAGTTTTTCCGGTGCCTTTAAGGGTTTATCATATACAATAGTCTCATCTATTAGTAACGAGTTTCTACCTATAAAGTTAATGTGTATACCTCTTTCTACTAATGCATGTTTAATGCTTTCCGCTTCTATAGTGTCCATTGTTATCAGATAATATTGTTCAGGTAATAAATTAGTAAACTTAACAATAGCTTCAATCTTTTCCAAATACAAATTGCTAGTAGGAGGAGATCCGCAAGGAGACCAGTCATGTATCATAATCATAATACTAGTTGGATCTTTACGCAAATGGTCTAATACTTGTGTATCATATTCTTCAAACGGGGTGCCCATATAGTACATAATATAAGCACTGTATGGTTCTCTATTAGCCTCTTCATATAATTTTGGCTTATTAATATATAAATAATTTCGAGTATCTTTTTTCCAATATACAGTGTATTTTGTGTCACTCATCTTAGTTAATCAATGGTATCAACCACGGTCCTTTTTTAGATTTTAAAACTTGAAAATTGTAGTTGACTATTTCTTTAGTAGCCAATAAAAACTCCTGCAGTTGTTCCGAAGAAAGCTCACATAAACGTTTAGTTTCATCAGCTATCATTAGTAAACGGGTAGAATCGTCAGTTTCATTATCATATTCTTCGTTTATATATGGGTGAAAGGTTTTATATCCCATGCTCTTTAAAAACTGTAAGCTTCTGGGAACTGCCACTAACAAGAAAGGATGATGATTTAATATAGCCTTAAAGGTCTTTTCACTTAATATTCTACCCATTCCTGTTTTACCGTCATTACTAAACTTCTTCATACAAAGCGTTTCAGTAACAACACTAAAATAAGTTTCTTCATAAAACTGTTTAGTGATTTGGTGATATCCTGCCTTCCCACTAGTGATACCCGGTTCAGTATCTAAGTATAAACTGTTTAAGCTTAACAATATATCCTTATTATTTTGCAAGATATCAATAAATCTAGGATTTTCTATATGCCATAATAACATTTCATCATAGTTTCTTTTTGCATCAATGTTGTCTGCATCCGATCGTACATATGAATTATAACTTACATAGCCGTGCTTTAATAGATCCATGGATGCTAACAAAGCAACTATACTTACACGCTGTGGTCTTCGCATACCATTGTAACTTAAATATTTTTTAGGATAGTCAGCAAGTTCTAATGTTTTACTAGTGTAACATCTACTTTCTTCTGACTTGTCATCAGAATATGCTATAGTATTGGACGCACCCATTTCAAACTCAAATAACAAATGTGCCTTAATGGGATTCTGACTAAACTGTTTGCTTATAAAGTTTATTTCTTGTATGATATCCGGACTGTTAGTATATAATAGTATTTGTTCCGGAGGAATCTTACCGTTAATAACAGTATGGATGTATATATCTTCTACGATGCTATGATACGATTCAGAAAAGTTGCTTAGTATTAGAACAACTTTACCTTGTCGTATATTATACAATACATCGTCGGGGATAAGTGTTTCTAATGGGAATGAATAAAATACGTCCCCGTGCATAATCTCAATATACCAGTAATCAGTATCGTTATAATCTTTATATCCAAAGATTCTATGATCTTTTCCATTCTCAATCCAATTAATATAAGTTTTATCTAAGGAGGTACATCCTCCCCATGTAAATGTCATTGGAAATCTATTTCTGTTTAATATTGCCATGTCAGTTGTCTGGTTTATAAGTGGGGCGGTTGTTAGAGTCCGCTAAATATTTACCGGAACTGTTCAGTTCCCAAGTACGGGTGCGTTGCATATCACTATATACTTCAGGCCATAAATCGATGAATGCTTGTTTTTGTCCGGGTATAGATTTATCTAAATCTGATAGCCAAGTAAATGCCGCTTCACTATTATAATATTGTATATCCATTGAAGCTTCTAGTCCTGTATGAACCGATTTCAATAATGATAGGTCAAAATGTTTATCAAATCTATCAAAGCATATCTCTAACTCTTTCATTGCCTTTACTTTCATTGGGTATGATAGTTGATACACATCTAATCCAGCAGTGTTCTGCAATACCTGCCAATATTGTTTGTTAAAATATCCTTCTTCTGCTATGAACTCCATGTATTCTACTAAATTAAATGCACTATATACACAATACAAAGGATGGGAATCAATGGATCTAACTTTACTATCACGCAAATATCGTAGGTTTTTTACAAGTTGAGCCCAATCTCCACCATATCTAACATGTTCAAAACGCTTACCTATTGTTTCAAAACTTATACCCCATGCGACATTATCACCCTCTAATAGTTTAGATGCTATTTTATTTGTTTCTAAAGGGACGGTTAAATTGGTCAATATGTATATATCGGATCTACTACTTATTGTATCTAGGAGTTTAGAGTTAGGCTTCTGTAATAATGGCTCTCCTCCCAACAAGTTAACATTGTACTTAACATCCGGATTTTTTTTCATGTTTTCTTCAATGAAAGAAAAGACCTTTTCCTCTGCTATATCTTTATTTGCATTAACTTTGATTCCTTTAATTTCAGCCCATTTTGAACTAAAATACTCGTAACAATAATTACAAGTTAAGTTACAAGTATTGCTCCAACGTAAATCTAGCTTTGTTAGCTTAAAGTCTTTTTCTGTAAGAGTATTCAACTCATCATATAAATGTAATGTACCTACTCGTTCTGTCCTAGCTCCTCTACTTTCTAACTCTTGACATTGACTACACATAGTATGCCATTCGTTGTTAACAATGGATGTCCGAATAGATGTTGCTATTTCCCCGTTAATAATTTCGTCAAGCGAATTTTCATTAATATTACCTAGTTCTCCCCGTAATGAACAACAAGGTCTTACACCACCATCACTACCTAAAAATACCCCAGTAAAGGGTAAACTGCAAAAAGTTTTTTCATTCATTATAATATCCTATATTAATCGAACTTGCATTCACTATTGTTTATTCTATACTGCTCCATAGCTGTTGCTTTGTCATTTAACTCATGGGAAAAGATTTTATCTATTGATGATTTTTTTCCACATGTATTAGCACAGTATGCTAACTTACCGTTCTTTACAGAGTCTTTATTCCATGAATCTGCAAACACTCTATCTAAATGACCTCCATTAAGAATTTCTTCTAGTGTATGTAAATCTAAGTTAAAGTTATCCCATCCATATTGATTCATATGATTAAACAACTGCATAGATGCAACATCGTTATATTTACCATTCAAATGTGTACCTATATAACAACAAGGCATTACTCGTCCAAAGTTATCTACAAATATCTCTGTGCCACCTTTAGGTGTTTTAGACTTACATGAGATACTACAAGAGTCTTGGTCATCAAAGCTCTCATTATTAATAACATCTACGTAAATCCTTGATGCAGTTTCGTTATATTTTCTTGTTGTGTTTTCTTTATCATCTTTAAGTTTACGATATTCATCTACTTTAAAGGACCAATATGTCAATGGCATAGTACCATTGGGATTAAACATATTTCTATTTTTTGGGTTGACTGGTGCCTCAATGATATAATCTAACTCACCTTCTTTATTCAATGCAGGCATGATGGTTAGTTGATTTGCACTGTACGAATCAACACCTAAGGCTTTTTTAGGTATAAACTCTCTAAATCCAATAGTTTCACTTAATTGTTTTGCTTCTAATATTTGATGTTCATTATGTTTAAATATTAAATAATCCCAAGCTGCTCCGCCACCGGCATTAATATAAGCCTTTACGTTTTCCATCAATGCAGACCATTCTACATTTCTACGATACAAATGATTTGTATCTTCTAATCCATCAATACTGAATGTTATTTCCCAGTATTCATCTACTAATCCGTGTTTATGCTTTGCAAATAGTTTACCTAATTTACTCCACCATTCACTCTTACGCATCCCGCCATTGGTATTAACACGTACTGCGGTGCCTGTTGAACACTCAGCAATATATTCACATATCTCATACATATCTTTAGCAATACACGGATCTCCGTGTACTCCGCAGAATAAGATAAGATTACATTTACGTATGATTTCAGGTGGGAAGTATTTTTTAAATTTATCAATAGTAATTTGACCAAACTCTAGATCCGGACGAGTAAGCGTACTATTATTATAAAATCTAACACACATAGGACAGGCTGCATTACATAAGTTAGTTAACTCAATGTGCATCTGCATTAAGTTATTAGATTTCCAGAATTGTTCGCTCATCTTATCGCCTTTGCAAATTCGCTAAATGTTTTAGAGAAATCTTGTTCTCTATAGTTATCATGCTTATCAATAGTTTTCAGCATGTGTTCCCAAACAGCAGGCTCATATTCACCGCCGGTCATGAACCCAATAATACCAGGAAGCTGATGCCATGCGTTTTCATATTCTTTGGGAATATTATTTAACTGTGCAATTACAGCTTCTTTTGCTTCAGGGGACATTTTACTTATATTGAAATGATTTGGATTATGTACAAGATTTAAGTAGAATCCCATACCAGTCCAGTTATTATAATATTCATCTAGTAGTTCAGGCAAGTAATATATGTTTAAACTACTCAATGTCATACACCAACTTAAATATAAGTTGTTATGAGTATTATTAAAATCAATCGCTTTTTGCATATTTAATTTTACTTCTTCCCAGTTTGCAGGATATCGCATATATTCAAACCGTTCCCCAACGCCATCTATACTAAAGCTAATGTTTACTGAACGAAAGTGCTTCCATAGTTCAACATCTTTGGGCCATACTGTACCGTTCGTATTATAATGCAATTCAATATCTTTAGCATAACCACGCTCAACGCATATACGTAGTATTTCCCACATCTTTTTGCTTAAGAATGGTTCACCACCGTAAAAATCAAACTGCTTGATTGTTTCCAAGTTCTCTGTTAAGTCAGGCCAAAAGCTACTTTCATCATCGTAATGTTGATGGTATTTTTTCATGCCGATACTAAATTCTTTATAGGTAGTGTTTTGTGGTGCATGATCCAAGTCAAATGCTTCTTTCATCCAAGTAGAACTGATAGTGGGGTGACATGTTCTGCACTTAATGTTGCAATTGTTACCTAAGTTTAATTCTACTTTAGCAAGACCTGTGAATGGTTTTTGATTATCATACGTGATGGCGTGGATATACTTATCATTATCACGTAAACGTTTACTTTTTCTGCCACCATCTTCTTCCTGCCAACATAGACGACATGCATTATCTCTTATACCATTTGAGAGATTATCTCTAATAGTTTGTGCGGCATCACAATCAAAGTTTTCTTTAATGCTTTTTACACCAATATAATATTCATTAGAAGTTTTAGATAATCTATTGTATTCTTCTCCAATCATACAACATGTTTTGGTGCTACCATCATTGTTTGCACTCATTGCGTGATATGCATTCACACACCAAGAATGTTTGTTAGTTTCATTTATCATAGTTGTCATAAACATCCTTACATAGTTTGTAAAATTCTTCATATTGCGGGAATGTTTTAATCAAATCAGTACCCAATCGTTTATCATTTTCTGAGAAGAAGCTATAGAAATCTCTGCGTCCTGCACGGATCTTGTCTTCACTAATCACATGTTCTTTCATATAGTTAGTGACCCGCTTGAACTTTTCATATTCTACTGCATGGAAGTGTTCTGGATTATCCTGAATAAACTTCAATGTTTTGTCCATGTGCGGGATAAAATCAGGAGTCAATATGTTAATCATCCAGTGGGGAGGTTCTTTCAAATAAGGAGTATCAAGGCCAACACTATGCTTACCAAACTCTTTGCGCCATTCAATGACTTTGTGTAACAAATTCTCAAATGTTGCTACACATAATACATTAAATGTACACATCAAATTGATAGTTGCACCGGTCTTCATGATTGCTTTCATGTTTCTTTCCCAGTGGTCACACTTCATACCTGTACGCATATATTCAGCTTGTTCTCCCCAGCCTTCAATACTAGTAAAGAAGCTAAACTTACGTATTTTATTTTGTGATGTTAATGATCCTACACGTTCAATTAATCTGTCAACTCTGTCAAACGTGACTCCCAAGTTACTATTCAATGTGATTTCTAAGTTTGGTGCAGGCTCATCTTCTAGTAAATCAAAGAACTGCATAGCACCCGGATTCATTAGTGGCTCACCACCTGTAATGCGTAGTGTGTGCAAATCATTTCTTAAACTAGGCCACCACTTCCAGAATGCTTCAATATATGGGTTTTCTTCTTTAGGACCATAATACGTACCTGATGTTAAAAAGTCAATACCATACTGGTTATATGTTAAGTCATAGTTGCCATGCTTTTTGATTTCTTCCATCCACATTGTACTAGCTTGTGGGCTACAGTATCCGCAACGATAGTTACATGCATTGCCAAAGCTAACTTCTAAATAGCGTGGGTTAACAGGTGCATCCCATGGCATTTGTCCTAGTTTTTCAATGAGAGGTTCGCTAAAATCACTTGAACTATGTATCATTCTATCACTGATATGATCTCCTTCTAGGTCTTCGATGTTCCAGCAATAGTAACATTCACCAGGACGCTCGCCTTCAAGCATCTTTTTACGTTGCTCTTTTTTCCATTTAGTGTTATGTAATGCGCTTGGATCAACCGCAATTTCATCTAATGGGATATGATGTGGTCTAGGATGATAACAACTATGATTATCACCTGTATGTAGATACAATGTTTGATGTAGCCATTTCATTGCACAGAAGCTTGGGCTTACTGCATTTAATCTATCTCTTACGTTTTTTACAAATACAACTCTATCGTCCATGTTCGTCCTTACATTTATTCCATTGTTCAGTTAATTCGGGGAAGGTTTCTAAGAAGTTTGTTCCTCTACGTTTATCATGTTCAGTGAAGTACAGATAAAAGTTTTTCATTGCTAAACTTCTATTAAAATCGCTTTCGGTTTTTACCCAATCGATAAGTCTTTCAACTTTATTAATTTCAAAATCTTTGAAGCCTTTAAATCTGTTATGATCTGCCTCTTTGTTTTCACTCATATATTTAACTGACTTCTCAAGCTCTGTAATAAGTTCTGGGAATAATCTAGGGTTAAGCCATTCAGGACTAGATAACATAGGAACATCAAACCAAATCAGTTGTCTATCAGTACAATATGTTTTACGCATATTATGTATTTGTTTAACATATTCTACCCAGCCTGTATAACTTAGTGCATTGAATGTTACGATAAATGTTAAACTATGCTTTTGACTATTGATTAAAAAGTCAATAATATTTTTCTCTAGTAATTCAAAATCCATACCAGTACGGATATATTCAGCCTGCTTACCCCAACTGTCTAAACTACAAAATAACATAAAATGATCTACAGCATCTGCATCAGTGATATCCTTTAGACCCTGCATAAACCTATCCCACTGACCTGCAGGAGGGCAACAGTTACTAGTTAAACTTAATTGTAAGTCTTTCTTTGGGTGATCCTTAACGTACTCAAACATCTTAAAAGTGTTTTTATCCATCAACGGCTCACCGCCGGTCATACGAAATGTTTGTAGTGTGGGATATATATCGGGTAGCCATTCCCAGAATGCTTCAACATATTGATTGTCTGACCTATTGTTTGGAATCATATTGGCTTGCTTCATCCAAGTCATGTCATTATGCCATCTATCTGCTAATATGAATGCTCCATTCTTTTCAATATCTTGCATCCAAGCAGTAGATAGATGTGGACTACAATAAGTACATTTAAAGTTACATGCTTGATTGAAGTTAACTTCTACATACCTGGGCTTAGGATTACCGTCATGACCAATCTTAACTGCTTCCTCAATCATACCCGGGGCAAATACATCTTTACTTCTGTATGCTCTATCGCTTAATTGATTACCGCTATCTTCTATTTCCCAACAGAAGTTACATTCATCAGGGCGGTTGCCCTCTAACATTAGTTTGCGTTGTTCTTTTTTATATTTGGTATTATGTAATGCGCTTACATCAATCTTTACTTCTTCCAATGGAATAGGATGAGTAGGAGGATGATAGCAACTATGTGTTCTACCTGTAGGAATATGAATACTTACATTATACCACTTAGCTAAACAAAAGCTTGGGCTTACTTTGTTAAGTTCTTTTAGTACTTGTTCAGATGAGTTTTGATATAAGCTTTGAAACTTGCCATCAACTTTGCTAACTTCATCGCCTTTTATATTTTCACTCATATTACCAGCCTTCAATCTTACGAATAACTTCCATTTCAGTTACTAACGGACCTATATTTCTAAAGTCTGCTTTATAATGACGTTTGAAGAACTTGCTTTGTCCTCCATCAAAGTGATGCATAGGTAGTCCCAATTTGTCTTGCAATGAAGCTCCGAGTAATGCCGATTCACGGTCAGGATCTCTATGTGAATGCTCTTCCCATAGTACTGTATAGTTATCAAACCATTGCACATTAGTAGGATCCCACTCGGTGAGCATGGTCATGTATGTACCTAGTCGTGCGCCATAAATAGCCCAGTCGCCGTACTCTACATCACGACCTATGTTATGCCAGATCGTTAGATTGTTGAGATTACGTGTTGCTACAGTTTCTTTGAATTGGTCGACTGATGGTTTCGCTCCTCGGTCGAGCACCATTTTGACTCCTTCTCGGAAACCAGCACGCCACGCTTGAAACGGAGTATAATTAGGATAAGTAGTAGAGTAACAATCATGCATTGCCCAATATAAGTTGTCTTTGCTGTCTAAACAAAAGTCAGCTATTCGTGAAACATCACCTTCATTTTGATGCTCATGTGTTTTCATTTCACGCACATAAGTTTTTGTCCATGAACTCATACCGCCATTGCCATAGCGTAGTCCATTGATACTATTAACCGCCTTCCAACGAAACTGTGCTTTACGAAAGGTTTCATCCTTATCAGTAAAATCTAACTGAATGTTGAAGAAGCTTTCTTCTGGCATATTGTCGCCGTCAATCAATATAAAGCGTTCTGTATCACTCGCTTCACCTGCGGCTTTGTGTGCCGCATCAGATCCCTTAACACTATCAACACGTTTAGCCCAAGGCACCATGTTTTTAATCTTTAGCCAAAATTCTTCTTTTTGTGGTTCATCATAGCTAAGATAGATACAATCTAAATCTGCTACATCAATAATATCATCCAAGTTCATATGTTATTAATTTCCATTTATTAGTTTCACCATCATACGTTTCATCTACTACAATACTAATATCTTCGCTAGCGCAAGATATACCTTCAATATTTAATATTAGTTTGGATACAACTGCTCCGGAATCAACTGATGCGATTTTACCATCAACTACTCTAATATCCGGACGTCCTTGTGCAAATGTATTAGCATCAATAACTATGTATTTACCTTCAGGTTTGTCACATGTATAAAACAACACCTTACCTTTATCATCATAATATAACCTAAACTCAGGTTTGATGATAGGTGGTGCTTCCCAAATTAATATGTGTTCCATTTGTAGCTTTCTAATATTATATCACTAAATGATTTCACATGATAGTGTAACGGGTATAATTGTGGGTAGGAATTTATTCTGATAGTATCGGGTAATAACTCATATACCAATGTATTAGTCCAGTCTTCACTGGGCAAACCATTAACATAACGTTTCATGTGTACCATACTCATTTCAGTAAAGTCAGGTAGCATTGTTTTTTCTACACCAATAATATGACATGCTAATGCATATGCCCAATCTGTGCTTACCTCTTCATTTGGATTACATTTAAGTACAAGTTTGTATTCTTCCCAGTTCTCAAATACATCTTTAACTACAGTATAAAACTGTTTAGCTGTTTCAGATTTTTTAAAGTATGTAATTGCATTGTAACAGTCGGGTAATTGATTATCATCTATAAATCTACGATATACTCTACAGTCAGATATATCTCCTTTAAAGTTACGTATAGTATTTGACACAACCACATCGTTAATACTTAATATATCCCACCAATGGTCAATATTGCGGGTAAAAAACATATCAGCTTCTAGTTTGATTGTTTCATCATATGGACTACATTCATATACTTGCCAATCATTTGCATAGCCACCCAGGTCACCATATGGTAGCATATCACTGGTAATTATTGTTACATTACTATTAGGCATGACACGTTTGATGCTTAGTTCTAATGCTTTGGCACAGTTAGTGTAGCTAACCTTATCAGTATCTTGTGCCATAATAACAAACCCTTTACTCATGCTATTAGCTCCATAAAGTTAAGTTTATTCATTACATGAAAATCCATATCCTTGATAGTGGTATATTCTTTACGTAGTTTACCACGTTGCCAGTTATCATGCATGATAGTATATTCTGTATTAAACTCAGTATCATTATTGCGATAGATATGTACATTCTTTTGTCCTAAATGTACTAAGTTCCATGGTATAAAATCTTGTTTTAGTGTAGAATGTCCATTAGCTATTCTAAGAGCAAGTGTTAGTGCGTAATCATTTCTATATGTTTCAGCAATAAATCCGTGTAAATCTGCATAGTGATTAAAGTTCTTTTGAACCATTTCTAAACAATCAAATATTTGTTTAGCTCTATTTGACTTTTTAAAAGCAACAACTGTTGCCCACAGTGTTTCGAAACTATAAACACTCAGTACTTCTTGTGGTAATCCTGGTTGCATTAGATAACTAGTTTTATTATGACAACAAAAATCATCATAGTAGTTAAATATATCCAATGTCTTAGTTGAGTTAACCATATAATCTGTGTCTAATAATAGAGTTTCATAATATGGTGATAAGTTATATGCCTGATAACGACCCTTATTAATCCACATCCCCCAGTCTCTGGTATTACTTTTGTCGGGTTCTACTAGTATTGTTTTATCAAACTTGTACGGTGAATCAGATATGGAGTTAGTGTCCGTCACGATTGTAACAGGCATATTTAAAAAATGATTAACTCTTTTCGCTGTTGCAACTGCCATTGAATAGTAGTCAAACTTTGTTGAGTTAAATGCAAATAGTATTGCTCCTCTGTTCATCGTTTAGTCTCTAGTTCTTTCCATTCTTTATACCAGTCAAGCATGACTTTTTGGTAAGTAGTTTTTAGTACAGTTAATAGTTGTTCTCTGTTAACCTGTACAGGATTGTCAAAGTTATCAATAAGTACGATGAAGTTATCATCAAATGCATTTAGTGTAGAAATAAGTTCAGGGCTTGCTTTCCAAAGTCCCCCTTGTTCTGCAACAATGAGTTTTCCATCGTATTTGTCTTTGAGTTGCGCTTTTGCGCTATTGTGATTGAAGCGAGCTTTCGCCTCAGTAATTAAGGTTTTGGTATCCATAAACACTCCTACGAGTATTTAGATAGATACTGTGCTGTTGTTAAAAATTAACTACCTGTTACAGTGCCACCTACTGTAGGTGTGCCCCAAGTATTAGCAATATAAGTTGTTTCGGGTGGACGAATAGTTACTGTAGTAGTAGATCCAGTTCCAACTGTTAATCCATTTGGTATTTCGTCCCAAACTGTATAGATTGTAATAACATTACCTACATCTCCGTTACTACCAACAGTTCCATTTGTTTTTACAAAGATGTTGATATTAGTTGATAGGTATCCAGAAGGTCCTGTGCTAGCAGTTTGATAGAATATGTTTGCATTACTTGTTGTCCAAGAATAGTATCCACTATTAGTAGATATAGTAGGAGTTGATCCTCCGCCACCTACTTTAGTAACACCATTATAACTTGTGCTAGCAATTGTAGCAGTACCTGTAGTAGGTGAACTTAATACAACTGTTCCTACGTTACTTGCTAAGTTATTCACTAACAAGTTAATACCTGAAGTTGAGTTAGCGTGTGTTGCAGTAATAGCTAATTGTCCGCCTGAATTAAAGAAATAACGTGCGGCATCACCATTGGCGAATGTTATCGTATGTGTAAATGTAATTGCACTAGCCCATGTACTTGCATACACGGCTGCATTAGAACTGGTTGCACTTTGTGATACTGCATTCAATCTATTATTATAGATAGTTGTTAAGTTTGTAGGAATAGCAGACAAATATGTAATTGTATTTCCAACTGCAGGGGCTGTAACGCTAGTAATACTAGAACTTTGATGTGAGGCTGAATTAGCAGTGTTTGATACCAATGCTGCCCACTTAGTAGCAGTAATAGTATTACCTGCAGTTTCTGCTACGATTGCTGTTTGACCATAACCTCTATTTTGTGTTCCGGTTGACCAGACAGTGTTCAGTGCGGCAGTACTAGTATTGGCTGCTCCATTGGCAAATCCAGTTACCAATGTGTTAAAATCACCAGCTTCAATCGTTGCATATTGTGCGTAACTCATGTTTTATCCTTATTTAATTGAAACGAATGCTTCTACGGTGCCAACGTCATCAGTAGTTTTGTTTGCTAGAGCACGTCCAATTACATTGAATGATGTTGCTTCACCTATTTTGGCTGCACGTGCAATACCATTTCCAGCACTTACTAAACGTTGACCTTTACGAACTTTGCCTGTAACTTTAACTTGTACACGACCACCAACAGCTACTGGTGGATGAGTTAAATCATCCCCTGCTCCGGCGTTCATTAAATACGCCGCTGTGTTAGATACCACGCCAAATACATCTTCGCTTAGTTCATTTACTACTGCAGTTATTTCTGCATCTCCGCCCAATTCAACAACTGTACCTGCATCATATGTTGCATCTGCCTCAAAACGTTCTGCTAAGTCAGCGTATGTTGCATTTAATCTAGCACCACTAGCCAATGTCCATATACCAGAAATCGTACCACCACCTGCGATTGCAGAAGTTGTTACCAATGATGGTTGCAAGTTACCGGTATATGTTGGTAAAAATAATGCTACATTAGCATTACCATATGTTCCTGTTGGGTTGAATGGAGTACCATTTGCATAGTAATAGTTATCTGTTTTAATGCCAGTTGTATAAACATTACCATTAGCAACTACTAAACTGTTACCGGCTGAACCACCTGTTACTGTCCAAGTACCTGTAATATTGCCGATAGTTGTTGACGAACCAGAAGTAATATTTGCTGTAGTTAATGTGGTGATATTACCATTTGTAACATTTGCATTTGCGATTGACGCATTTGCAGTAACTGTTGCTAGACGAACAGTGATTGTGTCCCCGACTAATGCGTTTACTGCAGTGATATTGTTTGCTTGAAGATTACCTGTAACAGTTACCGATCCAAATGTTGTTGTACCTGAACCACCTGACTGCGCTAGTGTAATCCAAGAGCTAGCAGTTGTAGTTCCATCTGCTGGACAAACACACAAGGTGCTATCATTAGTATTATACCATAATTGACCTCGCAATGGATTAGAAGGAGGAACAGAGTCTGCAAAGTTTTCCATTGCATGAACAAAGTTGGTATCAAGTGATTGGCCATACCCAGCATAGTTCCTGCCCGGTAAACCCAATGATGTACTAGTTGTGTTTATAGTACCGTCAGCAATGGTTGTTAGTACTGTTCCATCACTCTTTACAATCGTATATGCCATATTAAATTACCCCGATATTCTGTTATTTATCTTAAATTGTCACTAAGTTTGTCAAGCTTTGAATCCTGACTGTATAATCTATTTGTATTTGTCTATTCAAACTCTTTTGTACTGGATGGAAAATTACGTGTGTTAGTAATCTGGTAATCACGTTACCGTCATTATCCGTACCATAATTTGCCAATAGACCAAGCTCATCAAAAATATATGATGAGTCCGTTTGTGTGCTATTGTCAAACGCATTTTGACCTGCAGGCTCACCGTAATCTAATAAACATTGCACTAATATATCAGTATATACTTTTCCCGTTGTGTGCGTAACTGTCATTTTATTACGGGTAGCATCTAAGTTAAAAACGCTAGTATCATCTACAATTTTTGCATATGTTTGATTATATAAGGCAGCATTTTGACCAGTTGTATTTGGGGGTAGATATGTGATAACACCTGTTTCATCTACGCTTGCACCACCGTTCCCAAATGCCATCTGATAAATTTCTCCGTAACCACGACTACTTAATGTGTCAGCAATGGCCTCACTCATGTTTTCATAGTTGATGGCGTTGTGCTTATCTACTAGTACTTCTCCGTTATTAGGGTCATAAATCTTTAAAAACCCTTCTACTTTATATGATAGTGTTATTACTGACATTAGTTATCGCCTCTTTGTTGAACCAATACTTCTTTAGTATTTGGATCAGTTATTTTTAAATGAGATGAGAAGTAAAACCCACCATGTTCGTCAGGTTTAGGACCATATTCCGGTACAGGTGTAGTCTTATTTTCTTCTATATTATTGCTCATATATTTATTTATCATTTAAGATATGTCCGTATTTAAGAATATTGCGGCATTAGTCTCACTAATCTGCAACGGATCACCCTGAGATACATTGTAAATATTGCTATTCCAAGTCAAATTGTAATTTACACTAGGTAACATGTTATTGGATAATATTCCATATACCTCGCTATATACCGGTATATAAGTCAATATTCCTGTACCATTTGTGCCTCGTTGCAACCCACTTAATGTATTAGCATTTAAGTCTACTGTAGTAAATCTAATCTGTTCTCCATTAAGATATATTAAATTCCCCTCAATCGTAGTAATCACTATGCTATCTCCCACCGTTACTCCGGCAGTTATTTGCAATACTGGCGCTAAGTTTTGAATTACTATACTATAATTAGTAGAACTTACATAAGTGCTAGTTGTGGTATTATACACAATAACTTGAGAAATAATGTTTTTATCTGCTGTCAGTCCAATAGTAGTAATACCATCTACTGCGGCCGGTACAGTTACAGCTTGTATTATTGTATCAGTAATTCGACTAACATCTGCTACATAGATTGTATTGTCAGTATTATACAATGGGGCAACTAACCATGTTCTAGTATTAGTGTTCGCTCTATATACCGACGGCGTGTTAGTCTTATTAACATTCTGTAAATATACCAGTTGATTAGGGGTTGCACTTGGCATCATACTAGTAATAGTAATGCTATCTGCACTATCTACTGGAGCTAAAATACTTAGATTGTTATTGGCATTCAAATATAATGAGCTTGATGGTACACGATAACCATTAATTGTTACCCATAATCTGTCAACATTATCTTGTTCCCAATCACTATCTACGGTAAATGTTTCATCTAACCAAACATATCCACCACCTGTATATGATGATACTGAAATAACAGGATCAAGTAAGGTGTCATCATAATACAAATCCAATACAGTAGTGCTTATAACATCAACATAGTATGTATTGTTGTTTAATTGTACTGAACCTTGTACACCGTCTATTCTTACAATATTACCTGTAGTTAAACCATGTGCAGTTGTAGTAGTGACCTGTACTGGTGTAGTGGCATTATTAATGTAAGTTATGGCAGAAACCGTTTCGCCGGTCAAGCCATATTGTGTATTAAAATACTGTCGATCAGTTAAATTATAACTAGTTACAGAAATAATATCACCATTACTTGGTGCTGTGTCAAATACAATTGTGTCAGGCCCAAATGATATAGTATAGGTAGATACACCTTGATCCACTCGTAATCCATTAATTTCTACTATTGCGTTCAACGGATTATCACCGCCTACATAATTATCTAGTACAAATGTATCAGTTGTCCCGTCTCCTTCAAACAATTGTGTTTCAGGTATAGTATATCCATACTGACTTGGGAAAGTTTCTCCAAATACTGTGTAATTTAAATAATCCACTGTATCATCATATTGTGCCGCAAAAATCATTTTTGCTGAAATGCCATTATCTGCTATGCCCAATGCATAATCATTGGTGACTCCTAGTGCGCCACCGACTGCATCACTTAGTGTAAGTACTGGTCCAGGTACACCTGCAACGCTTGTCTCAGAAATCGTAAATTCATTACCATCAATTATTGATTTAATATAATATACCGTTTGAGGAGTGATATCATTACCAAACATAGTATCACTAAACACGATAGTCTCATTTACTGATATACCATCAGTTGAATTACATACAATACTGTTGGTGCTACTAATAGTTTGTATTACACGGGCTGTGTTACCTGATACAAGTTTATTACCATTATAATATACAATAGGATCAGTCCAATATGTACCACTGCCGGTTTCTATTATTACATCCATAGAACCTACATCAGATGTTAGTGCAAATGCCGGGCCTGCAACACCTGTTACTATTGTATCTGAAATAGTAATTTTATTGGTTACTTCACTTATAGTTTTAACATAATAATGTGTGTCTGCTACAATACCACCAAAAACATCACCTCCAAATATTATTTGGTCGTTTAATGTGAAGTTAACAACATTTTCACATAATATAGTATCATCTGTACTATCAGTTTCCGTTGCTATAACATGTATTGGTTGTGTGCCTGGTCTTACTACTCCAGACCCAGCACTGATTGTAGCACTATAATTGCAGTTTAAATAAATCTCATTAAATCCAGTAGTAGAGTTTAGTCTAATAGGATCAGTCTGTGAGTTAGATTTTTCTAGTTGATCGCCGTTGCCCACTTCATAAACATCAATCATTAACTTATCACCTGCAGGTAATGCAGTAGTTAATTCAACTGTTTTTGTTATCCAATCAATAGTGAATGCATCAGGTTCATACAATCTTGTCGCTAAACCAGTCGCACTATCAATTTGGAATACAGATATTTGTGCAGGAGTTTGTACTAATCCATCAAAGCTAAACAATACTTGTGTTAATCCAATTGGAGTTATCTCAGAAGATACTACGTTATATCCAACATGTTGATATGTTTCTACATCCCAGTTTGTTCCCGGACGTGTTGTTACAACCATAGTTAGATTATCAGTAACTACACCTGGTACAAGTTCTTCTGGACCATAACCTGCAGTAAATGCATCACCTTGAACATCATACACTGTAGGTAATGTAACAAATATATTTGTACTTGTCCAAGTTATTCCATCTGAACTCTGTAGTACAACGTTGTTTTCACCAGTTATAATAAACTCTTCGGCATCACTATTCCAAATGATACCATTTAAATTCTCAGTTGTAGTTGAAGTTTGTGATGTCCAAGTAGCACCATCATCTGATGATGTTAAAACAGATCCTGATTGTCCAACTGCAACAAATAGTCCGAGGCTGTCAGAATATACCACATCTCTTAAATTGTCACTACCAGTACTTGTATCAACCCAATTACTACCATTCACACTAGTAAAGATAGTACCATTGTCGCCAACTATAACAATAATGTTATTGCCACTAGTTACTCCATACATTGTTTCTGCTGAACCCGATGGAGTTACATTATTCCATACAGTACCATTAACGCTTCGTAATACAACCGATTGAGTTATTGTCGGGATAACACTATAGTCAGGACCATAACCTACCGCAATAAATCCAGTAAAGTTATTGATATCAATTCCTTGTATTCCATATAATACAGAGTTAGTAAATCTATATCTTTCTGTCCATGTATATGCATCCGAACTTGATACAATAATATCACCGGCTGCCATATATAAACCATTTAGATATGTAACGCTATTTAAACTAGTACTAGTAACTGATACAGTATTAGCTGCCAATCCAGTAGTAGTCCATGTATCTCCGTCATCACTTATTAATATAGGAGTTGCTATATTAGTAGAACTGATTACATATTTTGTACCAGAATAAGTTATGTCAGACAATCCTATCGGTTGTGATGATATTTGATTAAAATCCCATGTACTACCTGTATCACTTGTAATAATATCGGAATAGTCAGGTGTGTTTGCGGCAGCAATATATCTTGTACCATTCCAAACTACTGCAGTAGTATTAACTGCTGTTGGATTAAACTGTTGGTCTTGTAATATAGTGTCCAATGTATATTCATCATTAGGGGCAAATGCATTACCCATATATGTACTATTTGGATATGTAATTCCATCTACTAACTGTGTTAAATCTAATCCCGGCATATTTACTGTTGGTTGATAATAACCAACAATTCTATCTAACGCATTTAGTTTTCTACTATCACTTAATAACAACTCCCATTTACCAAATATAAACTCATCATCATTGTTACTTACAATACATTGATATACATTGTTATTGTATTTTACAATGCTTTGATTGAAGTAGAACGGTTCTGGAAGTAATGTATAATCACCGGTAGTATAAGGGAAGTTTATTCCACTTACGGGTATCTGTAATAAAGGATCACTATATACTTCACACTCTGACGCAGATATAACCTTTAAGTAATATTGTGTTACAGTAGCGTTAGGTGTTCCTGAACCAATAACTGACTCAATAGAGCCATTAGATTCTAATGGTAAGAACTCATTATTTGGATTTGCAGTTATAGTGTCAATAGTATTAACTGTCATAACCAAATCATTAGCTGGAGTTGTTCCACCTAAATCAGTACCTAAAATAGTAATAGTATTATCTAGTGTGTATCCTTCACCTGGATCGTTTATGCTTATTGTATATCCACCTAATACCCAACTTACATCAAATTCAGGTACTGCTGTGGGTGCTTGTGTCATTACTACCGTAGTTGTTGCATTGGTTAATGCGAATACACCTCCACCTTTAGTAGCTGATACCTTAATATATGGTTGACCAGTTGCAGTCATAGTAGCACCACTATCGCTAGTCAAATCAACTTCACTGCCTCCTGCAGTTTCTGATATTTTAAACTGCGTACTAGTAATAGAAGATCCAATAACATAGTATAGTGTATCTAATACTAATCCGCCTAATGCAGTACCGCTGAATATAATTGGCATTTCATCATAGAAACCTGCTGTGCTAGTACATGTTAGTAAGTTACCAGCAGTAGTAGCAATTACATCATTTTGTACAATGCCTAACTCGTTTATGTAATATGTAGTACCACCTATTAAACCACCGTAGTTGCTAGCAACAGTGATTGGCATATTAATATACATATTAGTTAATCCACCGCTTAGTGAAGTAACACTTAAATAATCTCCATTTGCAAGCGCATTATCTATTGTTCTTACAACTAGATTACCGTTAGTTCCAGTAACTGTTTCAGTTGTAGTTGATGTTGGATAGAACGTAAACTGTTGTCCGGTAACTTGTCCTGGACTTACTGGTAAACCAACGTTACATGTCATTGATCCGGTTGTAGTTGTTAATTGTACAATATCCTTTTGATCCACACCTGTCATCGTACTAGTACTAGTACCGGGATTAAATGGTCCACCGTTAACTACACTAGATATTACAAACTGTGAGTTAGAAGTTATCGCACTTACATAATAAGTTGTTCCTGCAACAATATTTGTTGTACCCGATACCACTGATATATCAGTAAAGATGATAGGGTCATTAATAGAAAGTCCAACACTACTTGTGCAGTTGATAACATTACCTGTTGCAGAAGTTGAGTTAACACTAATGGTTAATGCGTCAGTTTTAGTAGACATTGTAAATGTCTCATCATTTATAACAGTTGTTACATAATAAGTTTCATTTTCAATCACACCGCCAAACACATTTCCTGTAAAGAATACTGGTAAATTAGGATAGAATCCACTAGTGCCACCTAAATTATTAGTACCAACTGTCGGCACTGATATTGTATTAGTAGTAGCGGTAGTAGCTGTTGCAGTTAATATACCAGGGTAGAATAGTGTAACTACCGCAGTATTTGTAACTTCACCTATATACATCAATAATCCGGCTGTGCTGATAGTCGCATTACCTAATGCAAATAATCCACCACCTACAGTTGCAGATATAGTAAAATCAGTTTCATTAATTATAGATTTTATATAATATGTTGTACCGTTAACTATATTACTTGCGCCAACTGCGCCTTGGAATTTAACTGGCATATCAACATAGAAGCCAGTTGTTGGTCCTACAAAACCTTCGTCTGGTGCACCACCTGTTGATGGTTCAATAGTAATGATATCAGTAGATGCAACAGTTTGTGTGACATTACGTGTACGTGAACTCCACACTAGTGTTTGGTCATTCGTAACACCTTCTACTTCAAACACTGCACCTTGAGCACTTGCTAAAATTGTATCAATTGGTGGTTGTGTTGATTGTAACCCAATACTAGAACTAGATATTCTTTCACTATTATTAAACAATCCAGCATAGAAACTACCATAGAATTGTCCACCTTGCCAATCGGTTACTTGAGAATTATATGTTGTTCTATCAAATCGCAATGTAATTATATTTTCACGAATTGGTATTGATGTAGATATACAGCTTGCTCTTGCACTAACACTTAATAGGTTATTGTTTCCAGTACCGGCATCAAACAATATAACACGGTCACTATCGTTAACAGCATCTCTATAAGTTGTATATAATGCAATGTTAAACGTAGGAGTTGATTCCAATACTCCAACATAGTAATACTGGTCAGTATCTAATCCACCAACTGCGGTAGTACTAGCACCTACTGTATATTTTACTAAATCGCCTGTTTGTAATAATGGTGCGGGTAACGCTATTGTACTTGTTAAGGTGTCAACATTATTTGCAGTAAAAGGAATTAAGATAGAAGGATCTATAATGATTTGCGGTAATACTGCATAACCATCGCCCGGATCAATTACATTCACACTTAATATTGAGTCCAAACTCATTACTGCTTGTAGTACTGCAGGGCGTCTTGGTTCAGGATATATCGTAGTGTCAATATATGCGGTTATTCTAGGTGGTTCAGTGTAGCCACGCCCACCGTCTAATAACAATACTGCAGGTAAATCCATTGAAATAATTTCACCGGGTATATGTGCTGTGATTGGTGTTCCGTCTACCCCTCTTGTTAACCCAGTTAATGTATTATTTGACCTATCTACGCTTGAGTATCCTATCAACTCATCACCAATAAGTATAGTGCCGTTAATTGGGAAACCGTATGCATTATCTACTGCAAACGAACCAGCGTTTAGTGAAATATATGATGCTAATACTGTGATTTGATAGTTGTTTACACCAGTAATACTTAATCCATAGTTATTAAACCATTCACTATACGGAGCTGTTTGCCATATAGGATCTGTAGGTAAATATTGATTAGCTGAACTTGGGTTAGCATAAACTAACTCAGGAGTAATAAACTGCTCTACTGACGTATTATATTGTGCTGGTAAATCAAAATCAGTAATAATACCTGCATATACATCTGTGCCTGTATATTTAAACAAGAACTCTTTGATAACTACATGGTATGGTTTTACTTCGTTAATATATCCTGACAAGAAATCTTGGTTATCTGATTGATATACTTCAATTGGTCGTAAGTCACGAATGGTGTGTGCTACATCAATAAATGACGTTTTATTTAACCATGGCAAATAATTTTGTGACTCGATTGTTTCACTTTGAATATACTCAAATAATAAAATCAAGCTCTTGTTTCTAAAAATCAATAATTCGTTAGTATAGATTTCTTCATTTAATGCACGTGTAATGTTGCGTGTTTCTTGCGAAGGGTACAAATCATAAGGAGTTGTGTCAAAGAAGTTATCACCAAATCCTAAACGTGCTGTTTTATAATCCCATAAGCTTGAGTCAAATGCAATTGTACCATCTTGTAAGCCAATACGTTCCCATATACCTAAATTAGTATAAACATAGGTTTCTGATTTACCGTCACCGTTTGCAGTAACTGTAACTATTAAACCGGGACTTGCATCAACTGTAGCCAAGTCTGCATAGATAGGAACTTGTAACGCTGATTTTGTATTATTGTCATATCCGGTTGCCCACCAATTTATATAACTCCAATAGTCAGGTGTATTATACTTGGCGCCTTCTGTAAATGCTAAGAACGATGCAGTACCTGTATTTCTACTAGAACCGGTAGCAGGTCCAGTAGCAGTAAATGTAACTCCCACTGTATTACTTGATGCACCTATACTAGTCCAATCAACATCACCTACAGTTACAATAGTATATATTGTATTAGCTTGACAATTGCCAGCAACAATAGTTTCTATTATAGTTGGATTTTTTGCATTTAAAAAGCTAGCGTTTCTTGTTTCAGTTATAGGATATTGTGCTAACACTTCGTTAGCATAAGTCAAATAGTTTTTCAATGCAAGGAATCTATTAACAAAGAAGCTTTGTCTTGGTCTAGCATATATACCAGACTGTACTGGTTTAGGTAAATATGGATCGGGGACAACACCACCGGATTCATCTACTCCGCACAAGCTATCTAACATTCTATCATACAATGATTCTGGAATTCCTGTAGTAGTGTTATTAGTGCCATGATTTATAGTATGAGTATGTGATACTTCTGGTAATCCAGGTAAGAAATCATCAGCATAGTTAGTGCGTATTAAGTTATATACACTGTGTGATGTATCATCATTTGTGCCTGTACTATATCCAATATGTAATACTGTATCAGTTCCGTTGATGTTTTCTCCACAGTTATACAAAGCATAAATGCCTTGTTCTAAAGGAGCGAAATAACTTATACCAGAGTTTATAGGCGAAGTGATGTACATCTGTATAATACTGTCTGATAGTGTTTTTCCAGTTTTAGTGAACACAATATTGGTATTACGTACCCAATAGAAATATACCGGCGTCAATACACCAGTAGAATTTAACATATATTCTATAGCATATGAATCAATATCATATGCTGTACCAGGCCCTGTATACAGAGCAGGAGGAACATTACTTGTTATCCAACTATACACTGTAACATCACTGCCTGGGAATACTTGCCCCCACCATTTACTATCATATACTACGTCATTTTGATGATAATTTACAAAACGAGTTGTACTTGTATTGAACCACAATTGACCAACTTGTGCGGCACCCCAAACTATTGTTCCTAATGGTTTGTTAGGTGAGTTATAACCTGCAGGGTCTGCATTAGATACAACATCAATGTTTTGTCTTACTGACCCTAATATTTTTCCTTGTAATGGATCGATATAATCTAAATTATCTAATGTGTTATTAGTCAACGCACTGTATAACTGAATATTTTGTATTCTGTCAATGTCAACAACTGGACTTGAGCTTCTATATACACTCCAATCAGTAGCACCGGTAGCATTAGTATAAGTTACAATTTGTCCTGCAACAGTGTCCGGTTTAAAGTCTGGTGTACCTATAACCACTTGCGATGCATTAAACTCTAATGCATGACCATACATGGGTTGACTACCAAATGTTTCATTAATGTCGTTTACACTCTGAGCATATACAAAGTTACCACAGTTAGCTAATGTTTCATTATATACACCTAAATAATCAAACATATAAACTGCTCCGGCATTTCTATATGTGTCTACCCACTGAGTGGCATTATTGTCAAATAATGTGTCATTGTCATAGTTGTCATCATCCGATGCATCAAACGTAGTTGCTTCATAACGTGTAGCAGTAGGTGCACTAACAATAAATGAGTCAAACTCATTAAACTTAACTACATTACCAAACTGAGTAGTACCTTGAACATGCGGATCGTTAATAACTTGAGTTTGAGTATATTGGTTAAATCCTAACTCTGCCCATGTAGCAGTTGCTAATGAGGTAATATTAAGTTTATCATTAACTAATGCCAATGCATTATCTATTAAACTGATAATCAATTTACCATCTAATGCAGTAGCATAAACATTAGTTATATTTGATTGATTAATAGCAGTAGCAGATGTAGTTGCATTACCAGCAGGTAACACAACCATATAGCCATTAATTAATATAGTTCTACTTGTAGTGATTGCACAATTACTGGTACCGATTACCATACCATATTTGCTACCACCATTGGTATAACGATATACTGCACCTTCTTGGTTTTGACTGTTAATCTCAAAGGGTGCACCAACTAGTATTTCAGTTGCATATGTAGTTGTGTCAATGCTAGTACCAAACTGTACTCCAATTCTAGGAGTAGTCTCGGTAGTTAACGTTTGAGCTAATACAAAGTTGTTACCACTTATAGTAACAATATCACCTGCATTTAATGAACTGTACACATTAAAGGTAGAACCTATTATACTATAATTATTGTCTGTTATTAGTGTTCCGTTAACATTTACTAATAAACTATCATTTTGTTGTACAACAGACATAGACCCGGTATCAGTACTTAATGGTAATATAGTTCCACTACGCTCGGTCGATATAGTAAATGTAGTGCCTGTTGGTTTAGCTAATATGTAATATACAGTATTTAAAGAAACACCACCATATACAGTACCGGTAAATACGATTGGACTACCTACTACCAACGATGAGCTATCTGCACATGTAAAACGATCTGTACCTGCATCACTTGCAGTTGCTGTAATAGTTGTAGTCGACGGTGTCCAAGCCATTGCGAATGTTTGAGGAACGTCAGGTAAACTAGTATATTGTGCTTCATCATTTTGTACTGTTCTATCATAAACATATGTATAGCCCCAGTTACTGGTACTGCTATCATATTGTTTTGTAGGTGCACCAATTATTATAGTATCGCCATAATAATCAGTAGCTAACGAATAGCCAAAATTATCAGTATTAGGTAATCCAAAATCGATTGTAGTAGATAACTCATATTCATCTGTTACGGCAGATAGTTGATATACATAAACTAAACTAGCTGACGATGTTACTGCAGAAATATATAACCAGTTCTTATCACCTGAAATTGCAATTGCTCTTCCCCATTCAGTAACACCACCTGGTGCTGTTATTGCTGTTTGAAATGATTGTAAAGCATCTACTGTAGTGTTAACAACTAGTTGGTAAATGTAAACTGTGCTTGCACCTGTAGGTTGAGATATTACAAATATATCATCTGCATATGCAATTGTTGTTCCAAATGAAGATGTTTGTGTTAATGTTTGAGTTAACAAATATTGGTTGAATAAGTCATTAAAGCTATAACGATACACAACACCTGCATCTGCATCCCCAACTAAATAACCCAAACTATCAGTATATGCGACTGCACTACCAAATGTTTCTGATCCGTCTTTAACTAGTTCGGAATCATATGCATAATTAATAGATTTACGATATACTGCCCAACTTCCGTCAGTATTAGTATCTACCCATACCTTATTTTTAACAAATTCATTATTCAGTAATGGTAAATTAATAATATCACTAGGGTTATCTACACGTTGCGATTGGAATCTAAATCCTACGCCTTGACCAGTTATAGTAGTGATGGCAGGATCTAATGTGACATTAACAATAATATTGTTTGGATCAACTATAGTTGTAGCAACGTAATAACCATTTAAACTATCATTAAAATTAACTATTGCAAAAGGCTGATATTTTGTCAGTCCATGAGGTGTACTGAATGTAATTGTTGCAGTACCGTTCAAATTGTTTTTAGCAAATATGATTGCACCTAAACTTATAGGTGTCATTACTTGCCATGTACCTTGGTAATCGGCTATCCAAACATATTGACCCACGTATAGTCTTGCTAAAGGTACTACCTCTCCACTAGGAGATGTACTATTTGCTAAGTTAAAATAATAATATGCGGCAATACGCATATCATTAAAATTAGCATAACCTGCATAAGGGAACAGTGTTGAAGGGGTATCAGTTGGTAATGTGGGTAGAACAGTAGTAGAATTTATTGGTCTACCATAGTTATATATACTATATAAAGGTACTTCTTGTTGTACACCATCAGTTGATACACCATTTGTTAATCCAACAATACTTGGATTACCTGTTAATAATGTTTCATTAAGCTTGAAGTCAATGAAGTTGCTATTTAATACACCACCAAACTCACCTGATTTAATAGCCCAGTTTTCATACACATCATAATCAATACCACCTTGTGGTAAATTAGCTCCCTTAAATGCACTAACTGCATTCATTGTTCCTTTATTCTTAATAAAGTTTTTATAGACATTAATCTGTGTAATATCTGTTAAATCAGCAAGAGCCAAATAATTACGTGGGCGATAGCCAATCAAACTAAAGCTTAACAAGTCAGCATCATTTTCTAAGTTAGCACGATTTACATCATAGTACAATGTAGATTCATATGAACGTGTACTGGTGTTAGGTAATAAGCCTTTTTGTATTTCGTTATAATCTGTTTCTTTCCATTCACGTTCATCAAATACAGCTTTTGCTTGAATGATGGTAATAGCAATCCAGTATTTGTTCTTGTATTTGACGATTGATCCTGTAGTATACTTAACTTCTTTGCTCCAATCAAGTATGTTGTCTTGATTAAGAATAAAACCTTGAGCATCAACTGTACCATTCCAGTCAGCAGTTTTTGTGCCACGAACGTTAATACGATTTTGTCGTAAGCCAGTTGTTAGGTTGTAAATCACATCGTCAAATAATGTAACGTTGTCAAAGACAATGCCATGTTCAAAGTTACTAATATTAAATTGACCATACGCAATAGTATCACCTTGATTTAGTGGTTGTGCAGAGAATAATGTACCATCACGTACAATACTTAAATCAGTGCTTTGTATTGGATATAAGTTTTGATTTAACACAAAGTTTTGTTGTTGTAACGTCAATGGTTGTACAATATAACTATCTTTATTGATAGAGAGGAATGATGCCGCAGGATTTATATTAACAATACTGCCTGATTCCCAACCAGTTTGTGCCCAATATAAATATTCAGCAACCATTTGTCTCCAGCTTACTTCTAATCCAGATTCTATTTGGTCAAACAACACACCCTGACTTGCTAAGTATCTACCATAACTCTCTAGGAATTGTGCTACTTCTTGTACGTTATAAAATTCTGTGCCATACGCAACCAATGTAGGATTAGAGTAATAGTCTGTGGCTAGTTGAACGCTTAAGCCTTGAACAGATACTCTTTCATATCTACCATTAATTTTAGGTAGCAATACATTAAAGTATGCATTAGTTTGACTATTGCCATATACCTTATAGTAGCCCTGATCTGTTAATTGAATTACTACCCCGCTGTACGTAATACGGTCAAAGGGTTGGTTATCATATAGCAGTACCTGATAGCTTTCATCGGGAATTAATAAACTACTGTTATTGCTATTTGCTGTAGATTTTTCAACATAGAATTTTAATAAGTTTTTATCACTAAATCCTGCTACACGATATACTAACCTAACGTCAATATTATCTAATAATTCTGTAATATTTGTTGTTGCATCTATACCAACTTGTTTCTCAAAGTCAACTACCCAGTTGATATAACTTGTTTTAGCAATTCCATTGCCGTATATTTCTACATCACTGATGACTAGGTGACTGCGATTATTAACCAAGTATTGATTAAATTCTTCATTGTATTTGTAATTGTCAACATCAACCCCTAAATTAAAAAACTCAGCAGGCTTAGTCAATGCTAATATACGCATTAAGTCAAAAGGCCAGCTACTACTTCTGCGATATGAGAATTCTGCTGGACCCACATCACCAACTTTCCAATCACGGTTAAATGATGTGTTGCTGTAATTACCTACAATAGATACGAATGGTGATACTAAATTACCTGCGCTATCTACTGGCAATACTTGTAATAATTGTGGGCGAACTGCTTTTGGTATAACAACAGGGTTGCCGTTATTCCAATCGATACCCTGTGCTAAATCATTCCATAATACTAAGTTATCACTTGTATATGGTGCAGGTCCGTAACGTGTTTGCCACCATGTAGGCTGATCGGTGAAGCCAAGCATTTCCCATGGATAAGTATCCGGATTGCTAGTGTCATAGAAATATTCATATATACCTCTCCAATATCCTTGAGGTATAACTTCTCTGTTTATTTTATTACCACTTACGTTATAGTTATAGGTATATTCATTATTGGTATTATAAAACTGTTTTTTGTAGTTGATTCTATTTTGTCCTACCCAGTTTAAAAAGCTACTAGAATATATTTCTAGTATCTCATCATAACTATAATCGGTATCTCTAAAGAAGCCGGGCATAACTTCATATGCCTGAATAGGTATAACGTTGCTTAGTTTTAAGTTATTATATACACGTGTTTCATATTCTAATAACACTTGGTCTCTAAAATCAATTAATCTACCATCAATGTAATCCCCATATAATTTATTATATGAACCATCATGCCCTACAATAAAATATGTAGGTTGATTATAATTAATATCTAATACTACTGCTGGTATTGTTGCTGGATATAATCCCAACTTAGTAGGAGTGTTTGGAACATATGAACCATAAGTTTGATTATATTCCTTAATGGTAATTTGATCACCAGGAGCCAAATCTAGTGTTACTGTCAATGATGGACTAGTACTGCTTACTGTATAATCAACATTACGAATTAACTGAGAAGTTATACCAGCGGATGTAGTCAAATATACTAACACGCCGTTATAATTAGCAGTATCAAAATTATACACCTTACTTAATGGATATATACTTACATCTAATGCATTTGCAAAACTATATGTATTGGTAATGTATGCTGCCTTACTTGGCAACATATCACTCCAAAAGAAACTATTACTATCGGATTTTGATTTAGTTATCTGGTCTAGTGCATCATCTAACATTGTAGATGGTGAAGTATAAACATTGTATTCTGTGTTATTAACTGTGTCTACTAATAACGTCTTAAATGTAATATACTCTCTGCTATTATATAGTAATGCATTGAATAAGTTATGGTTCTGTTTGCGTAAGAATGCGCCCGGTAATACTAAGCTTGCGCTGTTTTGGATAATTCTATTACCATATGGAACCATGTTTCCTAAATCACGATAGTTGTTTGGTCCAAATACTTCGCCGGTTGTGTTAGGATTATTGTAGAAACTACTTTGATATTGTCCACGTATATCACCAACGTTAACATTTGTAACGTCGGCATTTAATGGGTTGTTATTTAAATTAATAGGTATACCGTAATATGCAGTTTCGCTTACTTGGTCACTTAATACTGAGATTTCAACTACTGTATCTATTAATGGATTAGGTACAGCCAACGTCACAATAGTTTGTGAAGAAGTTGTAGTTACTGTATAATTGCTAGTATCTTGTATTTGGTTATTTACAAAAACTTGTATTGTAGGCCATGCACTGTCACTATCTGCTAGTTTAGCAATATCACATGTGAATGTGCTAGTTGGGTTACTTGCAAAATAATCAAACTCAAATATTTGATATTGCACACTAGGTGCAATTGCAGTTTGCCAGCCTAATTGACGTATTGATGTGATTAAATCTGTATAATTATATACGTATCCCGTGTTAACTTTTTGTGTAATAGGAGTTGTACCACTAACATAGTTAAATGTTGCAGAGTTTAATGAAACATCAAAACTAATATCTCCCACATTGTCAATAGAACTGTATTGCAATGGGAAACCTAATACAGGATCATCAGAACCTATGCCTAGTCCATACGCAAATAATTTATTACCAGTGAATGATGTACCTACATATACATCACTGTTACCAAAACTTATATTGTTCTCATCAAATATGTCAAACAATGGTGGTTGATTTACGGTAGTTTTTTGTTGACCTTCTATCCAATCAATACCGTCAAAGTAAAAATCCATACCTTGATAATTGAAACCTCTAAATGCAACTGTTTGTTCATCAGGTAATACTAAACCATCTTCAGCTTCAGTCAAGGTGATTACTGGAGTACCACCTTCTGTTAATGTAGAAAATCTAGAAACATATATTTTATTTTTAACATCTTGATTATTATCGGCAGCAAAAACTACACGTGCCCCATCAAACAATGCATACTCATCATTTTGATTATCATTGGCAATTAATGATGCGACTGATGTTGATCCTATTGTTTGACTACCTAGCCACTCTACCGTTAATGTAAGAGTTGTAGTTCCAGAAATATTAGTTATTTGACTATTTCTAGGAAGAATATTTGTACTGTCATTAATATACTGACCAACTTGAAATGCGCCAGTGACGTTATTTGCAAGTATAGTTACGGTTGTACTTGTACCTGTAACTCCATTGATAGTTCCAGTATATGTAGTATAAACTTCCACATCAGGATAATAGTTTTCTTGTGCGGCTACTTGATTTAATGCATCAGTGGTTCTAAAGTCTATAAAGTCAATAGGTGCCTTGCCAACAACTCCTGCATCAAATAATCTTAGATTAGGATAAAATTCAATGACCGGACGTTTAGCTTTATTATTTGCAGTAGCATATAACGTAACTAATCCTGGATTACTATTGTACGTTGCAGTAGCTGTAATTACGTCAATATGAAACCATCGATTGCTTCTTGACCATGGATTTTTATCAATACTATTTCTAGCAATAGTAATATAATCAGGAGTTACAGGAACATATAAATTGCTATCAAAGTTTCCAATATCATATGGTGTAGTGTCAAACGGAATGTATGTGCCTGAGGTGAACGGTTCCGGAGCTACCAAATCTGTAACCGGAACTAGTTGAATTGCAGTACCCACTCCCTCAACATAATATCTAATGTTTTCATAACTAGTGGGATAGATTTCACCGGAAAAAATAACTTTTAATCCATTAGTAAATACTACGCCGTTGGGTGAAGTATAGTTTTTCTTACCTATAATATCAGTGTCTACGTCAATACGGTTAGTAGTATTACTAGCAATCAATCTAATTTGACCTACTTTATTACCAGATGTACCGTCTTGATAATACAACGTATCTAAAATAGCACTTAGGTAAGGTATTAATATTATAGTGTCACTTGTGTTTAGATAAAAACTTCTTCCAATAAACTCTTGACCATAGTTTGCAGTAATTCTTTCTTCTACTGGTATAGTACCAGCTTCAACTAGTCTAATAACAGGATCGGATGGGTCACCTTCATATGTAACAGTATAAAATGTTGATGCAATATCTGTATAGTATCCACCTTCAAAGTTTGCAAAATTCAAACTGTCACCAGGAGGGGTATAACTAGATCCGCCGTCTTCATCAAACGGTGTAGTATCATAAAACTTTGATACATAACCAGTTAGTGAGTTTGCACTTCCATTGCCAGTACCTATACCAGTTGCAATGAATGAGACCCCTACTGTATTTGATGTTGCTCCAATTAAGGTAAAATCAGTAGTGCCAATGGTATTTATTTTATAAGTATTACCAACTATAAATGATCCGGCTTCTATAACAGATGGGCTACCTGTATTATAGAACATTAATGTTAAGCCTTCTAACGAGGTAATGCCATCAATACCATTAGTTAAACTACTAACTAGTACCCCATTAACGTCATCAAACGCAAGTGTTGATACTACATCAACACGGTTATTGCCAGGAAAGTTATATTCATCTTGTGCGTTTTTGAATGGTACGGTGAATGTTACTACACCAACTTCTGTTCCATTATTATCTACACCTAGTACATCACGTGTTTGTACGTTCGGTTGTGCTGGATCATACCCAGTAACTCCAGGCATACCTTGAATCCAAAACTGACTATTTTGATTTACGCTAAAGCGGTAAGTGCCACCACGTAATAATGTGATAGACGGGTTGATAGAACCTTGAGATGCGCCGTCTGCTGTAATTAAATATCCATTTGATGTACTTGTTACAATGTAATCAGTAGCGTTATAAACTGTTTCTGTACTAACTGTTACTGCATCTGGTCCTTCTGGAATCCAATAATATTGATTAAAGTTAATAATCTTATCTAAGTCAGTAAAGCTATCCCAAGAATAGAACTGACTAGTAAATAGCCTATTATTATTATTAACTACCGCACCTTCCAACTCTAATCCATCGATGATGCCCGGATAACTAATAAAATCTTGTGCGGTATTTGTATCTTTCTTAAGAAATACTACTCCGGGATCTAGTTGATAATCTGTTCTAGTTTTAGTAGGTTCAGTGACATAATAGTTCTTTGCATTGACACCATAACCAAACCTGCTACCTATGTAACCTTCAATTCTTTTAACATTAGGTTGATCTACAATCTGATCTAATGTCGCATTTAAAAATTGACTATTTGTAGTTGTTTTAAATATTTCAGGTAGAAAATTCAGTGTTCTAATTCTTGTTGCCATTATTTCTCTCTAAGGTTATATAGTACTTATCTTATTTGTAATTCGGCGGGAGTCAATGCGGCAATAACAACAACATCATTTGCTGTTGCACCATTTGCAAAAATCTCATATGGGGCAGCCTTAATTTCATACAAATCACCAAAGTTCATTGTTGGGTCATTTGGAACTAACACAGCAGAACTTATTAACTCACCTACTTGTGAATGTAGATATGCGCTTAGTTCACTGAAGTAAAATGTATCACCAAATGTCCAATTATTAATACTAAAATAGGTATTCATAGCAGAGAGAACTGCACTACGAATTTCACTATCACTGGCATTAGTATTGCTTGCTTTAATAACTTTAATAGTTGCTCGTAACTGTGTTGGAGCTTTAGGTCCAAATAATGGTAAGAAAACTACACTGTTTAAAATCACACTATCACTCAACATCTTATAATCATTTAATGATCCATATGCTTGTGATAATTCATTGATTGTGGGCTTATCTGGCATTGGTACTGTATCAGTAATATCTTGTAACCAATTTTGATACGCAGTATAATAAGCTTGTGTTACTACATATAAATCGATAATATTTGTTGTAGCAGGATCAATACGTGTAGTGTTATTACTATTATGGCGATATTGGAACTGCAATCCTTGACGCCCAGGCTTCATACTATATTGAGGTTGTTCAGTTACAATATAATATGGTGTGTTTATTGTTTGGTCTTGTATTGTTGTATAAAATAAATTATCTGTATACGCATAGAATAACTGTCCTTCTGGATATTCATACTTAACTACCTCAACCTGTGTTTTAGTTGCATACTGATAAACTACCGAACTTGATTCAATAAGTTGATAACGTGATAGATTAATTGCATCTTGTACTAGTTCAAAGAATGTATATACCCCGATGTTTGTATTACCATTAACATATCCTGTTACCTCTGTAAAGAAATCCGGATTAGTAATAATGGTTCTATCATTTACATCGATACTTGATACCTCTACTTCAAAATCATTAACATATCCATCACTCTCAACTGTTTGACCAATGATACTTACTGGAACTGGCATTGCCAATGGATAGTTACTTCCAGGTTGAGTATTGGTAGCTAATACTTTAACATAATCTTGTAATATTTTACCACTAAACGGATCGTATACTAACTTACCAGTTTCATATGTAAATCTAGTATCAGCAACACTGCCAAAGTAATATGCTAACGAGCGATATGCTACACTATAACGGTTATTTCCTACACTTTCAAAGTTAACAAAATAGTTACTTGCATTGTATGCACCAATACTCCATCGATCTTGTGCGATGGTTAAACTATTGTCAAATATTAAACTAAAACTCTGATTAAGTTCCATTCTAACTCTGCATTCCTGTAACACTATATTAGGTAGTGAGTTGTCGAATGCAGGCAATATAGTAGAAACTATTGCACCTTGTGGTACATAACCATTTAACGTTATAGGTCCGGTACCATTACTAAATGCACCTTCACCATTGTTGTACCCATCGCCTATAACATTTAATACAGTAGTCCATATATAACTTCTGTCAGATGGTCCTGCAATACCAGAAACCAATCTGCTGGATTCATTAAAATAATAACCACTCGGTGCAATAAATTTAATCATAGCACCTTTGGTTGCATATTTCATATTGTATGTAGAATATGTTCCTACTGGTATGGGAGTGTTTGCACTACCATTAATATTAAAGAAATAACCAGTGATGCTATTGGCATCAACTGTTTGGTCTTCCCAATAAACAGTGCCGTCCCCTGATGCAGTGTTTACTGGATAGCGTGTATAATTTTGAATGTAATATTGTCTTGCTCTGTTATCACCCACTAGACTTCCGGGTTCAGATCCTAATAATACAGCTAATGTATTTGTTAAGAATGTAATAATATCACCTGTGGTAGTAATAGTTAATAACACATTACCATTGGTACTATCTTGGTACATACCACCATCATTTGCAAAACTATTAGTGCTGGAGTATTTTCCGGTTGGATCTAACAAGTCTAAGTTTTTTGATACGCCAACAGAACTACGGTTAATAGCTTTGCTTTTAATAATAGAACTGTATAATGTATATGGGAAATTGTTGTAATCTTCACCATTAACCATTCTATTCTGTGTGTAGTAGCGAGTAGGGGCACGTTGTTTAATGTTTGCTAATGTTTCTCTTGCCTGTGCGGTTGACACTGGTGTCTGTAATTCTAATCCTAATGTAAGTGTTTCTGTTCGTCCTACTCTACTAATATAACTTATTGTAACTGATAGATTTTGCATTTCAGTTGGATCAATTGTATATGTTAATGCATTACCTGCACGAACGTATGCTCTAAATGAACCAACTGGAATCTCGGAAAATACTCCATCACCAAAAACGTAACTAACTTGGTCGTTAAATCTAGAACCAACTGAGAATATTCTGCGAACACTATTTTCAGTTTGTAAATATGCGTCAGCATAAACATTCTCTACTTGATTCCATAACGTTCTATTAACAGCAGAACTGTTATCAGTACTCAACTGATACAACCAAGTATCTGTGTTGTTGATACCTTGAATATCTATGTCAACAACTTGATTAGCAATTTGTTGTGCTAAATTAAAATCAAAGTTTTGCAAATTACCTTGTTTAAAATAAAAGAAGAACCCTGTGTTTGGACTGCCATATCCCAATTTATCATTGCGATATAACATATTCATTCTGCCACTAGGTGCAGGTGGAATTTCATAAACATAATCTTCATTTAAACTAGTAGCACTGACCAACTCAAAGTTCATTGTTTGATTGTCTACTACTGCAGTAAACGGTATTATTGGAAGATTAGCAGGAGGAATATTAATAGCGTATTCATCAGTTTTTATTCCTAACAGTTGAGCAGTATTTCCTGGACGACCGATACGTTGTGTGTTAATTAATGTTGCATTGATAATAGTATTAAACTGTTCTAACCAGTTAACATTTGCAGGATCATTCCATAATACAGTTTGATTGCTTAAATTGAACCCATTTAAATCAGTAATGTTTTCACTTGTTTGTATACTTGTTACCTTGATATAACCCTGACCAGCTATATTACGTTTAGGAGTATAACTAACCAAATTAGCTAATTTAACAACGCTATCTCTACGTTCAGCCGTGTCAATAAAGTTTTCACGTGCATTTAAATCACTACGGAAAGCTAGGCCTTGGCCCATAAAAGCCATAACATCTAGTAACGCAATAAATTCACTTGATTCGATATAATCATTAAACGTTTCTGGGTAGTAAACTCGCAAATAGTCAATAAAACTTTTACGTAATGTTTCATAATCATATGAACGGAAATCGGCTTCACGGAAGGTTTGGTATATTGCCTTCCAGTCGTTAACGCCGAATAGTGCTGATTGTCGTGAACTTGTAGCCATAGTGGTATTCTCTTTTAAGTATTTATCATACTTAGAACCATCGTTTTTGTAAGATATTACTGAATAACTGCTGTGCCGGTTGTGTTATTAAAGAAAACGCTTAATAATTGTGCATTATTAAAGGGTGCTATAGCTAGTTCCATTTCAATCAATATACCATTTTCTTGGGGATATGCACTAACCGTATTAACGATAAGTCTTGGGTCTTGATTGGCAACTCGTCTAAGTTCAGTTTCTAGTTTATTTTGTACATCAAATGTATTGGGTTCAAATACAAAGCTCCACAATGTGGTTCCGTATCCGGGATTTCCAACTTTCTGTCCTTGCTGAATATTCAACGCATTAATAAAATCTTGTATCACTAATTGTTGGTCTACTAACTTAAACTTTTTACCAGGAGTAACTGGTTGTGGTATTGATCCAACACCACCCGCAATACCTGCAGGTAAATTAGTAGAACGCGGCTTGTTAGCGTTAATTGTACTGAATCCGATGTATGCTGGCATGTTGTTATCCTATATCGTATTTATACTATGTTGTCTCGCTCATTCAGCAGGTCATATCCTTTTTTCTGAAGTGCTAGTAACTGTGTTCTATATTGTTGTGTTGTTTCGTATATTGCCCTGACTGACGGGTCACCTGCAGGTAAGTTGTTATTTGCATTTTCGTATGTTTCAGCAGATGCATTATATTGTGCTCTAACTGTTTTAGCTTCCTCGTTTAAAGCCTCTAATTTTGCATCAATTTCTTTATACTTTTCTTTTTTTGCATCTATTTTAGATAATCCAGCCTTATATGCATCTTCACTAACACCTGCAAAGTTTGGTGCTGGTATTTTTGAGTTGCCCAATATATTAGTAACTTGTGATGTTAATTCACTTCTATCGGTAGTATTAATAGCTACTGTTGGTAATTTGATTTGTACTGCGCCACCTGAACTCATTGAGCTAATAGCGGCATTTAATTGTGCGGCTGCACCAGCTGGTAATCCTGCACTAGCTAATGATGATAGTGATAATTTACCACTCTTTAAGTCGTCTAGACCTTTTGTCAATGCTCCGGCTGCTCCTGAGGCTGCGTTTAATATATTAGATGACGCTAATGGATTAACTGCTAAACTAGATATACCATTTGTTATTGATGTTGCTTGTCCAATTAATCCTGTTACTGCACTAACTCCGGGTATAGTATTAACAGCTCCCACAGCATTATTAACCACAGAAGCAACTACTCCAGCTCCTCCCGGTAACGCGCCTAATCCAGTAGATAGATTTGCAGTTACGCCTAATGTATTTTTTAATAATCCTGTAGCTGCACCTGTAACTCCTGCTATTGCGCCTGTTACTGCATTTAATGCACCTGACAATGGATTGGATGACGGTGCTTGTGCTGTCGCTTGTGCTTTTTCTGTTATGTCTTTGATATTTTGTGGTACACCAGCCTGTAATGTTGGGAATGCTCCTGTAATTGCACTGAATGCACTGCCTGCTACACCTTTAGCACTATCTAATAATCCTGCTATACCAGCTACAGCTCCTTTAGCCATGCCACCTAACGAGCCTGCGATACTACTTAGTCCACCTGTAACTGTACTAGATAAGTTACCAGCAAAATTACCTGCTGACACTAAACTACTAGCCGATCCTAACACATTGTTTAATGCTCCTGTAGCGGCTCCTGCGATATTTGACACTGCTCCTGTTACTGCTCCTATTGCAGAATTAGCGGCATTTTTAACAAAGTTAACTGTATCTGATATACCAGCAGTTGACGCTGACATAACTAGACCGGCAATTTGAGTACCTGCTTCATTACCAGTAATCAGTCCATTTTGTGTTAATGCAGTTTGTGCTTTTTGGAATGTATTAACTTGCGCCGCACATTGAGCACTTATGTTACTAATATATGTTTTGAGATTTTCTGCTCCGGGCATACCTGTAAACAAGTTTGAGGTCATTGCTTCTTCTACTGTTTTACCATCAGCAACTAACTTAGCAATCAATGCTGCCGAGCCCGGCTTAAGTATTCCTGCTTGTTCCATTTGTTCTGGGCTTTGTGCCATTGCTCCAATGCAGGCTACTTTGCCTGTTGCAGTGTCTACTACTCCTGCTCCTAGTTTAACTGCGGAGGCTGCGGGACCAGTTGCTGCCAAGGTTGATATTTGACCAACCATTGTACTGGTTGTATTTTTATCAAGTGCCGTGCTTATTGCCGCTGTTGGTGGTACAGTAGAGGCAACTGCAACAGATACAGGTGCTGTGGTTGGACCTTCTCCTGCACTTGCATTTGCGGCAGCTACTGCCGGTGAAGGTGCTGAAGGTAATGCAGAACTAGCATTGTTATTAACTTTAACATCTACACCTTGATTTGCGCTAGCCCACGGTGCGTGAGCAGGTGCTCTACTTACAATACTTAATAACTTACCAGGTGCAGCCGCCCAACCTTTAGTAGCATCATTCAATGTATCAGTATGTGCTACTACAGGCAATGGTTTAACTTCTTGTGGTACAAGACTAGATGATCCTGTATTTAAATTAATCTTACTACCATTGAAGTATGTAATGGAATCACTATAAAAAGATGCATCTGAACTACTAGCAAAACTCATCTTACCATCTACTTTGGTTGTATATTTACCAGAAGCATACAAACTAAAATCTGTTCCAACTTTTTGTATAGTTTCTTTTTCACTACTAATTGCAATTGTTTCTGCACTGATGTTTAATTGTTTGCCTGCATTGATATTAATGTTATTATCTGCATGTAAGTTTAAATCACCTTGCGTTCTTACATTGAATGAGTTAGTAGAGTACATGTCAATTGTACCTTCTTTTCCTAACTCAATATAACTTTGCCCATTAGCGTGAATGATGAATAGTGTTTGTCCATCATCACTCATTAATATTTGATGTCCTAAACTACTACGTATTCTTACTAATTGGTCTCGACCTAATATGTCTCCGTCATCCATTACTAGTGTGTGACCGGCTCTACGTGCAATAACTTTTAATCCAGCAGTTTTGCCAGTCCCGCTAGCGGCATCAGCAATAGTTTCATCAGTAAAACCACCTTCATATATAGGTCTGCCTGGTGTGCTTACTCCCCAACCAACACGACTTGGTGCTTCACGTTGTGCGCTTGATCCAATAACTCCCCTAATAGGATCTCTAATTAAACCCTGTTGTGCTAGTATACTAGCAACATAACTATGTACAGGTTTGGCATCAGATAAAAATTTATTACTATTTGCAATTCCCTCATTGTTAGTATTAATATTAACTACTGGTAAACGTACTGCACCACCTAGTCCTCTTGCTTCACCTGCGTTTGCAACAATATTGTCAGTGCCACCAATTGCAGGTACCATGTGTAATGCTTCAGGTTGAGGAACACATCCTATCCAAAATCCATAATTAGGATCACCGTTAATGAATATGCATATAACTGTAGTACCCAAATCAGGTTGACTATTCCACATACCATAACTGTTGGGATTCTTTATATATTCTCCCCAACCTGTATTTGCACTTGATGGTGTAGTTACCCCATAGAATGGAGTCATATAACTAACTGTTACCCAATTATTGCTATCGTCAGGGTCTAATCCACCTAAATCACTGATATATACCTGTAATCGACCTGAACGTATTGGATCGATATTGTCTTTAACAATACCAAAAAGAGGTACACTACGTAATACTGCGCCACCTGCATCAGGTCTACTTGCTTTAGTACTACCCCTGGGTTTTATTTCATCATATGCCATATGTTATGCTCCGCCCCTTGGTCTTCCTTGTACTGGTTCATCTCTACCACCTTGATTTGCAGGTTGTTGTTTAGGATTTACAACATTCTCATCATCAGGTTCTGAGGCTGCATTAGATGATTGATTTGTATTGTACTTAGCAGCCTCATTACCCATCGATGGGTTTTCCGTATTAGGAGGATTATCTTTAAGATATCCAGTGTTACCAGATGAGTTCTCTCCTGTATTTGCCGCTCCACTTGAGCCTGTTTGTGACCCACCTGTTCGAACATTTAATCTTGCCAATCTAGCAGTTTCAGCATTAGATTGATTCGGTGCATAAGCATATCTATTACCCGCATTAACTAATCTATTAGTTTCGGCGGCGGCTTGAGTTGAAGTGTTTTCAAATCTAGTAGAGGTTGCGATTGGTCTGCCTGCTGCGGCTGCGGTGTTTTTAGTTGATATATCAGGAAAGGTGTTTATAATACATTGTAACTCTTGCGTAAACTTACCTTTAGAAAAAATACTATCAACGGTTGTTACCATATAACTAACGCCTTTAACAGCAGAAGATATTTCTTTAGGATATTTCCAAAACAGTATGGACTCGTTGATAGATAATAAACCATCATCATTGTTATAATCTATAGCTTCTTTAAAATCTATCTCAATAAACACTTGTCCACCATTAGGGTTTATAGTAAATCCTCTACCATAAAATTGACGATATACACTGTTAACAGATCCCGGACTTTCTTGCATCAAGTAATCTGGATCTCCTAATATAGTTACCTTTGCAGATGCATATGCTCCTGGATCGTATAAACTTGTTAGGTAAGAGTTTTGTGCTTCTTTACCCACATCTAACTTACCAGTTCTATCTTCATTTTGTCGTTTGTTCGGAAAGGTTGGAGTATTTGTTCCACCGCCGGTACTAGCGTCAGTACCAGTAGGATTTAATGCTACAGTAAAATATGCATTGTCTAATTTTTGTTCGTATTGAATTATCTCAGAGTTTTTACCTGTAAACCAATATTCATATCTTTTATGTGCGCCATAATACTTAGTTGTTTTACCTGCATATGGACTAGTAACTGCTGGAGTTTCATAAGGCTGTATGATGTAAGTTATTTCATATGCAAAATCTTTTACTACTGTGTCGAACCCTAATACTTTAACTCTTGACCCTAAATTATACCATTTAATACTTTCAGGAGTTGGATCTTTTATTTCACCCTGCGAGTTAGGAGAAGGATCAGGTTGTGTCTCTGATTTAATAATAACATTCAATGCGTCTTCCAAATAACTACTCTGTGATACAATAGAACTTACTGCCTGCATAATAGATACATCATTGGTAAATGTAATAGTTCTTCTGTTACTATTTGGTACTGTTTTAACTGATACGGATTCATTCACCTGACCAATATTGGCTGCGGCACTCATTGGATATTTTGATTTATCTAAATCAGCTATACTTACAATTGAAGCTTTACCGATAGTTGTCTCTGCATTTCCTAAAAATTCAAGTTTATATACATTTGGAATACTACCTGTACCTAATTTTTTTGATATTGCAACCTGCTGTTCATTTAGTGTTGTCAACAAACCCCTAGTTCCAGTTAATGCATCATGTACAGTGCTGCCTTCTAGTCGTGCACCATTATCTACCCTACCATACTTAACACCAAATCCTACTTTAGGGGCAATAGGTGCGGCAGTAATATTATATACTGTCGTCTTCCCATCAATCTTAAACTTCATACTAGTAATCATTATATCAAAGAAACGTTCAAAGACACCTCCAGAATCACCAGTCATGTCAAACTTGTTTAAATTAGTAGAGGTAGATGCTGATATTTCTTTACCAGCTTGATCGTAGCCTTGAAATCTAATTCCTAATACAAAAAACTGTTTTGTAGCATTAGACAAATCTCTAAAATCTTTAATCTTACTAGTTGATTTTAATAACTGTGCCGCCCTTGTAATTTTTGATATAAACGAAAAGCCATATGGTTCGTAAATATTAAATGTCATCTTAGTATCATTAGATGCAGTGGTGGTTGACTTGCCATTAATAGCTGTGGTAATTTTTAAATCATCTATATAAAAATCGAGGTCAAATGCTCTTTTACTTGTCTTATTGTTTATGCCACCGCTTTGCGCTATGATGTATGCACCTGAATTTCCTTCTGCGAGTGCAGTAGCTACTTGTGGGTTAGCGGCATTATTAATAGCATTAATATTAGCTCTACCGGATTGAATAAAGGCATCGTATGCATCTGGTGTTATCATGTACAATGTAATTTGATATGTGTAACTTGAAAAAGATGCTAATGGGTTTTGTGGTCTTTGTCCTGGTTTAGGGCCGGCAGCAATCTCATTTGACTGTACCTTATTTGCTGATCCTTTGCCTGCTTGTCCCGCCGTAGTAGTGCCCGCATAACCTTCGTTAAGCGTTTCCATTTCATTGTTAGGTGAGATATCATTTTTTATTGAGGCGAGTTTAGCTATTTCTTCTTTGTTGTACCCGTTATCACTATCCGCATCACCAGTGAGATTATTCGAATTTGCCATTTATAGTCCCAATAACTGTTTTAATAAAGGCGCCTTAGGTAAGTATATACCCACACCCGTTACAAAATCAAAATACGGATCTTTTAATCTATTTGGATTTCTACTAGCAAACACCCACCACAATCTACTGTCTGCATATAAGTCATATGCTAGCAAATCAGGACGATATTCATACACCATAGTAATTTCCCAATAGATATCCGACGGTTGTTTAATGATAGGTCTATCTATCATCACATCTAAAAACTTGCCATTAACTATATCTGTACTATAGTATGGACTTGTTGCCGGGTACATTGTATTATCTGCCATTACCAAATTCCTCCACCGCTAGGGTTTTTACTACCTTGTAATAATGCACCAGTAGCATAATCTGCTAAACTAAACTTATTACTAATATCACTTCTTGTAACGATAGGATATGCAACAAGTGATATTGATATCTTAGTTGGTACATACGTAGGTTGCGTGTTTGTTGCTTTTGTGAACTGTGGTGCATTTTCAGTTGCACCTGGATTCAATCTTCCTAAACGAACACTACCAACTGTAGCATCTGCACCAGTACTACCATTATATGCACTTGAGTCAACCCCTGGTTGTAATGTTGGGCTACCCGCACGTATATAGTCTACATCATTGGGTAAGCTATAATTAAATGATGATATTACTAACGGGTGTCTATCAAATTGAAAACCACCTAAACCACTTAGATAACATAATGGTGGAGGTGTACCTGCTTTAGGTATATCATCTTGTCCATAAAACATTTTAGTAACTGACCTAAAGAAATGTATTACTGCTAAAAGATAGTTAGCCTCTTCATTGTCTTGTGCAGTGAAATCACAAGTAATACTAATTTGGTCTATACTACTATTTTTATACTGAAATATTTTATAGTTACTATGTGTTAACTCGGACGCATCATAATGAGCCGCATAAGTAACTTGTATTTGCGGGACATATGGGAATATAACACCATCTGTTTTTTGTAAGTATTTTAATATACCTGGATTAGCGGCTTTATATAAGTAGCTTGCACTTGGTGCTAAACTTAATCGTACACGCCAATCACCTTGTGTTTTTGCATTTTCTGCATCTTGTGTAATCTGTCGTGCTCTGGCATTATCAACGGATCCTTGTAAACCCTTCATTCCACCATATGCACCAATAATATCTTGTTCAGTACGAGGAATTATTTCACCATTTATTGCCTCAGCTTCCAGTCTAGCTTTTTCAATTGCATCGTCTACATTAATAGTTGCCGGTGCAGGATTCTGTATTGTTTCACTACCTAGATTAGTATTTGGATCTGTATTTGGATCAACAGTTAATTGTCCACGTGATAGTTGTTCGGTGTCGTTACCAACGTTAGTATTTGGATCATTAGCGGCTACTGTTAAATTAGATAGTTGTGATTGTAAGCTAGTCAGAGAAGTCTGTGCAAAAGATAAACTTCTTTCTAAATTAGCGATTACCGCAGGGTCTGGATTAGGTGATCCTGCAGCCGCATCCAGCTGAAGTTCTAATGATGCTATTTCAGCTTGGGTTGATGCAATATCAGCGTCTAGTTGAGCTTGTGATGCCATAATATGTTGTTATCCTTACACATATTTATCGCTAAATAAAAGTGCTGATTTTACCCTTTTCTCTAATAAATTGTTGCTTTTCTGCAACTAATGTGTTACAATACATCAAACATAATAAGGAAACTATGTCTCTACTCCCCGCACCACGCAAACCCGTAAACTATCTCAATAACAAAGATATTTTAAAAGAAATACATGAGAGTAAAAATGCATATTGTTGCTTTACTAAACCAGAATATCATAGGTATGACTTCATAGTAGATATGCCCCAAGCACCACTAGATGAAAGTCTAGCATACGCTTTCAAACCCGAAACAATCCAACAGGCAAAAGAAACCCGTGCATTGCGTTTAAGCTTAGAACAAGGTAGTAAAGATGCAGTTTCCCCTGATTCTATTCCATTAACAGATTTAGTATTCCGTGTAATGAATTGGGATCACGTGCCAGTTGCACCAAAACAGCCTCGCAAAACAGTTAAAAAGAAAACAGCAAAAGATATCTTTGAGTTTGAGGAACCAAATCCAGATGAGATATTTGCTGACCTAGAAGATAATACAACCAAAGCTGAAGTAGATGATATGGTTCATGTTAAAGTTAACTTCCCCCCATTCCAACATTATAAAATTGATGACAACAATACATTCTATTGTGTAGGTAAAAGTCATTGGGAAGGTGATCTAGCAACTGGTTTCTTTAATAAAGAACATGGTAAAATCACAAACAAACTTGCCCGTATGTATATTATGATGTGTGAAAAATATGCAATGAAATATAATTGGCGTGGGTATACATATAATGACGAAATGCGTAACAGTGCCATTCTACAACTAACATATGTTGGCTTGCGTTTCAATGAAGCCAAATCAGCAAACCCGTTTGCGTATTATACGGCAGCTATAACTAACAGCTTCTGTCGTGTATTGAACACAGAAAAGCGCAACCAAAACATACGTGATGATATTTTAGAAATCAACGGTCTTAATCCAAGTTGGAGTCGTCAGGGTTCTGGGTCAAGCAGTACAGTTTACGAAGAATAATTTGTCCAATGGCATTGCTTTGCAGTGCCATATCCTATATAATAAACATATGAGTAATCTATTTAAAAAAGCGGCAGTAATGACTGACCTTCACATTGGTCTAAAATCAAATAGTATAGTTCACAATGAGGACTGTTTGAATTTTGTTACGTGGTTTATATCCAAAGCAAAAGATGAGGGGTGTGATACTGCAATTATATGTGGAGATTGGCATAATCACCGAGCGAGTATCAATATACACAGCCTTCATTATTCTATGCAATGTTTAGAATTATTAAATTCTAATTTTACTCAAGTGTTCTTTTTAACAGGGAACCATGATCTATACTATAGAGAAAAACGTGACGTTCATAGTGTATTATGGGCCGGGTATCTTCCTAATGTTCATGTTATTAATGATATTTTTACTGAAGGTGATGTGACTATTTGCCCATGGCTAGTAGGTGATGAAGCAAAACAAATTAAAAAATTAAAATCTAAATATATATTTGGACATTTTGAGCTTCCCAATTTTTACATGAATGCACAAATATTAATGCCTGACCATGGTGATATTAATATGGACTCTTTTCCAAATACAGATTTAGTATTCAGTGGTCATTTCCATAAACGTCAAAGTAAAAAGAATGTGTGGTATATAGGTAACGCTTTCCCGCATAACTATGCTGACGCAGGTGATGATGCACGTGGCATGATGGTACTTGAATGGGGACAAGATCCACAATTCTTTAGTTGGCCACGTCAACCATTATATCGTGTATATAAACTAAGTGATGTATTAGAAAACCCTGAGGGCTTGCTATTAATTGACAGTCATGTTAGAGTACATCTTGACATTGATATTAGTTATGAGGAAGCTAACTTCATTAGAGAAACACTAATCCCAGAACATAAACTACGTGAGATGGCATTGATACCTATTAAAGCAGAACAAACAGAGATTGCTGGTTCAGATGGATTACGGTTTGAGTCAGTTGACCAAATCGTCATTGACCAAATTAATTCTATTGAATCAAATACTTTTGACAAAAAACTATTGTTGGACATTTACAATAACTTATGACCTACAAAGTAGCTTCTCTTATAAAAATAAACAAACACTTAGGTATTGCTTTATCTGAACTATCAAAGACACAACCCTATATAGGTAGTTTCAGAGAAACACATAGATTGATTAGTGCCAAACTTAAAGTAGAAAGTATTATGGAAAAAACATTAAAGGCAGAAGAATTAGCCAAAGATAGTTTTTTTAGAAAATTAAAATGATTACATTAAAGAATATTACATTACGGAATTTTTTATCAATAGGTCAAGTAACACAAGCTGTTAGTTTTGACCGACAAGACTTAACACTTATTCTAGGTGAAAACTTAGACTTAGGTGGTGACGGTGCTCGTAATGGTACGGGTAAGACAACCCTCATTCAGGGTCTTAGCTATGCCTTGTTTGGTGTACCAATCAATAGCATTCGTAAAGATAATCTAGTCAATCGTACTAATGGTAAGGGTATGATGGTTACCCTAGAGTTTAGTGTAGATGGTGTTGACTATAAGATTGAACGTGGTCGTAAACCAAACATTCTTAAGTTTTATGTAAACAACGATTTACAAAAGAATACAGACGATGCACAGGGCGAGAACAAAGAAACACAACAGGCAATTGAAAGTGTGATTCACATGAGTGCCGATATGTTTAAACATATTGTTGTGTTGAATACATATAGTGAACCGTTCTTAGCATTAAAAACTAATGACCAGCGTGATATCATTGAACAGTTATTGGGTATTACATTACTATCTGAAAAAGCTGAGGTCATTAAGAATATGATCCGTGATAGTAAAGATAGTATTCAGCAAGAAGAATATCGTGTTAAGGGTATTGAAGAAGCTAACAAACGTGTCAAGGAGCAGATTGATGCATTGAAACGTAGACAAACATTGTGGCTAAAGAAACACGATGATGATTTAACATCATTAGCATTACAATATGATGAACTAAGTAAAATTAATATTGAAGTAGAACTACAAGCACACAAAGATTTGAGTGTTTGGACTAAACAAAAAGAAGCACAGGATGCATACAATGCGTTGATTGCTCGGTCTACAGCTTGGCAACAAAAACATGACACAGATGTTTCAATAGCACATAAGGCTTACTCTCTTAAAAATGAGTATGACATTGAAGCCGAACTCAAAGTCTGGAGTGACTTAAAAGATTGGCTACACGATGAGGCAGAACAAAAATCTATAGGAACAATAATTGATACCCTAACCAAAAGTATCACAAAAGAAAAAAAATTAATTGACAAATTGGTTCGGGAAGTTAAAGAACTTGAGGATCATAAGTGTTATGCTTGTGGTCAAGACTTCCATGATGATAAGCATTTAGAGGTCACATTAGAAAAAACTACTCTACTTGAGAACGCACGTGCTGAATTGGTTCATTTTGAAACACAATTATCAATCAATGAATCATTGGTTAGTGTATTAGGTACTAAGCCTATTCCCTCATACAAAACTGAGGCAGAAGCTATTCGTCATAGTGGTGATGTAGCTAACTTAAAGAAAGTTTGGGAAGATAAAAAGCAAGAGGCTAACCCATTTAGTGAACAACTAAGTGAACTGACTCCTATAGCTATAGGTGCTCAACCTGTTACTCATTATGATACTGAAGCTGAGGCAATCAAACACTCAAGTGAAGTTGCTAACATTCTAAATCAAATTGATAACAAATCACAAGAGACTGACCCGTATAGTGAACAGGTAGTTGAAATGGAAACTCAAGCACTACAAGCGATTGACTTTGAAGCTATCAATAAGTTAACACGCACAATGGAACATCAGAAGTTCTTGTTAGATTTATTAGTTAGCAAAGATAGTTTTGTTCGTAAGAAGATTATTGACCAGAATTTAAGTTACTTGAATGCACGATTGACACATTACTTGGATAAGATTGGTTTACCCCATCAAGTTATCTTTCAGAATGATTTGCAGGTTGAGATTACCGAGCTTGGTCGTGAACTTGATTTTGATAACTTGAGTCGAGGAGAGCGGAATAGATTGATTCTTGGCTTAAGTTTTGCGTTTAGAGATGTATGGGAATCGTTGTATCGCCCGATCAATACATTGTTTATTGATGAGTTGATTGATAGTGGTCTTGACACGATGGGTGTTGAGAATGCTATTGCGATTCTTAAAGACATGAGCAGACGCAGACAAAAATCTATTTGGCTTGTAAGTCACCGTGAAGAACTAGCCGGGCGGGTGCCTAGTGTTCTTAAGGTGATTAAAGAGAACGGCTTTACAAGTTATTCAACAGCGGTTGATACAGAATAATTTCAAATACACACAGAGACAGATAAGTATTAACATGACATCACCACAGAAGGCTAAAGGATCAGGATTTGAGAGAGAAGTTGCAAAGTTTCTTTCTGACCTATATGGCGAAAGCTTTATAAGAGCACCTGGATCCGGAGCTTACATTGGTGGTAAAAATCAGCATAGAACAGCAGTATTACATGAAGGACAAGTACGTTCTTTCAAAGGTGATATTGTACCCGGTCAAAGTTTCAGTAAGATGAACATTGAATGTAAGTTTTATGCTGATTTTCCTTTTCACTTACTACTTTCAGGCGACTGCAAAGTAATAAATACATGGATTGAACAATTAATGGACGTTGCCGAAACAGGTGACGTAAATTTATTGTTTATGAAGTTTAATAG
>Ga0208133_1000019_pt1 | contig 70743 bp, 110 predicted proteins | sample ColrivemetaGS535_FD_187595 | JGI IMG/M metagenome (GOLD analysis project Ga0208133, IMG submission 187595) | Estuarine microbial communities from the Columbia River estuary, USA - metaG S.535 (SPAdes) (version 2) | ecosystem: Environmental > Aquatic > Marine > Intertidal zone > Estuary | place... | reverse complement strand
TATCTCTTATTACTGGAGCAATTGCCCATCAAGGATTGAAGGATAATTTGATAATGCCGACCTTTAAGACAGATGATATTGTTTCTGAGTATGTTGGTGGGTATGTACATGATCCAGAAAGAGGATTGAGTAAGTCCGTAGTTAGTTATGATGCAAATAGTCTATATCCAAATACTATCATATCTTTAAATGTCTCTCCAGAGACTAAAATAGGAAGAATAATAAACGTACAAGATAAAAATTATACATTAAAACTTTCTAATGGAAAAACTGTTACTTTAGAAGAAGAGAAATTTCAAAAATTACTTAAAAAGGAGCAGATATCTTTGTCGAAGTATGATGTGTTATATACACAAAAATTTAAAGGTGTTGTTCCTAAATTTATTGATCGTTTGTATTCGGAGCGTGTTAATGCAAAGAACAGAATGATCTCTCTTAAAAAGGAGATTAAGAAACATAAGGATCCTAGTGAAGTTTTAAAACTTGAAGAAAAGATTCTAGATTTAGATACTATTCAAAATGTTTATAAATTGATTTTAAATAGTATCTATGGTGTTTTTGGTCAGAAATATTCTCCTCTTTATGATATTGATCATGCCGCTAGTATTACGCTAACTGGACAATCTGTTGTTAAACAAGCATCTGAAATTGTATATGATTATGCTATAAAAAAGGGATTAAATTGCGAAAAAAAGGACATATACATATACGGAGATACTGATAGTGCCTATTTTTCCGTACAACCAATATTGGATTATTTAAACGTAAAGCTGGTAGACAATAATCATATAACAAAAGAAGCTAGAGAAGTCATTAAAGACATTGGTGATTTTTTGAATAAAGAAATTATTAATTGGGCAAAGGATGAATTGAAATCTACCGATCCTCGATTTGTTTTTAAACAAGAAGCTATATGTGATGTTGCTGTTTTTATGGAAAAGAAGAGATATATAATGCATGTTCTAGAATTAGAAGGTGTTTCTCCTAAAGATCCATTTAAATATGTGGGTGTTGAGGTTGTTAGATCTTCTTTTTCAGATCCTACAAAGGATTTAATTAGAAATGTTATTGAATCTGCAATTTTATCTCAAGATAAAGAATCGTCTAATAAAATTTTAAAATCTGCATATCAATCATTTTGTAGTTTTCCTATAGCAGACGTTTCTTTTAGAAGTAAGATTTCAGATATAGAAAAACAAAAGAAGAAAATACGTAGTGATGGTAAAATTGGCTTAGGTACTCCTGTACATGCGAAAGGTGCTATTTATTTTAATAAAATGTTAGAACATTTTGAAATAACAAATAAACATGAAGCTATTGGTAGTGGAATAAAAATAAAATGGTTTTATCCTGATAAAAATAAATTTAATTTCAATGCAATGGCATTCATAGATGTTTTTCCTAAAGAATTAGTTCCTATTTTTAATGTAAACTATTCCAAAATGTTTGATAAGAGTGTTATTCCTCCTGTACAACGTCTTTATGATTGTATAGGATGGGCAATGCCTCAAATAACATTAGAAACAACTACTGATTTATTTGATTTATTAGGAAATTAGTATATAATATCAATATGCAATTAAAATTAATAAGCATTACGAATCCTGTTATAGAAGGTATATTGACACCAGAAGATTTGATTAGCTATATTGCTAGGGTTTCAAATCCTAATAATCAAATGAATACTGAGACAGCACCGCGATTGTTAAAGTATTTAATCGATCATAAACATTGGTCTCCTTTTGAACAAGTATCTTTAACATATGAAATTGTAACATCTAGAGCAATTGCCGCACAAATATTGAGACATAGAAGTTTTTGTTTTCAAGAATTCAGTCAAAGATATAGTATTTCTACTCAAATAGAACCTATTGTACTAAGAAAACAAGCAGAAAAGAATAGACAATCTAGTGAAGAACCTTTAGATATTTCAGAAGAAGATGCTAATGAAATAAAAGATTATATTCTCAATGGCATTTCTTTGTATAAAAAGCTAATTGATAATGGAGCAGCAAAGGAATGTGCTAGAATGATACTACCCCTATCTACACAAACAACTATTTATATGACTGGAAATCTTAGGAATTGGATTCATTATGTAAACCTTAGAACAGAAGAAGACACACAATCAGAACATCGTGACATTGCATTAAATATTAAAAAAAGTCTTTCAGAGATATTCCCCAATACAAGCGAAGCATTAAATTGGAATAAACCAAAGCATGAATGTAGTAATTCCTGTTCTCATGAACATATAATGCATTTACACCAACCTTGACATTTCAAAAACTTATAGTAATATATTAAAGCAATATGAGCGAAACAACAAACACACTAATAACATTCCTTGATACTGTTGGTAGAACAGTTATGGGAGTACAAAATACAGAAAAATCAACTGATGATATCCTAGCCATCACAAATCCGGTTGTTCTACATGTAGAACAACAAGATCAAAGTGGTAGAATGTCTGTTAAGTTTTTGCCTATTTTCTTTAGAGAATTTTTAGGAGATAAACAAGCAGATATTTGTTATTTTTATAAAAAAGCAAATATTACAGAATCGGATATTAGTGCTCTTGATTTCCGATTGAAGGCACAATATGATCAGATGTTTAATTCTAAAAATGTATTCGTCCCTCCTAGTGAAACACAAGCACCAGCAAATACAGAAAACTCTCCTATAATCAATCTATTTGACGAGTAGTAAAGATATTTAACAAAAAAAGCAAAACCCCAAAAGTTATTTGACTTTTGGGGTTTTTTGCTTTACTATTATCTATATGGCTAAAAAGAAAAACGAAAACGAAAACGAAGAATCAATTTCTAACGGAGATGTTAGAGATGCATTTAAAATCTTGGATGATTTAAATCCAGATGCACAGTTCTTAGATGAAAACACACTATCAACTGTTAAAGAATGGATTGACACTGGGTGCATGGCACTTAATGCGATTATTTCTGGATCTTTGTATGGCGGAATTCCAATGGGAAGGATTATAGGATTTGCGGGTCCACAAGCATGTGGAAAAACTTTAATGGTAAACAAAATTATGGCAAATGCTCAAAAAAAAGGAATGCATGTTGTATATTTTGATACTGAAAATGCGTTGGACAAAGACACAGCAGAGTCATTGGGTTGTGATCCCTCTAAAATAAAACATTGTCCTATTGAAATTATTGAAGAGTGTAGAAATCAAATGGTAAGTTTTTTAAAATCTGTTGTTGAAAATAAATTACAAGGAAAAATCATGATTGCTATCGATTCTCTTGGTAATTTAATCTCTTCCAGAGAATCAAAGATAATAGCAGACGGAAAAGATTCGGCAGATATGGGTTCTAGGGCAGTTGCATTGAAGAGTATGCTTAGAGCAATTACTCATGCAGCAGCAAAGGCTAATTGTCCTATTATTTTTACTAATCATACATATGATAATCCTGGTGCATTGTATCCAACACTAGTTAAAAGCCAATCGGGAGGTTCAGGTCCTCTTTATATGTCATCTGTTCTTGTTCAAATGGCAACAAAACAAGAAAGAGTTGGTAAATCTGACAATAAAAACGCATCAGATGAAACCACTCCTCTTTCTAAGGATGTAAATGGTCTTACCATGAGAGCATTGACAACTAAAAATCGTTTTGTTCCTCCGTTTTTGGAGTGTGAAATGTATTTAAATTTTAGAAGTGGTATTTCAAAATACTCTGGTCTTCTTGAAATGGCAGAAGGATATGGTATAATCCATAAACAAGGACATAGATATGCATTAGGAGAAGAGGTATTGGGATTTTATAAAGATTGGAAAGACGATGCTTCTGTTTGGGATAAAATACTTCCTGGTTTAGAAGAAAAATTGCAAACTGAGTTAAAATTCAAAAGAGAAGAATAATTTGTTTGCTATTACTAGAAAATAGTAATAACTTCTATTTAGATGGAAAAAACATTACCTTTAAATTTGGATTTATTTGAAAAAATGGTGATCTACAATGCTCTTGTAGATCCCATTTATCTTGAAAGTATCATAGAACATGCTCGACCTTCTTACTTTAAGAACAAAGACATTAAAACTGTCTTTGAAGTTTTAATTCAATACTATTCCTCTTATAATAAAGTACCAAATACAACAGAATTAAAGGTACATTTAATAGAACAAGAAAAACAACAAGCATTAAAGAATGTTGTTCATAGTTTTTCTGATATAGATAAGACATATGATAGGGATGTTCTATTAAAAAACACTGAAAAGTTTTTAAAAGAAAAAGCTGTTTTAAATACTGTCATAAAAACATCTGTAGATGTTCAATCTGGAGAAATCAATTCATCAAAAATTTTAGAAGATTTTGAAAAGGCTTGTGGAATCTCTTTAGTTGAGAAAATGGGATTTGATTACCTAGAATCTACTGATGAGCATTGCAAAGAGCTTTTAAAGGTATCTAAAACAATTTCTACTGGTTGGAAATGGGTTGATGATAAGATTGGTGGTGGTTTTTTGGCTGAAGGTAGAGCTATTTATGTGTTTTATGGTGTAACAAACGTTGGAAAATCTATTTTTTTGGGAAATATTGCTTCTAACATTCTAAATCAAAATAAAACTGTAGTTTTAATTTCATTAGAAATGTCTGAACAAGTATATTCAAAGAGAATGAGTGCTAATTTGACACAAATATCAATGTCCAATCTTCCAAATCAGATAGAAGATCTTAAAAGCGGAATAGATTCTTATAAAAAAGCACATACAAAGGCTAAACTCATGATTAAAGAGTTTCCACCACAGAGCGTAACTCCTATGCAGATTAAAGCATATATTGATCGCTTAGTAAAGAAGGGTATTAAGCCAGATGCCATTGTAATTGACTATATTAATCTATTAGCACCTCCAGAAAAGGGTAAAAACTCTTATGAATCTATCAAAGCTATTACAGAACAGATTAGAGCATTGTCATATCACTTTGAATGTCCAGTTATAACCGCTACACAAGCAAATAGGAGTGCTTATGGAGAGGCTAATCCGGGATTGGAGACCATGAGTGAGTCTATGGGATTGTCACATACCGCAGATGCTCAATTTTCCATTTGGTCAGAAGAAGGAGATGTAGAACTTGGTCAAATTCATCTAGGAATTAATAAAAATCGTTTTGGACCTATACAATGTCATACTGTTTTGGAATTAGACTATCCTACTTTAACGCTAAGGGATCCTAGCGATGTATCTCAGATGTTTATATCTACTAAAAAGACTATTCCCGGATCTATAGCTGCTATTAAGAACATAGCAGATACCTTGAATTGTATTGAAAATCTAGATCAAGATGATTGATTTATTAAAAACTTGTGTAAATATAAGTCAAATGGCAACTTGTCATCATATTTATACAAATAAAAGTTTAGACGGAGCAGTTAGTACTCTTGTTTATATGTGGAGTAAATCAAAAGAGGATTCTTTTCATTTTACTCCTATTTCTAATTCCGAAATTTCTAAATTAAAAACAGAAATTGTAAATACACACAATCCATCAAAAACATTAATATTGAAATTGGGTATTAGAGAAGAGTTTCTTCCTGAATTGGACGAATCTCATATAGTTTTTATAGACAATCAAAAATCTTCTAGTGAAGTTGTTGAAAAATTTAAAAAAGCAAAGATTATAACGAAAGAATATAGCTCAAGTTCTTTGCTTATGTATAAAGCATTGAAAGAAAACATAGAAATTACGGATTCAAAAAAGCTTTTAATAGCATTAGCAGATGATTTTGACTCATATTCACTTAAAATCCCATATTCATATGATCTGAATTTGTTGTTTTGGAGTGAATATCAAGGTAGATTTTCTAGTTTTATAAAAGATTACTACAATGGATTCAAACCATTTACAGAAAAACAAATAAAGGCTATTGAATACATCAAAAAGGTAGGAAGTGATGCTGCTTCTAAGTCAAATGTGTTTTCTGGACAAGTTGTAATAGAAGAAAAGAGTAAAAAATTATGTGCTGTCATGGTGGAAAAAATAATTCCAAACATGATGGAGACTTTAATAAAAAAACATAATCCCGATTTATTTGTTGTTATAAACACACAAAATGAAAATGTATCTATAAGACAATGTAATCAAAATAATCCTATAAATTGTGCCGAATTTGCAGAAAAATTCTGCAATGGTGGAGGAAAATTTAATTCATCTGCTGGTAAAATAACCCCATTATTTATGGAGATTACAAAAAACCTAAAACCAGTATGATTATTACATCAAGTCAACAAATACAAGACATTATAAATCCTTCCAATGCTTTAGATCTTTCAGAGTTTGAAGATATAACTTTAAAATTTGGTTCTTTTGTTTGCATTGCTAGAAAAAAGAAATTTAATTTCTTGAATTTTTTAAAATTTCTGATAGAAGATGAGAAGACACAAAATATTTATTTTAAACTCTTGAATGAAGACAATCTTCAGCTTATAATAAAGGCATATTTAAATAGTACACCGAATATATATAAAAAGATTTTTAGATCTAAAAAAACAAAATTTACAACAAAAACTCAAACACAAACTGATACTTGAATACTCTAAATCAATACGAAAAGGATATTTATAATTGTTATTTAAAAAATGTTAGAAGAGGACAACCCTATAATATCAGAAAAGATTTTTCTGATATGTCGCCTGACATTGTTGTATATTTAAAAAAACTCAGTTCATTTTTTTATAAATTTAAACATATAAAAATTGATGATTTCTTTGCAGCACCTAGTATTATTCATCCCGACGAGAAGTGTCCTCCTTTGAATTTCTTTATAACTAGACCTGCTATAAAATTATATTCCCTTTCAATTCAGAAAATGGAAGATGAGTCTCCAGAGAATCAACTTGACAATATAAAGGAAAGTCTTAGATTCATTGCAATGTTTTGTTTAAAAAATAAAATTCAATTAGAAGATTATCTTTATCATAAAACAAGTAATATGCCAACTTGGATGCAACATTATAGGGAACATCATGTTAATCCATATACTATGCTAGAATTAGGAGATATAAACAAATTTAGAACAATGAACGAAGAAGAAAGAATCATTTGGTCTAGTGATTTCTTTACAAAAATAGACAAATTTAAAACTAGATATCACAATAGTGAAAAAACTAAAACTTTCTTAAAGGAAGGTGTGAAGAAAATAAAAGAATTTCTAAAAAAAGAGTTGCAAATTTCTAAAATTTGATATACTCTCTTTTAAAGAAACATAGCAAACAACCAAACAATAAAATAAAATAATATGAAATATACAAGCAATCTATTCGAGTCAATTAAAGAGGCTCTTAACAAAAAAACAACTACTGAAAATTCGAGCTATCGTGATTTTCTAAAACTTGAGATCGGAAATACATATATTGTAAGATTGGTTCCAAATCTTTCTGCACCAGAAAGGACATTGTACCATTATTACCATCACATGTGGAAGAGTATTGTAACAAATCAGTTTGTTTCTGTTTTGTGTCCAAATACCTATGGAGAAGGATGTCCTATCGATGAATATCGTTCCAAAGCATATAACACAAAGGATAATTCCGAGATTGAAAGAATTAAACCCCTTCGTCGTAATGAAAACTGGCTTTGTAATGTATATGTGATCAAAGATCCTACTAATCCAGACAATCAAGGTCAGATGAAGATCCTTCGTTTTGGAAAACAACTCTTCAATATCATTTCTTCTGCAATTAGCGGTGATGATTCGCAAGAGTTTGGTTCTAAAATTTTTGATCTTTCTGATAAGGGTTGCAGTCTCCGGATTAAAGTTGATGGTAATGATGGTGGATATCCTCAATATACAGCATCACGATTTATGAGTCCTTCTGCTTTGGAAGGTGTTGAGGATGTTGAAGAGGTATATAACTCTATTAAGGATCTAGAATCCATCTTTGAACATAAGACTAGGGAAGAGATTAAAACTGTCTTGGATGTACATTTCTTGGGCAAGGAAGAGTCTATTCAAGCACCATCAAAACAAGTTGTTGATGACGATTCTGATGAATATATCCCAGTTACTAAGAAAACAGAAACTACTATTGAAAGAGACAGTAGTGAGTCTGATAGTTTTCTTGATGACAAAATTCAAGACATTTTGAAAGATCTTTAATATGGATTCAAGAGAAGAAGTCATAGAAGCTGCTATGCTGGCTAGGATGGTTGGTTCACACCTTTCGGGTGTGGACCAACTTACGGTCGAGCGTTCAAATAATTCTGCTAATAAAATTAATATGCAAAATTTTGTTGCTCCTTTATTGGGTAAACAACAAAATTTTAATAGTTTTAATACAGTTGGTGCTACTCCAGATATGATTAAAGCATATGAAGGTCTTAATGAATTAGCATTGAGTCAAGTACCAGATATTACTCAAAGATCAAATGTTGTTCAACAAGAACAACAACTTCCAATCATCCAACCTCCTATTACTATTACTAACCCTGTTAAGTCTAATGTAGTGATATCTGCTCCAGTAGAAGATAAAAAGGTGATTAGTAGTGTATCTATACTAACAAGAAGTGATGTAGATAGTATTAGAACTTCTTTAAAAAATATTGACAAAAGTTTAGCAACTATGGTAAAATATTTTACGAACAATAAAACAGAAACTATAATTACCGATAAAAAGAATGTCTGAAAGAATACCAATTGCAAAGAGTTTTTTAGAGAAATTATTAAAACCAGTAAACAGATTGTCCGAAAGTTGTATATTAAAATCTGACAATAGTGGATTATATACTATATGTTCATCCTCTGATAATACTGTTATTTTATATGCTAAAATAAAACTTCCTAATGTTATAGAAAATGCTGTTAGATTGAATTTGATAAACATTAAAAAACTCTTATGTGGATTGGATTGTTTGGGTAATGATGGTGATTTTTCCATCGAATGTAACGAAAATAATATTAAGTGTTCATCTACCGATAAAGATGGAGAGAACACACATTTTAAGTATCATTTAGTTGATGATACTGTTATTAAAGAATGTCCTGTTAGTATAAATAAAATTGCAGATCTGAATTTTGATACAGAATTTGTAATATCAACTGAGAAAATCAAACAGATAATGTCTGGTTATGCATTTGCTTCTGATTTGACTAAAATATATTTTTCTACAAAGGAAGATAATGTGTATGCTGAAATTAATGACAAAACACTTCAGAATGTTGATAATATCACCATTAAGATATCTGAAGAATTTGTCGGAGAACCTATTTTGCAAGAAATTCCATTGAATACCGAAGTATTTAAGAGTTTATCTAGCTGTAGAACAGATGTGCGAGTTAAAATAAATAATAAATACAAAGTTTTTGTCTTTCAAAATAGAGATGATAATGATGTAGAATTGAAATATATTATATCTGCACTTGTAAAATAATTTAATCTATATAAATAATAATATTATGTCAAAAAACAAAGTAACAACGTCAAGCTACTTCATTAAACGTCTTCGTGACTGTGGTTATGTGGTAGATAAACTATTCACTGAATATGCTGAAGCAGATCCTAGAAGTTGGACTGCTATCGTAGATCCTATGGTTTCATCAATATTAGTGACTTGTTATAACAATCATAATGATTTGGGAGAAGAGTATTTTGAAATGCATGATGGTGGTCAATACATACCAGAACGCTTTAAAATCAAGACAAGCTCTATTGAAGTTATTGTTGAATATCTTGTGAAATTTGGTATTAATAACAAAGCTTCAACATATGCCGGAGCATAAAAAAACAAAGAAGAAGACGACAAGGAATACACAAATACCTTCTTTGTCGTCTTCAGAATTAATAAAAAATAATAGTCAGTTGGATCATATAAAAGATGCTGTTGATGCATCTGTTAATACCGCTGAGTTGCAAAAAGCCTTGGATAAATGGTTGAAAGATAATATTAATGAAAATAGTATTACAACCAGAGATTTAGGTATTTTAAAAACTATTATTACTGAATATTTAGATGCTTTTATGGTATTTGGTTACAATACAAAAAGCGAAAGAATAATAATACAGCATTTCACAAATCCTAAAGATCGTGATGCTATGATGGAGTTTTTAAAAACAATTTTTTTAAAACAACAACATGAAAATTTTTTAGACGAAGGAGAAGATTATGAGTAGTTATAAAGAAGATATTAAAGCAGTACACAATTCTTATAAGAAACAACAAAGCAATGATTTAAAAAATACACCAGTTCCTAGTGGTATAAATCCAGATGTAAAAACATTTTTAGGCAAAGTATTAAAACATGCTTCTGATGAAGATATGAATCCTGTTTTAAGACCATATCAAAATTCTTCTGGGGAATTTGTTAATGAAGATGGTACGCCATATGAAGATTTTGATTATATGTCTACATTGCCTTCGTTTGATTTATTGAATCAAATTGGAGATCAACGATATACATTAGGTCATATGTTATGTGCAGTTTTTGATAAATACCTTGGTAGAATTCTTACATATACCGAAGTAATGCAATCGGGTGGATGTCAGATTATTGAAAATTATATATGTGATGCTGATGGAATTCCTATTAAACAATTAACAAGTAATTGTGCTGATTTTTCTATAATAGATCCAAATGAGGTTGTAACATTTGTAACTAATAAATATGAAGAGAAAAAGAAAGAAGATGTTTTAGCATTAAAAGAATATTTAACAATTAATTATATTAATGTTGGATATACTATATATTTAAAATTAATAACTAATCTTCCTTATGTATTTTTAATACAAGCAAAAAAACAAACAGGAACTGTTGTTGAAACTGCATATGTAAAATATTATTACGATGACAGGGAAGCTGTTTCTAGTGTTATGGGAATTCCTCTAACATATTTTTCAAGTAAAGAAATGTTAGATGATCCTAAAATTGTAGAAACAATAAATAGACCACAAGAATTATTTGTTAGTTCTGTTACTATTTGATCTTATGTTTCAATACAATCCTCCGAGTTACCAGTACCATTGTTGGTGTTGGTGTTGGTGTTGAATTGATTGTTTCCGTTATTGAATGCACTTAATCCATATATAACGCTGAATTGTGGTTTTCTAGAAAGACTTCCATCTGGATCTCTTTGTATAGGAACTTGTAAATAATTTAATCCTTGGAATGGATCTAGGGGTGGTAGTTTATAACTTTCATTTCTATTCTTAACATATAAACCACCTCCACCACAACTTCCGCTTTTAGATTTAGGGCCTGGTGATGGTGAATCTCCATTTGCAGGAGCTGGAGTAGGTATAGGTCCTGCTCCTTGTCTTTCGCCTCCCCATCCTTTTTTTGTATTCCAAAAACTAGCCTTTGGAACTGTTACGGTATGATCATGATCAGCACCAACCATTGAATGATTGTGTTTAAAATTATAAACAAAGCCAGTAGCAGGACCACCACCAGCTGCACATGCGGCATATCCTATAAATATTCCTGTCCAAGTTGTTTCTATTGTCATTGCCATCATTATAGTATCATAAATTTCGCATATTAAAGCATATATACCAGCTATAGTCATTATATATCCAGTCATTATGTATCTAAATACTAAATCTTTTGCTAAATTTGTAAGGGATAATGATAGTGCAGTTCCTATCCAAAGAGGACCCTCCACTTTCATTTTGGATGAGGAACTAACAGTAGATCCTGTTCGCATACTAGGAACACTTAAAAATGGTGCAGATATCGCTCCATCCATAGTTACATGACCTTTAAATGCTACATTTCCCCTTACACTTAATCCACCATTTATCATTGTATTTGGTGCTTGTATACTAATACCAGCGTCTCCGCTCATATCATTTGCATCCAATATAATATTTTTTCCTTTTATTGTTGTAAGATTTCCAGAAGAAAGAACCGCTTCTCCTTGGGTTGCATTTAATAAAATATCACCCGTTCTTGCGGAAAATCTTCCGCTAGTTTCTATATCAACACCAGGACTTCCAGCACTTATTACTATTTTATTAGCAACGTCTATTAAATAATTTCCATCCCAACGCTGAGGTTCACAAAATGCTATTTTAGGACAACTACCTTTTGAATATAATGCTAAATTATCTGGATTATTTTTTCCTGGTTCTAATGAAAATGATATTACATGATATCCTTTTTGTACATATGCATTTAAATCGTTTTTTACTAGACCTATTTTTAAAACTTTATCTTTTTGTATTACTTCTGGTTCAGATCCTGCGTTTTTTATCTTTTTTTCGTTCTTTGAAATTTCATCAGCATTGCTTTTAATTCCTTCAGTAGTTGCTTTATCAGCAGCCTTCATAGGACCTACCATAGATTCTATCATTCCATTTTTACATCCCGGACTTCCACATCCCTTTTCTCCCGTTAATCCTATATTCTTTTTAGGAGTTAATATAGGAGAAACAAAGGTTTTTAATATAAAATTTAATAAATCTATCGGAAAACAAAAATAGGGTATTACCATCTTACTAATAAATCCCATCAATCCATCCACTAATGAACTATGATTGTTTATTAAATGTGTAGTATTGCAAATAGGACAAGATATCTCTGTTCCTTTTGTATTTTTAATAGCATCTAATCGCTTATCTTGTATTTTTTTATGTATCTCTTTTAGTTTTTCAGTAGCTTCTTTATCTTCTTTTCCTTGTGGTCCTTTTATAGTTTTTAAATTTCCTCTTGTTAGATTAGTTTTATTTCCAGCAACAATCTCTTGTTTATTTCCCTTTACGCTAACATTTAAATGTTTTGGAGTGTTTATAGTTATATTAGCACCAGATTGTAATAACACATCACCACCAGAAGAAAATCGTAATTTTGCTTGTACTTTTTCGTTATTTGATAATTCAACATACGATTGATCATGATCAAAATGAGAGTTTTCGGTTTTTCTTCTAAAAACATTAAAAAACAAACCACCAACTTTTGTGAATATATTATGATGTTCCTTTTCTAGGTTTTCATTTAATATAGGATTGTTGTCTGGTTTATGTGAATTATTTGTAGACATTTTTTTATATTTATTGTATTATCCGTTTTGATCAACTGCTACTGCAAAATAAACAGGTCTTTGAATATCTCCATCATGAAAGAATACCCAAACCTTTGCACTTTCGTTTGGAACAGAAAATGTTCCATTAGGAGATCCTTCGGAAGTATTAGAGCCTGGAGTAACAGCCGCATTCAAGTTTGCATCATCTCCAGTTGAATCTATTTTTGCTCCTTCTTTTTCTGTATTATTTGTTGATGTATTGGATGGTGGACTGCTATTTAATTGTTCATTTGATTGTGTTGGTATATCAGATGGATTGTTTGGAGTTTTTATGTATGTTAAATTCTCATCAGTAGCTGCAAGTGGTTGGTTTTCATAAAATGGTTTATATCCACTAGAAACTCCTTCTCCTTGTGAATTAGAATGTAAAGGATCTGACATAGATCGATGATCCCATAAATCTACTAAATCAACTTCTTGATTACCACCTTGTGTTGGAAGAGGAGTTTCAACAATAAAATCCATTTCAGTTACTGGTGTCTCGAAGTCTACAGTATTTTTTGGCAAACTTACAGTAGTATCTGTTTTGCTATTATTAACATCACTTTTACCAGTAGCCGTATTTGATGTTAAAGATGTTCCTCCTCCCAATAACGGCATTGCTGCTTCTGCCCAAGGTAGACTTTGCTTCAATCTTTCAATTATTGTTGATCCTAATGAATTTACATCTTTAAATGAAATATTTTCTATGTTTTTATCATCTACTTTATTCCACAAATCGAATAATGTATTGTTTAAATGTGGAATGAAAACTTGAACACGTTTTCTCTCTTCTGGATCTTTTTTATTGATTACTATACCCAAGTGATTTCCGTATACTGGATTCATATTTTATATAGAAGAGGGAGCATAGCTTGCTACAGTAGCACCAGTCCATCCAAATGGACTTAAATTTATGTTTAGTGGAGGAAGATTTCCCGATATTCCATTTATTGAATATGCATAGGCATTGGTACTTGCTTTAATATTAAGACCAGTGTTACTAGTTCTAGACCAATTACTCCTATTTCCAACTGTTCCAGAAGAAGACAATACACTATTCAAAGGTCCTAAAGAAGAACCTAAACCAAAATGTTGAACTATTGTATTTGCTATTGCTAGTCCTTCATTATTTGATGCAACACCAAATCCCAAATGAGATACTAGTTTTCCTAAATATGCTTGTGGTAAATTCTCGATCATTTTTACAAAGTCAAAAACCCTTTTGGCTTCATTTGGGAATAATGATGCCAAACCATTTAGAGGATCATATGCAAAATTAACACCAAATGAAGCATAGTTAACAACGGTTTGAATGGAATTCAATGCCTTAAAAAGACTATCGGAACCATTAAATAATTGTGCAAAAAATCCAATATCATCTAAAATTGTTTGAACAGCATCTAATATTAAACATATTAAATCTAGTGGTATTATTTGTTCTATGACATTTAATACATATTGCCAAACAGTTCTGTATATATTATTCAACCAAGAATATATTTGTTGTATCATTTGAACCATTCCTTGATAAATTTCAACAATACCTTGATAAAGAGCAGTAGCAGCACCTGTTATATACCACATTGCTTGTTGTATACCACCAAAGGCATCTGTTGGTAGTGATAGATATGAGTGTGTTCGTATAGCATTACAAAAATTCTCAATTCCATCCACCATTCCAGGATGTATACTGTTTAATAGATCAGCACCCAAACATGGAGTGTTTACATTGGGTCCTGTCATAACATTTATGGTATTATGAGCAGAATATCTTAAAAATGATCCTTGTGAACCCACGTCTTGAAGTTCTTCTTTACTACCAGCTGGAGTTTTTTTTAAAGCTTCTTGTAAATTATTTTCTTTTATAAAACTGTTAACAAACCAATTGTATAAATCTTGTGTAATTACGCAAGGATCGGAACCTACATAGTTAAAATTCATTCCTATAGCATCATAACCCTTTATTAAAATATAAAGTATAGCAGCATATAGATTTTCATTAGGCATTACGGTTATTCTAATTTTATATAGAATTCCTTGTTTAGATAAACTTAATCCTGTTTGTAATTCCATTGCTTTTATAGAAACATTCTCTGCAAAATTTCTTATTAAATTTTGACCAGCAGTAAATGCATTTAAATTATTATTATTTGTTGTTGAATTTGCCATAAAAAAATAGTACTATAATAACTTATGTCTAAAACTACAATTTTCCCTCCAATAGGAATAGCAGGTTCTGCATTAGTAGGAAAGGATACTCTTTGTTCTGCAATTATTTACCAATTTAACTATAATTTCAATCTAAAAGCAAAAAGATGTTCTATTGCTGGCGATACTATTAGAAAAGACTTAAAAGAAATGATTTTTAATAAAATTAATGTGTCTATTGATATGGAATCTCCTAAAATCAAAGAAAATATACGACCATTAATGGTAGAATATGGAAGATGTATGAGAAATCATACAAAAGGAAGATATTTTATTGATATTTTAAATAAAAATAAAGAATTTGGTAAGAATTATATACCAATTATACCAGATATGCGGTATTCTGAGTATGAAAATGATGAGGTATATTGGTTAAAAGTTGAAAAGAAAGGATTATTAATCTTTTTAGAGAGAGAAGGAATAGAACCTGCCAATAAATACGAAGAAAAAAATAATAAAATACTTAAAAAAGCAGCAGACTTTATATTAAAAGTCCCAACAGTTCTTAATACAGAAGATTATTTTTTAAAAACCGATACGGAAATTGAAAAAATCATTACCACTTACCGACGGGACATTTTTCGGCCCTCAAATAAGTTTTAACTGACATTTTACAACCACATTTTCCACATCTTTGTTGATGTGAATTGAAGAATTCACACCCATTGCATATGGATAATCTTCTCTTGGCTTCTTCATCTGAAGAAGATAGGGGATTTCCAGCAGCAACACTAGCTACATTGTTTACAATGCTACTAGTTAAATTTCCGATCATTTCAGTCATTGATGGCATTGACGTTTGAGTATTAACTTGTGAATCGCTACTTGTAATTTTCTGACGCAGTTCAACTCTTGCTAATCTATCTCGTTGTAAACTTTTTATTAAATCTGCTTTGTTCATAAAAATATTTACTTTCTGTTAATAATTTTCATCTAGTTGATCAAACCATTTTCTAAACATATCGGGTTTAACAGCTACAACATCTGTAGAATATGATTCTTTTGTAAAATGATGAGTGACTTTTGTTAAAAACCATTGGCCTAAAAACTTATCTTCAAACGGAGATGTCATTTCATCATTAGAAAAATCTATATCTACAAATATAAATTTTCCAGGCTGTCTTGCAGTTAATCCAGGAGCCTTGAAATTTAAACATTGAGTTAACAACATGAAATTCTTAATCATCGAAACACCTACTATATCTTTAGGAAAAAAGTGTCTAGCAGTAAATGCGTTTTTTGTTCTTAATCCCGATGTTTTTGTTTTATTTAAATTTATACCTACTTGAGCATCTGAAATTTTAAAACTATGAAGTCCTAATGTGCATATATCTGTCATTTTTTTAACTAAATCCTTTGCAAAATTATCTTTTTTATAGATATTAAATGCTCCTGTTTTAAAATTATAGTTAGACAACGGAGTATTTGCTATTAGATTCATATCGTCTTTTGGAGTCATTGTGACTAATCTATAGTCATCTATTATAGAAGCTATTGGAGATTGAAAACTACCTTCAGGTGCTCTATAAACTTTTGGTGGTGTGTTTTTAACATCTGCATTATCTCTTAATACTATTCGTTCTATTTGATTTTTATCTGCATCTTTTATATAATCTTGTAATGAAACTAATGTAAATGCTTTTTGATTGTCTCCATATCTATCTAGTTTCAGAAAAAGAGGACTTCCATCGTTTGCTTTCATATAACTATATACATAATTTAAATCATCTAATGCACATGCATTAGATGGTGAAGTATATAACACCTTTCCATCATCACCTTCAACACCAGAATCCCATCTTTTATCATCAAATACAGCTAAATCTCCTTCCGTGTCGTTTGATTTCATGGAATCTAATCCAGGAAGAGTTGTTGTATTAAGATCTAGCTTAACGCTAGATTCTTTACTAAATCCTATTTTAACCTCTTCCGATCCCTTTTTGTCTACTTCGGATTTTGATGTTGGATTTGATGAATTGGATGCTGCTGTTTTAATTATAGATTTAATAGCTTCTGAAGCGGGCATAGCCCTTTCGATATCGTGTGAGTCTAAATTTCCATTATTCGGTCCATATACAGCAGTAGACCATTCTAAATTTCTTTCTAAAAGTATTTGAAATCTTTCATCCCAAAAATAAAATCTTCTTAGTTTTTTAGAAGCACTTTCTGTTTCTAGATCTTCTATATCATAGATAACAAAATCATACGACATTTCCCAAATTTCTCTAGGAAATTGTTCAGACTGTCCATTCTCGTTTTTATTTGAAGATGGATCTATAATAGGAGAAATTTTTATACTTAATTTATTTCTACCATCCGTTCTTAATAAAAAAGGAGGTTCTACATCGTATCCCATTTTATCAGTATTTTTAAATTTTCTTTCTAATATTTCATAATCATTTACAATTGTTATATATCCCTTAACATTCCAATCGTCTATAGAATCTTCTATTAATAACTCATCTACAAAGAAAAAAGGAACAGCAAATGGTTTAAATTTTTTAAGACCGTTGTACATCCATATTTCTATATTAAAAAATTGACCATTTATTTGATTTACAAATCTTGTGTCTTTTACTGCATTAATAGCATTAAAATTTTCAAGACCATAAGGGTTAAACATTGAACTTGAACTGAATTGTGATTTATATTCTGGAAGAATACTTTGTTGAGGTCCCGTTAATGAAAAATTTGCCATAATAAATTAACAATTAGAAACGTTTATATCCTTTAAAAGAGAAACTATTAATTGATTAAAAATAAAGGTTGCTGTGCATATTATTTCAGTTCCTCCTTGAAATGAATAATCTATTTGACTTAAAGATGTTATATATGCTTGTGTATATTTAAATTCTACTATTTTATTATTAAATTCATCTAATGAAAATAAACTAAAAGTTGTAGTAAAATCAGACATTGGATTATCTATACCAATTTCTCCGTTTGCTCTTGGTATAATTTTTGTTAATTCTGTGGTGCTATTTTCTGTGTCATTAAATAAGTTCAACCATTTCCATAACATCCAATAGTTTTGATATGTATTATCTATTAAAAATTTAAGAGATAATGCCTCGTATGAAGGTCTGCTAAGACTAGAAGCATTATATACTTGTCCACCAAAAGGGACTTTTATTTCATTAACTTTGATTGATGGAACAGGTGAACCAAATGTTGTAAGTTGTATTTGATTTGCATTATATGCTTTAGACATAACTAAATCTGTTTGTTTTTTTAATGCAAGAGGCAAATCAAGAACAAATGCAAATTTATCGTTTCGAGATCTATTTAAAACTGATTGATTCATATATATTAAAAAACAATAGAGGGATAATAATTGTCCATAGAAGACTTATCAGAATTATCTTCTTTTTTATAAGGATTTTTATCAAATTTATCAAATGGATCGGATGATTTATCTGATTGTAGCAACCATAACATTAAATTTTGTCTATCATCTGAATATAAATCAAAACCAGTTTCTAAAGTCATTCCACCAACATGTGAATATGGAGTATTTACTGTTGGTTTTTTAACTGTATATTGTCCACCTCCTATTAATAATGGACTTTTTTGAATTAATTCTTTATTATCAGATAATGGGAAAATCCTCATAGGTCTTCCTTGATCGTCTATTTCTTGTATAGTGAAGTATCGAGATACCAAAGAAGGATCTAAAATAAATAATGCCCATATCAATCCAAAAACTCTATCATCTAAATCCTTTTCAGATTTTTTTGAATACGTATAATTAGGAAGTCTTATAAAATTGTTGATTTCTAATATAGTATCAATATCATTTAATTTTACTGCTTTTAAACTATTAACCCAATATCTAAAGTTTGTTATTCCTTTATAACGAGTATTTGTATGATTGTGAATACCAAATCTATTAGCATTATTATAATGTTTACTAAATCCTTCAAAATGATATGAAACTACATTTTCATAGTTATGTGTTTGGCATAATACATCTAAAATTTGTTGTCCGTTGTTATTATTTTCTACTAATATCGGAGGTCTTCCCCAATCATCCAAAACATTCATCAATTTTGTTCCTAGATGAAATGGATTTATAGAATTTGATGCAAAAACAGCAACTTGTTGTATGTCTTGTAAATTAGAAACATCTAAAATTTGTGCAACTGAATTAGTTCTTCCAATTCCCTCTCCCACGTCAACTCCAATAACATAAAAACTTTCTGGATTAGGTAATTTAAATATTTTATAAGAACCATCTTCTAAAACTAATACCGGTTCGGGGCAATTTGCTTTTAATTGTGATAAATATTCTTCATCGATTACACCTTTTCCAGGCTCATGAAATACGTTTGCATATTCTTGATCAAAATCTTCTTTTGATCCCATTAGTGCTAATGTTTTTTCTTTCCAAACCTCGTCTCTACCAGGAACATCCCAATAATTAACGACTTCCAAATGCCATTCACTGTTTTCTTTTAAAGAATCCTTATAAAGATCATAAAATTTGTTATCCGTTCCATTTGGAGTGCTAATAACAACAATTTGAGATTTCTTCATAGAAGAAATAATAGGAATTGCAGACTTCCAAAGTTCTTTCATCAACTCATTAGGGCAATGTGCCATCTCATCAATAATGAGCAAGTTACTAGTACTACCACGGGGTCCTGACGATGATGTTGTGCTTACTGTTATGGCAGAATCATTTCCTAAATTAAATCCATCTTTTCTCCAAGACTTGATATTTGGTTTTAAATATATAGGAAGTTGTTCATATGCCATTTTAATTCTTGAAAAAATTTCTTTGGCAGTTGATTCTTTGTTAGCAACTATTGTTATTCTTTTATCTGATTGAAAACACACCAACCATAATGCATATATAGTTATTGTAGTAGTTTTTCCTGACTGTCTTGAACTTAATATGACATTAAATCTATTATTCTTAAATGCTTTTAATAGATTTTTTTGATACTTATAAAGTTCTATTTTTCTTTTTCCGTCTTCTGTTATGATATAGAAATGATTTTCAGCAAAATGTAATATGCTTTTTGCACATAACTTAAGCTCTTCTCGCATGTCATCTGTCCACTTGAAAAGAGCATCTTTTCTTAGAATATTTTCATTTCCTTGGTAGAATTTTCCATCTACTACAATATCATCAACATCAATGTTATCCAAAGATGTGTTAATTTTCTTTTTTCTAGGCATTATAACTACTTATGAAATTTATAATAATTGCTACTACCTATTGATTTGTTTATTTAACTCCGATAAAACAGCAGAAACATATTCACTTTTTAATATTTTTAGTTTAGTTCCTGGTTCTGGTCTTGTTACTGGATTTTGTATTTGATTATATGTACAAATTAACCACCATAAATCCATTGTATTATAAACTTTATATGATATTAAATGCCAAGTATCTATATATGTTGTATAATATATCACTTCTGCATCAGTATTATCTGATGGAAATACCTCTATGGATTTTAATATATTATAAAATTTATTTAAATTATTATCGGTATAGATATTAAAAAAATTTTCATATCTATATAATGATAAAGTAGGTAGATCTGTAAAAGAATTTTGTTTCATTATTACTTTTTAGTATTTAAAAAATTATTGTTAACAGCATCAAAAAAAGTACCAATAGTTCCTGCCGCATTAACAATATCATTACCGGTATAATCTCCCATTACATTAACTTTTGATCCATCTAAATTAGCACTCATTATGTTTCCGCTTTCTTGTATAAGTTCTTTTAATGTTATAGAAACTTTATATGCTTCGGGAATTAAATATTTAGATCCTTTTAATGTTAAATCTCTTGTTGCACCTATAGACTTAACATCATACGAACTAACACATGCTGCTGGCATATAAACACCTCCTCTTGAGGATTGCACAGTGTATATTTTGGGTGGTACAAATGTTAAAAAACTAGTTCTTACTTTTAAATTTTGAAGACCAAAAAGAGAAACAAATTCAAAATTATTAATAGTATCTTTTATTTCCATAGTGTTATATAAAGGAAATTCTATTACTATTTCTCTTTTAGATGTTTCAGAATAATTGCTTATTTTTTCAAATCCATATCCAGTTGCAAAGTTTTCTGCTACTGTATCTAATGATTTTAAAGAAGATCCAACAAGAGGTATTTTACTTAAATCTAATTCGTCCCATTTATTAGTAGTTTTTCCTTTAATACTAGAACCCTCTTTTAATAAATATGGTAGATTATATGAGAATCCAGTAGGTACTCCTGAATATAATTGACCATACGGATCTGTGTTTCCTGCTAGATTATTTGATACATTATTTATTAGATTGGAAAGCCTTTGTTGCCATTTTCCATATGCTAGAATATATTCTGTAAGCTTAATTTCTGGTACTTCACTAAGAGATCTTCCAGATGTTTTATTATTTTTCCATCTAAAATCTCTAACAATATCAATTATTCCACCACTACTACCAACAGTAATTTCTGGAAATTGAAAAATACCACCTCCTATATTTTCTGTTTTTTGTGTCGAGTTATATAAGCTCATTTGTTATTTTATATTTATCTAAAATCTTCCAGGAGAAGAAAGATCAAAATAATTCATTGGTCTTAAATTTTGTCTTGCTCTATCTACAGGATCACCACCGCTTGATTTGTATGCATTGTTTGTAGTATTGTTTATAACATTTTGTGTATTTCCAATAGATTCAGAAAGATGTTTTCCCAATAATTCAATTGTTTCTTTAGTTAAATATAATTGTGTTGGTATGGAAGGATCTCTATAATCGGATAAATTTACAGCAGGGGGAGGTGTTACTGGTTTTGCTGCTAGATTATTTGCAGGACCGATTGGAATCATTTTATTTCGATGCTCTATGTCATCCCATGTCATAGGAACTCCGTCTTCGTCTAGTGGTTGTGGAAGTCTTCCCGTTGATATAGGAGTTCCTTTTGATATAGGAGGAGTTGGTTTAGGAGTTCCTGATGGTCTTCCTGTTGGTTTAGGAGTTCCTTTTGGTATAGGAGGAGTTGGTTTAGGAGTTCCTGATGGTCTTCCTGTTGGTTTAGGAGTTCCTTTTGGTATAGGAGGAGTTGGTATTGAACCAGGATTTGTTTGTGAATTAGAAGTATTTCCATCTCTACTAGTATCATTTTCATCACCAATACCACTTGAATCTTCTCCACCAGTATCAAAAGAATTTATCCACATACTAAGAGGTATTTGTATTAATGCCATCCAAGGACCAAGGAAATACAATCCATTTGTTGCTATAGATGCTAATCTAAGTAATCCCCCCTTCCAATCACCATCCATAAATCTCTTTATCATGATTCCAGCATCCCATAATATACCTATTAATGGAATTCTTTTAAAAAGAGCACCTAATGCTCCTGCACCAAATTTTGAAAAACCAGCCAATCCTCTTAATACTTTAGCACCCATTCCAGTGCCTTGAGATGCTACTTTAGCACCCATTCCAGTGCCTTGAGATGCTACTTTAGCACCCATTCCAGTGCCTTGAGATGCTTTTGTTTTTTTTGCTATATTAGCAGTTCCACTAGCAGGTGTAGATGCTGTTTTTGATATTCTAGGTCCATATTTTTCTATGGATTTTTCTCCTGCATCTATCATTCCCTCTCTTCCTTTTTTTGTCAAAAGACTTCTAGCTACCGTTACCCCACCAAGTCCTATAGCACCACCCATTCCAATTTGTTTCCAATGTTCTTGTCCTTCTTTGGTGTTCATTCCAGACCTTTCGTTAATGGCATCTATTGTTTTACTAGCTTTGTCTGTACTAAACATCCAATCCCCTAAAGCACCTAGAGGCTTTCCTAAAAATCCTAAAACACCTATAAGGCTAGATACTGCTAATTGTAAACCAAAAAATATGCTACCAATTCCTAATAATTTACTAGCAAATCCTCCGAGAGCAGTTGTAACGGTAGTTAAAAGTCCTCTCGTTCCTATTAATCCTAAAAGTCCTAATCCAGAACTTCCATCACTAGATTTTTTTATATTATCTAATTTTTCAGAATTTTGTTTTTCTACTTCTAATAAAGATTCTCTAAGCTTTTGTTCCTCTTCTTTACTTAATTTTAATAACTTTGATATTGCATTTACTGATGATTCATCTAAAGAAACTGGTTTTTGTTCTTGTGATAATATATCTATAATACTATCTTTACCTTTTATTAAAGAATCTATTTTATTTGAAATGGATTCAAGCAATTTATTTGTTTTTGTGTTTTCTTCTACTACATTTGAGGTATTGTTAGGAACAACATCAATTGTTTTTGTTTCTTTTATTTTTTGTTTAAGTTTTTCTGCAAATTCGCTTAATACTGTATTTTCCAAACTAGAAGATACTTGTTCTAAGTCGTCTTTTGTATTTTCTTTTTTATTAGAAGGTGTTTTAACAGTATTTTCTTGAGAAGGTGTTTTATTATTAAAATCATCTGCTTCTTTTTTAATATTTTCTACATCTTCTTTTAATTTTTGTGTTATCTCTACTGCTTTATTTAATATTTCTTTTTTTAAAATATTTAAAGGAGTAGAATCTATTTCTTCTGAAGGAATTCCTATTAATTTGCTTACAGAATCTTTGTAATTTATAGTTTTTGCTTCTTCATTTAATCTATCTGTATGTCTTTTAGAAATATCATTGATAGAATTTAAAGTATCTTTTTGTATTTTTTTTATATCTTCGTTGATAGCAGAAGGATTACCCAACAACATTCCCAATAATTTATCGGGATCAATTGATCCTGATACAGAAACACCTTGGCTTTTTAAAAAATCTCCTAATTCTTCAAACGACATATAGAATACTTAATCTATATGTACTTCTTTAGTGGATTAAGACGTTAAAAATAATATACTATCTACATCTATATTCTTAGTAAAATCTTGATGTTTTACTTTGGAAATTTCATCTAATTTATTTTTCCAAGCAACTGCCTTCTCTAGAATGTTTTGAACAAGTGCTGCTGGAAGTTTTTCAATTACTTGAATTTTTTGTGGTATATTTAATTTATCATACCCTAAATCAGTGTCTCTTAATTTAATACTTTTTATAAATTTTGAAGTTTCCCCTAAGAATGCTCCAACAACAACACTTTTAAATTCTTCTACGTTATTTTCCTTTTTATCTTTTCCGTAAATGTATAAATCGAATTTGTCTTCTTCGGAAAAAAGTGGCATTTCTATAGTAGTTTCTAATTCTACATTATTTTTTGAAAATTTTATAACTTCTTGCGTTGGATGCTCGTATGTATTTATTTTATCTATTATATCTTTTAATGGAATAAGCGAAGATATTTTAGGTTCTTCTTGAAATACAATTTCTATATTGTCTGATATCTGTGCTCTCATTGCAAATGCAATAGAAAACTTGTCCGCTATAGTAAACTTCTCTATTACTTCTTTAGATTCTGTGCAATTAGAAGAAACTATCTCGTAAAAATGTTTAGAAAATGTAGATTTTGCAACTGTAGAATCTATAGCAGACTCTAAAAGACCTTTTTGTTGTTTAGCACTTAATTCTTCAATTTTAACATGTCTTTTTAATGATGGTATCCAGACATCAGTTGTAAATGCCTCCTTAGAAGCATTGCTTAGTATGTTTAAGGCATCGTTAAAGTTTATTTGAGTTGTAGATTGTTCTGACATATGACTAATTACTCGCCTACTCTCCAAATTCATCCATTAAATCTTCCAAGGGAGTGTTGTTTTTGCTTGTAGATTCTGATTTTTTTTGAGAGTTTTCTGATTCTTCTTTTATAAAAGAACAAAAAACTCTTCTATCTGATACCGATAAACTATCTATATATAAAGGATTTATGTTTTTAGATGACAATATGTAATATTCTTGATATATATTTCTCAAATTATCTGAAAATATAAATCTCATTAGTTGTTGTTGAGATTTATTATATGGATTATATTTAAAAAAATCCATTTTTTTAATACCAAACAAATTTTCTTTGGATATTGCTAAAATAGCATTTAAAACCTTTTTTTGTATTTTTACTTTAACGGAAATTGGAAGTTTTTCATAAAGTTCTAATTTTTCTTCGCTTTTATATGCGGTAGTATCAATAAAAACATCATTTATAGTGATATTTTTTATATATTCTTGTATATTAGATAATATAGCAGTTCCTATTTCTTCTTTTTCTTTTAAAAAAAACTCTTTGGAAGTCATATTTGGCCAATCTATACATATTTTTAAATTTTTATGTGTTATTATACAATCTTCCATAGCTTTTTTTGACTTTTCGTATAAATTTTTCATAAAAACATTCAAATTTATTGAAATTTTAGAGTCCATTTCATCAGAGTTGTCATTTGCTTTTAACATTAACTCTAAAGTTTCCCCAAAACTGTTTATTCTTAGTTTTATTATGAATAAAAAATAATCAATAATATTTAATTTGTATATATCTTCTTTATTTTCAACACAATTAAATATTATTTTTTTTACTATTCTTGAATATTCTTTAGAATTTTCTTCTTCTATGGGAAATAGTAAATTTGTTTTAGCTAAAATTAATTGTTCTTTTGAATTTATATCTCTATAGAACAATTCTACATTAGAAAGTGGCATCTCAACTGAATATAAGAAATATTCCATATATAAGATTTACCTAACTTATTATAAGTTACAACTTAAGTAATATTTTTTTTTAAAATGTTACTTGACTAGTTGGAAATACGCCTCCGGTTGATCTTCCATTTGAAGGATTTGTAAATGAAGATCCCGTACTATTACTAAACATAGCTCCTGTATTGTCAAAAAGCGTTATATTATTATTTGTAGCTGAATTTTTAGGCGGTTGTAAAAGAGAATAATCTCCAAAAATTGCGTAATTTACACCTCCTTCTACATTTGTAATATTATTTTTAAGTGAAACATTTAGCATAGCAGGAGTAATTCCTGTTAAATTCCAGAGATTGTTTGTGGTTGGATTGTTTGTGGTTGGATTGTTTGTGGTAGCTGTGGATTGCGTATTACTAATTAATTGATTTGTTTGTTTAGCAGATACACTATAAGAATCATATATAAACTCTACTGTATATGATTGTAAACCCACATTAGAATGTCTAGAAGTAAAATTACTTATAGAAATGGGAGCTACTCCATGAAATCTGAATCCCTTTCTATAAGCGGGCTTAGAACCTGATCCTGTTTTTGCTATATACATAACATCCAAATTCAATGCTTTAACATTTAAATTTCGATTGTCTCTAGTTACAAATCCTAAATGACTAACTGCTATTAACCAAGGGCGTATTACAAGATCCACAAATGATGCATTTGTTTCTGTAAAAGTTACGGAAAATGTTTTAAAATCGTTTCTTTTACTAACAGTAGCGGCTCCTTGAAATCCCGCATGAGATACGCCTTTATTACTTGCGTCTACACTATCCGATGGTAAAGTAACACCTTCTGCAAATACACAAGCAAGAAACTCATGTCCACTCTGATATTTTTTTGATATCAGAGTTTTGATAACACTTGAAGATACATCCCAATCAATAGAACTAGATGATCCGTTTTCATACTCTCTAACTATATCTATTAAATCTAAATTAAATATAGGCAAAGAGTCAAAATTTATAGACAAAAACCACTGACTATCTATTGCAATAGCAGATGGCCATTGACTTAAAATATCTAAATAGTAGGGTATAGGACCTGTTGAAGCCATTTCCAAATACTTATACTAAATAACTATTTTATTATTGGATTATGAGAGGAGAAGATTCTGGTTGTACCCAATATTGGTATGCAATTGTTGCTTGTAAAGTAACAATTTCACCAGCAGCAGTAACATCAAGATTATAATCACCTATATTAGTGCAATATGCACCTACTAAGTTATAAACTCTTTGTACGTTTCCGTCTTTACCCATTAAGGCAATTCCTACACTACCTAAATTTTTTACTTCATACGAACCAGTACTGGTTGCATCATCAAATGTTGCTCTAGTCCAAAGTTCCAATTTTTTACGAATTCCTAAATCTTGAGGCATTCTGAATGTTACATTCCAGCCTTCACTTCCAGGATAATTTGCAGTTCCTGGAACATTAAATTTAAGTCCCATGAATGGAACAGAAACGTTGTTTATTGCTCTTTTAGGAAGAGATGTAGTAGTTATGTACACCAAATCTTTAGCATCAAAAACAATATTCGATGATCCTGATGTTATATAAAGAACACGAAAGAGATTTGTTCTTGCGAAGTCTCTATTAATAGCGTTCTGAAAGAAGTTATTTATGTCTTGGTTTTGAAATAGATTTGCCATATGTATATATTTATCTTAAAAGGTTATCCAATAAGTTCACTAAAATTAACACCAGTGCGTGTAGCAACGAAATCTGCTAAAATAAATTCAGCGGTTCTAACTGGTTGAATGTAGATGGATAATCTCATTTCATTATTATCGATTACATCTGGAGTATTGTTTCTTTCATCACATACAATTCTATAATCATATAAACCATCATTGTTTTTGGCTTGAGTGAATATAGGTGCTAAGGAATTAACAACTCTAGTTCTTGTAGTGAATGTATTTCCTTCAAATAAATAGTATTTTAAAACCGCTTTAGTGGCTTTTTCAAGTGTTAAGAAAAGTCTTCTAACATTGATTCTATCGAAAGCAGATGGTTTATTAAATAGTGTTTTCTGTCCAAAAACAACATATCCATCTCCGGGGAAGAATGCAATTGGATTTACATTAATTCTGTATAATAAATCACGTTGTTTTTGTGTAGGATTGATTGCTACGTCTAATACGCTGTTGAGAGTACCACGATTAAATCCAGCAGGGGCAACCCAAGGGAATGCATTTTGTGTTGTATTAGCAAACACAGAAGCAACAAAACCAGAGGAAGGAACCCATACTTGTTTATCAGCAGAAACGTCATTAGTTTTCAACCAATTTCCATAAACAGCAGCATAGCTAGTTGGATTTCCACCGTATAGATTTTTCAAGGGCCAATAAACGTCCGTAGAAAATATATAGTCTTTATTCTTTGAAATCTTTCCATTTCCTCCTTGTACAAAAATATGTCTAAGAGGATCTGCAATAAATACGTGATCTTTTCTTGTTTTATCAGCAAATGCTACAAATTGCATAGCAATGTCTTGATAATCTTCAGCAATTCCACCGACGGGATTGTTGGTTTGTGTTTTAAGAATCGAAGTATCTATATGATAATATTCATCATATATATAGGGTTCGCTACTGTTTGAATTTCCAAAATTACTATCTTTCCATCTTTCTTTTGCTCCAACCCAGATAGAACCCAATCCAGCCTCGGCAATAACATCTACGTCTATATCTAGATTATCAATGTTATTTAAAATTCTTTGTAATTTTTCAGGAACATTTCCAATACCAGAAGCAACTGTGCTTGTATCAGAAATATATACGCCTTTAGAGAACAAGTTTTTTGTATCAGCATCTGTTCTAACTGTTTTTGCTGGTGAACCATTAGAATTTATCCAGGTTCCAGTAGATGAAACAAAGGGATTTGTTATGCATTTAATATTAGGAGAGGATTTATTTATCAATGTATCTAAATTAAAAGTAATAGGTGCTCCACCATTTACATTGTTTTGTGTTCTCTTATTGTATAAAGAACCTGTATATCCCTCTAATAATACATAATCCAAAATAACAGTATCATGTGCATACATTGTTGTTCTTAATTTAAACAACATAACAGTTAATGAATCATTGTATGTTGATTTACTAAAATCAAATCCAGGGAAGTTTTCAACTATTTGTGAAATACTATTTTGCGAACTACTATATGATTGTGTTAGCGAGAAATTTAAACGAGATGATGGAATAGCTGTAAATGTTTGTTTATTTCCTCCAGCATCTATAGAATTTACCGATTTTATCCCCTTTATGCTTAAAAAATCACTTGCAGGATTGTTTTCGGAATTGTCTGCTATTCCTATATAATAACCCTCATATAGATTATTAACAGATGTTTTGTAAGAATCTAAAATAACTAAACCACCTTTGGTAGCTATGTCATCAAAGGAATTTATGTTGTCATCAACATAAGAATCTCCCCATGATATATTATTTTCTAAGATATCTAAATATTGACTATCTGTTAATAAAATAGATTTTGGTGGTAATAATTTAAATGCAGTTGACGCTTCATATGTTGCTGCATCTGAAGAAAGAGGATATACAAGAGCAGTATATTGATTTGAAAATCCTTCACCAGCACCAGATCCGTATGGCATTCTTGTTACTAATAAATTTGTAGTAGATTGTGTTAAAATCTGACGAGCAGAATGATATAAATAACGTTCTGAAGAATTTGTAGGAGTTCCAAATATGCTTTCATATTCAGTAAGACTTCCAACGTTAATAACTTCATCTGTAGGACCTTGTTTTGCAAAACCAGTAATGAATGTATTAGTTACACCACTTGGTCTAGCAATTATACTGAGATCTACTTCATTTATTTGTACACCGGGAGATGATATTGTTCTTGTTGCCATAATTTATAATACTATTTACCTCTGATTGTGTTCGATTTGATCATTATATTTTAATTTTTCCTTTTTTATTGAAAATTTATTTTTTTTAAGTATAATTATATATGTAATGAAAAAATTCGATAAAATACTTATAAATGCTACTAAACATATTTTAGAAGATAATGAAAATCCTTTGATTAAAAATGCCATTAATACTATTAAAAACGCAGTTAGTAATAATGGAAAATTAAATTCCAATCCTACCGCCAAAGCATTGGCTTCTGATTTATTCGATTCCCCTATGGGTGATTCTACGGATCCTCTACATAGTGCTTTTGATAAAATCAAAGACAATCCCGATAATCCAAATTTATCACCTAAAGAACTAGAAAGTTTTTTATCATTAGCAACTAAATTAAATCCATCTGAAAACTCTTCCGAAAAAGATGAAAACAAGCCCACAACACCCACAAACACTTCATCTACAGTTAAACCAGTTGTTCAATCTAATACACAACCCAACGCAAAGCAATATAATCCACTTAACGCATCGAGTAATTAATATAAAAAAATATTTTATAACTTAGTAAATAACTTTAATGAGCAAAAAAACTCGTCCAAAAAACAGTTCTGAAAGAAAACAATCTGGAAGAATAACCCACGAAAAACAAATCAACGAAACAGATAATTCTCCGTATGCCTTTCAAAGAGACAAAATCTCATTTGATTTGACTATAAAAAATCTTCCTTGGACTGAAAAACAAAAAGAAATTATATCAATTTTTTTAGATAAAAAGACTAAAGTATTGTTTTTAAAGGGTCCTGCTGGAACATCGAAAGCACAACCATTAGATTCTAAAATTTTAACACCTGATGGATGGGTTACTATGGCAGATTTGAAAGAAAATGATGATATTATATCAGTAGATGGAAGACCAACAAAAGTTATATCAATACACCCACAAGGGGAAAAAGACGTTTTTAGAATAACATTTTCTGATGGATCTTTTACTGAATGTTGTGATGATCATCTATGGTCCGTAAAAACAGAAGCTCATAGAAATTATAGGATAAAAAAGAATGGTAAAAAAATAAAAGCAAATCACGATGGAATCGTTTTACCGTTAAATGAAATAAAAAACAACTTAGTGGCTAGAGGCGGTAGAAAAAATTATAGTATACCTATAGTAAATCCAGTATCTTTTAAAGAGAAACATTTTTCCATACACCCATATTTGATGGGTGTTCTTTTAGGAGATGGTGGACTAAGAACATCAGTTATGGTATCATCGAGTGATGATGAAATAATTAATAAAATAAAAAATATTTTACCAAAAAAACATAGTATAAAACACGTTGATAAATATGATTATAGAATAATCGGAGAATCTAACACAAATTTAATCTTAAATAAGATTAAAGATTATGATTTATTTGGAAAATATTCTGATGAAAAATTTATACCAAAGGAATATTTATATTCAAATATAGAGTCTAGAATAGAATTATTAAGAGGGTTGATGGATACTGATGGTCATGTTTCTAATAAAGGACATTCGTGTGTATTCACAACAACATCTGAAAAATTAAAAAATGATTTTACAGAACTTGTAAATTCTTTAGGTGGGGTTGTTAAAACAACAAAACATAAAAATTATTTCATATATAAAAATGAAAAAAAACAAGGTTTAGATTCTTTTTGTTGTCATATTTCACTATCAAATGAAATAAATCCATTTTTTATAAAAAGAAAAAACAGTTTAGTTAAACCAAAAACAAAATATAAACCAGTAAGATATATAACAAATGTAGAATTAATTGGAAAAAAAGAATGTCAATGTATATTAATAGATCATCCAAAACATTTATATGTTACTGATAATTATATTGTAACACATAATACAACATTGGCAATGTACTGTGGACTTACTTTGCTTAATATGAAGAGGGTTTCTGATATGGTATTGGTAAGATCTGCTGTAGAATCTTCTGATTCTAAACTTGGATTTTTGCCGGGTGATATTGCTGAAAAATTTGGAGTTTATTTGACTCCATTCCACGATAAATTTGAAGAACTTCTTAATAAACCCCAATTAGATAAACTAGAAAAGGACAATCGTCTTACTATTTGTCCTATTAATTTTGCTAGAGGTTTACATTTTTCTGCTAAATTTGTATGTGCAGATGAAATTCAAAACTTCTCTAAAAGAGAAATTCACACCATCATGAGTCGTATTGGCGAGTTTTCAAAAGTTTTTTTATGTGGAGATCCAGAACAAAGTGATCTTCCTGTGGGTAAATCTGGATTTAATAGGGTTTATGATTTATTTAACAATGATGAATCCAAAGAACATGGAATTTATTGTATGGAATTAGGCGAAGAAGACATCGTTAGATCTGAACTTTGTAAATATATAACTCATAAGTTCAAAGAATTACAACCCACGATACAAGAACAATTAAAAGATACTTGGAAACCATCGGAAGGTAAGTAAGTAACTATTATGAATACTACATCATACAACACAGTTACTAATAGACCAATTTCTTGCACATTTTGTGGAGCAAGTGTATCTGGAAAAGTAACACCAGTACAAAATCAACATACAAAAGAAGTTGAGAATATTTGCAGATGGACTTGTTCTAGATGTGGAAATTTAGTAAAAATGGGAAAAACAAATTAACAATGAATTTGAAAAAAACATTAGAAGAAGAGTTGGACGGTCTTTGGAATAATCGTCAGTATGGAGGTGCTAGTGAATCTCCTAGAAAAGATTATCAACCATATTCTTCTTCTAATGGATATTCATTCCCATACCAAGCAGGATCACCTCCTGTTATGCCTCCGACGGCTCCTAGTCCACAAGGAATACCATCCATGCCTTGGCCGTTAGAAACGGTTTCTGTTGATCTTGCTGATGCGTTTGTGTATTTAATTTCGGCATTTAATAAACTCAATAGATGTATTGAGGAGAATCCCTCGTTAAATACAAAACAGAGAAGTGTTATTAAAATTTTATTAAAACTACTAAAAGGCTCTCTTTTACGAATACAAAAAGTTGGTAATAATATAGTTAGAGTTGCTAATTTAGCTAGTGATTTACCCCCACAATCACCATCGTAAAACTTTTTTCTTTACAAGTACAAAGAAAACGAGTAATATTCTTTTAATGAAAATTAAAAAAGAAATATTGTCTTTTATGACTTCCACTTTTTTTGTGGTATTAACATCTAGTATTGTCGGACTAGGTGTTTGGATGCTAAATGGTAATTTTATAGCTTCTATTATATTGTCTATTATTATTCAATATGTTATGTTTAGCTTTATAGGTAATATAATCAATAATTACTTTAGGGAAATAACAAGACAGAAAGAATTGGAAAAACTTGAACAATTGTCTTCTATACTAGAATGTGCCTATTGTAAAAAACATAACGTAATAACTTTCATTCCAGACGATAATGAACGTGTGGAATTTGTATGTACTAGTTGTAATAAAAAGAATTTGGTTACTATAAATTTTACAGTTTCTAGAATAACTGAACCTATTATGAATACAAATCTTTCTTCTGATCTTAAAGTTAATTAAATATATGAAAACTAAATCAAATGACACTCCTATTTTATTATGGGAAATTGCACAGAAAAAAGCATCTGTTCTTGCTAGATGGCTTTCCTTATACGAAGCTGTTAATATTATAGCAGATAAAGCAGAAGAAAAGGGTATTGATCCAGAACATATTGTATATAAACCAAAAGCTATCCACAATTACATAGCATCAACTGAAAACATATTTTTCAAAAAAATATTAGAAAATGATTATAATATTGAAATTTGTTATTCAGAAGAAGAGTATAAAGATAATTTAAAGATTGAAATTATTTAGTAATTTCCATAAACAGAAGTATTATCACATGGATTGTCATTTTCATAGTCGAAATTATTCAATCCCGCTTCATTAGCAGCATCATTATCGTTTAATGGATTATTTCCCATACCAGATCCTGGACTGTTATTTTCATAACTATATTCATACCTCTTACCTTTAAAGAACCAAACATAATGTCCTGCTATTGGATTTCCTTGAAATTCGTCTATAACTTCTGTTAATTGATATATTGTTGGTCCTCTTTTTGGATAATTTAATCGATCACTTCCATATTCGGAAAGTTTCATTAAATCTCCTGCTTTTGGTTCACTAGATTCTCCAAATATTTTTGTATAATCTTGTGGGTGTATTACTCCAGACATATCACTATCTGCTAATATTCCGAATTTAGAAAGTAATAAAGCATCATTATTTAAATTTAATAATACTATTAATTCCTTTCCGTTTTCAAATCCAGCATCTGGTTGTTCTCCATAAAGAACATTGGATGCTGTTATGCTTGTGGTATTAGTATAATATGTTACTTCTTGACCAAATATATTAATCTGTTCTCTCCACCAAATAGAAAAATTATTTCTTTCTGATTTATTTAAATCTTTATTTAAATATCTTAATTTTTCCATAATATTTTATTTAAATCTACTTAGTGTAAATTTTTTAGTATTAGCATCATAGTTTATTGATATGTTTGTTTTATTAATAGCTTTTGTATATGATGCATTGGGATTATGATTTATACCATATGTTTTTACAATATTTTGACCGTCTAATGGACTGATATTCCACTGTCCGTGTTTATTGTTTTTTACTATACTATCTATTAATGGATGTGCTTTTTTACCTTCATTTCCATACATTCTAGGAACTTGATTTTGATGCTTTCTAGTAATAGATCTTATTGCATTTTGACTATGTTTTCTAGTATTTGGTGTGGATGTTTCTTTTGACGAATTAAAGAAGGATGAAAATTTTTCCATAAATATACTTACTATAATTAACAAAAAAAAATCCGACATTTAAAATGTCGGATTTTTTTAAATTTTATATCTTTAAAAGATTATTGATCAAATAATCCCTTACCTACTTTAACTCCACCAGTATTTTGTTTGGCTTTGTTTGTAAGTGTTTGTGGATTTACTTTGAAAGCTTCTGGTTTTCCAGTTGCTTTAGCTCCTTTTACGACTTGACCCTTTTTCTTAGAAACGGGAACAGCACCTTTTGCTATTTTTTGTTTTGTCATTCCTTTTTCTAATTTTGGTTGATTTACTAATGCATGTCCTTCTATTTCAGCATCTACGGATTCTCCGAGATCTTCATCACCTAGATCATCACCTAGATCATCACCAAAATCTTCTTCGCCCATTTCTTCTTCGCCCATTTCTTCTTCGCCTTCTTCTTCTTCATGAGCGGTTAGTGCTTCTAATGCTTCTACTGCGGATTTAAGATGATCTAAAACAGTTTGAAGAGTTACTTCTTCGGATTCTTCTTCACCCTCTTCACCCATTTCACCCTCTTCACCCATTTCGTCTTCCATTCCTAAATCATCAGAACCTTCGATGCTTCCAGAAAAATCTAATGAATCTCCTTCTTCTTCTCCGAAGGCTTCTTGTGCTAAAATCTTATTGTAAATAAGATCAAAGGGATTTTTTGATTCACTGTTCACTGATTTAGGTAGTGAATCTGCTTCTTGTTCAGAATGAGGTCCTTTAACGGGTTTCTCTACTTCTTTAACAGCTTCTGGACCAGAATTTTTTTGGAATTTTTTTGCATTTTCTGCACCATCAAGTTCTCCGGTGTTATCAGCAGCAACGCTGGAGTTCTTATCTTCGTTTAATACTGAGAGGTATGATTTCATGAATGACATATGTTTATTTAAAAATATTTACCTTATTACTATTACATTTCAACAAAAAAAATTTATTTTTTCTTTTTAATTGTTTTTGATGTTATATTTTTTCCATATTTTTTAGCACTTTTTTTAACACCTTTTACAATTTTTTCTTCTTTTTCAGGACTAAGATTTTTTTCTTTTGCAATTGATTTCGCAACTGCCCAAGGATTTACTTTTTTCTTTGCTTCTTCTAAAACCTTTACGTATGCGTTTTCTAATAATATTAAATCTTTGTTTGTCATGATTAAATACTATTTACCATTCAATAACATAATAGTTGCTTCTTTTTTTAAATCTATAGGAGAAATCAATTCATAATCATTTTCTCCTGCAACCCAAACTATATAAGAAGTGTTAACCTTAAATGGAGAATTTCTTTCAAATATCAAACTATATAACGAAAGTTGAAAGCTATATTTTGTATGTTCGCACTTTGAAATGTGATCAAATGGTTTTAAAAAAACTTCTCCATATGAATTTTTTCTTTCAATTTTTTTATTTGTTTTATAATCGAATATTACAAATTCTTTTGTTTTTTTATTATAAGAAAGATTGTCAATGGTTCCACATATCATTGCTTCTTTGTCTCCAATGACAAATTCTGACTTTATAAGGATGTGATCTTCTTTCCACCATTCATAGAAATTTCTAAAGTTTCTTATTAGAATGGCCATTTCTTTGTAATAATTTTCTATATCAGATTCCACACAAGGAAAAAGTTCTCCTTTTGGTGACATGAAATTAACAAATGCTTCTTTATCTATAGGAACAACTCTACGTTCTAAAAAATTTTCAACATGTAAATGAAATTCTGAACCTTTATGGCAAGAGTAGTTTTTGTTCTTTTCCCATTTTTCTAAAATAGTTTCTGTAGAAACTCCTTCTTTTTTTGCGACTCTTGCTGCTATTGTTTTACTATCGAATGGTTTTTCATATTTAGAAATAAGACCAGAAACTGATGTTTTTGCTGATTTACCTCCTATTTCGTATGTGTGATTCTTTTCAAAAAATTTTATATCCGAAAAGGAATCATATAATTCTATTAAAGTGTCTAGGTTTGGAGTAATCATATTATTGTCCAAATCCAATAACTTTGTTTTCTTTTTTCTTTTTATTTAAGAAATCTACTTTTGTTTGTAGATTATAAATGTCTGCTAGAGACATAGGATCTTTTATTTCATCTTTTATAAAAGATTCTGGATAATTCAAACTGTTTGCTAGTACTATAGAATCTTCTTTATTGAGTAATCCGAATTCATAATCCATCTGCATTCTTCCTTTCCTACGAAGAGCCTCATCAATATCATGTCTTGAACAATTATATGTTACAATAATTGCTGTTTTCATAATATCACTCATAATACCATCCGACATATTCAACAAAGAAGAAACAGCAGATGAACTTCCCCCGTCATCTCTCTTTAAGATTGCTTTTTCTGCGTCTTCTAGAATCAAAACAGAATTTGGTTTGTGAAGCAACATAGACAGACTATTGGGATCTGTTGTAAAATACTCTAACATATTAGTAGGTACATAAATAAAATCTCTATCTATTGTATTTGCAAGGTATTTAATATATGTTGTTTTTCCGGTTCCTGGTAATCCATGAAACATATATAAACCGCTAGATTTTTGAGATAGTCTGTTTATAATAATTTCATTTATATCATCAAATTCTTTTCCATAATTAAGAGATATATCCATATCTTTAGGTATGTCTAATTTAATAGGTTCAAAATCATATTCACCGTATTGATTTTTGATAAAAATATGAATTCTTCCTTTTGTTTTTTTCAGGATAAATGGTTCAAAGTCTTCTATTGGATATTTTTGAACTGTTATTGGAGCAACAAATAAAATGGAAAATATTTTATTATTATTATCGTAAGCAGTTTCTTCGATTTGCTCCTCTCCTTCTATAATTCTAGGAGAAACGGAAAGACTAGTGTTGTGAAATGTGTCATTGTCATCTGGTTGATTTTTCATACAAATTCTTATATAAACATTTTTGTATAAGAACCAAAAACTACCTCCCCTCAATGAATTATATAAATCATTTTTAATATTTGAAATCTTTCCTACTGACGTAAATGACAACAATTTTGAATTATCAATTAAGAACTTAAGAGCATCAATTGTAAATTCATCATCGGTATAAAAAAATCCAGGACAACAATTATATTTTTTTTCTATGTACTTTTTAATTGGAAACTCATTGTCATTTATTGTATTATAAAAAGATTCTTGATTTTCTTCAATAACAATATTTTGGATTTGATTTTTCTTCAGAGATAACATACACCACCCACTATATTCAAATTTCTAAAACAATCAAGAAATATTTTTTTTTACAATAGAGTTTAAAAATAAATAGTACACTAGATATGAAAAAACTTAATAAATCAGAAATTGAAGCGATACATAAAAAATGTATAAATCTAGTGAAAAGAAAACCTGCTGAGTTTTTTCAACTTAAAAAAATGTACAAATATGAGGGTTCTTGTAATTGGACTGACTTGGAAATTGATTATAGAAGAGAATTATTATCCACGGCATATCACGAATGTGTGCATTATTTATTTCCAGATTATTCGGAAACTATGGTCAAATACATAGAAAGTAGAATTGTAAATGTTTGTGACTCATTGGATATGGCTTACTTTCTAAAAATATTGGCAACTAAGTTATATAAATCGGAACTTCAAAAGAAAATTTTAAAGCAAAAAAAAGTATTGACCAAACGGAAAAAATGAGAGACAATTCGAGATAGTCTATTAAATATACCACATATGATTTTCGAAGAACAAATCTCACGCAAACCAAACAATTATCCTTGGACAGAAAAATTTATTGAAAGTATGCATAACGGTTTTTGGACCGATAAAGAATTTTCATTTAAGTCTGATGTTCAACAATTTAAAGTTTCATTGACAGACCAAGAAAGAGAAATTGTTATACGAACATTATCAGCAATTGGACAAATTGAAATTGCAGTAAAAACCTTTTGGGCAAAATTAGGAGAGAATCTCCCACACCCATCATTACAAGATCTTGGATACGTTATGGCTAACACTGAGGTTATTCATAATAATGCCTATGAAAGATTAATTTCTATTTTAGGGTTGGAGGATGTTTTTGAAGAAAATCTAAAACTTGATTGGATTGAAGGTAGAGTGAAATATCTTAAAAAATATACTCATCGTTATTATAAAGATTCTAAAAAGCAGTATGTTTATGCATTGACTCTTTTTACTTTATTTGTTGAAAATGTTTCTTTGTTCTCCCAGTTCTATGTAATCAACTGGTTTGCTAGATTCAAAAATGTTCTTAAGGACACAGATCAACAAGTAAAATACACACGCAATGAAGAAAACATTCATGCTATGGTTGGTGCTCAAATTATAAACACTATTAGAGGAGAATATCCAGAATTATTCGATGAAGAATTTAGAGACAGAATTATCAGTGAAGCAAAAGAAGCATATGAAGCGGAAGCAAAAATTATTGATTGGATGGTGAATGGAATCAAAGAAGATGGTCTTAGTGCTGTTATTCTTAAGGAATTTGTTAAGAATAGAATAAATGAATCATTAAAAATGATTGGGTTTCCAGCTGCATTTGAGATTGACAAAGAACTTATTTCTTCTACAATGTGGTTTGAGGAAGAATTATTGGGAAATAATATGACAGATTTCTTTCACAGTAAAGACACTGGTTATTCTAAAAAATCACAATGTTTCGATGAATCTGAATTATTTTAAGGTATGAAATTTGATACATTAGTTAAAAATTTAATAGAATCAGTGGATACAGAACATAAGGTTGGTGGTGAACATTGGGCGAAAATGGGAGATGATGACGGTAATACCAACTATGTTTATGTTAAAGATATTTTAGATGCCGCAGACAAAACTATAAAAACTAAAATAGTTAAAACGGATAAATTTAATAAGCCAGGAATAGCCAAACCGAAAAATGTTAAAAAATACGCAGATGATATGAAGAATGGTAATTGGGATTGGGAAAAATCTGGCCCGATTTATGGTGATTTGTGGGAAGGTAAATATGGGGCTTTTGACGGAAACCATAGATTAGCTGCTGCGATCGAAGCTGGTTTAGAAGAAGTTCCATTCAAAAACGTTGGAGATATAATAAGCAAGGCAATTTCAAATAAAAAAAGAAACAAAGAAACAATTGTCGGTGGTGTTAAAATAAGAGTTAAAGTATAAATACACATTTTATGGATCATTTTACATCAGATAAAACTGCCGATGAATTGGCGTCCTCTTGGAGAAATGCTCAACAAGAAACAATTGAAGAATTATTGGAAATAATTAAAAATCTCGAAAAACAAATTGAGATTAGGGATGAAATTATTGTTGAATTAAAATCAACAAGACAAGTTAATATTTAAATTTATGACAAACAAATACGAATGGTTAAACAAAGACTCACGAAAATTTCTAGAAAGAGGTTATTTGTTAGAGGGAGAAACAGCAGAACAAAGAATTAGAGATATAGCAGATACCGCAGAAAAATATTTAAAGATTGAAGGATTTTCTGATAAATTCGAAGATTATATGTCTAAAGGATTTTTTTCTTTATCTAGTCCAATCTGGTCAAATTTCGGACGTAAGAGAGGTCTTCCAATCTCTTGTTTTGGTTCTTATGTTCCAGATACTATGGATGGGATTATGGAAAAGGTTTCTGAAACCGCCGTAATGACAAAACATGGTGGCGGAACATCTGCATATTTTGGTAAACTTAGGGGCAGAGGGACTCCAATTTCTTCTGGTGGTGAATCTACTGGTTCTGTGCATTTCATGGAATTATTTGATAAACTAATGAATGTTGTTTCTCAAGGAAATGTTCGTAGAGGATCATTTGCTGCTTATCTTCCGATTGATCATCCAGATATTGAAGAGTTTTTAAAAATTAAATCCGAAGGTAGTGATATTCAAGATTTATCAATTGGCGTTTCAGTTTCTGATGCATGGATGAACAAGATGAAAGATGGTGATAAAGAAGCTCGTAAAATTTGGGGTCTTGTCATTAAAAAACGTTTCGAGTCTGGTTATCCTTACATTTTCTTTAGTGATAATGTTAACAATCAAGCTCCTCAAGTTTATAAAGATAAAGGAATAAAAATTAATAATTCTAACTTGTGTTCGGAAATTATGCTTTCAAATTCAGAAGATGAATCTTTCGTATGTGATCTTTCATCCTTAAATTTGGAAACATGGGAAGAGTGGAAAGGTACTGATGCAGTGGAAATATTAGTTTACTTTTTGGATGCTGTAATGTCTGAGTTCATTGAAAAAACCGAAGGAATGAAATTCATGGAAGCACCTAGAAAATTTGCAATTAACCAAAGAGCATTAGGAGTTGGTGTGTTAGGCTGGCATTCTTTGTTACAGTCCAAGATGATTCCTTTTGAATCAATGGAAGCTAAAATGTTAAACAATCAAATTTGGAAAGAAATTAGACAACGTGCTGATTATGCAACAAGATTTTTAGCACAAAATTTCGGCATTGCTCCAATATATGAAGGAACCGAATACACTAGACGAAATACAACAACTCTTGCAATTGCTCCGACTACATCATCTAGCTTTATTCTTGGTCAAGTGTCTCCAAGCATCGAGCCACTTAATAGTAATTATTTCGTAAAAGATCTCAGTAAAGGTAAGTTTACATTTAAGAATCCTTATCTTAAAAAACTTTTAAAGGAGAAGGGTAAAGATGATGATGAAAATTGGAAATCTATTTTAGTAAAAGGTGGAAGCGTTCAACATTTAGACTTTTTTTCCGAAACTGAGAAGGAAGTATTCAAAACATTTGGTGAAATTTCTCAAAAGGAAATTATAATTCAAGCCGCTCAACGTCAAAAATATATTGATCAGGGTCAGAGTTTGAATATTATGATCCCACCGAATACTAAACCGAAGGATGTAAACGAGCTTATGATTTTTGCTTGGGAACAAGGAATTAAATCCCTATATTATCAACGTAGTGCAAATCCCGCTCAGGAGCTTTCTAGACAAATATTAAGTTGTCAATCATGTCAAGCATAATATGAAAATAAAACTACTAGCATCAAATGCTAAAGTCCCACAGAGAGCAAACGATTGTGCAGCAGGGTATGATTTATTCTCCCTATACAATTATACATTACATCCCCATCAAAGATTACTAGTTCAGACTGGAATTGCAATGGAAATTCCAGATGGATATTACGGTAGAATAGCACCTCGTTCTGGTCTTGCTATGAAGAAAGGAATTGATATTATGGCAGGAGTTATTGATTCTGATTATAGAGGGGAGCTTGGTGTTCTACTTTTAAATACAGATCCAGAAAAGGTTTTTTACATCGAATCTGGTGATAAAATTGCTCAGATTGTTTTTGAAAAATATTATTCATTTGATATTGAAGTATCGGATGAAATATCAAAAACAGCTAGAGGCGATGGGGGATTTGGTTCTACTGGAAATAATTGATATGAAAAAAATTACTAAACCCGCTGAAAAAGAAGAAAGTATTTATTATTCAGATTTCTCTGGAAAATGTTTTGGAGAAGGAGATCCTCCTATAGAATTGACACTTGACTTTGGTTATGGTTCAAAGTATGATGGTAGTAAGTTGACATTCCATTTAGATGATGACGATATTGAAGATATTTTGGTATTATTAAAATCTAAATTGAGCAATGATTCAAAAAAAGCATTGAAGAAAAAAAATATAATATTAGATGAAAGATATGATGACAGCATTCAATCTAGAGACTGGCTTGATTGTGATTATATTGGTAATGAAATAGAATTATTAGATAAATTAATTTAGAAACACACATATATGAACGATAAAAACAATAAAAACAAAAATTCCCAGACGGGAAAAGGGGGTAATTTTGGGAATGTTTGATACCGTCCACGTTAAAAGAAAACTACCACTCAATAAAGAATTGAGTGGTTTAGATATTAAATGGTCTGAGTTAGAATTTCAGACCAAAGATCTAGATAATTCTTTGGCAAATTATACCATTACCAAGACTGGTAAATTGGTGGAAAATGTTCGAGAGTTTGAATATGTTCATTACACCGAAGAAGAAAAAAAGAGTAAGGATCGTAAACCTTGGGATCTATACAAGGATGTAAAAACCACAAAAGAATATGATCAAGATGTAAAACATCATGGTGTCATTATCTTCTATACTAGTGTAGATTACACCGACGAAGAAGAATTTTGGGTGGAGTTCAAAGCTTCCTTCACTCATGGAAAGTTAGATAAAATGGAGTTGTTTAAATTTGAAAAGCAAAAATCTAGAAAAGTTTATCATAAAGAATGGGAAGAGAAGAGAAAATTAGAAGAACAAAAACTCTGGAATAGAACAAAGCGAATTCTCCGTTATATTGGATGGAGATGGTTCTGGAATAAAATGTCCAGAACTTGTTATAGTTTGTCTAGAATGTTTGGTAAATTGCAGTTTCTAATTATTAGACATTTAATGTAATGGACTACGAAAAATTTAAAATTATCATTGAGGGGTTAGAGAAGGTTAGTGAAAGGTCACATTCTATATACAAATTAGGCGTAAATTTGATAGATTATGATGAACTGTATCAAAATATTATTACTAATCTATTAAATTCTGTGTTTGATGAAGATGGCAAAGGTTGGATTGATTGGTATCTTTACGAAAGAGTAGGATTTACAAATAAAGTAAATCTTGCTAATGACAAAGACGGAAATGAAATTTGTTATGATATCCCCTCCCTTTGGGAAGAAGTTAAAAATAATTTATTGACTTCTTAATAAAATCATTTATTATTAATTTTATGGGAAATATACAATCAAATAATACTATAAAATTTTCTTATCATAACGAAACAATTTCATCAGAAGGATTCTATGGTTCTCCTGAAACAACTATAGAATATGAAATTTCTTCTGAAACTAACATAAATGAGGTGTGTCAATCTTTTGAAAATTTTTTATTGGCGTGTGGTTATCGATTAAATGAAGGAGAAAGAATCGGAATTATTGAAAATTATGATTAAAAAAACTGTTCAGCGTTCAGAAGAGTGTTTTATTCAATTTACCGAAGAAGAATTATCTTCTTTGGGTATTAAACCTGGTGATAAGTTTTCATTAAAAATAAATGAAGATGACTCTATACTCATGCAAAAATATGTATCGATTGAAATTGATATCTCTGAATGGTCTAGGGAAATTTTAGAGTTTTTAATAGATCTTTCAATAAAAAAAGACGTTTCTGTTAATGATGTAATAAATGAAATATTAGAAGAGTATTTGAAAAATGTCTAATATTATAATTTTTATAAAAAATATAATAGAAAGTATAAAGTTTTTATATATGTGTTTTATTTTAGTTATGGTAATAACTATTATCACACCTATTGTTGTGATTAAAAAACTTATAGAAAGTTGTTCTATAAAAACACCAAAAGATGTTGGCAGTTTAGATAAAACATTATAGGATATGAATTATGGACAAAAAAACAAAAAATAATGTTGTATGGTCTTTAGATACTGTTTTAAGATATGTTAAAATTTATGGTGAAGATAGTATCTTTGATCCTTCTCATTGTCTTATGCATCTAGAAACTGCAATGAATATATTAAAACAAGAAGAAATTTTAAAAAATACACAACAATAATATATGAAATATAAAATTAGAAAACGAGAAAATATCACAATGTACGAAGCAAGCGAAGTAGTAGAACTTGATGATAAACACTTCCGTAAATTAGAAGAAAATCCATATACAGGAGATAGTGAAGAAGAATTCTTGAAATATATTTCAGATCTTCGTTTGTATTCTGGAGATACACCAGAGGGTCTAAAAGATTCTGTTGTTGAAGAACTCTTAAAATTAGGAGAAAACGCAAATATGGAAGCATTTGGAAGTTCTGCTGAAAAATTTGCAAATGTTTGGTTTGAATCTGGTGAAATTGGTCAATCGAAATATGGAGGGTTCGTTATCAATCACAGCACCCATGAATAATGGTGAAAGCGAAATAAAAAGATACATAGATTCATTAGAATACAAAAAGTGGAAAATCGCAAGGTTTTTCACTTTGTATTGTGATTCACCAACGAATCCCGAAGATATAACGGAGGAAACTGTTATTGATTTTGAAAAAACATTCAATGGTTCAGAATCAACAGAAAATGATATTTGAATCATTAGTAGAAAAATGGCAACCTGCTATAGAATTTTTAGGAAATTGTGTACCAGAAGAAAAAATACTTGACTGTTGTAAGGAACTAGAGTATATTAGAGAGAGATATTTAAATGGTGAATTTAAAACAGATTCGCCATTTTCTATGAATGCCATGTATTCAGCTGAAACAGAAATGTTTCATGAAGAAATTAAAAAATGTATAATAAAATTTTCTAATGAAAAAGAAAACAACAGAGTCTAAAAAAATATCAATCGAGTTTGATGAAAAACATCTATCAACACTCATAGCTGCACTAGAAGTTTATAGTCGCCTTCGAGGTGGTCAAATAAAATTCGCATTCGACAATGCTTTTTGGGATAAAGACTTGAGCTATCATGATGGTGAAGTTCTCGAAAGTTTTGTACGAACAATTGTTTTCCACAAAGATAAATTACTTAGGGAAAATAGAAATGCATATTATGGTATTGGTTGTAAGGAAATGAAAGATGGTGATGTTGCATGGGAGATTAAAAAGGTTATTGAACAATATAAGCACTATCAAAGAAATGATGGTTTTAGAAGAATCTGTGATGTATCTGGTGATGGTGCTATGCAGATTTCGGATGTACCTGTTCCAAGAATTATAGATTACAATGGTTATTGGAAACCTCAGAAATCTTTTATAATTCCAAAAAGATATCAAAAATATATAGATGCATCTATGAAAATTGAAAAATATAGTGATGTTTGGTCTGTAGTTGATAAAGCATTTAAGAAAAAACCATTACCAAAGGGTAAGTTGAGTAGAATAGAAAAATATGACGGTAGTTATTATGTCGTTGTAGAAGAACCATATGTATTAGATTAAAAAATATGAAAAAACCAAAATATTACACAAAAACAGGACAGCATCCAGATGATGCAATTATTAAAGTTAAAGAATTTATTAATGAACTGCAAATAGTACAAGAAAAATACTATAATGATCTAGTAGATGATCTTAAAATCAATAATGAATTAAATGATTGGCTTTTTGATTTTGTCTATAATGAAAGCAAAGATTTTGATCTTACATTTACCGAATACTTGGAAACATTAGATAAAAATTACGAAGATTTTGTTAAAGGCGATTAAACAGTTTATTTTCGATGCTTTATTCATAACAATTTTATTGGTATTATTTGCTGGTTGTATTGTTATTGCACTTATAGGATCTATTAGATTTAAATCATAAAAATGGACATAAACATTAAAAAAATACCAATATTTTTACATATACCTAAAAACACAGGAACTTATATTCATTATAAGAATATGCATCTGTTTAGGAGGTATGGTTTAAAAATGGGATGGGACAAAGATCCCTATGAGGGATCTAGTTGGAATTTAAAATTGAATATGATTTCTGTGGTGTTTAAAAATAAAAAAGTATTAAGCCTATTTGTATATGATAACTATAATATATTAAAAAATAATAAAAATTTTAATATTACTAGTGATCATGAATCTACAATCGAATTGTATCCATTTTTATACGAATTGTTAAATAATAAACTTGAAATATTTTCGATGATAGTTGCATCAGATGGATTTAATATGATGTCAAAATTAAATTTTGATGGATTGAACGTATCTGATTATATTTGCAAAATAATAAAAAGACAACCCGTTTATTATACTATATTTAGAGATTGTTTTTCTAGAACAGTTTCTATGTATAACTATCTTAATAGTTATACATCAAAACACGAACCAACATACAAAAAAATTATATATAATTCTTTTGAAGAATATATAAAATCCCATCAGTTAGAAGATAGTTGGTTGATAAGACAACTATCTGGAATTCCCGACAAAGAATCTATTAATGAAGAGTGTTTTAATAACTCTTGTAATATTTTAAATAAAGTTAAAATAGCAGATGTTAAAAATGTTGAAGAAATATTTGAAAATGTGTTTAAGGAGTGTTATGATGTAGATGATATTATAAAAAACGTTGAAGGTGATTATTATAATAAAAATTCATCAGAAGGTGTGAAAATTGATTTTGATACTTTGGACGAAGATATTAAAAATATTTTTTTAAATCGTACAGTCTTTGAAAGAAGACTTTATAATAAATATATTATATGAAAATATTTACATACTATGAAGATATAAATTTTAAAAATCAAGATGAAATGGTACATCTCTGGAAAAAAAGTTGGGAACAACAAGGGTTTGAGGCTATTATTTTAACTTTGGAGGATGCTAAAAAAAGTCTTTATTATGAAGAATTTGTAACTAACATAAAGCGAGTTCATATAGATATTACCGGCCATGAAATAAGACCATACGGGCTATCTTGCTATTTGAGATGGCTTGCCTATTCGGTTCAAAGAGATCAAGAATCGTTTCTCGTATCTGATTATGATGTTATTAATAAAAATTTTAAAGTAACCGAAGTAAACGAAAAAGCAAATATTTTATCATTTATGGATGGTTATTGTCCTTGTTTTGCTTATGGGTCACCAGATCAATTTTTGAAATTTTGTAAAAATATAATTTCAATTTCGAATGAACACAAAGAAATACTACAAAAAGAGTATCAAGAAAAAAAATTTGTTCATTATCACGATCAAGAGTTTTTATTTTTAAACTACGAACGGATTGCATGCAATATTTGTCCTGGACGAAAATATGTAAGAGTATACGAGCATAATAACCTAGAAATGGAAAAATATAATTTGTTACATGTTGCTCACCAATCGATTGGTATTTCTAAAGAAACTTGTCCCGAATTAAAGGAAATTAATCCAGATGAATTACGAATTATTTTGACAAATAATATTTTAAATAAAATGAAAACACAAAAAATATTTTTAGATTTAGGATCGAACAGACTTCAGGGTCTGCAACTTTTTAAAAATAAATTGAACATCGATTCATCTTGGATAATACAAGGATATGAACCAAATGAAACTGTTTTTAATATGGCTATAGAACAAATAAAAATCCCAAATCATATAAATCATATTTTCTCGGATTATAGAAATTTTATACTTAATAACTCAGCGGTGTCTGATGAATCTGGAAAAAAAGAGATAAAAAATATAATTCAATACACTCATGATGGACAAGTTAGAGAAGGTGATGCTGGAGGATCTACATTATTAGAAGATGTGGTATGGCATCAAAAAAACGTCAAATTTGAAACAAAAATTATTTCTTCAATAGATATCAATGAAATTTTAGAAAAACTCTCTTTAAAATATGGAGATAATATTGAAATATACATAAAGTGCGACATCGAAGGATATGAATATAAAGTTGTTCACAGGATATTACAATCCAAATATATTAACAAGATAAAACAAATGTTTATAGAATGGCATCCGCATTTTTTTAAAAATATACAAGAAAAGACAAATGAATCCCACTTGTTAAAACAACAACTCTCAAAAAATAATATTGAGAGTTTTGATCATCATTAGTTCTTAAATACTATAAGTTTAAATGATAAACAAAAAAAAAGTTTTATTTTATGGTAATTGTCAGTTGGCAGTATTGAGCAAAATGCTTCAATTACAAAATCCTAAGTTTAATGAAGAGTATGACGTACTGAAAGCTTCGGATTATAATTTAGCTCCTATTTATGAAACTTCTATAGGAACGGTTGCACCGTTCATGTATCGTGAACATACAGAATACGGAGTTGCAACACCAGAGACCATAAAAGCAGTCGAACAGATTACAGAAGATGCTGATATTATTATATTTCAACAATTACATCAAGCAAAACATATAGATAGACCAGAGGAATTTACAACAGATTATATATACCAAAAACATAAAGCAAACAAACGAATGATTTGCGTACCGTCTTTTTGGTTTTCTGGATATTTAACAAATATAACAAAAGATAATCTTGTTATACCTTATATTTTAAAATGGCTTTTGGATAAAGGACTAAGCAATGAACAAATACTTTATTGGCTTAAAAATGAATCTCATCATAATATTTCACTATTAATAGATAATCAAGTACAACATTCAATTAAAGAAATTAAAAATAGAGAAATCGAAGAATCCTTTAAATATAAAGACTTTGTAAGCATTTTAGATATTTTATCTGAATATAAAAAAATATTTTTATGTTATAATATGGCTCATCCTTCTGAATATTATTTCAAAAAACTATATTATAAACTAATAGAAATTATAGATAATAATTTACAAAATGAAATTTTGGAAAAAAATATTACAGTTCCTAGATCACCTTTTTTTACGTATCCCTTAGATTTTCATTGGTTTAAAGAAAACTATCCCAATATATCCAACTGTGATCCCAAACACTATGTTAACCATCTCGATAAAAAATTCATAGATGAACAAGTATATTTGATAAAAAAATTAGATATTGAAAGTGATTTTTTTAAAAGAGAAATTCAAGAAAACATAAATATTTTAAATTGTATATGATGTTCATATAATGAACATCAATTTGAATAAATATTGATATGAACACTAGTAGTATTGTACTTTCTTTAACAAGTAATTCGGTTTATGAAGAATTCTTTGCCGAAAGAGAAGAAATTTTAAAACATAAATGGATAGAAAGTGAAAAAAATAATAGAGATATTGGATTTAATGCTGCATTATTTGATTGGATTGTTAAATATCGTAGTGCGTGGAGAGATTTCAGAAAATCTCAAAAAAAATATTTAGTTTAAACAGTAGACAAAAAAATGCTTTCATATATTATATATGAAAGCATGAAAGAATTAATAGAAGAAATTACAAAATTAACCAATCAATGGTACACATTGATTGGACCAGATCATCATAAAGACCGAGATTGTCATTGGTATATCGAAACCAAATGGAGTTATGGTAAACCACCAATATATATCATACAACATTATGGATATATTATTGATGAAGTTATTGAAACATGTAATACTTACGAATTGGCTTTGGCAAGATTAAAAGAAATCTTGACAACAGAAATAAAAGAATATATAAAAGATAGAGATGAAAACGACGAAGAAACTGGATGGTAATAAAATCTTCAGAATTAAAAAAGTGAAGAAAGATAAAAAAGAAATTTTTTTTCCACAAAAAAAAGGAATGTTTGGATGGAGAAACGTTTACTATGATTTGTATTTCGAAACACAAGATGGGGCTACTGCATTTTTAGATGACTACACAACTAGTAAAAAGGAATTGATATCATATATTGATTACAATAACCCAAATGCGATACAACGTTTTGATTTACCTAGCAAAATATTACATATGTTATGTAAAGATTTATGAAAACTTTAGATAAAAATAAACCAATATATTATATCGGTGATCATCATGGTGATTGGGAGAATTTGTTTCGAGTTGTTAATAGAATTAAACTAGAACATTGTTACCTTATTAGCGTAGGAGATTCTGGTATTGGATTCCGTCGCCAAACCGAACAATTGGAAAATATAAACAACTTAAATGAAAGATTTAAAAAACTTGATATTATATTCATGTCCATTCGTGGGAATCATGATGATCCCTATTATTTCAAAGGAGATAGTAGAATTTGTTTAGATAATTTTGAATTAATCGAAGATTACTCGATTTATGAACATAATTCCAAACAAATTCAATTTATTGGAGGAGCAACTTCTATTGATAGATCAAAGAGGATGGAGGGTATATCTTATTGGAGTGGAGAAGGTTTAAATTTTAATAAAGATAAACTACGAAAAGTTGATACTTTAGTAACTCATACTGCTCCTCCTTGGTGCTTTCCTCAAAAATTTAATAAGATGGTTTATGATTGGGCAGAGGATGATAGTTATTTGTTAGAAGAATTAATTCTCGAAAGAGAAGTTATGGGTGAGATTTTTAAAGTGTGTCAACCATCATTACATCTATATGGTCATTTTCACGACTCCTGGAATAAAGAGATCAACGATTGTAAACACATATTATTAAATATTAACGAAATTTGGAGTATGATATGAGCGAACAAGATTTTTATAGAGAAGAATATGAGCGTCTATACGGTGATGAACCGACAATAGGAAATTACGGTGATGAATCGAAGATAGGAAATAATACATTTGAATTTGTTAATGATTTAGAACAGTTTATTACAGATAAGCATAATACAATACATAAGAAACAATGAAACACATTAAAAAACAAATTTTAGCAATTTTAATTTTTGCTATAATGTCTATTATATATTTTTTATTGACATATTATTGAAAAATGATATTTTTAGTGTATGAAAGTAAAAGAATTAATTGACGTTTTACAAAAATTGGATCCAGAAACACTTATTGTTGTTGATGGATATGAGGGAGACTATGATGTTCCGAAAGGAGCAGAACAAATATATGTGACTGGTCCACATGAAACACATTGGTATTATGGAGACTATAAAGATTGTCCAGAAGATAAACCAGGAGCAATGAAAGCTCTTTACCTAATAAGATAACATATGTATTTTAATTTTTCAATTTATAATTATACAAAAAAAGCAGATTACTGGTATAAACTGAAGTCCTACCATAAACAACTTTCTAAAAACAAACACTTAGAGATCGAGACATTTTTTACAAATTATTACTTGCTTTCTTTTGAGTTTGATTGTAAGCTTAGTGGAAAGGACCATGCTGGTATTAGATTAAAAATTAATATTGGTAGTCTAGAATTAACAATAAGTTTTTATGATTCCAGACATTGGGATTATAAAAAGAAATGCTGGGAAAATAAATAATATGAAAAATGAACTAGAGATTGAGCTTGTAAAAAAATATCCTAAAATTCTTAAGGATTATAAAGGTGATCCAATGCAGACTTGTATGAGTTGGGGCATTGAGCACGATGATGGCTGGTTTAAGCTTCTCGATAAATGTATGAAAAAGCTTCAATATTTTTGTGACCTTTGTTCTAAAGACGGCGAAGAAGTACAAGTTGTTGCCAATCAAATTAAAGAAAAATACGGAACTCTCTGTTTTTACACAAGTGTTAATGGTGGTGATAATACTCAACACGATATTATTGACGATATCATTGACCAAGCAGAAAGAAGGTCTGCATATACTTGTGAAGTAACAGGAGAGCACGGAGAGCTTTGTAAAAAAGGTGGTTGGTATAGAACATTATGTTACGAGCAAGCAAGAAAAGATGGTTATGTAGCTTGTAAGGAATCAACCGAAGAATACTGGAAAGAAAAAGATGTAAAGGGGTCTAGTATTTAAACATGACACCGTTTCAGAGCAATCTTTTAAAGTTTGAGTTAACCAAAGATCAACTTGATTCCATGGAAGAACATGCTTTTTACGAGAGTGGTTTAATTGCTGATGGTTGTTTTGATAGTTTGGATGATTATGCTAAACAGTGCATTACTAGATATGGTAGAATACTTTTAAGATCGCAGAAAGAAAGGATTTATAACATGGATGATGTATTGGGTTCATGTGACACAAATGAATAATTTAGACACAGCTTTAAGACGTATTTTAATAAACGGTCTATTTGGTTCAGGAATATTAATAATATTAGTTTTAGCAGTAGTGTTTAGATATTATATTGATAAACAAAATAATTTAAACATGGATGAATTAAATCAAATAGTCGAAGAAGAAATTACAAAAAATGAGTACTAAATATAAATTTGAAGAAGTAATGGGTTGCACAGCTTTTGATTTTTTGGTAAATGGCAAATCACTTTCCGATATTCCAAAAAATGATCAAGATCAAATTTTAGACTATCTTTTTGTTAAAATTAAAGAAGGTATTAAAGAAAACACTATTCAACTTGAAAGTGTTGTTCAATTATTTCAATATGATGATTATGAATACGATGATCACGTCTGCGAACAGTGTGGCGATACTGTATCAACCACAACGTGGAATATTTAAGTTGACATTTAACAATAATATCCTAAAATGATTATATGAGTAACAAATACGATAAGTTCACTAAAAAAGCACTAGATAAAATGTTTACTTACGTTGGCTTCGAGGGCTTCAACGAGGAGTTTACAAAACAACACGAGGATTGGTATCAGCAGAAAACATGGACAATGGAACAATCTGCTGATTTCAAAAAGTGGTTCATTACAGAAACCAAGAAGGATTTAAAATTCAATAAAAACATGGCTGAAAGAGAATTTTCTTGGTTTGATCTTAAATGGGGTTGGAAAGTCTCAGATGATCCTTATTTCTCCAAACAAAAAGAATTAGTACATGATTGAGATTGTCTCATTTGTGGGCTTGTTTAGTTTTTTATTTTGTGCATATTGTGTATGGAATTGTAGAAATGACATGGACGAATAGCATGAGAGCAGAAACAAAATACTCGAAGTTACAAAAGACTCGACCCCATTATTCTGCCTACGAAAGCGTTTACAGAGACATATTCTATATTTTCATCTTTTCTTAATTCTTGAGCTGCCTTGCCCCAAAAGCGATGGTTTCCATCTATAATGCTATATCGATTTCCTTTTTGTAACATTATTAATGGTCGTCTTTTCATCATTTCATCTACGTCAACATTATATGTTTTATCTATATCTTGTTGAACAAAAGAATATTCCTGGGGAAGCTTTGTTTTATTTAAAACCGCTTTTTTATATTCTTTTACAAAACCTTGTATCTCTTGAGTCGTATCAAACCAAGGATGGTATATTGGATGGAGGACAGCTAATTGGTTAAATGCAAGCTGAAATGTTGAGGGACGATCAGACCAAACAATACCTTTTAATCTCTCTAAGGTAATTTTAAGAAACTCTTCTTCTGACTTATTTTCAGGCTTACCTTCCATCATACTATCTATTACAAGTTGTGGTATTTTATTAGATACCACGGTTTGATAAGCTTTTTCTAATAAAACTTGATCTTTAGTCATCATGTGCTATAATATTATTTATCCAAAATTTTTAAAAATGAGAGCAGATTACAAAAATACAAAAATTGGAGATAAAATCGTCTTCAAAAAATCTACCAAACATTGGTTCCTCAATAGAGAGGAGAATGCAAAGAAGCTAAACCCTGGAGATGTTTTTACAGTTAAAAAGATTAACGTAGCATCTTCTTCTACAGAAGTCATATTAGAAGAAACTGGGGACTTGGGATATGAACTCATGTGGTTTGAACATCCCAATAAACCATTAATAGAAGAAGATAATGCACCGGATACATATGTAAAAGAATCTTCAATAGAAGGTTTTGGATTATATGCATCTAAAGATTTTGTAAAGGATGAATTAATTATTGATTATAATTTATTTCCGGAAAATTGGTATGATATGAAATACACTGATTTATCCGAAGAACAAATTAGAAAAAATTGGTATGTTATGATTGATAACGAAAATTGTATTACTAGCGACAAATATTCAAAGTTTTCATACATTAATCATTCTAGAAAACCTAACTGCTTTTGGAATATTGATAAAAGAATAATTGTTGCTGATGGAGATATTAAAAAGGATGAAGAACTTTTTATTGATTATAGATTAGAACCAAGACCCAATAGAGTAAAGTTTCCAGAATGGATATGAAACCGAAGAATCCTAACGAATATACTCCAGACAAATGGGTAGTTGTTAAAATAGAAGGAGGAGAATTTCCTCTGACCTATAAAGTATTTGGTAACTGGCATGGTGGTTGAGAGAAAAAACAGAGAAAAATTCAGATCAAGAGACGAGACTGGAGTAAATTTGGCTCTAAAGCAACCTCGTTGTTGGGATTAAAATTATGAACGACGAACTAACAACAAAATCATATAGACTATTTGATAGATTTGTCAAAATCTTGTAATTCAGAGTACACAAGGGCAGATAAATAATCTATGTCGGATTCGTTTTTATTTACCATTGGTAAATAACGTTTAACATATTGTTTTATAGTCGAAATTGTTAAATTGGGTGTTCCTTTTATTTTATCAAAAATTTGCTTTGCTGCTAATTCATCGCTAATATTTAATGATTTATTATTTGTTGGCTGTTGGTTGCTTGTACTGGAATTAATTTGTCCTTTAATGTAGGGAAGCCAACTTTTTGTAAGCCATTCTTTATATTGAATATTATTCAATATAGAAGACGTAGTAGCTCCTTTTATGGGCTTTACGTTTTGATTCAACCAAATAGAAATATTATCTATTTTTATTTGGTCTTTTATGTATTTCTTTAACAAGTTTAATCCTTCTTCAGGTTCTCCTTTTGAAAAATATACCGGAATTTTTTCTAAACTAGCGTCTCCTATTGCAGTCCCAACGGCCCCTATCGTGTTTTGTAAATCCGCCTCTAAAACTAATTGATAAGCTTTTTCTAATAATATTTGATCTTTTGTTTTCATACTTGACTTTCTTATTATAATATTTATACTTATTTATACTTATTTATACATGAAACTTCAAAATCCCAACGAATACACTCCAGACAAATGGGTAGTTGTTAAAATAGAAGGAGGAGAAATTCCTCTGACCTATAAAGTATTTGGTAATTGGCATGGTGGTTATATGGATTCTGGTGGTTCATGGAAATTGAATAGTGGGATTACAAGAGTTACAAAAGCAAAGAAACATTATAACTTCAGAGGTTTTTCTGGATCAATTTATAAGTGTCATGAAAATGCATATGGAATGACTGGTTATGGAGCATCAGTAATCGATAGTATTATTAAAAGATCCAAAGAAGCTGGAGTAAATGTAGAAATAATGCCAGAAGATACAAATTGGCTTGACTTGTCCTACGAATAATTCTATATTTATTACATGAGAAATCCAGAAGATAAAATTACTTTCGGAAAGTATAATGGAAAAACTTTCGAAGAAATAGCTAACATTGATCCAGATTATATTTTATGGCTTGACGAAAAAGTAAAAGATGTTAAACTTCCTAAGAAGTGGATAGAATGTGTTGAAATGGATATTAGAGAAAGAGATAGCGAATTACATGATATTATTTCAGAATATCGTTATCAATAGGTTTATGAAGATTTCGAAGAATAGTTTAAGTGGAAAGAACAGCCATGGACGCATGAGCGGTGCACGTTCGAGTCGTGCTTCTTCGACCATTTTTAAAAAACTGCAAAAGTTAGATAGAGAGATTTCAAAATTACGAAATCAAATAAATCCTTTTGCTTCCAAATATTTTGACTTTAAAAAACACTATAACAAAAAAATTGTAGAAAAAATAGAAAAGCTTGACATGAAGAGAAAAGAAGTTAGACTTGATAGAAAGAAATATGAACAATAATTTAACATATAAATTTTCTAATGAAAAAGAATTTCAAGAAGAAATAGAAAGATGTTGCGAGAATAATAGAAACACATTTGATGAAAGAAGAAAAAAACACAAGGAAGAACTTAGTAAAAAAGACCCTAAAGATTTAGAAGAAGCACATAATATATTTTTTAGAATGATAAAAGACTGGAAAGGAATACAATGAACAGAACACTTAAATTTCGTTGTTGGGATAAACTAGCAAAACAATTCACCTATCCAGACAAAGGATATCAAGGACATTTTGTTCTTGATTTGAATGGAAAGTTTCAAAACCTTCAGAATGGTTCTGGGGGTGACGAATATGTTGTTCAGCAATGGACTGGATTAAAAGATTCCGAACGTAACGACATTTATGAAGGTGATTATGTCGAGTATTATAAAGATGAAAAAAATTACTTAGGCACTGTTAGTTTTTTTGATGGAGCCTTTACAGTTATGGGAGAACATTATTACGAAAATAACGAATTAACAATCTTCAAATATCAATTGTATACCATTTACAAATACATTTATGAATATAAAGTAAAAGTAATTGGAAATATTTTTGAAAATAGTGAACTTTTAAAACAATGAATAAAAGAGAATTAAAATTCCGAGCATGGAACAATGAACAAAAGAAGTTTGAATATTTTGAACTTTTTAATATTACCGTTCCAGATAGATTGCTAACTCAAAACAAATTTCCTGTTCAGCAATGGACTGGAGAATACGATAAGAACAGAAAACCGATTTACGAAGGTGATATTATTAGTTCATATTCAGCTGAATATATTAACGAAAACTATGAAGCTGAAATAGTTTTTCTAGATGCAGCTTTTCATGCGAAGGTTAATGAAAAAGATTATAGGGGCATATGGAGTGGTGATGATATTGAAGTAATGGGTAATATTTTTCAATTACCTTGCAATCCAGATCATAATGGAGAATGTTTGGTTTGTGATTGCTGGTTGAGTGATTGTCCGTTTAATAAAGAGAAATATTGCTGATTCAAAACAATGAAGATAAAACAATCTGACATTATTACAGATAGACTTCCAGAAATAAGAACAGTGAATGGGTATACAAATGTCGTTCTTGCTCTTTGGAAAGAAGAAAATTACTGTGAATCAAATAGATATATTCCGATGTGGTCAATATGCAATACGGAATATTACAATGAAAATCCTGACGAATTTCAAGGTTGGATTGAATTAGAAGATAATTTCCCAACAAACGAATAAAATGACACTCAAACAAAAAATAGTATCTCATGTAATAGTAGGCGGGTTGTTTAGAGTCTCTGAATTTATTGCAAACATTATCATGTGGTTAATGAGATTGTTTAAGACTAGAAAATTCCATGATCTTTACATATACTTGAAATATGAACAAGACTTTCTTTATCCTCTAGCAGAAAAAATTTGTTACTGCTTAGGACTAAGAAAAGAATGGGATGTACACAAAGAAGGTTTAGTTAGATTGGCAAGATTAATTTTTGGAGAAAATGAAAAATGAACAACCGACCTACACCAGAGACGGATGCATTTGCCATTAAATTTAAAACACTGTGTGGTGAAAAATACTGGGTTCCAGTTGATATTGCTCGCAGACTCGAACGCGAACGCGACGAGGCACAAGCTTACTCTAAAGGCACATGGCAAAGCTTACGGGATTCCCAAGACGAGGTGTTAAGACTCACATTTGAAAATAGAGAAATCAGTCAAGAGCTAGAAGAGGCTAGGGATACTATTATGAAGATAGAGGAAATATTTATTGATAGTGAAGATATGCACGATGACTGGATGAAAGTGGGGAATATTGCAAGAACATTTTGTGAAAAATACATATGAGTCCACAATTAATAAAATACACTAAAAAAGTAGATTATCTTAGAGATATTCTAAAGAAACATGGTTTTGAAAATCTCGAATTCTTTTGGTATAATGATGGAATTTATTCGGGTAACTGGAAAGATATGTCAGTATCTATGGAAAAACCAGACAACAGAGACACAACATTTACTCTTTGGAATTTCGGATTTAGAAGTGCGTCAGAAAATAATAAAAGAATTAAATTAAGAGCTATAGCTTCAGAACCACCAGAAGGTGATGAGATTTTTCATTTTGATTTAGAATATTATCCAGAAGTAGTTTTACATGATAGACATAAATTCTATGGACCATCTGCTCGTTTGGAAGTTAGTGATATTTTAGAAAGAGACTTGACTAATCTCCAAAAATATATAGACTATCTAGTGAACCTAAAATGAACGCACCTTTTTAAATTATGAACAAAATACATCATCGTCGATATTTAAACTCTCCCAAATGGTATAATATTAGAATTAAGGCACTTGAATACTATGGTAAAAAGTGCTGTAAATGTGAGCAATATGCCACAGACGTTCATCACTTGGATTATCCAGAAGTTCAAGGCGAAGAAGAGATGGAAGATTTATGTGTATTATGTAGACCTTGCCATGATGCAATACATTCTGCTGAGAAAGGTGGACAGGGTACTCTCCATATTAATGGTCTGTTTAATTATCTAACAGACAAACATAAAGAAATTTTAAGTTTAAACTTGAAAGATTCTTTACTTTTTGTTTTTTTCTCAGACACTCCTGATGGTAAAATGATTAGAAATGAGTCTTTAAAGTTATTAAATGTTGATAGCTATTATGGTTTGAATGGATCATCCAATTTACGATATAGAATTGATTAAAAAATGAAAAAATTTGCATGTTATCATAAACCAACTAAGTGTTGGGTATATTTCAAAGAAGATAAAAGAGGCATTCCTTTTATTTGCCTGTGTTTAAAACCAGACGCAACTATATTTGAAAGCAAAAACCATGCTAAAGAACTTTTAAAAAAATCATCGTTCGATAGCTCTGAGAATTACGGATCAGAGAACTTTCTTGAGTTTTTAGTAAAATTATTATGAAACCCCTGACCTAGAAAATAAATTATGAAAAGTCCCACAAACAAAGAAAAAATTTTGCAATACGAGTCTTTTCTACATAAGATCAATTCGTTTATAGTATCTTGCAATAATGATGGTATTAAAGAGTTGGTAGAGAATGCTGATATTTGGTCATATTCTCATCGTGTTGGCAACGGAGAGCTTTCCGATAAAAAACAACAACAAGCAATTAATAATGCATTCTGGAAACTTTCAGATACTCCTAAAACCGATAAAGATAGTGAAGAGAGACAAAAGTTCTGGTCAGAGGCAAAAGATAGAATTTTGAAACAAAAAGAAAAGGTATCCATAACATGATAAACAAAGTAAAAATAACCAATCTAGCTGATGCGGAGAGTTATAGCTTTAGTAAAAACAATACAGAATATGATGTTTGGATTTCTGTTGTTGATCAAGATAGTAAAAAGCAAATAAATAGAATGAAGAAAAACTTTCGTGAAAAGAATGTTAAATTTTTTCATCAATTTTTTGCTGATTGGTCTAATGAAGATGGTATTGCTTGGGGACACTTAGAACATGAGGCACCACAACTTCAACACATTCAGAACATTATTACATTTTTGAAACCACTTGCAGAAGATAATAAACCTCATAATCTAGGCGTTAATTGTTTTGCTGGAATCTCAAGATCAACTGCTATTGGAATAATTGCATTGATTATGGCTGGAAGAACAGTAGATGAAGCTTTGACTGAAATTGTAAAAGATAGACCAGAAGCATGGCCTAATTTGCGTATTCTCAGATTCGCTTCTGATATTCTTAATATTGATATTCATGGTCATGTATCCGATTGGAAAAAGAAATGCATGAATTCTGATGAAATCTTCGTAATACCTGATAGATTACAAAAAACTATATGAACGAAGAAGAAATTAACTTGATCAAAGAAGATTTGAAACTTTCTGATAGTTATTTTATAAGATGTATCAATAAACTACTAGAATCAGAAAAAAAAATTGATGAACTTGAACAAAAAATTATAGATATTCAAGCAGAAATGTCCGACATTGATTTATTAAATACTCAAATAACATTTCTCAATTCTGTTTTATCTAAAACAGATGCATTGTGGGCTCAATCACAAGAAAAAGAACGAAGGTGGGAAGAAGTTGCTACTAAGTTGTATAGCGTAGCAATACATCTACAAGCAGTTGCTAACAACAGAAATAATATTGTTGTAGTTGGTCCTGGACTTTATTCTGAAGCAGTAGATGCTATAAAAGAATATGAAAGATTACAAAATGACTGAGGAAAAATTTATGGCAAAAAATCATTGTTTAAAAGAATTTACAGAAAATAAGACTTTGCTTTATGCGATTCGTAGTTTCATTTTCGAAAAAACTGGTGTTTGGGATTTGTGGGATATATTCCCTTATAGATGGAATATTTGGTATTATGATAAACTTGAACCTATTTTTAAACCTAAAAACTCAAGACTGCGTAAGGCTATTCCTAGACAATGGAGGGATGTTTCTAGTCTTATCGTTGATGTTAATTTTGAATTTATTAAAGCTTTTTATGATGATGAATATGTTGACGGTATTGTAGATTGGACCGCAACAGAACACCATCAAGAATTTTCAAAATGGTTGGAACAATCATACTCATATATTACTAATGAGCGTTTATTTTTGCAAAATGAACTAGACAAAGCGTATCCCAAAATGACTTCTATTCAAGATATGTTTGAATCAATTGTGTATGAAAACGGAAGAAAAATGTATAAAATGAAAGACGATGGGATTCCATATGATGTTAAATATGCTGATGTAAATAGATTGGAAAAATTAATAGAGGAAAAGGATACTGAAATTTTAATACAGCTTATTAAACGTAGAGAATATTTTTGGACTTAATAATATGAATAAAATAGTAGAAAAAAGTTTCTGTGGATTTTGGATATTTAAAAATAGATATTCAATGATACTAGAAGATGAGAATGAAGGATTAACTGAAATCATAGTTGACAAAGTAACTTATGATAGTTATAATATAGGAGACAAATATGAAAAAATATCTTGAAGAAAGAATGGACGAATTGGAAATGGAATTAAAGCTTATTAAAGAAGCACTTAAATTGGATAAAGAAAAAGATACTTCTTCTTTGAATGAAATTACATTTAGTAAATCTGATATGGAAAGTATTTCTCCCGATCAACAACATCTATGTTTTAAAGATTATCCCGAATATCCACATTTTTTAGGATCTTTTGATTCAAATCCAGAAGACGTAATTAAATAAAATTATGGATATATTAGAAAAAAAACTATCAGAAGGAAATCTTAAAAAAGTTATTTTTAAATTTCCTGTTTTACATCTTGGGTGGGAATCTGATGGGTGGGGATACATTGTCGATAATGCGGGTGAAAGAGAAATCTGGTTAAGTGATCATGGAAAGTTTTATATTGCTTCTGTTAAAGAACTAGAACAAAAAATAGCAGAATATACAAAAGTTAAATTTGAAACAAAAAAGGCAATTGCTTTAGCAAACAATAATGGAAAACTGGATTAAAATTTTAGAACAAAAAACACTAGAAAAAAAAGATATTAAAGAAAGTGAAATTATATCCACGATTCCTTTTGAATTATTGGAATCGTGGGATAACTTTATGAGAGGTAAAACATGTCCCCTCCTTGAGGATGGGGATCATGGGGTTTATTCTTGGGATTTAAATCAGTTTTTAAATAGATTTTAAAATTTGAATTTAATTTTACTATTCGCATTAACTTTTAAACCGCCTCCTAATCTTACGCCTTTTGGTAAAGGTGCGGGACTTCTTGGTTTATGCTTAGAATTTACTGTTATGTATCCACCAGTTCCTATCATTAAATTTACTGGTGTCCATTGTAACATAGAAGGTACGAGCATATCTTCATTGTATGGAAATGCCATAGCAGGTGCTGGACTAGTAGCCATTATTTTATATTCGTGTCTATTGCTCGAATCAGCAATAGATGTATGTTCTCTTAATACATAACGACCATTTTTCCAAGTAACTTCGGCCTTACGCCACCCATAACCACCTTCGCTTAGAAATTTCTCCCATTTTAATTTTTTAATATCTGGATTTGAATAATAATAAGGATCGTTTTGTGAACCCCACCATTTCCAACCAATTCCAGAATTGTTTGTACTTACATCTGTTGCGTCTGTATCTCTTGGATTTGTTTGTCTCGATATAGGATCTACTATAGTATATATTCCATTAAATTCAGTCCAATCCCAACAAAAACTAGCATTATATTTTCTTTCTGGATATATATTAAACCAATTAGTAGTATCTTTAAATCCAGAAACATTCAACTGAACGTCTTCTGGGGATACGTAAATCAATTTAAATTCATCTCCAGATTGAAACGAATTATGTGTTCCTCCAGCAACAATTCCCGGATTATACATATCAAATAGACTATGATCAGTCCAACCAGGATCTCCACTATTCTGACTACTAAATACATACCTTCCTATGTTACCACTTCCTTTAGTAAAAACTAAATGCATTCTACTTTTATCATTTACATTTGCTAGATAAGATGTACCATACCATGTATACGATGGTCTAAAGGCTCTAAAATACTCTAATACTTGCTCTTTAATTGCGTTTACTCTTTGTTCTGGTGTTGAATTTACAATATTCCAAGTATAAATAGTACTTATATTAATATCATAATATAATTGTGTGTTAATAAAGTCCCAAACTCTTATTTTACCCGATGCTACTGCTGGTGCTGGTCGATTTGATGGTTGTAATGGCATAATAATATTTATAAAAATATATTGACATTTTCAGAAAAAAAAAGCATAATTTATACATCATGAAAAATATAAAAGTAAATTCAGTAGAAGAGTTCTTCAGTTTAAATATTAAAAACAGAGAGTTTTTTGGTTTTTATTTGAAACCAGAAGCTCTTCCTTGGGAGCAAATGATTGAAACAGAAGAAAATGGATGGGATTTCTTTTATGAAGAAATTAAAAAACAATATCCTATTCAGTATTTTCTAAGAGAATGGATTTTTAGTTTGAATAATCCAGTAGTTTCCTTCTTTAAGAAAAAAATTATCTGGCCTATTCAAGAATTAAAATATGATCTTTTTAATAAATAATATACAAAACTAAAGAAAAGAGAAGAGTAATGGCAATATATAAAGATATAATCATAACACAAAAGTTTTTAGATTCTAATCCAGATTCATACTTTGTATTTGGAGATAATATAATCAGAGAAGGCATGGGAGGTGCTGCATCACTTAGATATCATCCTCATGCTATTGGATTTATAACAAAAAAATTCCCTGATAATCAATCAGAATCTTTTTATAAACCAGAAGAATATTCAGAAGTCTTCTTTGAAGAGTTAAAAAAGTTAAAAACTATTATAGAAAAAAGACCAGAAAAAAAGTTTTATATATCTCAACTTGGTGGTGGACTAGCCAATAAATTTAGAATATGGGAAAGACTTATTAGACACAATTTAGTAAGAAGTCTAGAGAATTTTGATAATGTAATATTTTGTTGGGAAGGTAATTTAACATCCAAAAACTAATAACAATAGCAGTTAGTTTTTTAGAATTTATCACTACCAAGTATACCTACGTCTTCAAGCTCATCATCTTTATACATAAGTTCGTCAAACGTTACTTTTGTAATTTCAACAGCAACTTCAGAAGCGACCCAGGAGTTGGTGATTATCTTATGCATTGGGAAGTCATCTAATTTAAATCTTTTTGTTTTAATGTTAAAAAATCTAGGAGCAATTCCTTTTGTAAAATTTTTAGTAGCATCAAAGAAAACAAACCATTTGTCATCTTGTTGTTTTGTATTTATAAGTATACATGCTATAGCATATTTTGAATGTGTTGCATCTATTTTTACTCTTTCCACATTCCAGTCTGCTGGAGATCCTATTTGTGGATGTCCCGCTACGTTTTTTTCAAAATAAAATTTTAATCTATCACTAATTAATTCTGAAAACATTTCTTTTATTTCTTCTGTAGATGGTTTAGGTCTTCTAAATAACTGTGCTCTTTCTTCTATCATATATTCGACACTATTAGTAATTTCTAAAACAGAAGGATTTACTACGGATGCTTCTATTTTAGTTGGTATTTTAGCAGCGGGTATTCTAGTTTGAACTCTTCCTTCGTCTAATGTTTTCATGTTATGTATTATATAACTTATCTTGTTTTGTTATTTTTAATGAAAAAAAAACTAAATATATTGTAAATATTGACATGTATAAAAAAGATGAAACATCTATAATGGAGTTGTATTGTTCTATATATAAAAACATATATACAACAATAAACGAAAATAAAGAAATATCCCCAAAAAGAAAATATTCCGTGGGTGGTGATTTGGAAGAGGAGTTAGAAAATAAAGTCGAAAGAAAATTGGCTATTTCTAGAAATGAAATTTCAAAAAATAAAAAAGGAATGTTATATTGGGCTTATTTAAAGAATGCAAAAATACGATTTACATCAGACATACCAACAATGGCAGTAAATGCAGCTGGTGTTATTTTTATAAATCCTTCTTTTGGTTTAAACGAAATCAGTCAAGATGAATTTACTGCTGTGTTATTACACGAAGTTGGTCATGTGTTTTATGATTCTTTTAGAAGAAAAAAATGGAGAAATCATAATCTTTGGAATGTTGCTACTGATTATTTTATAAATATGAAACTCATACAAGACGGTTTTAAAATACCAAAAAACTGTTTATATCCAGAAGAAACAAGCGAAGGAAAGTGGGTGATAACGAAATATGACTTTGATATGGAAAATAAAAATGCTGAAAAATTGTATCAATTTTTAGAAAACCATCAAAAGGAGAACAAAAAAAATAAAAAAGAAGTAGAAGAAGACGAGAAAACAAGTGAAGATACGGATACTCCAATATATGATGATGAACCAGGAGATGATGAACCAGGAGATGATGAACCAGGAGATGATGGTGGAGATGATGGTGGAGATGATGGTGGAGATGATGGTGGAGATGATGGTGGAGATGATGGTGGAGATGATGGTGGAGATGATGGTGGAGATGATGGTGGAGATGATGGTGGACCAAAAATTAAAATTGGTAGTGTAATAAGAGATCCTAAAACTAATACATATGGTCGTGTTACTCGTATGGATAACAATAATGATATTTTAGAATATGATGAATTATCTATATCAGAGGTTGATGCAATAAATAAGAAAAGAAAATAAGTAAAACATTATAATAATTATGAAAGCAAAAATATCAGAGGTTAAACTAATACTACCAAGAAGTGATAAAAAAGGGAAAAAAGGGAAAAAAGGAAAAAAACCCCCAGATTATGTTGAACCATGGCCACCTAAACCAGAAGATGGTGAAGATGATGATAAACCAGACGGTCCTACTGGTCGAGGAGATGATGAAGATGAAGATGGTGAAGATGATGATAAACCAGACGGTCCTACTGGTCGAGGAGATGATGAAGATGAAGATGGTGATAAACCAGACGGTCCTACTGGTCGAGGAGATGATGAAGATGAAGATGGTGATAAACCAAAGTATGATGAAGATGGTGAAGATGATGATAAACCAGCAGTTCCTCCTGGTCCAGGAGGTGGTGAAGATGGTGAAGATGATGATGATGATGATGATGATGATAAAAAGAAGCCGATTAAAAAGAAGCCGAAAATAAAAAAAATATATAAAACGAAAAATAAAAATTTTAATCCAGAGAAGGATGAAGATGAAGATACTCCAGTAAATATAGATACTCTCAAAAAGACTATAAGTAGAGAAAATGAAAATAGGGGGGGGATTGTTGGTTTTGGAGGTGGACAGGGGGAAACTAACACCTTTAGTTCGGATTTTTTAAAACCAAAAACAAATTGGAAAAATATTTTAAAAACTTTTATTTCTGGAACAGAAAAAAAAGTTACTGATTGGAATAGACCAAATAAAAGAGTTTGGGGTGGTTTAGGTATTTATCTTCCATCAAGTAAAAAAATAAAAAGTAGTATCAACATAGCAGTAGCAATTGATACTAGTGCTTCTATAGAAAAAGAGGAAATACATGCATTTTTAAGTGAAATAGCTTATGCATTTAGAACAGCACAATCACAAGGATTTATTTTAGAATTAAGTGTTTTATTTTGGATGACAAATGTTTATAAAGCAGAGTTTTTTGATAATAAAAACGGTCAAATCTCTAATTTAGAATCAAGATTAAAATCTATTCCGATGAGGAACGATGGAGGAACATATATAAGTTCTGTAAAAACATATATAGATTCTAATAAAAACAAAAATAAACAACTAGAAGGAATAACAGGAATAATATATTTAACAGATGGATATATAGGTGACGGACATGTATTAATACCTAACTTTCCTAAAGATAAAGTTTTATTTCTTATAACTCCAATTGGAAGAGGCGGTGATCGTTTAAGAGATCTAGAAAAATTTGGAAAAATAGTAGATTTTGATTCTGATTTATATAAGTAACTATATTAACTATGAATATAAAAAATAAAGATTTATTTATACTTTCAGAATTATATTCTGAAATACAAGAAGGAAAATTAGCAGATTCGATAGCAGGGAAGCCCGCTTCTGGTTCTATTATTAATCCAACAGATGTTGAAGGTGATGAAGAACTAGCAAACGATGATGATTTATATGTTGCATCAAAGTCTGAAGATGCAAAGATTACAGACGCACTTACTGATGCAGAAGTATTAGCTAGAGCAAAAAAACTAGCAGAGAATCGTAATATTCCTATGATTGGTAGAAAACAAATGCTATATTATATTGCAAGGGCATTTATTAATAAAAGACCACTTATGATTTTTGGAGATCCTGGAACTAGCAAAACACAGTCAGTTGCACAGATAGCCAGAGAGATTTCTTTAGAAAGTACTGTAAATGAATTTATAACAAGTGAAAAAATGGATGACATGATAACTGGTGGAGCCGAACTACCAGAAGGCAATGTACCAAAAGAATTTATAAATTGGAATTCTATAGACGATGAGGAAAAAAATAGAGTTTTTGCGAATCCTGAAAAATATTTTATTTTTGTTGATTTAAACGTAGAGGGTTTAGACAGGCTATCATTTGGAGGTACTCCAATTACTGGTGCAACTCCTGATAAAATTCAAAGATATAACAAAGATCAGAATTTAGTTGTTATATGTAATCCAAAAGCAGAGGGAATGGTGTTTTTAGACGAACTTAATCTAGCAACAGAGGATATTTCTCCCTTATTTATGAAACTTTTTCAAGCAAGAACTGTTGGAGATCAAAAACTTTCTGATGGAATTTCTCTTATAGCAGCTGGTAATTATCCTAGTAGTCCTGAGGCAAGAACACAAGTATCTGAACTTAGTGATCCTCTAAAAAGTAGAATGACAGGGGGAACATTTGGTCTTATTTTAGACCCAGAAGAATGGTGTGATTGGGCAGATGAGATGGGATTGTATCCTATGTTAGTAAATTATATCAGAGAAGACACTAATAGATTTATTACTCCTTGGAATCTGAGCGAGGTAACTTTATTGACTCCAACAAGAAATGCTAGAGGATTTCAAGCATTTTCAGATTCAATTAAAAAAACAATTAAACTACATAAAATGTGGAGAAACAAAGGTGGTAAGCCCCCAAATAGTTTTTTAGGAGATATTGAAAACGCAGGAAACAGCATAGTAGAGCATGGATTTGGAACAAATTTTATTAAATATTGGAGAGATGCTGCTTCATGGAATTTGGAAAAAGTTCTGAGTCATTCAAGTCTAGGAAGAGATAGACAACAGACTACCTTAACTAATCAAGAGGTTCATCATGTTTCAAGTTTTATTCATAATCATTTAAATTCGTGTATTAAGAAATTAGAGAAGAACCTAGAATTTAAAGAAATTTTTTCAGATAATTCAACGCGAGGTAGAGATGCTGCTTTATCTTTTATAACAAGCATGGGAGAAAAGGAAAAAGAAGATATAGTAGCCGTTTTTACTGTTTTAACAAGATTAGATGAAGAGACGGCATTTAACTTTTGGGGTTCTCTAAAACAAAGATTTAGTAGTAAAGATAAGAAGCACATTTTTAATTTTTTACAAGCATTTGCAGTGCTTGGTGGTTTACCTCCTGATATTAAGAAAGAAGTAGTAAAAACACTAGAAGTGTCAATTGACTTTTTAACACCCCTCAAATGAATGTAAAACATGAATATATGAAAAATAGTATAGAATTAAAAAAATTAGCAGATAGATATTTTTATGAAAATAAAATTTTAACAAAAAAAGAAAGGACTCTTCTTGAAAATTCAAAATATTCTCATATTTTAAGAGAAAATGATTCAGATTCTATGTTTGATTCTTTAATTAATGATACAAAAGAAGAAAATCCCCTAGAATCAAAAAAGGAAAACGATTTTAAATTTCAGTTTATTCATTTAAATAAAAAAGAAATTACAAATTTGATAGATTATATTGAATATGCTTTTGAATTAGATCTAAGTGATAGATCCGTATTCAATTATATGAAAGTTAATAATCAACATCTAAGAGATGTTATAAGAAAATATATAAATTTAAATTTTAAATCTGAACTTACATTAAATTATGTAAATAAACTTATTAATAATAAGTTTATTACGGTACCTGATATTTTGATTGGTCTATATAATGTTGTTGGGCGTTAATTGCTCACATATAATGCCATAGAACTTAAAAATTTCTATGGCATTATCGTCTCTTTTATATAAATCACGATAAACTACTTTTTCTATTCCATGTGCAGCTATATTAGTAGCACATGAGGAACACGGAAGAAGTGTACATGCTAGTAGTTTACATTCTCCTCTTTCAAAAAGGGATAATAGATTAGTTTCTGCATGAATCATATAAGGTCTTCTTTTATCCCTATCTTCCCAAAAAACTGGTGTAACATTTACACCGGTTGCTAATCCATTATAAGAAACGCCAATAACTCTATTTGAATGATTCAATGCACATGCACCTACTTTCATGAAAGGGTCTTCGCTTCTAAGTGAAGCAACTTCAGCTATTCTAAGTGCATATTCTTCCCAAGATAATCTCATTTAAACTCCTTTAAAAAAATATCCCATTCTTTGATGTTATGTTTATTTTTTATGTATTTACTAATTGGAACTTCTTTTGGAACAAATGGTTTCCTAATCAAATTAAGTCCCGATTCTTCTGGTGTTCTATTAGCCTTTATAGCATTAACTTCTCTATGTGAAAGAACACAATTTGTCCAAATTGTTTTACCACCTCTACTTTTTGGTATAACATGATCAATGTTTCCATTTTTTGATGTTAATTTTTTACCAGTATATTGACAAGTTGCACCATCCCTAATCCATAGATTTTTTGTAGTAAACTTTGGTCTTTTAAAAGGAACTCTATCAAATTTACACAAAACAATAATCTTTGGAATCTTTATTTGTAAATTTACGGTTCGTATATAAGAGGAATTTTCATCGTATGGAAGACTTATCCAATCCTCCCATTTTAAAGGTACCATATGATCTTCCCCTTTAATTTCTAAACCAGTTGCAGAATCATCATACATCATTGAAATGGCTTCTGTTGGGCTTTTAATATTAATTGCTTGCCAACACCTATTCAAAACTAATACAGTATTTTCTTTAATATTATTTTCCATAAATCAATATAAAATGGTGGAAGATGAGAGATTCGAACTCCCGACCAACTGCGTGTAAAGCAGCCGCTCTACCACTGAGCTAATCTTCCTTATATCTTTACTTAACACCAAAAGCATTACACAACACTTCTAAAATGTCTTCATCTCCTTTTGTTGTAGTGATTGTAGTTTCTACACTAGATCCATATTCACCATAAGGATCGTTAAAATCAGATTCACTGTAATCTTTTGTATTAATTTCTTGTTTTTCTGTATTAATGTTTCTTCCAATTTTATCCAAAATTGCTAATAGTAATTGTTTCATCATAACATTCTTTTCTGTTGATGAAACAAACTCTTCTACATCTTTTCTTTGGAATTTTCCAGTTAGTTCCTCAAGTGGATTTTTATAATTACCAAATGCCCAGAGAGGTAGATAATTTATTGTTATAAGAGCACAGTCTTTAATTACATGATATGCTGATTTATTTTGAATTGTAATTCCAGTGTCTGGATTTGCATATGCTTTTTTTGCAGGAGCATATAATTTTGCTTCTTTAACGGAGCTATTTTCTATAATAATATCTGTAAATTTCATAGGGTATTTAAAGCAAGTTCGTAATCTTTTTTAATACGATTTAAATCATCTTCGATTCCGTTCAGCTTAATCAAAAGTTTAGAATATTCTTTTGGATTTATTTTATATAAATCTAATATACTATCTTGAAGATCCTTTACCTTGTTGAGATCATCATCAAGTTCTGCTAACTGATCATATATTTTATTCATTTAATTAAAATATTATTTTTTTCGAAAAATGTCAACAAAAAAATAAGCCTGAGATCGGATTTGAACCGATGACCGACGGTTTACAAAACCGTTGCTCTACCACTGAGCTACACAGGCATAATATGGTGGGTGTGGATGGATTCGAACCAACTCAGTCTATGACAAAAGATTTACAGTCTTCCGCGACTCTCCAACTTCGCCGCACACCCTTATACTAATAACTTATCACAATACATATATTTTGTGTTAAAAATAAATAAAAAATGGCGGATAGAGTAGGATTCGAACCCACGGAACCTTTCGGTTCTCCTGATTTCAAGTCAGGTGCAATAGACCAACTCTGCCATCTATCCGTATATGGAGGAAGCTGTGGGATTCGAACCC
>Ga0208133_1000018_pt1 | contig 75070 bp, 137 predicted proteins | sample ColrivemetaGS535_FD_187595 | JGI IMG/M metagenome (GOLD analysis project Ga0208133, IMG submission 187595) | Estuarine microbial communities from the Columbia River estuary, USA - metaG S.535 (SPAdes) (version 2) | ecosystem: Environmental > Aquatic > Marine > Intertidal zone > Estuary | place... | reverse complement strand
CGGATTGCTTTACAAGTTTCTTCTTGTGTTTAAGTGCTTTTGTCAAATTCATAACGTTAATATAATAATTTTATTTTAATAAACCAAACTAAATTTTAGTTACCTCCCAAGGATTTGAACCTCGATTAACTGGACCAAAACCAGTTGTCCTGCCATTAGACGAGGAGGTAATTTTGCTAGGTCACCACTGCCACCTAGCATGGGGAGATTTAATGTGATTTCTTTCTTGCACTAGAAGAACAGGCCTCCCTTGTTCACGAACCTGAATTGGTATTAAGGTGCGGAAGATGTAGGATTCGAACCTACGGTACCTTACAGTACAACAGTTTTCAAGACTGCCGCGATCGACCACTCTGCCATTCTTCCAAAAAACCCTAGCAGTATTTATTGATCAGATAGTCTTACTAGGGGTTACTAACACTTATGCCTTGGGCTATTCATGTTAACTCGAAGACCACTGCAGTGAGCAGATCTTACGGTATGCTTCGTGGTACTTTTGTTGCGGACGACAGACTCGAACTGCCAACTTTGGGTTATGAGCCCAATGTGTTACCATTACACCAATCCACCATATAGGGTGGTGAATAACTTGCGGTTATTCATTTCTACTTCTGAATATGCTGATTAAGTTAACATCACAGCAGGAATTTCATTTTCGTCTAACTACCACCTTTGAGCCACCTGACGGACTCGAACCGCCGACCATCTGATTACAAATCAGAAGCTCTACCAACTGAGCTAAGGGGGCTTGTAAACTTAATTACTGAGCTACAACTGTGTCAACTGACAAAGAAGTAGAATCAACTACAGTAGAATCAACAGCAGTTGAATCAGCAGTTGAAGTTTCAGCGTTGTTTGAACAAGCTGTAAATGTAGCAGCAGCTACGATTGCGATTGCGAAAATTACTTTTTTCATTTTTTTGTTTTTGTTTTTGTTTTTAATTATATATAAATATACGAACTTTTTTTTTAATATCCAAATTAAAATAAAAATTCTGTGGACCTTGATGGAATCGAACCACCGACCTACTGATTATGAGTCAGTTGCTCTAACCAATTGAGCTAAAGGTCCGTTTTGTATCCCCGATGTGACTCGAACACATGACCTACGCATTAGAAGTGCGTTGCTCTATCCATCTGAGCTACGGAGATGTGTTAAGTTTACAACATGTTAAAGAACGTTTTAGTACTACTGGCCGGAATCGAACCGGCACGACCATCACTGATCAAGGGATTTTAAGTCCCTCGTGTCTACCTATTTCACCACAGTAGCATATTGTTACACATCCCATTCATCAGCACCAACTTGCAAACATTGCAATATTGGAGCATCTGGAAATTGTGTTTTATGTTTAAAAGCAGCCATAACAACCTCTAATTGTAAACCATGTTTATCGGCTTTAACTAAAACTTTTTCACAGGCATCATTATAAGCAGCTTCTTCATCTGCTCGTGCCCACATTCCTGCAACCATAGCGTTTTCAATGTCTTGAGCATCCATTTTAATTTTTTCTTCGTAACTCATAGCGTGAATATAATATATAAATGTTAAATAACCAAATTAGTTTAATGAAAAATCAACAGATTTTTTAATAGCATCTTCAATATCGTTATCATAATCTTCAATCATATCTTTTAGTGCTTGGGTATAACCACTCATCCATGTAATTTCTTTACTAGTATATTCTCGAGAGGGTATAATCATCTCATTTTGATTTTCTTCAATTGCTGTGAGGATGGATTGTTTAAAACTCATAATTAGGCTTTTTTAACTAAACTAAGGGGAATAATAAAACTTTCACGCTCGTTATCAGGATTGACAACGATTACTTTTACACGTTTAATTTCCTTAACTCGAAATTTACGACCAGCTACTTTTTTATGATCAACAAAAACCATATCACCAGGACGAAGTTCATCTTTAGCATTCCAAATTTTATGTTGACGGATATTATCCAAACCCATGTTAGCAGTGTTTTGGAGAGCTTTGTAAAAATTTTCTTCTGAAATTTGACCAGCATTAAATTCGGCAACCAAATTTTCTACTGCTTTAATACACATTTTAATCATAACCTTTATTTTTATTTATTATTATGCGGTGAATATACGAACAAGAGTTGACAAATCCAACCCTTGTTCATAAATTATTTTTAAGCGTAGGCGTGTGCTAATTGAAATAATTCCTTATTAATACGTGTATCTTCACTAGCACCAATAACACCACTCATCATTCTACCATTATCATCAGTAATACGATGTGGCTGTGTTAAATTTTCTTGTATGCGGTTAAATACTGTCCATACGTCATCACCTTCATCTTCATTACGAACTACGTTAAGCAATTGTTCAACGTTTATATTATGGTCTTTACCAAAACGAAGTGTTGCTGCTTCTGTAGCCATAGCTATAGCTTGCTTAGGTGTCAAATTACTATCTTTTAATTTATTAAATTCATCCATTACACCTTGTGTACGAATACCTAAATCACAAAGAATTTCTTGTAGTGAATATTGACCTTTTTCACTATGTGGTACTTTAGCATTACTATAAGATGTATGAGCAACCATACCATTAGAACAAACCAAACGATAAACACCTAAATCTAATTCCATAGGTTTAGAACCATTACAACTATTTTGAATATTCATAGTAGCAACAGCTTCGGTTTGACCTTTTTTATTAAGCATTGTAAAATCAGGATGTTCCATTTTAATAAAATGGTTATCAATTTTACGATTTTTACCTCTGTTTTCTAGCGCACCAGTAATATTCCAACCTTGACGTTGAAACTCACGAATAGCATCTAGTGATTCAACCATAAATGGTTTTGAATCAATACGTTGATTAGCTCTCCAACCTGAATCCAATGAAGGAATAAAGGCAGATAGTTTGTCGATGTTGTTGTTAAGTGGGATAAAATTTAAATTTTTTCTCATGATGTGAATATACGAAATTTATTTTGATTTTCCAAATTTATTTTTTAATCTTCAATATTATATTTTTCTTTCATTCGTTTGTAAAACTCTGGAGTTTCGGGAGCGTATTTTTTAAGTAACTCTAGATAGTATTGATGTTTATATTCTTCATCATCAGTTGTTTCATACTTAATTAAATCTCTTAATTTAGCAGCCATTTCATAACGTTCTGTTTCAACACACCACTCTAAACGCTCTTGCATTACATCAACCAAATCACTCTGTGTCATAATATTATTTCTTATAAAGATTAATAAACATAGTCATATATTTTTCTTCCTCTAAAATATTATCAAAGAATTTATTTTGAGGAGTTCTTATATCAACCATATTATCTGAAATTTTAAACATAGCTTTTTTATTACCTTCAATATAAAGATCAAACATACCTTCACCAACTTTTATTAACTCATTTGATTTAGGATTTGATTGGTGAATACCTTGAGCTTTTACATCAACATAACCAAAAACTTCATTCATTAGCATCTTCCAAGCAATTCCATGAGGAGCAGGATCATTATTCTTTGGTAATGATTTAAAATAATGATGATCATAAGCATGACAAAGTTCATGACATATAGTATCTTTCTCTAACTCAGTATCTAATATAAAAGAAGATAAATTTATTAAATAATGACCTGGTTCTATGTAACGACAATGTCCAAATTTGGATTTTGCTTTTTCAGATATCTTATATGTAATTTTTAATTTTGGAACTTCTAAATCATTTGAGATTTTAGTGTTCATTTTTTCTAACAAATTATTCATATATTAGTTATTAATTGTTTCGTAAGAATAATGAATTGAATCGTTATAAATTGTGAAATATAATTTAAAATCTTTATCACAATCTCTGTTTTTACTAAAATGCAAACTACGTGCTAAACCATCTTTTGAACGCTCAACATGACACATAGCATCAGTCATATGTTTTAAACGGTTTGAACCTGCAAAATCACCTTGTTTAGTAACTTGTTGAATATTAATAAATGTAGTGTAATATTTACCAGCATTATCACCTTTTTTATTTTTATCTTGTAAGTTTAAAAACCAAAACTCAGCTGCACCTTCAGTTGTTTTATAGTTATCTTTTACCATTTCAATTACTTCAGCAATCGAATCAATAGCAACAACATCATAACCTTGTGCAAAAATGTGTTCAAGAGTTTCTTTAACACAATGAGCGTAGTTTTTCAAAAATAAGGTTTGAACACAATCAAACTTAGGTAAACGTTTACAGTATTTGTAGTGTGCAATTTCATCCATTTCACCACTTACAAATAAACACTTTAAACCTTGACGAGTAAAATCAGCAAGCATATCTAATGCAACTGTTGATTTACCACTACCAGGACCACCTGCAAGTACTAAGTTAGTACCGGGCATTAAACCACCTTCGGTAGATAAGATAATATCAATTTCACGATTCGTTTTGTGTGGTTTAAATAAATCTTCACTAAACGATAAATCACTACCTCTAAACAATTTAATGTCCGTAGGATTAAACTCAACTGCTTGGCTTACTTTAGCAGGACGACCTCTTTTTACAATTTGAATGTTTTGCATAACCTTTATTTATTTTTTATTTCTATACCGTAAATATACGAACAATCCTTCAGGAAGCCAAATCTTTCTACATAAAAATAAACTTCATTTCATGATTTTTAACAACACGTGGACCAGTATCGGTATTAAAGGTCATTTGGATAAATATAGTAGCAGTATCACCAATCATCTCATTATCAAAAAATATATTTTGTGTTGGCGTGTAGTTATATTTTGAATATGTGCCTAATAGGGTTTCGGTATATGGGCAATCCAAACACATATTTCGACTTATAGTGTAACCTGCTAGATTAAATATACTAGTAATAGATTTTAAGTAGTTTATAGTAAAAACATGGTTACCCATAGGAATAGGGTTATTTAAAGTTTGATCATTAAACCACCCCATATAGCCATACATTGGCGTAGAAAATTGTATAGTATCAAATACAATCCAATAGTCGGAATCGTATTTGGTCTCAACCATAGGCACTTTATTGACAACATAAACCGGATGGAGTTGACTAATTAAACCTCGAATGGTAAAATAATTTATACCATTGTGTTTAACTCTCCAATAACCATCCGGAGATAATTTAGCACCAGGACTTGAAATAGTATCAACAGCAAATTGATAACCACAATTACCATCTAAACAAGGGAATGGTCTAATTTCTTCTTTCTCACAACCAATAAAGATAATAGACAGAACTATAAGTATTTTTTTCATAACTTTTATTTTTAAATTAGCTCTTAAAAGCTTCGCTTCATAATAATATACATCTATCCGTATATACGATTCACAACATCACTTGTAGATTTATTATCCCGTGTAACATAAATAATTTCCTCGATAAATTGGGATCCAATAATATCTTGACCGCGATAATCATCGCCTATAACCATGTATTTCGGTTTTATAGTGTTTATATGCGATTCAAGCTCGTGATTCGATGCGAATGGTAAAACATGATCTACATACTTTATAGACGAAAGCATTAAAATACGATCTTGAAGAGAATTAATAGGGCGAGAAGGACCTTTATGTGAGGAAATACGCTCATCGGTATCAACACCAACAAAAACACTACCATTTGGGCCAGCTAGCGTACGAGCAATACGGAACAGTTTGATGTGTCCCGTGTGGAGCACATCAAACGAACCATTAATCCAAACGTTGTTAGTTAGCATATGCAAGAGCCAAGTCATACAACTTCTCGTTCAACACGATGTCTTGTTTGAAATTCTTGATCTTACGGGCTTTACGAACCTTCACACCGTACTTGTAATTGAACATACCGTGAACTAATTTTTCCTGAATCACGTTATACACGCTCCACAAATCCATTCCTTTATCCTCATTGCGGGTTGGGGTAAGTAGATCTTGGAGATCAATCTGGATATTATCGATTTCGTTGTCGAAACGAGCGGCAATAGCTTTTTGAGCAAAATCGAGGCATTGGGCTTGGGAAAGTTCAATGGCGCGAAATTTGTTTAACGAGTCTACAGTAAGGGGAAGCTTTTCAACCATGGCCTTAATTGTGTTTTGTAGTTCTTCGAATGAATAACCGTAGTGACGGATTTTCATGTTTTCGAATTCGGCGGTTGAAACAACCAAACCATTTTCACAGATCATACGGAACAAACCGGCTGTGAAGGTAAATGCATTTTTACCGTCGTGTGAATTGGTTAATAAAATTTGTGGGAAAATTGTGTCACCATCCTCCGATGTGATTTGGATGTCGTTGTTCCTAAACACAACTAAGTGTTTCTGGAAACCCATTGTATCTGCTTTACGAGCTTTAACCTCTTTAGCATCTACTACTCCCCAACCTAACAACTCCATGTCGTCGATGATTTTCTCGGTTGAGATGTGGGCATACTTATCACTTGTGCTTGGAGCACTAGTGGTAGTGAAAATTGACTTTGCGCGGTTCTTAATTTCCGCTTTGTTGATGAACTCTTGATTTTGAATGTCTAACATAACTTTTATTTTTTAATTGTTTAACTTATTTCTATGTCGGTAATATACGAACAATCCCTTGGGGAGCCAAATTTAATGCACAGGAAATGTCATTTAGAACTATTCTAAATGGTATCTTCATCCTCCTCGTCGTTTTCATAGTATTCGTCGAATTTATCTTTAAGGTCAAATTCTTCCATGATGATCTCGGCAAGTGCTACTTCTTCGGGTGTTGGATTAAAATGCTCATCGAACAAAACCTCATCGAATAATAATTCTTCTACCTCACGCATTTGTAATTCGGTTGGTGAGTTCCAAAATTTTGGGTGTGTGATGTAAAAATCACCATACAATTCGGTAGCAATATCTGCTAGCGTGTCTCTGTGTTCTAATGCTTCTTCTATCGTCATAACTTTTATTTTTATAATTTTTATTTACATTCAAATCCAAACCAAACCGAACGATACAAACCCTTGTATTGCTCATCATAATTACCATATAATACCCCGTTTACTACCGCTACCGCGTGACCCTGAACAACTAATACAAATCTACCTACTGGATTACTTTCCATAAATGATTTTAATGTATAACCTGTTGGTTTTTTGTATTGTGTGTTTACTAATACTTTATTACTACCAACCGAGAATTTCATATTACGTAACGGATGGGCTCCTATAAAACTAATCTTTTTACCATTTTTGGTCTTTCCAATAATATTTTTACAAAAAGCATTCATAAAAGTAGCTTTACGATCTTGGCGTTTTAGTTCTTTTTTAACCCAAGCGTGTGCTTGATCATATGGAATATCTAAAGCGCACATAAAAGCTTTCACAACACAATCATTGTCTTCGGTTTTTACTAAACCACTGGAATCGCAAGCAAATGTGTAACTGTTTACAAAATGTTCTTTTTTAAACATTTCAATTTCCTTTGACCAAACATTTATTCTACCTTTTTCTGTAACTTGCATAACCTTTATTTCCATGACGTGAATATACGAACAATATCTTGGGAATCCAAATTTCCTGTGCAATACTCTAAAATGTTTTCTTTACTGCGTTATAGTGTTTCTTTAACTCACTCATGTTTTTTAGTTCATTAATAATTAACGCACTAAAATATATAAGTATATATTCTTTATATGGGTAAGAATTTTTTAAGAAGAGAAGATTTGGATTTTTGGATTTTCCTAAATTTTTCCTATAGTGGACTTGTGGTTTGATTTTGGGGGATATAAGTATATATTTGTCGAGGGGTTATACCTATACTCGATACAACTTTTACGCTAAAGTCTTTTTTACACGTATCCAACCCCGCATGGACATCAGCGCGCGTGGTGCCTTATTACTTACATATGCGGTATATATACCGGCCGCCCCACGGTAGTAGTACTACCCGATATCTACCCCACGACGGATAGCCTCCGCACGTATCCATACAATGGTATCTTGTGAATATAAATCCTCACCCGTCACATTAACATATGTTCTGGATAATTGCCCCCAATTAAAATCAGTTAGATCACCATGTTCGATTAGGAATTTCATTACACCAAGGCATTCACCTAATTTCTTGGCATTGTTAACTGCCATGTCAAATGCTGTATCGCTCATATTAATTATTTTTTAATTGCGGCTAAACATATAATACCACTCACACACACAAGTGCGAATGTGAACATTTCATTTAATGGGTCGGCAAAGTAAATACCAGATGTACCATTAAGGATTGCTGATCCAATAATAAAACATACCACTGCGGCGAACAAAAATTTAAAATCGATTTTCTTAATCATAACCTTTATTTAATAATGTTTAAAATATCCTCGTTACCATCTATTAATATACTACACCCACCACTTAATATAAGATATTGGTTCATACCATGATATCTAATTAACTCACATTTGGTTTTAGTTGTTTTACCACTCATTGATAAACCCACCGTTGTGAACTTAGTACCTACTTTTAAATCTTGAATTTTCATAACCTTTATTTTATTTCTACCCCGTGAATATACGAACAATCCCTCGGGGAGCCAAATTTACTTTAAATTACTTTAATGAACTTCTGTAACGGTAATGTAAACACTGAACATACCCACCACATAATGTACCAAATGTTTTAAATAATTTACCATCAACATCAGCTAATACCTCTGCTCCATCACCACCCACATTAACCTTAATATTACTAGCGGTCATATTATCGGTAAGGTGTTTTGCTAATGCACGGTTTAATTTAACCATGTTTTGGGCAACAAAATCCTCACGGTAACGAGTTTCCCAATTATTGCTTATCTGCAATCGTAACTCATAAACCACATACACCAAATCCTTATTATAACTCATCTCACGTTGACCTTTATAATCAGATGGGTAATAGGTAGGCAATTCATATCGATTCAATTCACGATTCCAGCTCTTATATTGGGTCATGTAAACATATTTGTGAGCACTATCATATTGATTTACACTCACCTCACCATTGTAATGTTGTTGAATAACTGGATTATTTTCAATGGCCATCCATTTTTGGAATTCACCATATTTAACTTTCATACCATTAATTTGACGGTCGGCAAGTTGAATAACAATCTGTTTGGCCTCGTTTTGGATATTTTGTAATGCTTTCATAACCTTTATTTTATTTCTATATCGGTAATATACGAACGATCTCCTGGGCAGCCAAATTTATTGTGAAAAATGCGTCATTTAGAATGATTCTGGATGAATGTATATATTTAAGTACCTATACTCTAGGTTGGTTGAGTGGGGAAAAGGGGTTAACACCAGCCCCATTTTATATTCTCCATCACACCCATCGTTTATCACATACAATACAAATATCAGTATCTTAATATATCAGTATGTATCGGGTTTGTCACATTTGGCCTATCTAACTCATATAAACGACTCATTCCACTCATCATCAATAAATTCATTCTTATCCCAACTTGCCTCATTCATAGTTTTAAATTCCTCAGGTGCCATACCTTTCATTACCATATAGGCTTCAAAGTCAATATCAAGTAGTCTCCATCTATCAGACCATTCCTTAATCCACTTTGTTCTATGTTGTTCAAATTCCTGTTGTGTCATCATTATTTATCTAGTTAAGCAATTTATTGAATTATAAAATCACCCCATTTATCTTCTCCATCATCTTCATCTCGTTTCACCCAATCCCTATTTTCCAGAAACATCCTAAAACTATATAACACAGCATCCGCTAATTCCTTTTCAGCATCACCTTCCCATGCATCCTCAAGCCACTCAGGTACATTGAAATCAAAACACCCACTATCAAGATACATGTCAACATATATGCTTAACATTAATTCATCTATATACACACTATCATCCTCATATGGGTTAGCTATTTTAGTGGTGGATTGATTGTTATTTGCATCTAGGTTATCCCACGTTGTTGTACTTGTCCACCTCGGATGATTTGTATTTTTATCCGTCGTGATGTTCTCATCCGTGTTTGTATCTGGAATATTATTTATCCCTATCACCGTTGTATCTCCATTGCTTATTTTTTTCCCTATATCGCTGTTTTGGAGCCATTTGTTCCACATATAATTGTACCACTCGTAACCATCATTTATTGTTAATCTGTCTTCACTGTGTGCATGTTGGTTTCGTACTAACCAAGCCACAAATGCAAATAGGTTCATGTCTAATTTATTCATTGTTACCTCCTTTGTTGCGAATAATAGTTAATTGAATACAACCATACATAAATACTAAAAGAGTAGTTATTAGTACACCAATAAATACAGCGTCAATTTTCGCCATTGCCCAAATCAGTATTACAACCCCGATTAAAATAATTAGGGAAGTAACTGCCGTCTGTTGTTTATTGTTTGTCATAATGATTCTATTAGTTTAAATAAAAGATAAAATGACATCCATCCCATCCAAAACCCTTTCCAAAATGGTTTAATTTGTTGTTTATTGTTTGTCATCGTCATCGTCTTCTTTATTGTTTAACGCATATATTATTTCATCTATTTCTTCTATTATCCAATTGTATTGCCAAGGATTACTGTCTAATTGCTCTTTTAATCGCAATAATTTTATCACGATGCTTTGTTTATTGTTGCTCATTACCATTTTCCTCCTACTGTTTCGGGTAACGCTTTAGCTACCTGTTTAATTTCTTCTGAATTTAGTTTCATTGTAACTCCATCTTTAACAATGTATAATGTTAATCCTTCTGCCCAATGCACATACCCTGTTGTGTCTTTATCTACTACTTCTAAAGCGTAGACTTGAAAATCGTTTTTATTATTATCCATAACTCTTATTTTTTAAATATTTCCATCCATTCATTCAAATCTAATTTACTATCACCATCTTTTATTTTATATAATTCGGTTTGTACCTTATCATAAAAATTGATTCGATTCATAATAAAAATAGCATCACTCTCTATTGACATAAATTCTAGGGTTAATATAATTCGTTCAACACCTATTAAAGCACAATCGATTGCCTCTTTATAACGCCTTCCACAACTCATAAGCCCATTATTTAATGAACCATTGTTTGGCAATATAAAATAGTAATCATGAATAATCTCGTATGCTGCTTTTTGATGTGGACTCATATTAATCTTCTATTGATTCATCCCAACTATTTAATATAAATTTTAATTCCAACCCTGTAATTTTAGTTTTTGATTCATTACAGAATGCTGTTGCTTCAAATCCACCTGTACAATGATGAATACCTAGTTCCCAATGTTCATCTTTATATTCATGTAATCTAGCAAACATAGCACCTTGAAGTAATCGACGTGCTTCTTCTCTCAACATTTCAATAGTAACATATTCACCAACCCACTTCCAATTCAAATGATCCATTGCATTTTGAACTCTAGCAAAATTAAATTCATCCATAATGTTATCAATCATTTTATTGACTGGATCAATGTAAATTTTAGTTTGAGGTTCACCTGCCATTTTGTTAAGCAAGGTTCTTAGTGTTTCTAATTCCTGTGTGTTTAAGTTTTCTGTGTTCATAACTTTTATTTCTTTATGTCGTCAATATACGAACCCTATTTTAGGAAACCAAATTTATTTTGCTTTAAATGGTGTTAACATGTCTTGCATCCACTCTTCTTTAGTTTTAGGTTCAAATAACCTAGCCATATGTTTAACTTCTACAGATAATATATTAATAAGTTCATCTTTATCTTTTTCAAAATTAATTAAAAAATCATCATAATGTTTATCTGAATTGTCATACCAATCACTTACCTGTTGTAAAAATTCTTCCTTTGTCATAACTTATTTTTCTAAATTATATTTAATTGATTCGATTGCGTTTCTTACTATTGAAATGATTACAGGTATCCACGCCAACGGAGGTATAAACAATAACCATTTAATTGAACGAATTGTAAGTGGATATAGCTCATAATACATTAGAGCCATAAACGTGTTTGAAATTACTACAAGTATTAGTAGTGCGAGTGTTAAACTAGTCATAATCCTGCTTTTGTTTTATCGTGTTGTTCTTGAATTTTATCTTTTTTAATTTTATCTAAATCATCAACCCATATGGTTGTCCATATGATGCTTAATGCTGTCCATATTGATATGTTTCCCCAATCACGTGTAACCACACCAGTGAATGGTAATACAATGTATAGGATTAAAATCAACCAGCTTGTGATTGTAACTGCTTTTACTATTTTTCTGTTCATAATTTTTTATCCTTTATATTTTAATCCAAAGTGACTATAGTTAATGTGAATTGAAGCTTCTTCACCCATTTGTATTGCCATGTCTTCACTATCCCAAATAGCATCTACAGGACAAGCAGGTATACATGCTCCACAATCAATACATTCCTCTGGGTTAATAAGCATTTGCTGGATATTTTCATAGATACAATCTACTGGACACGCATCTATACAGCTGCGATCTTTTACATCTATGCATCTACTTCCTATTATATAACTCATTGTCTTTATTTTTAATCTTCGTTATTACTATCTTCATAATCACTATATGGTGCTTCATTCCATGTATCTAAATTATCATCAATATTGTCTTCCATAGTCTGGTAGTATAGTAGGAAATCAATCAATACTTCTTTGGCACCATTATATTCATCTTCTTCACCAAATGACTCAATGTCATTAAGGTAAGTATTAATCATTTTTTCAAGCTCTTGTAAATCCATTGTCGTAATATTTATTTAATAGTTGGCGTTGTTTATCATGAACAGCACTAATTACGTCCCTATCCATGTTTGATTTTTCATACCATTCTAATGAAGGATATTTCATACTACAAAAAATATCTACTAGTTTATGGGCTGTAAATATTTGAGGATACTTATCGCATGAATCAATAACTTTTAGTATCCACTTAAATACATCTCCATAATGATTACTATCAGCAGCCATTATTGTACCTTAGTAATTATTTCCATATTGTTATCTTCAAATTTAATACCTACAACTTCGGTACCATCTTCTTCTACCTTTTCAAGAAATTTTTTCAAATCAAATGAACGAACAAAAATACCACCTTTTGCTTCACCCTCGTCGAAACCATCTTTCCAAAATACTACGTTTTCAAATGCCATGTTTTTATTTTTTTATTAATACCAGTTTTGATTAATTACTACGTGACTATATCTAATGTTATCCCACTTATCTCTACACCAAACTTTTACTTCATCATAATTAACATTCTTACCCCCTTGATAACCTACTACCTCATACATGTCGGCAATACGTTTCAATTGGTTCCATTTTTCTCTACTGATTTTATTGAATTTTTTCATAACCTTTATTTATTAAATATAATCGTATATATTATATGAATGAGTATCTTGGTAAATTTCTACCATATCATACTCGTTAGATCTTTCATTCAAACTAGCAACTTGATCAAAATAATCTTCTCTAGATTTGATTGGAAAATCAACTTGGTTTCCATTATCTAATCTTTTAATACAGATACGAACCATATCATATGATTCAATGTGGCCTGATGATTGGGCTCTTCTAAGTTCAACATCAGTGTCGAAAGTGAATTTGTAATTTGAGTTTATTTTTATTTTTTCCATAACCTTTATTTCTATGTCGTCAATATACGAACAATCCTTCAGGAAGCCAAATTTTTTTACCAAGAAAAATCTTTATCTAATATAAAAATTAATGTACCGTCAATTTCATTATCTTCATTCATTCCTAATATAGGAGTAAATAATTTATATTGAGTTGATTCTTCATCATCTATAATCATAGCTACTAAATCATAAGTAAGCTGTTCAGCTGGAATTTCATCAAGCCACATTTTTAATTCTAATAGTGTCATTTTTTATTTAATTTAATATACGAACAATTATTTACATACCCAAGTATTAGGTTAATTATTGTTCATTTGGATTAATTCCAAATAATCTCAATACCCCACTTTAACCAAATAAACTCAATACCATAATAACCAAATAAAAATTTATCATCAGTTACCTTAATAGTGGGTACTAAATAAAATTGGTAAGCAATATTATTAAATTGTATCTTCATTTTGTTTATTTAATTTAAATAATTCATATACACTATTATTAGTGTTGAATTTAATATAATCGTCTCGTTGTTCTACAATTTTAGTAACTGATGTAGTTAACCAAGTAAAACTAAATCGGTGTGGATCTAACATACATGACCTACCAATAGCTGGTTCATCATGTTTTTCTTTAAATGTACCATTTTCATGAAATTCAATCCACCCCATTTCTCGTCCATACTTTGTTAAACCATCTCTTTCACGAACTAGTTTATAGTTCATATTAGCATTAGGATCGTCAAAAAATAGTTTACCCATTTCATCATCCATTTTTAGATTACCATTCTCATCTTGAGTTAATAGTATTTTAGGCTGTACTCCGGTTATCATCTTATTATAATTTTTTATTACTTCTTCCTGTATTAATTCAAGCATTCTGGTGTATGAAAGTTTACCCATCATAACCTGTGATTCTAGGTCTTTTATAAATGCTGTTTTAAGATACTCAGGCATTTTTATCCCCTAAGTTTAATTCTTGAGCTTGTTGAGTAAGGAAATCTAATTGCTTATCTCGATTTTCTTTTTCGGCTTCTAGTTTCTCTAATTGTTTATTAAATCTTTCAACACTACCCCAAATAATACAAGCATTAGGATCTATTGCTAAAATTTGTTCAACTAACTCTTCTTGTGCACCTCTAGAATAAAATCCGTGTTCTATATCATCAGCTAGGTTCTGTAAGTGCTTAGGTGCATGAATTGAAATACGTAAATCATAATCATGCCACTTAGTCTTCCAATCTACAAAGGCAATACCTTTAGTTAGATTACGTAGTAAGTCATGCAAAGTCCAATTACGGACTCTTACAATTGATTTATCACTACCAAACACATGTAAGAAGCGTAAAAACCACCTTGGGCAGAATTTAGGCTTAGCTTCATAGTCCATAGCTAATACTAATGGATAAAGAGCATTAAAATAAACACCTCCTTCATCCCATATTTGTGTTCCTAAATATCCATACTTTTCAAATCCTTTAGGAAAGAATATGTAACGGAAATCATCTAATTCAATATTACGAGTGTAAATCATACCCTTACTACGTCCTCTCCAAAATAGGATTGAATATTTAAGATTCTCCATACGTTGTTTAAACGTTGGTGGGATGTAAAATTTACTATTTTTATTTATTTTGCTCATAACTGTTTAATTTGTTTTAGATAATCTGTTACATTATCTTCGGTTAAATAACCTAATACATCATCTGTGATTGGAGTATCATAACAAATATCCCAATCTCCATTCTCATCATATTGAGTTACTGCTAATTCATATAATCCATCCTTACCACCATATGAATGATCATGCTTAACAACTGATGCTCCATAGTTGTTTTCAAATTTAACAATAGCATGAATACCATTGTTGGATTTTGTGTCCTTAAAATTTAGTTCTTTGAATGTCATAACTTTTATTTCTTTATATGTGAATATACGAATGATATTTCATATAGCCAAATTTATTGTTCATTTGGAATGATTCCAAATTAATCCCAAAAATATTTAATATTATGTGCTACTAATTTCCATAGTAGTATCTCAGCACGTTTTTGCTTTTCCTCGCCCCATTTCATTAGTTCCCTACTAAGATCATTAATATCATCGTTGTGTTTATCATCAACCGCTTTTTCCCATTTCCAACCAACAAACTGGTAGTTACCATCACCTATTTCCTTACTCACCAATTCACACTTACCATACATGTTTTCTAATACTTCAGCATATTTCATAGCATAATAGTCTTTATTAACTCGTCCCATTAATTCAGCAATCATTTTACAACGTGATGCTTTATTTTTAGCATCTGTACCATATGCTGAGTTTGAATCTAGGTTAGTAGCTAAACGTTCTAGACTGTATTGAAACATACCAATTGAATAACTATAATCCCAATCATAACCACCCCAAGCGTGTTTAAAATACGCAAATGAACGGTTTAATTGTCTAAAAAACCATTTTACCTCACTCCAAATCTTTTTCATATAAATTTTATTGTATTATGTTCAACATTCCAATCAATTGTAATTGGTTTATTTTTATAATTATAACGTTCATTTAAAACCGAAGCATTAACGAAATGTGTTCCGTTATGAAACTTATAACCATAACCACTATGAACGTGTCCAAACACATGAATTTTTGGTTTAATAACTTCTATACGCTCACGTAATACCTCACACCCTACATTTAAGTTACCATATGGGGTAACATCTAAATGACCCCAAGGTGGTCCGTGTGTAATTAGAATATCAATATCTTCTGGAATATCATTCCATTTATTTAGTAATTCTTCACCATTACGAGGTAAATTAAATGCCCAGTTGTGAAATGTTGGTTGCCAAGGTGAACCATAAATTGAACAAGCATCATTAGTTTCTTCATTAGTATAAAGTAATGAGTTATCTTGTAGATATGTTATATAAGGATATTCACGTAATATATTTTTAGTTTCATCAGGTTTATTTTCAAAATACCTGTCATGATTACCAGCAATAAAAACGTGTCCTTTATATTTTTCTTGTTTATCGAACCAATCTAGAAATTCCCATACATCATTTTCATCATAACCTGAGTTCATGATATCACCAGCGTGGATTAATAAATCACCACCTGGTAAATCATCTTCTACGTGGCGATGTTTAGTATGGGTATCGCTTATAAAAGTAATTATCATATATTATGAATTATACCTACTATTAAAACAATAATTACTATAAATGCTATTGGAATCCAAATTGGACTAAATACCCACCACCATGACCATGTTGCTACTACACCCCAACCACCTAGTTTAAGTGTTAAAAAGATTAAACATAGGATTGTACCTAATCCAATTCCGTTTGATGTATTTTTATTATCTGCCATAAATTTTATTTATTTTAATCCGTGATTAATTAATTCTTTATACACCTGAAGTTCCTCTGATTCCATCTTAGCCATTAAATCAAATAGTTTACATTCCATTTCATACAAACCAGCATATCGCTCATCTTGTGAATCCATGTTGTCCATTTCAATAGTCATGTAAAATAATCCTACTGCTTTTAAAACTAATTCTTTGTTTATTATAACCTTTATTTCCATACCGTGAATATACGAACAATCTTTCAGGAAGCCAAATTTATTTTACATCTAATTTAAAATTTATTTCTGATCTTCTCCATCCATATCCTCCAAAAGATTCTTTAATTTTACCATTTTTCATAACTTTTTTATTACAACAATTGTTAATTTCTGAGCTGCTGGATTCTTTTTCTATAAATTTAGCTGCTGCTTTTGCTGAAGGAAAGGTTCTTATATAATCTCTAGTCAATTCATCCAACATATCTACTGGTTTATTTTTTTGATCTCCATAATAATTCTTTACTTTTTCCTTATCTTCATCAGAAAGAGAATAAAATTTACTTGAATTACCATTAAGAATAAATTGGGAAATATTTTTATGTTTTTGAAGTTTACCTTTATCTAGTAACAATTGAAAGCTCCAAATTGAAATTCTAAGGACATCCATATGATTACATACTTGCTCTAAAACCAATCTATTCATAGCCCAATTATACTCACTTCTAGCATTATCTCTAAAAACTTCACGAGATTCAAATTCCAAAGCTTTTTTAGCAACTATATCATAATTTAAATCTTTAGCAGCAGCCATTCTACTAAATAAATCATTACCATATTCATCTGTATAAGTATCAGTAGTTATAGCCTCTGTTAAATCTCTATATTCCAAAAACATTTCAGGATCACTACCTTCACCTTGTAATAAAACAATTTCATTATTGTCTAAGGCATCTACGGTAGGATTTGTTCTTCCACTTAAATCTTCTATATTTTCATTTTCAAATGGCTCTTCGGGTACAAATGGTGCGTCTGGATTAAGATTAAGATCTTGTTGAATTGGATCATTTCCAACAATAGCATATCCACCACCATTAAGTTCACGTTCAGCTATTATAAATAAAGGATTAGCTCTAAGTTCACCTTCAAATTCACAAATTACCATCAAAAAATAATCTTTAGAATCATGTGTTCTATGGCCACGACCTTTTAATTGAATAGCAATTGCTTCTGAAGTAGGGACATAAGTATAAATTTGACAATCACATTTAACAGTATCTGTTCCTCTATTCATCCATCTAGTCCCAACAACAATAGCAAAATCTTCATTATTCCATTCTTCTAATGTTTTATCCCCATCTTTAAGAAGAGCTTCAAATACACGATATTTAGAAGGAATAATCCCACATTCTTTCATGAGTTTAATAGCTTGAACCATTTTTCTAGTAATAGCACGTGATGTTGTTGGAATATGAATATGGTGTTTACCTACTTTAATAGCTTCTTCTAAACCACGTTTAACTAATAACATTGAAGCTCTAGTTCGAATAACAACTTCTCTCCCATTAATTTTACTTACACCTAATCTAAGACGAACTTTACTTCTATTACGGATGGCTCGTTTTAATTCTTCACTACTAGGAGGAACAGGAATTAATAATAATTTTTGTTCAGCAATTAAACCCTGAGCACGTGCTTCAGATTCGGTAACAATTAAATCTAAATTACCTCCTTGATCACCATTATAAAAAATATTTAAATTATTAGAATTTGAAGGACGACGAATTGCTGATCCTGTTAAACCAACTCCACCCCAAAATAAATGTTTATATACTAAAAAAGCATTAAATGGATGATCAATATTTTTTTCAGTTGATACATGGGCTTCGTCTCTAAAAAGAGGCATTAAAGGAAAATCATCAAAATCATTAATAGCTTTAAGTAATTCACCCAAACTATAATAAGTTGTGAATAAATTATATTCTTCATTATTACTTACAATTTCTTTTAATAAATTAATTAATGATGGATTTTCTCCATTCATTGCTGGAATTACACGAGCCCCACTTTTCATAATTTTATTATTATTAGGTTCTTCAGAATTAACAACAACTATATTAGGAAGAACTTTTTTGTCTATTAAATTATAATTATACATTTTCCAAACCAATTCAGTTGTGTTTTTTACAGTATCAGTAACATATAATTTAACACGAGAGTTAAAATTAGAATTATTATCAAGTTTTTTACCTAAAAAATAAAAAATAGGAGTTTTACCTAATCCCGGAGGTAATTCTCCCTCAGTAAATAACTTATTAATTAGATTTTTATATAAAGTATCAGTTTGTTGTTCTTGTCCAGGACGATAAGACATACCTGGAGATGATTTTTTATCTATAATAGCACCAACTATTATATCATGTGCTTCTTTACGGGCTTTATCCCAAGTATTATTAATTAATTCATTAAGATTACAATTATTATCAGACTCATAAAATTCTTCACCAATATGATTATTATATTTAATCCTATAAGGTTCCATATAATTTTTAAATAATTTATCTTTTAAATTTTGATATTTACGAGCAGTAATACTATCCCAATTATTAGGTATATTATCAAATTCCCATCTTATAAACTTAATTCCTGGATTATCTCGTTTTTTTGATCTAAGAAATTCCCCAGATGTAAAATACCCACCAGTAATACCTGATTTAAGTAATAAAAGACCTAATTTTTCATTTTTGGTAAATTGGGGATATTCATAAGTATATTCTACAGATCGATATTCCATAGAACCATCAGAATAAATAATTTTAAATAAACCGTGTGTTAATTTTTCTTGATTTATAATTTGTTTCATAACCTTTATTATACGTGAATATACAAAAAAGGGTTGGCTAAGCCAACCCTCTCATGAATTATTTTTAAATTATTTTTTAATTACTTTGCGTGTTGAACCATCACTATATAAATAAATAGTAATTTCATTTTCACGAGCATTATGAACGGGACGACCTAACATATCATACATACTAATTAACTTAGGTTCACTTTTAATAACTTCATTAATACCTGATGTTTGTTGACATTCAACCCGTATCCAATTATAATAAGCAGTATCACACCCACCACATTTATTTTTAGCTATAACATATATTTTATACTTACCTGTATCGGCAAATGTTTTAGTAAAAATTCTTGTTCTAAACGTATCAACCCATCTACCGGTTTTTAAATTATAGATGTAAGTTGTATAACTAATACAAGTATCAAGTGAACCTAATTCAAAAACATAAGTATTACATTTGTTATTATATCCAAATCCAAGTTTAGACCAATTACATCTAGGTTTTGTAGTTGTTTTACAAACATCTAACTTCCTAAACATGAATGTGTCTTGGGCAATACATTTGTTCCACCATTGAGCAATCATTAATACACGACCAGCGTTCTTAAAAGTATAATCTACAACTCGTGTTTCAGTATAACCTAAATAATCAGCATCTGGAAAATCATACTCCATCCCAATTTGATAATCAGTCAAATTATCCCACTCACTTTGAGTCATTTTAGCCATCCAAGGTCCTGAATAAAACATCAAGTAATAATCCATACAAGTGTCTTTTACTGAAAAACCTTTAATATAACTCAACTCAAACTTATAGTTTTTACAATTTAAAGCGTTTATAGTGCTGGATACTGAAGCACCTGGAAATTGAACGATGTTTACCTCACGATATAAAGTTGTATCACATTTTAAACATTTGTTCCATACCTTCAAATACATTTTGTATTTGCCTTTTTTATTAAATAAAACCTCAACTAAACCTCTATTATCATTTAAAGTATCAGTCTTTTTGGTTTGAAAATCGTAAACCATAAACATCCAATCAACACAAGTGTCATCTAATACTTTTCCACTTACATACCATTTATAGTAATTACGTTCATTCCATTGTTGGAGTTTTAGTGAGCTCCAATCACATTTTGCGTTCGCTGATGCTAAGGAGACCAAAAGCATTAACAGCATTAATATACGTTTCATTTTATTTTTAAAACCTACTACCATAACCTAAATTATGTATTTTCTTCATGTGATACCACAGATTCTTCCACCAAATTTTGAATTTCATCTTCTATAAGTATTGCTTCTGGAATTGTTTCACACAACCAGAATTCATCGTGTTGTTGTAAAACGTGATCGGCTCCAACATAATCTCTCCACTCAGCAAGTATTTCTTTATTTAAAATACCTTTAGGTGAAACTTGATGCTGTTTAATTTTTCTAATAATTTTATAGGCGTTTCCGTTGTGCCAAATAACTTCATTTAATATCATAACTTTTTACTCTATAGTATAATAATATTGTTCCTCAAATAGAAACTGTGATGTTGGATGAGGGTCAAAATAAGGCAATAATAAACCATTTTCATCATTAATATAAATACAACAATGTGGATTACCACGTTTAGATAAGCCTCTCATAACAACATATTCTTGTTCTGTAGGTTCAGTTAAATCATGTTTAATTAATTGTTTTTTATGTTTTAAATTAAGCCAAATATTCATTGTCTTAAACCACAGATGATTTTCAGTAACCTTATCTTCCTTATCATCTAAACCATAAAATGTATAAACATTAGGTACTTCATCAATTGGTTGGTCCAAAATAGAGGCAATACAAGCAATCAAGCAATTTCCATAGGTAAGTCGCTTACCATCTGCAAAGAATAATGAAAATTTAGTTTGATAAGTTGTTTTCAATCTATTATATATTATATTCCAAAACTCTCACCACAACCACAAGTTCTACTTGCGTTTGGATTAGTGAATAAGAATCCTTTACCATTTAGACCGTCTGTAAAATCAAGTTCGGTTCCTAATAAATATAATAGGGACCTTTTATCAATAACTAATTTTAAACCTTGATCTTCTGATATTTCATCAAAAGGAACTATCGTATCATCAAAGTCTAAATCATAAGTTAGACCAGAGCAACCTCCACCTTTTACTGATACTCTTAAAAAATGATCTTCGGTGCATTGTTCCTCCACCATTAGTTTGTCTAATTGTGATTTGGCTTTCGTGGTCAAAGTGAATATTTTCATTTCCTATGGTATGTTTTGGTTTGTATGGACAATTTAAGCATTTATTCCCGCAGCACCTACCTAATTTAAGTAGAGTTTCTGCTGATAATGGGAGTGGTTTTCGTTTTAAGATATACCAATCATCATCATCCAATCGTTCAAGTGTTGCTCTATCCATTTAGATGTTTATTCTTATAATCCTCAATGGCTTTCTTAATAGCATCTTCTGCTAATACTGAGCAATGTATTTTAACTGGTGGTAATGCTAACTCCTCAACAATATCCATGTTATCAATAGTTAATGCTTGTTCTAATGATTTACCTTTTATCCATTCCGTAGTTAATGAACTTGAGGCAATGGCAGAACCACAACCAAATGTTTTAAATTTAGCATCTTTAATAATACCATCCTCAACCATAATTTGTAAACGCATCACATCTCCACATTCCGGAGCACCTACCAATCCCGTTCCAACACGTGGGTCTGATTTATCCAAAGTGCCAATGTTTCTTGGGTTGGTGTAATGATCGATTACTTTATCTGAGTATGCCATTTATTATAAATATTAATTAATTCCAGTAACCTTGATCCTCGTAAAAATATTGAGTATTGTTACGATTCTTCCAATTATTATATAACAATTTTATCATACTAAAATAACCATAACGCTTAAATCGCCTGTTGTCCTGAGTGATTAATTCTGGTATTAATTTGAATTTATTAGGTTTTATTTTTTTACTTAGTAACCAATCCTCACTTTGTGTTGCTTTCTCATCATAACCACCCAAAGAATTAAATATTCGTCTACTAACCATTGTAAATCCACCTATGGCAAATGGTTCGGTTTTAGATAGTAACCACGTTACATACTTGTTTAGACCGAACATAATGGATGCTCTAATGTCGAACTCACCCTTATAAACCGGTGTTGTTCCTAACATTTCATATTTACCATTTATCATTTCACTAAACGCTTCCTTAATAGCATATTTGTGAGTAAATGTTACATCAGCATCTAAAAATAAAATATAAGGTGTAGTTGCTAATTTAGCTCCAGCATTCCTACCTACAGCAGGTAAACCTCCATCTATAACTTTTAAATTTAATCCTAATTCAAATCCATTCACCTCAGCTAATGTTCTAGTATTATCAGTTGATTTAGCATCCGCTATTATAATTTTTACTTTATGTGTTCCTGATTGAGCAGCAATAGCATATAATGTTCGAGCAATGTATTTACCCTCATTATAAGTTGGAATTACGATTGTTAATTGTTTTGATACCATAGTTCAAAGTCATTATTTTCTAATATAACATGTGTACAATTTTCTACCCAATCACCACAATTTATATAATAAACACCATCAATATTTTTAAAATTTGGAGTATGAATATGACCACAAACTACAGTGTGACATTTACGTTTTTTAGCTTGACGAACCATTTCATTTTCAAAATCAACTAAAAACGAAACAGCGGCTTTAACATTATCCTTTAAAAATTTAGATAAACTAGTTTTTTTATTAAAACGCTTTAAAAATCTGTCAATCACAATAGCTAAATCATAACCAACTGAACCTAACATACCTAACCAATGCATCTTAATAATACCATCGTATTTGTCTCCATGACAATACCAAACGCCATTTTCAATAAATTCATCTACTACTTTAATATTACCTAATTCAACCGGAGAATATTTACGTAAAAATTCATCGTGGTTACCTGAAATCCAAATAATTTCCTTATCTTTAGATAATTTAAGAAAACGACGAATTACTCTTGTATGTTGATAAGAAAATTTTTTATATTTAGTAAATAACCAACCATCAATTATATCTCCTACTAAAATATAACGTTCAAATGACTCGTCTTTTAATAATTCTAAAATCTCATCTGTTTTACAACCTTTAGACCCTATGTGAAGGTCTGAAATAATAAGTGTTTTCATTCATTTATAAATAATAAATTGTATAATTATTATATTACTTTAATATTAAAAATTAATTATTTAGGAATTTTTTCTAAATACTCCCAAAGTGATTCGTGACTGTAACAGATTGGATTTTTATTTTCATCCCAAGCCCCTACTTCTTTGCTTCCAAAGTCTCTTTCATAACAGTACCAAGAAAACCAGTCATACCCTTCTTCCCCATAAATCTCTTTTATTAATTCACCTATAATACTTCCATAAGGATCAGTCCAATCTATTAAATCTACTTTCAAATCATAGAGAGCAGACACTATCTTATCTTGCTTTTCTATCTCTGTAATTATTTTTAAAAATCTTTCGTATGTCATAAGTTTAAATCTTTTTTAATATCTCTTTTAATACTTGTTAAATATGATTGTCTTTTTTCTTGGGAAACAAAAGGTACACTCCAAAATTGAGATGTTTTAGTTTTAAACCAACCAAATACAAATGAATAAACCCCCATCACTAATCTTAGTTTTACTGAATTTAAATATAATAATAAAACTGGTATTCTTGGTGCTCCATGTGTAAGGTATGTTCTTACTTTTTTAGACTTTAATAGAGGTTTAGGATAACCATAAAGTTTTGTTAAAGGTATAAAATTATATGCAAATCCTGGGGTAAAAATTTGATCAAAAAATGATTCCAAAGCTGGAGTAGTTCTAAACCACCAAACAGGAGATATTATATAAATTCTATCACTCCAAGTGATAAGTTTTTTATATTCTTTAATTTTATCAGATTCAAACACAAATGTTTTATTTTCTGCATACAAATCAATTACCCAAACTTCTTCTTTATTTTGTTCCAAAGTCCTTTTAATGGTTTTCATAATACCATTATAACAAAAACTATTTTTATTAGGATGTGATATTATTATTAAATTATTCATTAAAATCTAGCTAAGGGGTCAATTAATGGTCCTTTCACTTCAGGATTACCTTGTGAATTAACTACTTTCATAGAGGGAATTACCTCAACCTTTACTCCATTAATCTTAACTATACCACCTTGTTGTAAAAGTTTCCTAAACAATATTTCATGGTTTAGAGACCAAGTCTCACTTGCCGTGATAATATTTTGTTTATCAACCTCTATGTTATCGAATTTAACGATAACTCCTTTTCTAATTGCTTGTGGTTTTATAGCCATATATTCTTTATTAAATAGTCCAATATCAATTCACCCACACCAATCCCCAAAATACTAATCACTGTCTTTACCTCGATTGGTATTTTTCCGTAAAATTTTCTTAGATTTTTCATTTTGTGGGTAATGCTTATTCCAATATTCAACGAATTCCTCCGCTCCCATTGTTGTACCTGTAAATTTAACCTTATTTTTCACTAAATCAATTTATTAATTATTATAATTTTGAACCTGCCTGTTGATATGCCTCACACAACAACTCAACTGCTTTTTCAATGTTACCACTTATATTTTTATCCAGTTTTGCTACTGGATGTTGCAATAAATGAGTATCAATCATGCATGTTATCACGTGTAATCTATCTACCATCTCGTGGTAGTGTGATTTTGATAACAACATTTCGTTTTTATTTTTCATGGTATTCTTCCCAATTACTATATTTTAGTCCCCATTGTAAATTAACCCACAGCATTTCACGCTCGGCTAATGCTTTATTTAGTTTTAGATTCTTACGTAAATAAGCAATTCCCCATTTTTTCCATTCCTCGGCTTGTTGAACTGTCATTTCCCATTCCGAATACCAAGCATCTTTACGGTCTTTAATATCATCGTACGTAACTTGATGGCCGGCAATAATAAACATTTGATTTATTAAATCAATTACGGCTTGTTCGCGTTTTTGTTCTCTATTTAGTCTCATTTTTATTGTATATACGGATTAAATGGTATGGTATAGTTATGCAAGCTTTAAATATTTTTTAAATAATCACTTAAACTATCTATATCTGCTTTTATTGCTTGTGCCCCATTTTTCCAATTGGCCGGACACACTTCACCTACGTTTTGTACGTGTGTATAAGCGTCTATTAAACGCAAATACTCATTTATGTCACGACCTAGCGACATATGGTTCACGCTTTCATGAAACACTATACCCTCTTCATCAATCAAATAAGTTGCTCTATAAGTTACGTTATCACCATCTTTACTATCCCAACCATTATAATCTAAAATATCTAATGATTCTGCTAGTATTCGAGTTGTATCTGCTAAAATTGGATATGTAACACCTTCAATACCACCTTTATCTTTTGGTGTACGTAACCATGCTTGGTGTACTTCAACCGAATCACAACTTGCCCCAATTACAATTGTATTACGAGCTTCAAATTCGGGTAGTGCTGCTTGAAAAGCATGTAGTTCGGTTGGACAAACAAATGTAAAATCTTTTGGGTACCAAAATAACAATAGTTTTTTACCTTGTTTTCTAGCTTCATCAATAATGTAGATACGTTCATCAACATAATTTACTGTTTTGAGATGTACTAACGGAAATTCTTTACCTATGTAACTCATGTTTTTTATTTGTTGTAATATACGAATAATTTTTTAATTAACCAAATTTAGTTAGAAGAATTGTAAACATATCGTTATCAATTGAATCACCTTCTTTAACTTGTATTTTATAACCTAAATTTAAAAATCTTTTTATAATATATTGTATTTTATCTAACTTAGAAGTACCTTCAATGTTATGATGAAATTCTACTATTATTTGGTTTGTATTTGAAAAGAAAGCATCACTTGTGTTTTCAAAAAAATCATATTCACTACCTTCAATATCTACTTTTAATAATGTAGGTAATGGTAACATATTTTTTATAACGTATTCTTCTAAATTAATACCTTGTACTTGAGTTATTCCTTTAAATATATCCCCAATTCTATTTTCTTTAGGTATTTCAACTAATGAGTTACCTGTATTTTCTGTAAGTTCATAGAAATTAATAGATTTGTTTTGATCTGTTATAGCTAAATCAAAAATATGAACATTAGAATTATGTTCAAATGTTTTTAATAAATCACTATATAAAGAGGGGGTAGGTTCAAAACTATAAATGGAATTTGGATTAAATAACGTTGCCCATTTAGTAAATGCCCCAATATTAGCTCCTAAGTCATATACAATATCATTTGGGCTTATAAATATTTTATTTTCATATTCACGTTCATGTATTAAACTCATCCATGAACCATAATTTTGAGCAAAATCGTTTCTGTGGAAATAAAATCTACTATTTAAAGTATTAGTATAAATGTGAGATTTACTTAAAACTAATTCATCACCATTATATAATTCTACTTTAAAACCTTTACAATATTGAAAATAATAATTTGATAAAGGAATACTTATAAAACCATTACTTGGAGGAATATATAATGTATTAATGTGAGTTATTAAATTAGTTTCTATATCAATATAAACGCCTTTTAACTTAATATCATTGGGTTCATAATTCCAAATAGTAATATCATTTGGATTAAATTGTATGTCTATATTCATATAAAATAATCTTGTTCAAATTCTTCACCTATATTATTTTTTTGACTTTCAATCCAACCCGTAATAATATATTTTGTATTACCATCTCCTGGAGCATTACCTCTATGTTTATGAGTCCAATAAGCTGGTGAGAAAATTAATTTACCTGATTCTGGGTAGATAATTTGGGGGTTGTATTTAAATTCTGTTCCACCAGTTGTTAGAGTATTTAGGTAATAGATATAAAATAATTCGCGTTTTGATGTGTTACCACCTTCATTTTCGTGATGCCATGCGTAATAACCTTCACCACCAATATAACGTTGCATTTGAATATGAGGTGTACCGTTATTACCACTCATAAAACATGTTTGAGCAGTTCTAACAACACTTGATTTACTTGAATAATTTTGAGATAAAATAGGAAAATCATTTACTTCAAGATAATCTACTAAATAGTGTAATAAATTTTCCATCAAATAATTGTAAATGTAATTCCAATCATCATCTTTACCAGCTTCATCATGTATCATTAAATCAGTAGATGCTTTGATATGTTTTCTTATACCACCACCCGACATTCCGTCTACTTTATTTTGAGAATATTCAAATTTATCAATAATAAATTGACACATTTCAGGGCTAATAGCACCATTATATATTTTAATAAGATTATCCATTTTTTTCTATAATTAAGACAAAATCTCCATTTTCATTCATTTTTAAAGTTTTAAAAGGTAAAACAAACTTTTCACTATCTTTAAAATAAACATATGGGATTAATTTGTATTTATCTTTCAATTCACTTATATAACTAACCATTTCATTTATATCTGGTAGTTTACCTTTAAGGTATTGGAAATTATATATAAATAAAACATTTCTATTTTCTAAGTTCAATTCATATTTATAAATCTTATCATCTCTATGTAATTCTATTTTCCAATTACCAACTTTAATAGGATAAGCACCCCATTGTCCTCCACTTAGATTCATTTCACCTACAAATTCATCATCAAAAAACCATTTGGTTAAATATGATTCATGACCTTTTAAAATTACTTTAGCGTCATTATTAAATATAATATTAGCTTCACAATCAATGTTGAGATGTATTTTCATTATTTTTTAATCTTTCTGTTTTTATTTGTGTATAAGCTAAATCAATTTTTTCATATAATCCAATTTTAGGGTTTTGCTTTTGGATTTGATTTGCTACATGAAATAATTCTTCATAAAACCCCTTTTTATGAGCTTTATATAAAATTTCTTCTAAGTGTTCTTCATTACTCATTTTGAATAAATTCCATAAGGAGTTACTAAATAATCTATAATATTATTTTTTAAATGTACAAATGCTTCTACGGGTCTATTTACTATAGGTTCATTATGAACATTAAATGAAGTATTTACTAAACACCCAATACCTGTTTTTTCTTTATATGATTTTAAAATCTTATAAAACAATGGATTTGAATTTTCAGTTACTATTTGTACACGAGCTGTTTTATCTACTGGGTGGACAACTGTTGGTAGTTTATCTTTCCATTCATCTCTAGTGTTAAAACATAATGTCATAAATTCAGCAGCATATCTTGATTTACTTACTTCAAATAATATATCAGCATCTTCATCTAATACAGCTGGGGCAAATGGCATAAAATCATTTCGTTTTAATCTACCATTAATTACATCATATGTGTCCGGATGTGTTGCATCACACATAATTGTTCTATTACCTAAAGCACGAGGTCCATGTTCAAATTTACCTTGAAATAATCCTACAATCTTTTGATTATTTAAAAGACTAGTGATAAAATCAATGTTAAGAGGTATATAGTTATAAGTTCCCAAGATTTCTCGGGCTGCGTTATTAATTTCTTCTTCATTATATTCTGTTCCAAAAAATACATTATCTAAACGGACTGGTTTAAATTCAGGGTGTAATTGTTTAAATACAATTAATGCTGAACCTAATGCTAATCCTTCATCGCCCATTGGTGGTGCAATAAAAATTTCATCAACCCACTCTAATTCATTAATACGTTTATTCATTCTAACATTAGCAAAAATACCTCCAGCTAATGCTATTTTACGAATATGTGGGTAACGTTTTCTTAAGTTATTTAAAATTTGTAGTGTTTTTTCTTCTAATACTAATTGACCTGCTAATGCTACATCTTTAATTGCTGGTTTCCAAACTTTACTACCAACAACATCAAAAAAATTAGTCATTACTTCTTTAAAAATAGAACCACCAGCTAAATCATGTGGGTCATTAAATTCAGCTAAATCAGTTTTAATATCTGTGACTGTAATAGATTTATCAAAAGCATCATATACTTCTTTCCAAAAATTACCATGTCCTGCCATTCCAACTGTTTTACCTTCGTCTTTTAAACGTTTAAAACCAATTAACTCGGTTATTGCGGCATAAAATAAACCTAATGATTTTCTATTAAGTTCAATACCATCAATATATTCCATATTACCATTAGTACCAACATAATATTTAGCTGAGTGGTGTTCACCACTTCCATCAATTGCTACTACTAAAGTATCATCTTGAAAATTAGATAAATAATAAGCTAAAGCACAATGGGTTTCATGGTGCTCTGTTTTAATAAATTTATTTTCAGGTAAATCAAAATCAACAGTTTGTTTAAGGATTTGTTTTACAACATCGTACTTAAGAAAACTAGTAAAATAGTCAACTTGAGACAAATCAACATTATACCTATTAATTAATTCTTGTAATGATTGTAGGGGGAATCTAAAGAAATCACCTTCTAAATCAAGGTAAGGTTTTTGTCTAATAAGTCGTTCTTCTTCTAATACGACTTTAATTTCGTTGTTTTCAATATAGGCAATACCACAAGAATGTTGTCCGCCTATAATACCTAAAATTTTGGAGTTTGATTCGTTTGTTAACTTCATTATTTGTAATCTATATTTTTATGCAACAATATATGTAATAAATATTATTAAATTTAATCTAGTAAATGTCTTTCGTGAGGTCTTAATACTATTTCGCGTCTTGGGTGCTGTGGGTGGTAAATTATTTTACATGTGTTTTCTTTAGGTGCTACTTTATTAGTACCATAATAATAAACTACACCATCATATGGTTCTGTGTTTTCACCTACACCAAACCTACGTTCTGTATCATAACTTCTAAACTCATTAGCTGTAGCCCTATACCATTTTCCATTAGGTAATTTAACTTCAAGACACTTTTGTGTAGGAAAGTCATAATGTAATTTGCCTGTAAATCCTTTTTTCTCTGCCATATCTTAAAATGGTAAATCATCATCATAAGTTGCATCATCCCAAAAATCATCATCGTGTGTATAATCAGCTATATCTTTATTAATAATAACACTTTCAAGATGATAAAACATTTTTTCAATTTCTTCTTTACCTTCAATTACATTTACTGAGGTACTATTATTAAGTACAACATGTGTGTATGATTTTTCAAAACTAATCTCTGCAATAGCTTTAACATTAATAAAGTGAATGATTTTATTTCCGTAACCGGTTAGTTCAAGAAATTTCATAGTTGGTTGTATTGGATTTTATTGATTAAATCTTCAAGTTTAATAATAGCCATGTTATTATCCATGTCTTCCATTAGTATAAGAATCTCTTGGAGTTCTATATACAATATTTCTTTAGTTTCTGGGTTCATATTATTCAGGTAAAAATCCGTTATTTTCTATTGAATACCAAACACGTTCTTTCCATAGGTCAACACGTACACCTCCTAGTTCAACCTTACCTTTCAAGGTAGCTGTCCCTAAAATAACTAAACAATAATCAAGCAAGTCATTTGCTTCATCCATGTTTTTAGCTTTTAAAGCTTCATTAGCTTTTCTCCAATAATTTTTGATTGATGTATCTAGATCTAAATGTTTCATAACTATTTTTTAGGTTTAATTAATTAAGTACGTTTTGATTATCTTTTATAAATGTAAAGGCAATTGATGGATACCAGTAACGGTCATCATCCATTTCAAAATCACCAATATTAAGTAATTTAACTTCATAACCATCAATACGAATATCAAGAGCTCGTTTAATGTTTTCAACTTCTTGGGAATTGAAGTTTCCCATCTGATTTACTCGGAAATAAATTCCTTCTTCACCCATAATATGGGCACCTGCTACTGTAGGCATACCATCAGTGTGATCTCTTTCCACTTCGATACCTTTTAAACCTAATAAATGGGCAACTGATCTAATCAGATCTCCATTTTCTTTTTCAAACTTAACTTGTTTGTTCATAACCTTTATTTTTATATTATTAATTTATTTAATTCCTTATTATGCGTGAATATACGAACAATCCCTCAGTTCTCCAAATCTTTTTTTAAATTTTTGCGAGAATAGTTTTTACTTGATGGTTTAGTACGTGTAATCATTTTACGGCGTACTATTTGAGCTACGTGCCTAACACTCAAACCGTCTAATTTTCTTTCGTCTTTCATCATACCGTAAATATACGAAAAAGGGGTGGCAAAGCCACCCCTGTTGTTCATTTAGAATAGTTCTAAATTATGCGTTTTGTTTTAACCAAATAGCTACTTCAGCTGGGTCAGTTGATTCGAATTCGGGTTCATCATCATATGAACCAATTTCGTCTTGGTTAACAGTATTGTCCCATACTACATACATATCTTCACCTCCTTCATCACTTTCATCATAGTGAACAACAGCATATTTACCAACTACTAACGTAGCGTCTTCTGTATTTTCTGCTGTGTGGTGATTAGGTAATGCTGCTATTTCGTCTGTTAAATCTTCGTTTAAACGAGATTGGAAAGTGATTTTATTTTCTACTAACCACTCACTAGCGTTAAAGTTATCTGCTTTTCTCATTATTTTATTTTATTTAATTATTAAAAGAAAGATTCTTTATTAGCTTTAATTGCCTCAAAATCTAATTCAGGATGATCCTCTTTAAGTTTAGTTAGTGCTAAATTAAAAGCCATATCAAAATCAGGTCGATAATCAAGAAATAATGATTCTGGTTCACCCATACTATCTTCAACAACATCATCAATGTATTCTCTCATATATCCACCTTCTTCGGTATCTAAAAATGGATTAAATGCTTCATTTAATGATTCTTTTAATTCAGATGAATCACCGTTATGATTAATTAAATATATTTTACTATGCTTTGACATAAAGTTATTTAATTCATCTTCACTAGTAATAGGATTCCAATTTTTTGGATTAGTTAAAAAGGTTGAAATATAATTTATATCAATTATTCCATAATTATCATTAAATATTTGAACTACTTTTGGGTTTTTAGATAAAGTACCAGTTATAGATAAAATTGATTTTGAAGTATCTTTTATAGCTACATTATATACTATAAATCCTAGGTTTTTAGACTTAATAAATCCAGGTGCTAATTTAGAATCATCAGAAACATATAATACTACTCCATCATTTATTAAATCAGAAGCTTGATTTTCTGTTAATTTTTTGTATTCGCTTTCAGTAATAATACCTGCTAATTTTTGCATTTTGCGAAATTCTTCGCTTAAAATTTGTTTTTTCATTTTATTTATTTAATAATACCTGCTTTATATTTCATTTGACGTACAAATGCTTCGTCTAATTCTGTTTTATTTTGGGTGTAATTATCATAATCTTCAATAAAATCTTCTATTGAATAATCTTTATAGTTTTCTTCACCATTTAAACGGATATCATTTTCTAATGATTTAATATAAACATCTAGATTCATTTTATCCTTAAGTGCTTTTTTAGCTTTACTAATAGTATTTTCTTCTTTTATAGTTACTTCATTCATTCTAGCATCTTCATCTGCCTCGTCATTATCTACAAAATGTGATCTTGTTTGATCAGGACGTTCAGGCATCATAGCAAATTTATCTTTTAAATGAGCTAAATTCATTTCTAAATCCTCAGCCATACTTCTGATACCTTCGTTTTTAACAGTAATCCATTCCTCATTTTCATTATCCCAAATATAACCATAATCACCACTAAAACTATCAATTTCTGCAGCGATTTCCATCATAGCTTCATTAAAATTATCGGGTAGTGGGGTTATTGTTGGTTTTTGTTTATTTGCTGCTTCGATTTCACCTGTTTCAGGATCTAAATAACTAATGTATCCTACATTAGCAATTTCTTCTGCTTTAGCATCACTATCATAAAAATTTTCTAAACCTTTACCTAAGTTTGAAGGATAACCATCGTAATGATTATACGTACTAGTAAGCTTAGTATCACCATTTGTATCTAAGTATCCTATAAGAGCTCTTGTTCCCATTTTTTAATGTTTAATTATATGTAATAAATATGTTAAAGAGAGTATTTATTGCGGTAAGATTCAATAAAACCTTCACCAACACCTAATTCTACTATAATTGCTGTTTCTGGTACACCCGGTAGTGTTGGTGCTGATAATATATAATCAACATTTTCATTATTCCAAACTTTAATTTTAGTTTTAGCATTTAAACGATTTGATGTTTTAAATACCATTACTACAGGTTGACTATTATATGCTTTACCTTTATCGGCTTTAACTTTCTCGGGTTTGTGATTTTTAGGGTAAGTCATTTCTGTTTTATAAGGACCATTACTGTTCTTACTTCTATCATAATACCAAATCATTTTCCACCCTAATTCAGGTTTAGATGGTACTTCATAATAAGTTTCTTCCCATTTTTCTTTAAGCACCGCAATTACTTCTGCTGGTCTACCTCTACGTTCTGTTTTTATTTCCATAACCTTTATTTTTTTATATCGTCAATATACGAACAAGATCTGACAAAGCCAAATTACCTGTACATTACTATTAGATTACCAAAATGTCTATCCATTACTTGGAGTAGATTTTCATAATCACCACTTGTCATTTCGTTTTTAACAGGTTCCCATTCAATACCTGTTTTATGACATAAATTCTTAGCAATACCTAATAAAGCAAAAGCATTACCATCAGGACCAGTTAAATCAATTTCGATTTTAGTTTTTTGAGGACGTTTATTTGTTATCATTTTCTAATTGGGTTATTTCGTGATTAAGTAATAGTTGGGTATTTCCGGTTTGAAGTTTATCTGTTGTATTATATGAAGCACTCCATTTAAATTCGTTTCCATAAAATTTCCCACGTTCATAATAAACATCATGAGGTATTTCAAAAATACGCTCATTTATACCATCAATGATACGCATAAAATCAAACCCTTCACGTTTATTTTCACCTGCACTATTAAGTCGTAATTCTCCAGAAGGCATAATATAATTAGTAAATTTAGTTTCAATTCTACCTCTTTCACCAACTTCATCGTGGCCTATACGATTTACAAAAGTATTATTAGCATCACTTGCTACTTTTACTTCTACAATTAATGCTTGGAAAGTTTGACGTTCTAACAATGTGTCTAGATTTTCCATCAACCATACTTTCAAATCATCTTTTCCGTAAGTATATTTCATTGGATTGTTTTTTCAACTTCTTTGATGTGTTTACAACGACGATCTTTTGAACGCCATACTCCTGGACAATTACATTTTATTTTATTGCCTATTACTTGAACAGCATAAAAACTACCTGGGTCACTTTTTGATTCGAACTTGTACTCTGATGTTAATATTGGAGTATCTTTAGATTTTATTACCTTAACTTCAGGTTTAATCCACTCAATATCATTTAATGTGGTTTCGGTAAGTACTTTTTGCCATCCAGGTATAATATATTTTTGTCCATCTTTAGGTGAAATAAATAATGCAGGTGGATATCTATGCTCATGTGTATATCTAAAACGACTTACACCAACTGACGATCCAAAACCAGGACCGTGTGAAAATGGTTTACCATCAGGCAAAGCAATAATGCGATGCCTCCAATTACCATACTTATTTAAATTACTAAATTTCCAGAGTGCCATAACCTTTATTTCTTTATATGTGTAATATACGAACAAGATTTCAGATAACCAAATATTTTTTAAGGTGTTGCTACTCCTCTTTTATTTACTACATTAGAGGCCATTTGGTTAGCATAATCTATTGCCTCAACAACGTTTAAACAAGAATAATAATCTAAAGCAAATGCTGCTACAAATGTATCACCTGCTCCTGAAACATCTATTGTTTGTTGAGGATTATTTTGTGGTATTATTTTATCTTGGTATGATGCTCCTTTATCTCCTAAAGTTACAATTAAACCAGAATGATTTATACCCAAATTATTTTTATATTCTGTTTCGTTTAATTTAATAAATGAAAAGTCTTTAATAATTTCGTTACTCAATTTACGTTTACTATCTAAAATAGATAATTTAGATTTTTTAGATATGGCTTTAAGATGAGAATTATTTAAAAATCCTTTATTATAATCACTTACAATAACAATATCTGCTTCAGCTAATAAAACATCCATTTTTGGAGTCCATTGTAGGTCTGAAATGTATTCTTCACCTTCATCAACTCTAATAAACATATGATTTGTTTTAATATCAACATAACGTGTTTTTGTAATATGTTCAAGTTGAGTTATAAGAGAAATAATACTATCTGGTTGTAGTGCTTTAATATTAGCAACAACATTCCCTGCCATTCCAGGATTTTCTGTTATTTGAGTTGGATTTAATATTGGTACTGGTGCTTCGGGTGATAATCTATTTATAGAACTATAAACAAATTTATCAACACATGTTTCCCCTATCACTACGATTTTCATAACCTTCGTTTTCTATTTCTTCTTTTATTAATTGAATGTCTAAAGTTAGAGCAATACAAAGTCTTTTTAATGATTCCCAATCATTCATAGCTATATTAGCTAGAACATTATCTGGGATTGAATCAAAAAATGATAATGTGCTCAATTTAGTCTCTATCTTCACCTAAAATATACTTCAACCCATCTGGTTGGTTTTTCTTTTTAGGTTTAATTTTACGATCAACGATCCAAAGTTTAAGAGTTTTCACTCTTTGGTGGTTGCTTGTTTTACTCATAACTTAATTTATTTTTAATTGTTATCCTTGTCCTACGTTAGGTTTTTTATAATTAGTTGCATTTTTAGCTTTAGAAGTTTTTGTTTTAGCATGAACTCCTGGTCTTGTAATTGTAACTTTTTCTTTTTTAGATACTGTGGATTGTGTTTTAGTTTTTGCCATTAGATGATTAGAGTTTTTATACCCTAATACATATCAAAATAAATCTTTAAGTTTCTCTTTTTCAACTACACTTTTAAGTACCTGAACATAATTTCCAGCTTCAGCATAATTTTGACTTAAATAAGCATAATAATCCTCTTCAGTACTAATTCCACCTAAATATCTACACTGGTAGAAGGCATAGTCATAAATAGATTGGTACCAATCATCATAATAAGCATGACCATTTTGAGTACCGTTAGCTGTATTAATTCGAACTGTTGCTTGTTTCATTCCAAACAAGTTGTGGTTTTCTTTAAATACATTACTTGTCCAATGTCCAGTTTCAATAATTGATTGGGCCATTACAATGTGAGGGAATTTTACATTTAATCGTTTAAGTTCATCGACAAATTTTTCTTGAGTGAACTTGTTTTTTTCAGCAGCTAAATTTACTACCAACAATTCTCTTTCTCGTTCATCTAATGCTTTAATTCTAAGTAAACGTCCAGCACTAAACGAAATAAGTGATACCACAATAACTGTTCCTAGAGCAATCTTGTGGGCTAATTTGGTTTTAACAAATTGTAATTTGTTTGGGTCGTATTTATAAAACATAATTTTTTTATTTACGTAAATATACGAACAATAATTCAGGTATCCAAATTTATTTTACTATTTTTAACGACTCTATGACTTTAGTAATTTCAGCACATTTTTCATATAGTTCTTCTTTAATATAGTATGGTAAATTTTCCTCTAGTGTTTCAACAAAATGCTTGCGTTCAACAGTAATATCCAATATTTCACCTTCTTCTAAACATGTTATAGATAAAACGTGTACGTATTTTTTCTTTGAATTAACATTACTTAATATACCCTCAACTACTGCTTGAGATATTCTAAAATCCTTATTATCTACTAACTCCTGAAATTCTTCAGTGTTATTAACTGTTATTTCTATTGCTCCCATATTAAAATAAATCTAAAAATTTAGTGTTGATTTCTTTACCTTTTAATCTACTATTTTTTTCGTCTTTTTCTAACATTTTAGTAGTAAAATTTTCAAGATGTTTTGATTTTTGAGCATCGTAGTCATTAACTAACTTATCGTGCTTTTTGTTTTTACCCTTTTTGAGTAAAGGGATTCGTTTTGGTTTCATATTCTTGATATTAAATCTAACCCATTATCAACCGGTTTTGAATCATATAAACCTAATTCTTTCAAACGTTGTTGAGTATAGTCATCAACTTCCCAATCAACTTTTGATTCGTTTTTGCTTACATGATCTTCTAGACCACCCAGCTGTTTGTCGGTAAATATGTCTCCAATTTGTAGAAAATAATGATTATAACATAACATTTCTAAATTCTCTAATCTATAATGTTGTTTATTACCGTCTTTAAAATTTAAAATAAGAGGCATCTTGTAATCTAATACTCGTCTTTCATTAAAACTACAAATAGAACATTCTTCCTGTAAGTAACCTTCTTGAATTAAACGGTATTTTATTTTTGCTGGATTAAATGAAGATGGGTCGATTCTACCTTCAATTAAATCTAATAATGCAAAATCTTTTCTAGGATTACCATTACTTAAAAATTTAGGGATACCTTTACCTGATTGGTTTTTATGTTTATCAAATAATATTTGACCTGTATCGGCATCTTGGTAAAGTTTAGCCCATTTCTTAAAATGAATATAAGAAACATTTAAATATCGGGCAGCGGCTTTGTTAGACTTAGTCTTATTCATAGCTGCTACTACCATTTCTTTAGATAATGGTTTAGCTTTAGGCATTAGTCTTCAATTTTAACATCACTTGGTGATGGTAGATTATCATGTGAATCTTCATCTCCATTATATTCTGTTTTAGGAGCACTTATGGCAATTTTTCTCATTTTATTTTCAGCAGCCATATATTGTTGATACTCATCATGTTCTAAAAATATAGTTTCAATCCAAGTATGGTCTCCTTCTCCTTTTAATAATGTTACTGCTCCTTTTTTCTGTACTGTTGAACACGGAACACATGTTATAGCATTTGGAATAATTTCTAATCGTTTTGGGTGAATTTGTTCACCACATCCTTTACAATATCTTACATTCATAACTTTGATTTTGATTCTATTTTTTTAATAAATTCCCACAGTTCTTCTACTGTTTCAATAAATACTTCTTCTTCGATTTCCTTAGCATGATCGTTTAGATTAATTGGAAGTACACTTCCATCTCCATCAAATCGTTCAAATAACCACCATAACATAATATCACCTTTCCATTCTCCATAGTGCATATAAATTAAATTTTCAATGACTAAATAAAATGGTTCTTCATAATCTGATACACCTAAACCAAATTCATTTTCAATAACGTTAGAACGAATCCAACATTCATCTACTAATCCCACAACTTCCATAAATAAATCTTTATCAGTTGGGTCTTTAGTACGTGATTTTACATTTAAATGCTTACCAAAGGGTATCATAGTATTGTTTTAACAGCGTATATTTTTAAAAATGATTTAAGAGGCAACTGCTTGCGTTCAGCAAAGGATTTAGCCGCTTGTAATCTAGATAAAGTAACAGTGCGACTAATTATCTCTTGTTTTTTATCTCCTTTATTATAAAATCCACATACCATTTTATTTTTTTTTTATTAATGTATGAAATAATTATTATAAATCCTAGTTAAAAATCAATTCCTTTTATATTTTGACCTTTAGGCCTATGACTATTGTTTTCAAATAATTGAGGTAACATACCCCATTTATAAATAAATGTTTGAGCAGCTGGTGATTCTGTTTGTTTAAATTTATCTCCTTCTTTACCATTTTTAGTTGCTGCGCTTCCAAAATGGTAAAAATTAAGATTATTTGCTCTGTAAAATTGTACACCATTTAAATCTAATTTAAGGAAAAAGTCCCAATCACATATAAAAGGTGATTGATAAATTGTATCAAAACCTCCAACAATCATATAGTCTTTTTTAGATATAACAAATGGAAAAATACCCCCATCTAAAGTTAATTTACCATCTCTAACAGTTTGTTCATATTCTAAAAATTCTTCATATTTAAATTCTTTAGGAGTTTTACCTAAATCTTTAACATGAAAATTAAATATACCTGGGCCTGTAGGTTCTATTTGGTTAATAGTGAATACAGAACCTGTTCTATTTACTGATTGATTTTCAATAATAATATCCCAATCTTTACACAATACATTATCATCATTTATGATAACAAGAGTTTCATTATTAGCATTCATAACAGCTAAATTAAGAGCTGTTTGCATACCTTGGTTAACACCCAAATCTAATACACTAATATGCTGTTTATATTTGTCTAATACGTGTTGACTTTCATCAATGAAACCGTCTACGGCTACAATAATTTCATTATTATTGACTTGATTTTCAATAGCTGATTTTAGACAAATATCTAAATAATCAGGGTTTCTGTATGTTGGTATAATTAAACTTATCATATTATTAAAATCTATAAACAATTAAAACATCATCATATCTTTTTAAAAGAGATCTATTATCAATAATTTCACAATTTGAATGTAACTTAATAAATTCATCTCGTTTTTCATCTAAACAATCTACATCTTCAATAATAAAAATACCCCCAGCATTCATTTTATCTTTTAAAATATTAAAAGTTGCTACTTGGTCTTCAAAACGATGGCTTCCATCATCAATAATAATATCAAAAGTAGTATCCTCTAAACAATTTAATACTTCTTTTTTAGTAGCATCTACTATATTAATATTAAATCTTTTATCTTTTAAATAAGGACCTATTTCTTTGTCCCAAATATCTATTCCGTGAATTTTAACTCCTTGAAAATATTCATACCACATTTCTAAAGATTCACCATAAGCAACTCCAATTTCTAAGAAATTAGGTTTTTTATATCTGTAAGGACTTAATAATCTTTCATATTCAGGGATATAAGTATGAGCTGTTCCTTTATCACCATGACCATCAATATAAGACCATTTTTTATAAATGTCATTTAATGATTTGCCTGGGATATTATTCCAATTTATTAGAGGTGATAACCAAGCTGTTTCTCCGTGTGTTGAATATCCGGGGATTGGAGTGATTAATAATTCATTATTTTGTCTTAATTCAATAAACATTTGAAAATCATTTGGATGCTTAGTATCGGTATGTTTTCTTAAAGTTGATTCTACTTTTTTTAATGTTGATACTTTAGCAGCAAAAGTCATAGTTGTTGAATTTGTAATCTTCCAGTGAGATGATTCTGAAAGATATACTCTAGTATCTTCAGCTCCACCTTCACAATATGGATTACCTCCTGTAGAAGGATCTTTATACTTATCGGGATGATCATATAGAGATACAAATGAAGCTCCTAAATCAAATCCTTCTTCTAATATTTTAGGTGAACCTTGTAAATGTAAATAATCATTTTCAATAAAATAAACTATTTCGTCATCCTTATATTGTAATGCTTCATCTAAAGCTAAATTAAAAGTACCTGCTCCATGACCTACAGAAACATAATTAATATAATTTCTAGGAATATATTTTTGAATCATATTATTTGTTTCTTCTGAAATGTTATCGGCTATAATAGACCAATCATATTCACTCCATGGAAATACTTCTAAAGCATTTTTTAAACAAGCTTCATTGTTTACATATTCTGGTTTTACTTTACTATATCCTGCGTCTGATATTCTGTATATTATTTTCATTTTATTTTTATTGCCATTATGTCCCATCCATCTTCACTATATTTAAACATATAGCCCATATTAATTAAATATTCTTTTGTTTTTTCAGCATTTTTTCCAGTAGTAAAAGGACCATCAGCATGTATCGTTTCAAATATAATATTTTTTATATTGTATTTACTAAAATCAATTGAATTAATAATGTAAGTATCTAATCCTTCAGTATCAATAAACAGATAATCTAAATCTATTACACTATATTTTTCCATAATGTTATTAAAGGTCATACATGGGATATCTAATGATTTTATTTCATTTGTTTCATCTTCAGGTTTATGTTTTATAACATGTTCTTTATTAAAAGAACTTACCTCATAATTGCTATTTTCAATATAATATAAAGTTAAATGTGTTGAATTAGGATCATCATTTATAGCTATACTTTCTATAGACACATTATCTAAATCTTTATATTGATTTTTTAAATCATCAATAATAAAAGGTATAGGTTCAATTAATACTGCTAATTCTATATTAAATCTATTTTGACTAATTAAATCAAATACTTCATCTTTACCATTATTAGCTCCTATTTGTATTATTTTCATATTATATTATATATTAAATATAGGTTCATTAGGCCATTGTAGATGGCATATACCTTCTATCATAATGTTTTTAAAACTTGAATCTTGAATATTATTATCTTTCACAATGTGTAATAATAAAGTATATTTTTCATCTGGGACTATGTGTTCTTTAATTAGATTATTTCTATTAACACAATTTTTTAAAAAATCTTCACAAGTCCATCCTTCAATATATTCCCAAATTTTTCCATTGTAATTTTCTAGTTGTTGAATTTGTTTATATGTCTCATTTACATAATCTTTATCATATAGATAATCAATTTTAGAAACATTTATAAAGTAAAAATTGGTTTGAGGATAAAAATATTCGTTTTTAATTCTATCAAAATCATAATCGTATGGTTTCATCCCACTAATTCCAATTCCTTCTAAATAATAAAAGTCAGCATTGTTAATTTCTTTATCTAAAATTATTTCTTGAAAAATAACATCATTTGATGATTTACAAATCCAATCAATATCATTTTCTTTACAATAATCAATTAAAGCATTTTCACTATCTGCTATTCCAAAACTATGTCCTCTATTTTCTTTTATATCAATTAAAATACTATTAGGAACATAATGTTGCCAAAGTATTTTATTTGTTTCTATTAATTTAGGATCTTGTTCTTTATAAGTAGTAGCTATAATTACACCTTTAAATTCTTTTAAAACATTTAAATTATGAGTTATATATTTTTCTAACATATTCAAACTCTCAATTGAGTCTACATACCCATTAGCAACATAATAACTTTTATTAATTAAATCTTTTAATTTCATTTTTACTTTTTCCAGAATGTATAAATTCCTTTTTCAATCTCATAGTTATCCCAAATAAATTGTTCTCTCTTTGGTTGATTTTTAGCCCACTGCCACATTATTTCTAAACCATCATGTAATGTTGTTGTATCTTTATAATCTAACAACACAACTGATTTAGCCCATGTTGGGTGAGCATCTTTTACTTCATGTCTACCTTCTTTATGGATATAAGTTCCATCACCAATTACTTCTCTTAATACAGAATTAGCTTCATTAATAGTATAAAACACACTAGAACCTAAATTAATAATTTCTTTTGATGCTTTTTTATCTACTGCTGCTTTCCAAAGTGGTTCTAAACAATCATCGATAAAACTAAATGCTCGTTTTTGTTCTCCATCTCCAAAAATAGACATTGGTAAATCATTCATATATTGATTCATCCAAATACCTAATACGTTACGATATTTGTCCCAAATATTTTGTTTATTACCATAAACATTATGAGGACGAATAATACACCAATCTAAACCATGTTGTTCACCAGCTACTTTAATATCCATTTCACAAGCATACTTAGCAATTCCATAAGGATCAATTGGAGCAGGCGTATGTGATTCATCAAATGGTGGAGTACCATGACCATACACAGCCATTGTTGATGTGAATACTAGACGTTTAACATCGTGTTTAATACACTCATTTACAATGTTTGCGGTCGCTTCTAAATTGTTTTGGTAATTATATGTTCTAATAAAGGGTGATAAACCTTCAGCAGCATAAGCAGCAAAATGATAAACATAATCTGGTTTATGGGTTTCAAAAATATCTTTAATACCTTTATCTTTACAATCAATTTCGTAAAATTTTACATAAGAATTAATATTATTTTTATATCCACCACTTAAATTGTCAATACCAATAATTTCATGTTCTGGATGATTTGCTGTAATCCAATCTGCTAATCGGCTACCTATTAATCCTGCTACTCCTGTAATTAATATTTTCATAATGTGTTATAATAATTGTTTTGTTTTTCTTGTTTTTCTATTGTTTTTGGGTGATATAATGCCCATTCTTCTTCAAGAGGTAACATACCATGGGTTTTATATCCCTCTAATACTTCGTGTACTTTATTAACCCATTTAATACTTGGAGTATTTCTGTAAATTCGCATCTGCCCATCAGCCCAGTTTACCCATCCTTTCTCGTTTACATTCCAACCCCACTTTTTAATATGTTTTTCAGTTAAACCTTCTACAGTATTTACTCTAGGTACTCTTAACATATCAACTGTGGGATTTGCTTCTAATAAGGATGGTAGGTTTTGAATTAGATTAATATGTGGAAGCTCATCAGCATCTATTTGGAAGATATAATCTCCTGTACAGTGTGTTGTTAATAAATTCTTCCATTTTGCAAAATGTCCTTCAAAGCGGTTACTTACTAAACATCCTTCTGTTTTAATTGTATCAAGATAGGTTATTACTTCTTGAGTGCCCTTACTCTGATCGAATAGGATCACTATCTCATCTTCTTTACGTTTGTTAGAAAGAAGGAAATCAACTAAACGTTTAATCTCCTTCAATTCATTACAAACTGTTATTGCATAGCTTATCTTCATATTACTCAGGTAACACACCAATGTATGAAAGTGCTTCCATATAGTCACGCTTAACAAACATTTTTAATGTAGTCATATCCATTCTCCACTCATAAAATTTACCTTTTTGATTTGGAATTGGATATTTTTCTTTTTCTTCTTCCTTAACAGGAACAGCTTTTACAGCAGCCCAACCCCAATCATCTTTAGAAGGACCATTAGCAAAAACCATACCTTGTTGAGGTAAATTGATTGTTGAAGGCATCCAAACAGTCCCATCATCATCTTTATTAAGTAAATCTTTATAAAGTTCAGGTAACATTAAAATTTGTTGTTCATAAAATTCTTCTCCTTCTTTCATCAATGAATTGGTCTGAAAACCACATCCATAACAAAAGTAAGTTAAAATGTCAGGAGTAGTTTCATCTACGAAACAAGCATCCGAGCCACAACAAGGGCAATTAGTTAATTTATCCATTTATTTTTTGTAATTTAGGTAATTCTACTTTTTTTAATTGAGGTAGTTTTAATTCTACTTGAGTTGGGAAATTTGGAATATTTGTAATTAAAATTTCGCTTATTTTATCTTTCATTTTATCCCAACTAAACTCGCTTTTGCTTTTAAATGCTTGACGTTTAGCCCCCTCAGTATATTTTTTATAATTTTCAAATACATCTTTTAAATAAAAACCTACTTGACCATGATCAGGTGAAAACCATTGTGATTCAGTTAATAAAAATTGATTAGCTGTACTTGGATGAACATTAGTTAATTGACCTTTAATTAAATTTGTGAATTCTTGATTTAAGAAATCTATATGTCCACTCCATCCTGTTGTTATAATTGGTTTTTTAATTAAACTGAATTCAAGTAATGGACGACCAAAACCTTCACCTTTAGTTAAATTAACCATTGCTTTTACTTTAGAATGATTATAAATTTCATTCATTTCAATATCTGTAAATTCACCATGTAAAAGATAAATTTTGGGAAGATTATCTGAATTGACTGTTTTACGAATTTGTTTAATTTTCTTTAAAATTTCGTCTCTATCAATATAAGATGAACCTACTTGAGATGTTTTTAAAATTAATGCTGGTTTTTTAGTTTTATTTTTAAATGTTTCATAAAACGCTTTAACTAATAAACCTACATTTTTTCTATCTTCACCTAAATCACCTGGCATCCAATGACCTACAAATAAATAAGCAAAATCTTCTTTAATTTTAATATCTAATGAACAAGGTGTATTAATTACTTTATAGATATCTGTGTTAGCACCTTCAAATAATACTTCCATTGGTTTAGTTAATTCAACCATTCCTTCAATATCGTTTGTTTGTTTATTTCTTTTCTCGTATTTAGACTCTTTAAATACTTTTTTAGAATGTTCAGATGAAACAATATTTAAATCCATTCTATTACAACCTTCAATCCATTCAGCGGCACATAATGTACTTTCAATACCAGCTGTAAAACCAATATTATATTTTCCTACTGGTTGAAATTCATTAGGTACAGTTACTTGAGCCCAAATATCTGGTTGTTGTGTAAGTTGATTATTAATTAGGGTTAAATCAATCAAAAATTTCCATTCAGGATTATCGTCACAAAATCCAAAGGGTGTATTTCCCCAACGTTGAGACATAAGCCTAACGTTATATTTATCTGTTTCAATAATGGCTTTAATTAAATCACGACTTCTAGCACCATATCCAGAGTACGTATCAAATGGTGAACTTATAACAAATAATGGTTTCATCTTAATATAATAATTTATGGTTTATAACTCTATCTTTTACTTCATTAACATCAATTAATTCAAATTTTTCTCTTGGTTTCCAAGTAGCAAATAATTCATCAAATGCCTCAATAACTCTTTTACCTTGATGTTCTCCTGTAAATCCAGCTTCATCACTTAATGCCCATTCTCTACCTTTTAAACCTTTAGCTTTACGTTCTTCTTTACTTAAAGAATAAACAGCCATAATTTGTTCAGCTGCATCTTCTGATTCGCATCTATCATCGTAAATATAAGGTGTTGGAGGGGAACCTACAATTGAGCGGGAGGTTGGGTAAACGGGGAAGGCCCACTCACCGTGCTTTTTAATTGTACCTCTATGATTTGAAGGGAAATCAGCATCAAAATCAATCCAAGTACCATCTTCAAATTCAAAACGCATTTGATCTTGCATACCACCTGTTACGTTAGCAATAATTGGATTACCTACTAACATAGCTTCAGTTAAACTTAATCCCCACCCTTCATTTGATGTTAATTGAATTTGACAATCAGTACTATTATATAATAAATTCATCTGATAATTATTAAATACTTGATTTGTAAAAACAACATTATATTGCTCACCATTTAATAATAATTCTTGTACTGCTGGAAGATCAGTTCCGTGTTCAGTTACTAATTCTGTATGAAGTAATAAACAACATTTTTTAGCTTGTTCAATTGGTAATTGATCAATAAAATACCTATAAGCTAACATTGTATCTGGAATTTGTTTACGTCTAATATTTCTTGAGTTAAATAATAAAACAAATTCATATTGTTTACCCTTAAATAATTGTTTTTTAAATTCCTGAAGTTCGCTCCATTTTTCATGATTAGAATCAATAGGAAATATATTTTTATCATTTAATCCATGAGGAACATATTTAACAATTCTACTATTAGATTTATCGTCTAATACCAGTTTATTAATGTTTACAGTTTGTTTAGAAATCCCCATCAATAAATCACAAGCTTCATAATAAGGTTTATTATATAAAGGTGCTGGATAATCATCCCAAATATTTAAATAAGTAATTGGAATTGATTTACGAATTTCATTTTCCATAGCAAATAACCAAAGGAAATAACGAGGATCTGTAATTAACATAATCGCATCTGGTTTTTCAAATTTGATAAGATTCCTTAAAATATCAGGATTACCATAATCATTTACAGGATACATTGTAACAGAGGAATCTGTTATTCCTATTGCTTCGTTGGTTGATTGAGATAAATCTAAACGTTTACCTTCTTCGGGATGTTTAATAGCTCCACCAATATTAACCCAATTAAAATGTTGAGAGGTTTGAATTACTATTTCTCTTCCTACTGTTGCTACCCCTGAATGGACTCTGATGTCATCACAGATGAGTAGAATTTTTTTACGCTGCTCTTTTGGCAGATATTTAAAACTATTATTCATATAACTAATTTGGTTGTTTATTTATTCTTTAATGTCTAAATTGTTGTGGTTATGTACTTTTTTTCTAAAATCATCATCGGTAAGGTACAAATGGATTGTACGGTCGGCAAGTTTTTGTAGTGAAAATTTGTATTTTACACAAGCAATTTTAAAGTTGTCAAACAAGTCGCTTTTTACTTTTACGCTTGTTAACGTCATATCTTTTTTTTCCATAGCTTTTATTATTATTTTTATATATATAAATATATGTAGATTCCTTAAAGTAACCCCTTATCACACAACTCTTTATTATCTTTAAAAGGGCAAAATTTACAATTATGTACGGATGGATTTGGTAAATGTATTTTAGTATTATGTGTTCCGTTTGGATTAAATGCTATACCAACAAAATCATTTATTGCTGTATATGCTTTATTTAATTTAACTTTACCAGATACTGGTCTAAATTCTTGAATTCTAGATATTGGAAATTCGGATTGTTCCCAGACTTTACGTTTAACAATAAAGAATTCAATTTCAATATCGTCAATAGGAACGTTAAACTGTTGGGCAAAGAATTTTTTATAGAGTATAAGTTGATATTGTTTAATTTCATCTTTTTTCTCTTTATCACCCCATCCTCTAGTAGATGTTTTAATATCAAATATTTTAAATTTATTAGTAGCTTCGTGATATAATACTAAGTCTAAATATCCTTTATATAAAATATTTGAGTATTGAGGGTTTGGATTAACCATAAGAGGTATTTCACACCCAATTAAATGCCATCCTCGTTTACTAAAATAACCATTACGTTTTTTCTTAATATACCTAATTATTTCAAGTCCATCCTCGTAAAACTCATTTAATTCTTCTGGATTTGTAAAATGGACATTTTTATTTGATTTAAGATCTTTTCTATAAATTTCACCCAATTTATCATAAAAATATTCTTCTAGGTCAATGCGGTCAGCTTCAGCGCCACTAACGTTGTATATAGTTGTTATATAATGCTGTAAAGTTTCATGCATCGCTGTACCAAATGTCATATGAATCGATGATTCTGACGTGTAGTGACCGTCCCTATACTGTAAACTCCATTTACGAGGACAATGAGCAAATACTGAAAATTGACTATAAGATATTGCTTTTTCAAAAGCATAATTTAATTCTCGTAGTGGTTGTTTCTGTATTTGTTTTACTATTTGTGGTATTTTTTTCTTTCTACTCAAAACTTTTTATTTAATCCATTTAAGGTAATTTGTGTAGTAGGCATATCCATCAGTCATATTAGTACTTAAATATACTTCTAATTCTGGATATCTTGATCTCATTATTCTAGGGGTTAGATCTGGTTGGTGGTGGATTTCAGATTCTACTCCATCTACAGCATCTTGAGGACAATTAAATGGAACTGCTACTAAACATTTAATACCTTTTAAGGTAATATCTTTAATTAATTTTTGAGCTGCTTCAACATGGATATGTTCTAAAACATCTCCAATAATAATATAATCATAATCATCATAGTTAAATTCTAAAATATTTCCTACAAATACATTTTTATAGTATCTTTTAATTTTATATTGTTCAATATATGGTTCATGGATTTCAACAGCATCAATATTTAAATCTTGTAAGTTGCTTCCGTAAATTCCAATGCCTGGACCTACATCTAAAATTTTATAACGTTTAGGTAAATATTCTAAAACAACAGTACGAATATGTTCGAAAATTGCGTCTTTGTGGAGGTGTAAACTAGTTGGCATATCTTATTTTTTCCATTTACCTTTCATCACTAACTGAGCAATGATGCCATAGTTAGAAATATCTATAAAGCTATCAATCATTGGTTCATTTTGAACATAATTATGACCTTTACGTTTTAACATATTTTTTAAACGATTGATTTTATCATTACAACGAAGCCAAATACCAGTTAATGATAAATTAATATCTTCTGCTTCTTCAAGATTAGTACCTAATGAAATATTAGATAAACCATAATCCATCATTTTTTCAGCAAACAACTCATATTGTTCTTGTTGAGTTACTTTCCAAGCTTCTGCTAGTGTTGGATAAGTATTTTCAAAATCAACAACTGCTTTTTTAGTTCCTGTTAGGTTTAAAGAAGGTTGAGAGTTGAATGTTACACCTCCCCATATTTCTGAGTTTTTTGTCATATAACTAAATCTTTTAATAACTTTTTAATTTCTTTTTCTTCAATACCACGTTGTGAAAGAATATGATGTACACCTTCTTTTCGTAAAATATATGTAAATTCTTCTGCTTCTCCAAGCCCACACGTAAAGTAATCAGCAATATGAACTAGTAATGAATCAGATGTTTTTTTACGAGTAGTTTTAATGTATTTTAAAAACATTTTCTTTTTTGGTATCATAGACTTGTATGTGTTATAGATGGTTTCTTTTTCAGTATAAGGGAATTTTTGTACAACATTTGTTATATCAATATATCCCTCATACATACTCAAAAATCTATGAACCATGTAAGAATTAAACGAAGATTGCTGATCTTCTGTAAAACTCTTCCAATCTTTTTTTTCGTAAGTGATTTGTTCTAGCCAATTAAATATTGTCATCGCTGAACTCATCTCTTAATTCTTTAGGAAGCATTTCTAATAATGGTTTACCAGTAATCACATCAAAAAAACATGGTACTGGAATAATTCCATCTTCAGATGTTCCTGTTACAAAACGAGATACTTTTCGTAAAATTACACCTTCTTGAAATACAGCATTTCCATCAGGAGATAATACTGGGGTTGTGTTCTTAATATCAATATTAAGACTTTGTTGTTGTTGTTTGTTCATTTTTATATTTTTTATAATCTAAATAAAATCCAATTGCTACTATAATATTCATACCAAATGACATAAGGATTTCATGTATGTCTTGATACACATTCATAGTTAAATGAACATGTCCTACCATCCAGAACGGTACAGATAAATTTTGAGATATCCAAGTTAAAAGATAAAATGTGAAATGTTTCATATTTTATTTTATTAATTGTGGTTTTGCTAATTCAATTAATCGGCTAATTAAAGCCATACAATTTATTTCTTTATCAATTCTAAAATTCGATTGATACGTGTATTCATTAATGTAAATTGCAACCATACCCTCATTGCCAGAAGCATAATCACTTGCATTATCATACAGGTATCTATACAGTTCTTCAAAATCATTTACATTAGCATCAGCAATAATTTGTCTAATTGTTCTCCAATTGGGTGATTTTGCTTGTAATTCTTTTACAACCTGAGTCATGTAGCTATTAGATACAAGTAATGATTTATCCATTGTAATTTTACCATCATGGTTACTTAATTGTAATGTATTAAGTATCTTACGAAGGTCAGGATAAAATTGATTTACAACTGATTTTAAATCATTAATATCATACTCAGCATTTTCTTTCTCTAAAATACCAGCTATGTGTTTTGCTACATCTATTTTTGAAGGTGGAACAATCTTAAGTACCTGACAACGTGATTGGAGAGGATCGATAATACGTTCAACATAATTACAAGTTAAAATAAATCTTGTAGTACGTGAAAATGTTTCAATTATATTTCGGAGCGACGCTTGAGCTTGTATAGTAAGGAAATCAGCCTCATCCAAGATGATAACTTTGAGCGGCTTAAAAGAAGCAGTAGACGCGAAACCTTGTACCTTATCTCTAATAGTCTCAATACCACGCTCATCGGAAGCGTTAATATAGATATAATCACAATCAAGATTACCAATAATGAGCTTAGCAAGAGTAGTTTTACCAGTTCCAGCTGGACCATAGAAAATAAAATTTTGAATATCATTTTGGTTTAGATATTGTTGGATTGTTTTTTTAATATTTTCGTTACCGACATAATCTTCTAATACTTTAGGTCTATAGAGTTCAACCCATAATGTATGTTCTTTTCTACTCATTACTCTCCGTATAAATTAAATGTTTTGGGTTTTGGTTGAAGTACTTCTACCTCCTCCGTTGTGATAATATACAACATTCCTTTTAAGGGTTCAAGCCTAAATGCTTGAGGTTTTACAGTTGATGAAACATAATAAGCATTTAAAGCATCAGTAAGTGAGGGTTGAATTTCTTTAACCCCCGTTACTTGCCACCTGTCTCCAGGAGGAACTCTATCAGCAATTTTAATATTTTTTTCTACTTCTTTTTTCATAACCTGATTTGTTTTTTAATATAAGGCAGTAGACTATAATAGGAATAATTTACAAAACATCCATCTTCTTTTTGTAATTTAAAGTACAAATAATGTTCTTTAGATATTGCACCGGGAACAAAATACATTTTTTCAATTATGTAATTTATTTCTTCTATAAGTAGTGTTTTTCCTAATAAGTCTACTGCGTCTCTCATTTAATTAATCTAAAAATTAAAACATTCCATTCATGCCATTAAATCCAGGAGTATCATCTTTTTTATCTTCTGGTTTATCAACTATAACAGCTTCTGTTAATAGGATAGTACCGGCAACTGATGCTGCATTTTCAAGTGCTATACGAGTTACTTTAGCAGGATCAATAATACCAGCTTCTTTCATATTAACGAAATCTTCTGCTTTCAAGTCCCAACCATACCAATAATTACCCCCTGTTACAGAATTAATAGCATTGTAGATATCTTCTTGCTCATAACCTGCGTTTGATAAAATTTTCTTAAAGGGGGCAGCACAAGCATTATAAACGATTTGTGAACCAATATCACTTATATCAATTGAATTTCTAGCATGTAATAATACAGCTCCACCACCTGGGACGATACCTTCTTCTAAGGCTGCTTTAGTGGCTTGTAAAGCATCATCAACGCGGTCTTTTTTCTCACGCATTTCTGCTTCAGTATAACCACCAACGTGTACAATTGCTACACCACCGATGAACTTAGCTAAACGTTCTTGTAATTTTTCTTTTTCGTATGGTGAGGTTGATTTCTCTATTTGAGCTTGTAATTCTTCAATACGTAATTTAATTGCATCTGCATCACCTTTACCATCAACTAAAGTTGTATTGTCTTTATTTACAGTAACTACACGAGCTTCACCAAACCATTTCCAATCAAATTTATCAAGTTTCATACCTTTTTCAGTACTGAATACTTGACCACCAGTCATAATAGCAATATCTTCAAGTAACAACTTACGACGATCACCAAAATCAGGAGCTTTAACAGCTACAACTTTGAGGATACCTCTTGCTTTGTTTACAATTAAAGTAGCAAGCGCTTCACCTTCAATATCTTCAGCAATAACTAATAATGATTTATTTTGAGCTGATACTGCTTCTAAAATAGGCAATAATTCTTTTACTTGAGTAAATTTCTTGTCAGCAATTAAAATCAAAGCATCTTGAATACTTGTACTCATAGTATTATTATCGGTAACAAAGTAAGGTGATTTATAACCTCTATCAAATTGCATACCTTCTACTGTTTCAAGATATGTTTCACCGTTTTTAGATTCTTCAATGAATACAACACCTTCACGACCTACTTTCTGCATTGCTGTCGCAATTAACTCACCTACTTCAGGATCATTATTTGCTGAGATTGTTGCAACTTGTTTAAGTTGATCTTCGTTTGAAATATCTTCTTTAATTTCTTGACGGATAAAATCAACTAATTCCTTAACTGTTTTATCAATACTACGTTTAATTTCTACAGCATTAGCTCCATTATTTAAATGTGTTAAACCTTGTTTAACCATCTCTTGGGCTAACAATGTAGACGTTGTAGTACCATCACCTGCTAAATCTGCAGTCTTAATAGCTGCTTGTTTCACTAATTGAACACCTAATTCTTCAATTGGATCTTCTAATGTAATTGATTTTGCTACTGTAACACCATCTTTAGTACTTTGAGGAATACCTTGATTAGCGATAACAACATTACGACCATTAGGTCCAAGGGTTGCTGTAACTGCATTTGCTAGTTTATCTACACCAGCGGATAATTTTTTACGTGCCTCAGGGCCGAATTCTATAATTTTGCTCATATTTAATTTTGATTTATTTTTCCTAAAACTTGATTCTCGGGACCAATCCAATATTCATCTCCTTCGAATTCTAATTTACTGAATCCCATAGTAGGCAATACAACAGTATCCCCTACACTAAGGACAGTTTCAATCCATACTCCTGTTACTGAATAATAACCCTTTCCTACTGCTATTACTTCAGCTAGTTTGTTTTTTTCATTTCCTAAATCGGGGACAATAATTCCTCCATAAGATGTTTCTTCTGCTTCAATCGGTTTTACGATAACTGCATTGTAAAGTGCTTCTAATTTCATGTTTAGATTCCTGTGTTTATTAGTTCGTTGATTAATTTTTCTGTTTGTTTGTATGTTTCAAGATATTCTGTAATTGACTCGTAATTTTGTTTGTCATTTGTTTTATTACGAGCGATTACTTTTAGACAAGAACCAAAGTTACCATAATGACCTAAGGCCTTAACATATTCTTTACCTGGTTTGTTGTCTTCAGTATAACGTATATCAGGAGTGATAGTTTCGTATACTGTGTAACAATGAGAGTCCTTACCAATAAAATAAGGTTCGATTCTTGGATCGCGAATTGTGGTGATTGTTGATTCTTCTTTTTCTTTTGTCATAACTTTGATTTTTTATTATACGTGAATATACGAAATTTCCTTCATATAGCCAACCCTAAGGTTCTATTTCTTCATAACTTTGTGTGCGGTTATACATATACTACTATATCTCTTTTGACACGACATAGTACGTACTTTTAACATTTTCGTTTTCAAATGTAAGTTCCATTATACCGTCTAAATTAATCTTAATAGTACCACCGGCCATATCTTTATTACAATACATGATTTCTTTAATCATATTTGAATTATAGTGTTCTTTAAAGTCGTCTGGTATATTATTTGATGTTGCTTGTGGTATATAAAATGATACTTTATTAGCATGTTCTACGTTACCACCAAACTGCATTTCAATTTGAAATTCACCATCAGCGTTTTCGTATGGTTTAATAACTACAGTTTCACTTTCAGCTAATGCTGATTTGGCTCTAACAATAGCATTAATACTTTCATTATCTAAAGGCGCTTCAATATTCCACTCAGTATCATCATTTAATTCACCAGCTTTAGGAATAATCATAGTATCAGCTAAAGCATAATTTAAAGTAAATTGATTATCAGCTATAATTAACTTAGTAATAAACTTGTTTATTTTTACATAACTTAATTCTAAATAACCATTTGTAATACCGATTAGTTTATTTAATTGAGTAGTATTACTAATAGCAATTATTGAATCTTCAAGAGGCATACCTTTAAATACAACTTTACCAATCATATCCTTAGTAGGAGCATTAAATTTAATTGTTAAGGTTTCATCTTTAATATCCCATTTAACGGGTTCAATCATCCCGTTAAGGTAATATTTTGAAATAACTGATGTTAGGTCTAATTTGTTTATCATAACTTATTCAAATGTAAAAAATTTGTTTATCTTTTTGTTAAATATAGGCATACCCCAACCTAGATCGCTATAAATACCTTCTAATTTATTTTTTAATACTGAATCAAACAATCCATCCCTATCAATATATTTTTCTATAAAATTCATAATTTCAGGTGGGTCACTATGTCCATTAAATCCTATTACTTCGATACGATACGGATTTTCCTTCAGGTATCCAATGTACATTTTATCTCCTATTTGAAATGTTGGATGTTTTTTATCTAAACCTTTAAAACGCAATAAATCATTGTAATAGATAGCTGCTTTAGTATTAATAGGACATTTTAAACCTAATTTAGAAAATATTTCACCTGCTGTTGGGCCTGATGCTATATATTCTTGCATTTTCTTTAATCCAGTAGGTTTCATAATTTGTTCCCAACCAACTGTTCTAAGTGATTCTCTAAATTCAAGTATTTGTTTATCAATAGATGATTTTTTAGTACCAAACATAACTTCATTTAAAATATGTTCTCCAAACTTTCTAAATAATGGGGGAAAATTTGATTTCATCAAATCTAGACCTTTCATATCTAACTCATCTGTTGTTACACCTTCCTTATTTACAATATGAATAGCATATCTACGTTTACCAGCAAAATAACCTCTATCTAATACAACCTCTTGTTTTAATTCAAAATAGTGTGGTTCATCAGGTTTAATGTTAAATGCTTCTTGACAAAATTCACCTATAAATTTATTAGCCATGTTTTGTAATTCAGTAGCTATTTCTAATATTTTAGGTATTACTTCATCTTTATTATTTAAATCTAAATCTGGATGTCTATGTAATAATAAATTAGAACATTGAATAAATAAACTATCGGTATCACTTGTAATAATTGAATCTTTATCAATATTCATCTCTTTATTTAGATAAGCATTCATATTTTTAATACTTTCCTGTAGTAATCTTTGTCCAGTAAGTGTAATTGCTTTACTAATAAATTTATGTCCATCAGTGTATCTCCAACCATTAATGGCAAATACACCGTAAACGTCGTTTAATTTAATCTTATACGCGTGTTGACGCTTATTATAAAACTCACCCATAATAGGGTCATTATCGACTTTATATGCTTTTTTCATTAACACCTTATATTCTTGGCGTTTAGAAAACCAGTCAGCTAATATTTCACAAACAACACTTGATTTATCTTTACGGAATATTACACCGGGAGCTGATATGAGTAAATCACCTTCTTCAATCAATGAAACAATATCTTTTACTTTAACTTCAGAACGAACTAATGAGCGGTTTTTATTAATCTTTTCAATTTCAACAATCTTATTAGGGTCCATTTTTTTAAGTTCCCTTAATGACCATTGATTATCAAATTTATCTCTATTTACAACACGACCTACTAATGTTTCTATCCCCATATTTAATGAACGGATAATACTAGGATATAGTGATGTAAAGTCTAAATCAATAACCCACTCATATAAACCTGGTATTGGGTCTTTTAAATAACCTCCAGCATATTCTTCCTTAATTTCTTTTAATCCGGGGTTATATGTAGTAGGTTTATTAGGTGAAACTATACCTTTACGTTTTAAGTAAGTTAAAATAGCTCCCTCATTTAATACAGTTGAATAATATATAGTTTCATAAGGTGTATGACACAGGTGACAAATTGTTGCTGTTAATTCAATAAACTTAAGTGATTTTTCTAATTCAACAATAATTTCAACATCTCGAATATTATATTCAATGAATTTGTCTATATCTTCTCTAAATAATTTGTCAAGTGAACCTTGATATTCTATTTTACCTAACTTAACATATTTTTCTCCAATATTCCCTAATGCATAGCTTGATTCTTGTTTAGTAATAAACTTTTTAAATAAGTTCATATAATCTAAATGATTAAGACCAGCTACAATTACGTGTTCTGCTAAACCATTTTTAGTTTGAACGATTTTTGTTTTAACTTTTTGAAGTGGAGATAAATAATTAGCTAAATCTTGTCCTAATACTTTAATAATACGATAATAAAGATAAGGTATATCAAAAAATTCACTATTCCACCCTGAAATAATAGTTGGATCTAATTTAATCCAAACATCGAGAAATCCATTTAATAAATCTTTTTCCGATTTATATGGAATAACTTCTTTACCTTCAGATTTAGCTTCAGTCATTAGTTTCTGTTCATCTAAAACTAAACAATAATATTTTTTACTATTGTTATCGTATAAAGCAACAGATGTAATTTTACCTTTGGGATCTTTAATATTTTCAGGTGTAAGTGCTCCTGCAATCTCACACTCAATATCCAGATAAACTAAATTGTGATATGAAGGTGTTTCATCAGATTCGTAATAAAAGTCAACTAATACACGAGTATCTTTATCAACATCCTTTTCAAAATATTTAGGATCCTTCCAGTTGTCCATCTTTTTAATAGGGGACACGTTTTGGCCATCTAGGGTCTCAAATTCACCATCTGGATCAAGTTGGTAAAGGGTTGGTTGATATTTAAATGTCTTCCAACCTTTTACATCATCTCGTAAATGGTATTCGTAAGTATCCCTATCATAATAGATAGATTGATACATTATTCAAAGAATTGTTTAAGATTCGGTCTAAAATAATTTACATTTTTCATTACCTTTCGGTCTCGGCTACGATATACAATGTACTTATCACCAACTTGTTCATAATGACAAAGTTCGCCTTGTTCTTTGGAACGAAGTTGTACAGTTTCTTCAGCCTCTTCTTGTGTAGAGCAAGCTTTTGAAAGGTTTGACGCCTGTACTTCCATATACGCTGGCCAAACTTTATCCTTAAGACCATGAAGCATAGCACCGTTCCCAAGGGATACATAAGTAATGTCACACAAAGCGTCCAAAACCTCAACGATGTTTCCACTTTCGCAAGCTTGTTTATATTCTTCAAGTTCCTCGAGAATGAAGTTGTAAACAAATTCCCATTCAGCTTTATTTTCTGGAATTGTGGGTACATAGTTGTTAGGTTTATTCATTAAAGTGTTGAACTCTTCAACCTCGCTTACAAACGGTACGTAATTTTCTTTACTATTCATAACTATTAAATTTGGTGACCACCATTGTTAATTTTTAAACTATCAAAAAACTCTTTACGTGCTTGATTATCATTTTCCATAAACACACCTGATGCTTTGGTTGTAACCATTGAAGCTCCTTGGTGTTTAATACCACGACATGAAACACAGTTGTGAGTTGCTACTACAGTAACAATTACACCTCTATTTTTTTCACAAATTTTATTTACAGCATTGTGAATAGCAGATGTTAGTTGTTCTTGAATTGCTCCTCTACGACCGAATAATTCTACAATTCGGTTTAATTTAGATAATCCAATTACGTGTCCATCTTTACCTACTACATAACCGATATGAACTACGCCTCCAATTGTTTGGTGGTGATGCGAACACATTGAATTAATTGGAATGTTTCTTTCAATTACAATACCATCATATCCGTCTGAAGGGAATGAAGTGATATTAGACATTGCATCATAACGACCAGCCCATAAATCAAATACATAAGCTTTAGCTACACGGCGAGGTGTTTCCATTGAATTTGGATCATTTTCCCAATCACAACCTAATGCTGTTAGGAATTTACCATATGCTTCTTCAGCTTCATCAACCATTGACCACTTTTCTTTTTCAGTAAGTGGGAATCCAGGTGCAACTCCATTAGCGAAACCTGTTTGAACACACTCTAAATCAGTGTGGTTTTTTCGTCTTTTATTTTCCATATAACTTTTTATTTTAATGTAATATACTAATCCTCTTTTGGTATTCCAAGTATATGTTATCTAATTTACATCATCTGCTATACCTGTTATATATTTTTGATTTCTTTGAAGACCTTTTTCATTATCTAATCCATATCCAACTAAAAAAGTTTCGGTTTTTAATTCAAAACCATAAATTAAGTCGGAGTTGTGGGAGCTCCAACGCTTAAATAATGTGATTGGAGTGATTGATTTTGGATTGTTAAGATTTAAATGTTGAATCAATGCTTTCATTGTTTCCCCAGTATCATAGATATCATCTACTAGGTATACGTCTTTTCGAGCAATATCTATTTCAATTGATTTAGAAATTGAGACGCTAGTCTGCGTGATACCCGTGTAAGATTTCGCGCGTATAAAGTCTATTTCGCATTCACCTACACGCTTCACCAAGTCCGTAAAAAACATAAAAGCGCCGTTTAAAACGCATATAAATACGGGAGGAAAATCATGTTCTCTTTTTTTAAGATTATGAGCAATTTCACCTACTTTATTTTTTATTTCACTTTCTGTAAATAAAATTTGTTTTTTCATATAATACTTTTGATTTGATTTTTACCTACATAACGTTTTAACGCACCTGACGATTCTAGGAGGATTAAAGTTGGGTAAAATTCAATTCCACAAAATTTTTCTAAATATTCAGAATCGGGAGTTCCCTCTACAACATCCATAAATAATGATTTATTTTTTGTTTTAGCAAATTGTTCTACTAAAGGTTTAACCTCAGAACATGATTTACAGCTAGTAGAATTAAAAAAGAATATTACATCCTTTTTATTATCTAAAGCTTCAATTAATAGTTGTTTATTCATCTGCAATTACATTTAAATGTGTTCAAATCACTTGTTATAGGAGCAATATTTGGAAAATAGTAACAAAATTTAGTTCTTTTATCAATTGTTATTTCTTTATAAAATCCTTTAGGAATAGCTGCTCCAGCTGGTACACGTTTTGGATTAGCATCAAATTCTACTTTAATATAAACTTTTACGTTATTGTTAACTTTTGAAAATTCACGTTCTTGCATTTCAAGTTTTTTCCAAACACCACGATTAAGAGATTGTTGTTGTAAAGCACAATTCATATAACTAAATGTTTCCCATAACATATTTCTATCACAATTTAAAGAGGCTGCTGGAACCATATGACCTTTATCCCATTCATTAGCTTCATAATCTTTACTATCTGAGGTTTTAATACCTTCTTCACCATAAAATTCCATTCCAACCCTAGAAGCCATTCCATGAGGACAAACTACTGTATACCAAATATTTTTTGGTTGTTCAAGTTTTTCTGAGTAATCAATTGTATAATAGGGTGTATTCCAATGAATACTATCATTTAATGTTTGAGCAAATGTTGATACTGAAATTAGTATCAATGTTAAAATTAATATAATTTTTTTCATATAAAGTCGGTGATTATTTGTTTGTCGGTAAAATCTAAATCTTCATAATCTTTACCAGAATAAGATAAATGTAATACTCTAGCTTGTTTAAAGCATATTTGTTTATAAATATTATCCTTTAAAATTCGTTTTGACCAATGAGCATCTGTTGATGCTCCCGGCATCCAAGGTTTAATTGACATTGTTTGATATGGGTATTTTAACCATATATCACGTCTAATACCCGTATAAAACCATCCAGTAAATGCAGTTTCAATAACATCAGGCATACTGTCAATCTCATAAGTTTTAACTATATTATAATGTTTTTTAAATATAGGTAACTTATCACCTTGATTAAAAGTATGGATTTTATTTTGTAAATGAATAGTAGTCCAATCCCAATTTTGTCTCCAAACACCCCAACCTGTTACTATAGGATAATAATTTAATTGGTCTTCAAGAAATTCAAAATCTTTTTTATTAATGACTAAATCATCAGAAACTATAAAATAATTATCAAAATTTGTTTCTTGAATAAATTTATTTATTTCATCATTAAGTTCAAATTCACGATATCCTTTAAACCAAACTTTAGATATATTTAATTTATTAACACATTCTTTAAATGCTGATAGATTTCTAGCATTCATTATCATTAATACATTGTTCATAAACTTTTAGTATAATGATATAATATATCTTCAATAATTTCTAAATCATTTTTACCTTGAATTCCATCAGGATTTTGAAACAAATCAGGAGTATTTTCAGTTCCAAATCTTCCAATATTATATCCAGCATAAAAACGTTGGAAATTTTCTTCTATGCTCCAATAACAATCCACAAAATCATACATTTGATTTTCTTTAAGATAATCATTTGTAATTGAAATTTGACATTCATTATCTTTTTTAAACTTTTCAATAACACACATCCAAGTATGAATTGTTTTTGGATCATTACTATGTAAAGTAAAATTAACTAATTTATGACGAGTATCAAATGCTTCTTTATAAACTATTTCTTGCGTTTTATTATCAGTAATTTCAATATAATAAGGGGCAAAACCTTTATAATAATAAACATAAAAATGATCACTTTTAATATTATGTTCTCCCCAAGGTAAATAAAATTCTTCACTGTTAATAAATTCTTCCTCAATCCAATGTCCTCCAGCACTATTGTGAGCCCATTTTAATTTGTTTTGGTTTTTTGTTTTTTTAATATAAACTCTTGACAAAAAAGAATTTTCAGAATCTAAATTATCATAAACAATTACTTTTAATCCATTAGAATAATCAATTGTAAAAGTATAAGGGAATTGATTTAACGCGTCTTTCATATTTTTAAACTGCTCTCTTTGTATCGTAAGAAATAATGTGATCTCTACCAGTCCAGTTATAACCTACTTCCATGCATTTTTCAATTGAGATAGGATACATATAAATTAATGTTTCACGAGTATCACCTGCTGGCATTAACCATGTTTTATTTTTAGGGATATTCATTTCAACCCTAAAGGCTTCAATTTCTGCTAAACCTGCTTCAGTACCATCCCAAACTGGTTTGTAATGATAATCTGAATGGTAAGCTAAGGTTTGAGTGATTGCTTCTTTATTTAAACGTAATTTATTATGTTGGTCAACCATTTTTTGATCAACCTCTTTACCTGCTGGAGTGAGAACCCCAACCATAGGAACGCTATTGCTAAACTTAGGGCTGAGAGATATAAGACCGATAGGATAATCAGTTTCAACAAAATGACTACCTTCAGTTTCGATAGTGATAAAAATGCCTCTTTCATGTGCAAAATGGGTTAATTCGTTTACTAAATCTGGGTGCATTGTAGGTGAACCTCCAGTTAACATCATTTCTGTAATATGAGGATTTTCATCATATGCCTTAATAATGTCATTAAATGTATAAATACCTTTTTCAGGATGAATACTTGTATACCAAGAATCACACCATCCCCCTTCACCAAACCAACATCTGTGAGTACAACCTGTTGTTCTAACTGCAATTGTTGGTCTTCCTTGTCTACTACCTTCACTTTGAATGCAAGGGTAGATTTCTAACAAAGGTAATTTTTTATTATAGTCGAGAATGCGACTTGGTTTTTTATATTCTTTTTCCATTAGAATTCATATTTAGAATTTGAACGATAATTATTTAAATAATTTTCCATATCTTTTTTAGATAACTGTGCTTGAACATCTAAAGGTTTAACATCTTCTTTATAAAATGCTGTATTTTTTTCATGTTCCCTAAACTCAACTTGAACTATTTTTACACGTCCGTTAGTTTCTTCTTGAATAAAGGTATTTAATTTTTCGTAAATGTATTTTGCGAACTGTTCGGCTCCTGTTGCTGGTATTACTCGTAATTGGATAATTCCATCTTTCCACATTTCCTTAAAATTTTCTAAGTATGGATCATCTTCAGATATAATAACAGTATGGTCAAACATATTATCCATCCATAATTTAGGATTCATACCATCAATAGTACCTTTGGCACGTTTCATACCTCCAAAATCCCATACCCAATTACGTTCGTCTAATTCACCTTCGAACCATACTTTAAAGGATACTCCATAACCATGAAGAAACTGACAATGTGTTCCTTCAGCTTTCCATTGACGAAATACACAACTGTATCCATCAAATATTTTTGTTGATCTAAAACTACCCATTGTTAACAAATCTAATTATATCATTATAACTTTTTACACCTGTAAATCTACGTACTTCTTGTCCATTTTCCACGAGTACTACAGTAGGAATACTTTTAACTCCATATTTTGTAATAAGATCAGCTTCATAATCAATATTAAATTTTTGTACTTGGATTTGGGTTGATACTTGATCCATAATAGGACCTAAGGTTTGGCATGGTACACACCACCCTGCGGAGAAATAAAATAGTTGTTTCATTGTTTTTATTTATAAAATTCGTTTTCGGATATTAATTCAGTACCTTTTTCTTCTATTAAATAAGTGGTACTTTCCTTATTTAATGGTTTTGCTTCATCCCAATTAGAAGAATATACAGGATAACCTCGTTGTAATCCTATAAATACTTCTCCATGTTTGTTAATTACAACATACATGTTTGATGGTGTATATTTTTTTCTTTGTTTAGCCATTATACTAATTCTTCTATAATTCCTATAAGTTCACTGATAACTAAAATAGTTACCCCTAGTCCAATACCAAAAGGTAAAGCAAGGTAACCTGTAATTCTAACTGCTGATTTAAGAAAGCTAATTAGTTGGTGATTTTTTGGATCAGGAAGTTTATCAAAATTAATTTCCTTATGTGATTCTTGCCACACATTCATTTTGGGTTGTTTTTTCTTAGTTTCCATGACTTTCTAATACTTTAGTTACTTCATTTACTACGTGTTCCCATGTTACAATTCCATTTGCATCAGCATATTCTGCAGGATCAGGACGACCTAATTTAATAAACGCTTCTACACGCTCAACAGACGAAGCAGATTTATAATCACTATACCATTTCCTATTAATTTTAATTGGTTTATAAGATGTATTTGTACGTGAATATACTTCATCAAAATCAATACCTAAACATTCACAACATGATGCACCATCTTCTAAAATACCAAATTTATCAGTATCAAGATATGGAGTATAATAAATTACTTTTTCACCACCCCAATTACCTGATAGAAATGCTTGGTAATCAATGTCTCTAAATTCTTGTCTACAGTCAGGATAAACACTGTGGTCACCGCTATGTATCCCCATTGCAATAGCACATTCAGTATTCTTTTGTTCAGCAACTGATAAGGCAACTGCTTGAATAATTGAACTAAATATTTTATTGCGATTTGGAACTACAGTTGCCTTCATATTTTCTTCAGCATAGTGACCTTCAGGTACTTCAGAACCACCTGATACTAATGATGAATTTAATAATTGGGCTAAACCATCTAATTTAATTACTTGATAAGTAATTTTACATCCACCGTAACAATTATTTTCAGTACATTGTGAATTTAAATAATCAACTAATGATTGAGCACGTTCAAGCTCAACGTTGTGTTTTTGACCATAATCAAAGGATAATGCTGTTACTTCGTAGCCATTGGCAAGTAGACGAAGCAGCAAAGTAGAGCTATCCATACCTCCACTTAGTGATAATACTGCTTGTTTTTTCATATTAATATAATTTGTTAGCTAATCTACGTAAAATTTCTAGGTTTCTCAAGCTTATGTTAAAGCGATTTTCCCAAATTTTATCTAATTCTTTTCTAAGCATTTCTTCAAATGCTGGATTTACATCCGGTGATTTTTTTGTTTCTGTTTTCATATTATTTTATATTAGAGAAGTAATAATCTAACCAATCTACAGGATAAACCATGATTTTTCCTTCATATTTAGAATTTTTAACATCTTTTACAGAAATTCTAACCTTTTCAGCTGCAGCGGATTCTGCTACTTTTTTTCCTAGGTCTGAACCTGCAGGATGACCTAAATACTCGTATAAAGATTTATATTCAGTTTGTGTATTCATATTTTATAAATTATTAATAAGTCTAAACATTTCAACATTATTATCAACTAAATCTAAATCTACATTTTCAGTAGCAATATCTTGATAATCATTCATGTTAGCTTTTGGTTTATCAGTTAAACCATAAAAATTATAAGCTTCGCCTTCTAAAGCAGCCATAATTGGATTTGATGTATCAATTGATTCGATACATTCAATACCTTGATACCAACCAAATTCCTGAGGTACTTGACATCCTAATAAATGTACTCTATCATAAGGTGTTAAAATACCTTTTTTATACAAATCAGTAATTACTTTAATACGACCTAATGCTTTACCTAAATTTTTATTTGGATGTTCAACAATTTTATTGTAATAAGAAGCACCATACGAGTATGCAATTTTTTTATAACCTAAATCTTTATAAATGTGAGTACATTCTAATGATTCAGCAAATGACTTTGCTTGAACAACTGCTACTTTAGTAACACCTTCTGGTAGTTCATATTTAGACCAAGCTCGAGCGTTTACAATTGATGCTACTTTATTTTCCCATACATCAGGCACCATAAATTCATTTGGCTCTAATACGTTTATCCAATACATTAAACGCTCATTATCGTATGCTGTACCCAATTCATGAAGTGAATTGTCCATTACAATATAACGACCTTCTGCTTTTGCTTGTATAAAATATGCTTTGTACTCTTCGTTTTGATCTAATAAATGAGGTAAACAATAATCATAATCGTTAAACTCTCTACTATAATTTAATAAACAAAACGGAACTTCGTGTGAAACCTTAATTTTTCTTTTCATAACGCTTAATATATTTGAAATAAATATAATTAAAACTTGGTAAAAATCCAAGCCCACCAGCAATTACTGTAAAAAGAGTTGGATGCCATGTATCACCACAAAACCCAAGAGTATGCCTAATTATTTCTACCATTTTTAAAACATTTCATTTTTACGAGGACGACCTCTTTTACGCTTAATTTGGGGTTGTGCTACTTGAACTACTTTAGTAGGACGATTACGGAAGCTTTTTCTATTTTCAGCTGGTGTAGTACGCATAAACATATAGCATGATTCATAGAAACTCATAATATCACCAGGCCATTGAATTAATCTTTCTTCTAATTCTTCACGTGTAATCTGGAATGATGTTGTAAAAGCATCATATAAAGCTTCTAAGCGTGATGGTTCTTCTTTACTAAAATCTTCCATTAAACGTTTATAACGAGCAAGATCAACAGCTAATATTTCTATTTGTAATTGGTGATCGTGTTTAGTTAAATCAAGTTTATCTAAAGCAGTATATAAAGCAAATTGTGCTTGCCACAAATATGATGATGGATTAAAATCACCATTTAAAATACGTTCTTTAAGTGGTGCTCGTTTACCAAGTGGTACAATTTTATCAGTATGTGTACGCCACCACATAAATTTATTATAGTTAAGAGGTTGAAGCTTTTTAATATGCTTCATAACTACCTCTCGACTATGTTTAATATTACCTTCTTTTATGAAACTATATTGAGCCATATTGTTTTACAAGGGCATCAATTTTTGCTTCTAATTGATTTGCTTTTTCTACCAAAATAGCATGGTAGTGAATTGGATCAATACGATTTGAGTTTTCTGGGTGGTATGCCCATGTTTCTCCAATTTCATTATTTAAATGAATTAAATCATTAACTAAATCAAGGTGCTTGTTTTCGAATTCTTCTCGTGTCATAATTTTATTTTTATTTGAATATAATAAATGTTTTTTAATTCTCCAAATTTAAGTTAAATTTATTCTCCATTGGTTGTAAACTACATCAACATTAATTTTTTTATTAGTGTTTGGGTAGTAGTGAATTAAATACTTTACAAAACGTAAACGTTCTTGAGCTTCTTCCATTAACATTGGATGATTAACTTCAATCATAGCATCATTTAACATACTTTGAATTACTAAACTTATTTTTGTTTCCATAACCTTTATTTCTTATTATGCGTGTAATATACGAACAATTTTTGCAGAAGCCAAATTTTTAATATGACGTCTTTTATAAATTTAAAATGACTTTAAAATGACTAATATTTATACACGTAATATTAGTTTAACCCTAAAACCAAAACAAAAATGAAAAAAATATTATTAATTGGGGTTGTATTAGTTATAACTGCTTGTTCTTCAACTAATTTTGTATCACACAAAATAAGTAAAACTCCTAAAACAACTAGACAAGCACTAATTTATGAAGACCATGTTATAATAGTTACTAAAACTAGATTAACATTAGATGAATATAATAGAATTATAGCTATATCAATACAAAATAAAGAAGAGCGCTATTAAACGCTCTTTTTTTTTAAAAATACGTTATAGTATCGTCGTCTTTTTTATGTTTATCAATATCGTTTATTAACGAATCTTTAGCATAATTATATTGAGTAAAATCTGCAATGTTTTGTAGATTATCATATGATTCAACAATTTTTCTCATATTTTCTATTGATTCTGTATGTTTATTTAGAGTTTTATTATTATCAGTTTCATCAAGTGGAAAATTTTTATCTTCACCATATATATTTTCTTCTGGTTCCTCGTAGTAAAATTTACCTGTTTTAAGATCTACCATTAATGGAGTACCTGTTTGTTTAGATTCTTCGTCTTCAACTAAATTAGCCTCTAACCATTCTTTATCTTCCTCAGTTAATTCATCATGTTTAGGTATCTTACGTAATTGAGTAAAAGCAAAGTTAGCAGCGATTACCAAAGCAATAGCTAATGGATCAAATACAAAGATGATTATCAATAATAACCAGTTAATAATTCGATTCATTTCAACACCGGTTAATTCTGAAAGATATTTAAGTGGACCTAATTCACTAGCAGCATCACCCTTAGTTTTAACTTCAAGGATTTTATTTTCTAAACTAAAAATAGAATCATTTACTACATCTAATTTAGTAGATAATTTTTCATCTGATTTATTAGCTACTTCAATATTTCTAATAGTTGCATTATTTGATCTAATTACTAAATTACCTTTTTTATCAGTATATTGAGTTGTAGATCCTTTTGATAATGTACCTTTTAATTCAGCTAGAGATTGTTTTTCTTTTAATATATTATCTCTATTTTGCTCGTATAAACTTTTTTTAGTTTCTAAAGCAGTAACTTGTTGGGTTACAAAACCATCTTTGTTTGCTGTTTCTTGATATGCTGATGATAGGAAACCATAAATACCCATCGATGTAATTAAAATTAATACAGTACAAGCTATTGTAAGATAAACTTTTAATGTATTATTTAATTTATCCCAATATTGGTATAATAAAGATGCTATTACTAATTTAGCTACCTCAAGTGAAGAAGCCATAATAATCACCTCTAAACTTGCACCAGCAAACAGTTTACTAAGGCCACTAACTGAATAGAAAGCGGCCGAAGCAGAAACTGATAATGCGGAAAGTGCTATTATTAAAGGGAATATTCGTTCTTTAATTTTTTCCATAATTTTTAATTTTTATCCATCACAGGCTTGGCAATCTTCAGATGTTCTAGATCCTAAATCACCTTTAATTACTGAGTCTGTACGGAGATAATATAGTGTTTTAATTCCTAATTTATGAGCTTCTATATGTACCTGATTAATCCATTTTGGTGAATCAGTTGGATCAAATGCTAAGTTCAAGGATTGAGTTTGATCAATATAACGTTGGCGAATTGCTGCTTGTTGTACTAAACCTAACTGATTAATTTCTGGGAATGTTAAGAATACTTCTTTTTCATCTTCACTCAATACATCACTAGGTAAGTTAGCAACTGAACCATTATCTGCTAAAATTTGATCCCAAACTTTATTTGAATTTTTATTTTTATTATTAAGTAATGTTTCCAATTCAGGATTTTTAACAATAAATGTTCCTTTAGCACCATTAAATACATAAACGTTGGCTGGTTGAGGTTCAATACCTGCTGAACAGTTATTTAAACGTGAATTTGATACTGTAGGGGCAATAGCTAACAAGTGTGTATTTCTCATACCTGTACCTTTACACCAAAATGGTTCACCATATTCAGCTGCTAATTGACGTGATGCTGCTTCAGCTTTCATTTTAATATCACTAAAAATAGTATGTGTCCATGCTGTTGAAGCTATTGAATTAAATGGTAGATTCTTTTGTTGTAAGAACGTATGCCACCCCATTACACCTAAACCTAATGCACGACCTTTTTTAGCATGTCTATGAGAACGAATCATTGAATCTTTACCGTTTGTTTTAACGATAAATTCTTCCATTACACCATCTAAGAAATAAACTGCAGTTTCAATTACATCTGTGTTTTTCCATTCATCATATTTAGCTAAATTTAATGAACTTAAACAACAAATAAATGAATGTTCCTCGTCTGTATGTAAAGTGATTTCAGTACAGATATTAGTCATAGAAACATCTAAGTTATTCATTCTATATGCTAAAGGATTATCTTTATTGACGTTATCCTTAAACATAACATATGGTTCACCCGTTTCCACACGTGATTTAAGTATTTCCATCCATAACGACATGGCTTCGCTATCCCTATCATTCAATCGCTTCATAAACGCATCATCTACAACTACACATTGGTGTAAGTTTAGACATTGTCTATTAGGATCACCTTTAGGTCTGCGAATTTGTAAAAATTCTTTAATATCAACATGGTTAATATCTAAGTTTACTGAAGCTGCACCTCTACGTACTGAACCTTGATTAGTTGCAATAATAGTTGAGTCATAAATTTTAGCCCAAGGAACTACTCCTTCTGACTTACCATTTCCAGTAATGTTTGATCCTCGACCTCTAATTCTTGAGAGGGAGATTCCAACGCCTCCACCATACGAGGTGAGGCGCATAAGTTCTGCGTTTGTAAGGCCAATACCTCTGACTGAATCCGGAGTATCGATGCCAAAGCAACTAATCGGTAATCCTCTGTCTGTCCCCGTATTTGAGAGTACTGGGCTTGCAAGTCCAATCCATCCATTCCAAATATATTTAAAAAATTTATTTTCTAAGTCAGGTCGATTTAATCTCGTTGCAACAGCATGAGCGACCCTTCTATATGCTTTTTTAGGAGTTTCTCCTGGTATTAAATATCCTTTTGATATTGTTGATAAAGCTACTTCATCAAAAAATTCAGGATAATCTTTACCACGTTCCCATTGTGTGTAATCTGCTACTAAATTATTGTCCATTGTTTATTTTTAAAAAATATCTGATTCATCCCAATTCATGTGTCCTTTAGAGTAATTAGTTACTCTATTAGCAAAGAAATCTGTGTGTTGTTTACCGGCTGATAAATGATCAAACCATTTCATTCTTTCTACGGCTGTCATATCAATATTTGAAATGATTGATTTATAACCTAAATCACCTAATTTGGTATTAACTCTATTTTTAATAAAGTTTTCTAAATCATATTGTGAACAACCTTCTAAGTCACCAAGTTCATAAATTTTCTTAATAAAATCAAGCTCAAGTTTAAGAGATAATAAAGCAGCTTCATTAATAGCAGCTTCAAGTTCTTGTGTTTTTAACTTTGGATTTTCCTGTAATAATGTTCTAAATAACCAACATCCAGCTTCTGAGTGTAGTGATTCGTCTCTAATAGACCATTCAACGATTTGACCAACACCTTTAAGTTTATTACGCATTTTAAAGCTTAACAATACTGCAAATGAAGAGAACAAATTAACACCTTCTGTAAATGCTGAGAATATAGCTAATGATTTTGCAATTTCGTGAAGATTATTTTCATCAACATGATGATCTCTTACATCCATTAATGTTTGAATTTTAGCCATTGTTGCTTCATCTTCTAAGAATTCATCAAAGTTTTCAAGGCCAAGTGTTTCGTTTAATAATGAATAAGCTTCAGCATGGATTGTTTCAAATGCACCAAATGTTGTAGCCATCATAATAACTTCCGGTTTACGGAACCATTTTGTAACTAATTGAGTCCAATAGTCATTTACAATAGTTTCTGTTTGAGCAAAACCTTTTAAAATCGAGCCAATAATATTTTTTTCCGTTTCATTTAGATTTGATTTCCAATCATTCAAATCACTCATCATAGGCACTTCAGTGTGTAACCAATGTGCTTGTTGTTGTTTAAGCCAAAAATCATAGGCTTCAGGATACTCAAAAGGTTTATACACTAACCTAGGTTTTATAATACTACTTTTCATAATTTTTTATTAAGAGTTAAGGGCAAAAAATTTGTTTCTAAGATCTTTTTTATCCATAGAATCAATTGTACTAAAAGTAGGTTGTGAAGTACTTGTTGAAGTAGTTCCTTCATCTTCATCATTCTCCATACGTTCAGAAACTTCAAAGTGACCCGTAGATGTATCTGCTTTCACATTAAAACTCATCCCATCCATACCATATCTATTTTTCATAATGTGAAATCTACCTGTTCCGTTTACTTTATCCTGACGTTTTCTTGATAAGGATATAGCAACATCAGTGACCATCATTTTATCATATGATCCTGCGGCTTTATCACCTTCAATAATATCATCTTTTGCACCTGCGCGATTTACTTGAGATACAGACCAAACTGGTAATTGTAATTCTCTAGCAAGTGCTTTAGTGCTAATATAAATATCATCTATTTCATCCTTACGCTCACGATTTGTTCTTTTTGAGCGAAGAAGATCTACATAATCAATAATAATCAAATCTGGTTTGAAATCTTGATCTATACATTTTTTAATATGTGATTCAATGGTAGACATTGATGCTTTTCCAGGAGAATATTCTTTAATAATCAATTGTCCTTGTAATTCTAAAATAACTTCTTCTACTTTAGATCTGTATTTTTGTTCGGTAATTCTATTTACTGGAATATTTGTAAAAAATGAATCATAACGACGACCTACATAATCTTCACCTAATTCTAAGGTATAATGTAATACATTGTAACCCATTTTAACTGCATAACCACCTAAAGCAACTAATATCCAAGATTTACCACCTCCAGGATTACCAAATATTAATCCAAAATCACCATTACCTAAACCACCTTGAAGTAATTGATTAAATGGTTCCCAAGGACAAGGTACTACAATTCTATGATCTTCTCTATAACGAGATTCAACTTCTTTATTGTATTCATGACCTACATTTTTGTCTTGACCCGATTTTAATGCGTTATCAATTAATGAACGAATTGAATCATAATCTCCTGCATTTAAAAAATCTACGCTAGTTAATAATGCCCTTTTAAGTTGTTGGTTTTTACAAAAATTAGAAAATTCTTCTTCAACATATTTAAGATCTTCATCTGAAGATTTATATGCTTCACGTAATTGTTCTTTAATTGAAATTTGTAATACTTCGTTGTCAATTTTCTTTAACTCTACTTTCAACACATCCATTGTAGGTGTTGTGTGATATTTTGAGTAATATTTTAAAATTTCTTTAATAATCCATTTGTGGGCGTTATTATCAAAATATTCTTCACTCAGTGCATCATGTATATTAAGTAGAAACTCTTTATGAGTTAAAAGCGAAGATAATACTTTAATTTGGAATCCTGTTCCGTAGGAATTCAAGGAGGTTAATGTCATATATAACTTATTTATTTAAAACTGTTTAGTACTTTAAAGGTATCTTTAATCCAAAATTCTACATTTTTAATCAAGTGCCCTAATCCATCATCGTGGTAAAATCGTAAGAAAGCTTCGCTATTCAAAGCTAAGTTATCAGACTCTGCAAAAGCAGTTAAAAACTCTTTATCACCATCATCTAATAATGGTTTTTTAAGATTCATAATTCTGTAGTTTTGTTCTAATCGCTCTCTTTCAAAAGCAACTCGAGCATAAACAACATGTTCCTTATGTTTTTCTTCTGCAATTCTAAAGATATCATCTAATGTTAAAACTTCAATAGCTAATTCAGGGAATTTCTTTAATAAACCTTTTTCACCTAATCCTTTTACACCTGCTACTTTATCTGAGTTATCACCAAGTAGTATTTTGTATAAAATAAAATTATCTGCTAGAACACCAAATTTTTCTTTAACTGTATCTTTAGTATAGTATTCTTTTTCGATTGGACGATATACAATAACGTCGTCATTTACCAGTTGTATAAAGTCTTTATCCGATGAAACAATAAAGACCTTGGAACCATGCGCCTTTGGAAGAATATCGCTATAATACGCTATAATATCGTCTGCTTCAGCTTTGTCAATTGCGACAGTCCTAACAGGTAAACATTTTAGGTAATGAGCAATACGAACGATTTGATTAATTTTAGCATCATCTTCGTCTTCTAAATCTTCAAATACTTCCCAGTTTGTAATTCGGGTCAAATTACGACCTGATTTATACTCGGGGAGAAGGTTCTTCCTGTTAGTGGAAGAACCAATTCCGTCGAATACTACAAAAACTGATGTTGGTTGGATTTGATTAATTAAAGATCCTAATGAACGCATAAAACCACCTAAACCTCCGACATGCGCTCCTTGAGAATTTACAATATTCATCATTGCAAAATTCCTAAAAAATAGATTTAAACCATCTATTAAAAGTACTCGGTCATACTTTTTAGAGGATACGGTGTCATTCTCCTCAACTACACTGTCAAGAAGTTTAAATAATTCGTTTTTCTTCATATTAATCTGGTTCCTGTGTGAAGATATTTTCTGATTCAAATGAATCATTTTCTTCAAAGATATCAAAATCCATACCACCAAGAATTTTCATCCATTCAGAGGCGTGTGCATCTTTATAGGTTTTAAGTTCCTTATCGTTATCGGTAATGAATCCATGAGGTGTCATAATAATTTTACCTCTTGACTGAACACCATTAATGTGGTTTTTATCAATTTGGAGATTTGTTCGTTTAGCAAATTCAACTTGCTTACCATCTTTAATCGCTTTGATTTTAGATGTACCAGCATTTGAAATATTACCAAATGTTACTACAAACGTAGCATCAAACCACATAGCAAATCCACCTTTATTCATCAACTTTGGTTGACCCATAGGTACTTCTGCTTTTGCTGTCCAAACTTTATTAACACATACTAATGTATTAGTGTAGGGTGAAGACTCTTTACGTGACAGTGTCATTTTTTGATTAACATTGTTACCAAATTGTGTACTCATTGCACCTGCATTCCATTCATTATTGTTTTTATTTGAACGAACTGATAATTCACAAGGTACCGAACCGATTGAGTCCCATAGGAACAATAAATCGTAAGGTAAATTACCTTTTTTCTGTTCATCTAATAAATCAAGAATAAAAGCAGCTACATCTTCAATAGTGTGCAAGGTTTCACGGTCAACATAGATAAAATTACCTTCATAATTCAGGACTTCGCCTGTTGTTTCATCTACAATTTCGTTTACTTGCAAACCCATCATAGTAGCATGCTCCCAATTCCATTTCATTTCGGTAATAATGAACACAGGTAGAACTTTCATTTTTTGAGCAGACACTGCTGCTTCAATCATTGCAGTTGTTTTACCTGTGTCACTATGACCTCGAAGTAGAACAATATGGCCCATAGGAATACCTGGTACGGATGTTACGTCCTGAAATGCCGGACTAAGAGGGATCCATCTTTGGTCTTTAAATTTTACATTTGAATTGAGCATTTTTTTCTCTTTAAACTTAGTCAAATCAAAGTTTGATCTAAGTTCAGAGGATAGAGCAGCCGTCAGCGATTCGCTTTTTTTAGTTTTAGCCATAATGTTTTTTTAGTTTAAAAAGGTGAACCTGTAATTTCTTCTTCGTCTTCGAATAATGCATCAAACTTATCTGCTTTACTTACTTGAGCAGATGCAGGTGTTTTGATTGAATAAGCTTTACCAGTTGTTATTGGTGCTGCTTCTTCTTTTTCATCATCAATGATCGAACCTTCTTCTGGTTCCTCTGGAGTTAACCACTCTTGTAAAGCAGCTTTCATGTCTTCAAACGAATAACGTTTAAACACTTCCATTGGGTTAGGTTGGTTTTCTAACAACGCATTAACTTCATCTTTGCTTGCTGCTAAAGGTGTTTCCTTTACTTTAGGCATAATTGTAGTTTTGTTGTAGTTAGTACCAGTTACTTCAGGACCTACAGTCGTTAAAGTAATGTCGCGTCCGATAGATACATCTGTAAAATCTCCAACGTCTTCGTTATCAGCAAGGTTCAAGAAATCCATGTACAATTCTTTACCAAACTGCCATAATTTAACACCTTCAGATTCTTCACCGCGAACGATTACAGGAACGAAGATACGCATTTTTGGCTCAACTTTTTTAGCTAATCTCC